>Ga0079224_100009918_pt1 | contig 13041 bp, 13 predicted proteins | sample Stecom2015_FD_80414 | JGI IMG/M metagenome (GOLD analysis project Ga0079224, IMG submission 80414) | Agricultural soil microbial communities from Utah to study Nitrogen management - Steer compost 2015 | ecosystem: Environmental > Terrestrial > Soil > Agricultural land | place: USA: Utah... | reverse complement strand
GCAGCCCACCTCCACGAACTTGAGGAAGCCCTTCTTCTCCTCCTCGGTGAGCGCGCTGTCGTTGCCGGCGAGGAAGTCATCCCAGCGCGAGGGCGTGGTCAGGCCGCGCTCGAAGGCACCGATCGCGATGCCCACGTTCTTGAAGGTGACGGGATCCTCCTCGCCCGGGAAGGCCTTCTTGAAGAGTTCGACGTACTCGGGGATGGACTTGAGGGTCTCGACGACGCGCTTCTCGTCCGGCATGGCCATCTCGACCGGGTTGAGGATGGGGCCGAGGGCCTGCTCCTCCACGTCCGCGGCGCGGCCGTCCCAGAACTGCAGGTGGCGGCCGGCGGCGTTGTAGACCGTGGGCGAGTTGCGAGTTCCGACCAGCCCCCGGTGCCCCGGAGAGACGGGCTTGCCGTCCTGACCCCAGTTGCGCAGATCGTGGCAGCTGTTGCAGGACAGGTCGTGGTTCTTCGACAGGCGCTTGTCGTAGTAGAGCATCCGGCCCAGCTCGATCAGCTCCTGGCTGGGGGGCTCCGGCCCCTTGTCGATGCGCTTGGGAAGCGGCGGCCCGAAGGCCGCGAGCAGCGCCCTGTCGATCTTCACCTCGGCCTTCGCCTCCTGGGGCTTGGCCTCCTCCTTCGCCGGCTGCTCGCGCTTGCACGCGATGACCAGCGCGAGACCGGCAGTCATGCCGATCACGAGTTTCCGCATTTATTTCACTCCGTCTCTCGAAGGTCCAAAATCCTAGCCCCCGCGCGGGGGATTGTCGAGTTTGCCATCCGGTCCACGGATGCGCGAGCCTTGCCGACGTTGCAGGCGCTCGCACGACGACCGGGCCAAAAGAGGCCGACGCCGAACGACTCTTCGGCGACGGGCTGGCGACGGGCTCTCAGGCGGCGATCTGGCGCAGGATGTCGAGCTCTTCGAGCGCCTTTCCCGCGCCCATCACCACCGCAGAGAGCGGGTCCTCCGCGAGGAAGACCGGTAGCCCCGTCTCCTCGCGCAGGAGGACGTCCAGATTTCGCAAGAGCGCACCGCCGCCGGCGAGGACGATCCCACGGTCGGCGATGTCTCCCGCCAGTTCCGGCGGCGTCCGCTCCAGCGTGACCTTCACCGCCTCCACGATCGCGTTGATCGGTTCGGAGAGCGCATCGCGGATCTCGTCCGAGGAGACGGTGAGGGTCCGGGGCACGCCCGCGACCAGGTCCCGGCCCTTGATGTCCATGGTCAGGACCTCGTCCGTCGGGTAAGCCGTGCCGATTCCCATCTTGATCAGCTCGGCGGTTCGCTCCCCGATGAGCAGGTTGTACTTGCGCTTGATGTGCTGGATGATGGCCTCGTCCATCTTGTCCCCGCCCACGCGGACGGAGCGCGAATAGACGATGCCGGCCAGGCTGATCACGGCGACGTCGCTGGTCCCGCCCCCGATGTCGACGATCATGTTGCCGGAGGGCTCCGTGATGGGAAGGCCGGCGCCGATGGCGGCCGCCATCGGCTGCTCGATGAGGTAGACCTCGCGGGCCCGGGCGCTCTCCGCGGCCTCGCGGACCGCGCGCCGCTCCACCTCGGTGATGCCGGACGGGATCCCGATCACGATCCGGGGGCGGACGAGCGCCCGGCGGTTGTGGGCGGCCTGGATGAAATAGCGGAGCATCGCCGCCGTGATCTCGAAATCCGCGATCACGCCGTCCTTCATCGGGCGGATGGCGACGATGTTGCCCGGAGTCCGGCCGAGCATCTCCTTGGCTTCCTTGCCGACCGCCAGGACCTTCTTGTTCCCCCGCGCGTCCTGCTGCACCGCCACGACGGAGGGCTCGTTGGTGACGATGCCCACGCCGCGCATGTAGATGAGCGTGTTGGCGGTGCCCAGGTCGATCGCCAGGTCTCGGGACGCGAGCCGGTAGATCCAGTCGAACATCAGGGGGGATCCTCGGACGTGTGGGGGAGGTTCTAACGCAGCAGGTCCGAAAATCCAAAAGAAAACAGGGGCGCGGTCCGCGACCCCTCAGCGAGGGTCGGAGGGGGCCCGCTCGCTTTCGATGCGCGCTGCGCCGATCGCCCAATCCGCGGGGGAGAAATCGGGACCGATCCGCATCCAGAGGACCCAGGGAAGCCGGTCCGAGCGAGGATCGCCGAGGCGAAGGTCGCCCAGCGCCACCTCGAAGGAGCCGTCCTCCTCGACCTCGCTCGCCCGGGCGAGGAAGGGGGCGCGGGCGGAGCGGTGAAAATTCGCCCCGGCCGCGGTCTGTAGCGCGATCTGAACGCGAGGGTCGGCGTCGCCGGTGGGGAAGACGCCCGCCGGAGTGATGGTGCCGAGGACGGAGACGATGCTGCGATGCCAGAGGCGGTTCTCCGTCCGGGCGAGCGTGGTCCAGAGGAAAGGGCCGGGCCCGAGCGGATAGGCCTGCACTTCCGCGATCTCCGTTTCCCCCTGGTGATGGACCCAGGTCGCGTGCAGGACGCGCGCCTTCGCCGCGGCGCAGACGGCCAGGTAGAGCGAGACCAGGATCACCGCGCCGGAGCGCCGCGTGGGCAGGTGCAGTCGAGGCTTGGGCCGCAAGTCCGAAAGGAGGCCGTGGAGGAGGGGGGCGGCCAGGAGGAGGCCGAGCCAGGCGTCCGATCCAGCCACCCAGGCCAGACCGAAGCGCCGGGGGGAAAAGGGCCAGAAGAGGGGGAGTCGCTCCACGGAGAGCGCATCGCCGAGGAGGTGAAGCCCCAGCGCCGCAGCCAGCACCAGCGCCACGGCGCGTCGCTGGCCCGGCTCGACGAGGGGGCGGGCGACCGCCGCGAGGATCCCGCCGAGCAGCGCGGCGCCTGGAAGGGAGTGGAAGAGGCCCGCCTCGCCGACCGGCACCAGGGTCTCTCGCAGCGGGAGCAAGAGGAAGCGGTCGAGATCCGGTGCGTTGGAGGCGGCCAGGCACAGCAAGAGCCTCGCGCCGAGGGGGATGCCGGCGACCGCGGACGAGCGGGCCAAGTGCAGGCCGACGAGGCTGTGGATCAGAAAGTCCAAAGGTCCGGGATCTTAGCGCGTTTGGCTGGTATCGGGGCGGATTCATTCTCACTTCGATTGCGAGCGGACCTTCCCTGCGATACAGTGGCGGGCGGATCGGGAAGTCCGGGAAGGGGAGCCCACCGTGATTCGAAGAAACATGCCAGCCCTGATTTCGATGCTGCTGGCCGCGGCTGCGCTCCTGGCCGCCGCCGCCTCGCCCTCGTCCGGCGAGAAGGCGACCTCGGACGACCGCCTCTTTTTCGCGATGCAGATCGCCGACGAGACGGGAACGGTCATCGCCGAACCCAAGTTGCTCGGCATGTCGGGCGTGCCGCTGCTGATGAACCTCTTCGAGCCGGGCACGGACTCCCGGTCCCGGATGAGCTTGTGGCTGCAGCCCGAGGCGAGGGCCGACGGCAGCTTCGACGTGGCCTTCGAAATCACCGTTCCGGGCAAGCTCTCGGGCGGAAAGGGGCAGATGACGCTCCGGTCCGGCGAGGAGAAGTCCGCCTCGCTGGAATACCCGGGCGGCCATCTCGAGCTGCAGCTGGTGGCCTTCGCGGTGCCTTCTCCGGAATTCGAACTCTATCTGCAACACGGAATCCGCCTGCTGGATCGCGCGCGGCAGACCTGAGCGCGTGAACGACGCAGAAGGCGAGACGCTGGACCGCCCGCGAAGCCTCCATTCGTTCGCTACCGGCCTCCACTTTCCGACGGTTTCACGTCAGGCGTCGCCTGCTCGTTGACCGCACCGGAAAGGGGGTGTATGGCTGGATCCGACCGAACAACCACCATCATCCCTGGCAAAGGGGGCTTCCCATGCGGCACTCCTTCCGACTCCTTGGGTTGCTTGTCGCCGCGGTCCTCGTCTCCGCGTGCTCGCAAGGCGATCCCGACCAGCCGTCCACCTGGATCAAACAGCTATCGGCAAAGGACTCCCAAAAGCAGATCCGGGCTCTGGAAGAACTCGCGCGCATCGCCGATCCCGCGTCGGCCGAGGCGGTGGAGGCCCTCCTGAAGACGGCCGAGGGCGAGGTGAAGCTCCAGGCGGTCAGGACGCTGCGGAAGCTGGGGCAGAAGAGGTCGGTGCCGGCGCTCCTCGAGGCGGTCGTCCACGGCGCGCCCGCGGGGACCGATCCGGCCACCAAGCTGACCAACGAGACCAACAAGGAGATCGCGGAGACACTGGGTGAGCTCGGGGATCCGGCCGGGGTCGACGCGCTCATGCGGCTGGCCCGGGAGGCGAAGGACGCCTACGTTCGCGTGGCGGCGGTGGTCTCGCTGGGCCAGATCGGCGACCCGCGGGCCGTGGACGTGCTGATGCAGGTCGCCACCGACGAGGCGGAGGAGACCTACGTCAACAAGAAGGCCGTGCAGGCGCTCGGCGACCTCGGCGATCCGAAGGCGGTGCCGGCGATCAAGAAGATGCTCTTCCACGAGCGCCGCGGCGTCTCCTTCTACCCGGAGGCCTCCTTTGCCGCCTACCAGATCGGCCCGCAGGTGGCAGAGCCTCTGCTCACCGTCCTCGCAGGCGAGGATCAGGCGCTCAACGAGTGGGCGGACAAAAACAACGTCAAGCGCGAGGCCCTCTACATCAAGGCGGCGGAGATCCTCGGCGACCTGGGTGAGCGCCGGGCCATCCCGATGCTCATCAAGAACCTGAGCTACCACCCGCCGGGGCTCGACCCCGACATCGTCGACGCCTTCGCGCTCCTCGTCCGCCGCAACGCGGCCATCGCGCTCGGAAAGCTGCGCGCGAAGGAGGCGATCCCCGCGCTCGGCAAGGCCGCGACGACGGAGGAGGAGGGCAACGTCCGCGCCGTCTACGCCGATGCCCTGGTTTCCATCGGCGATCGCAGCGCGCTGCCGCACCTGGTGAAGTGCGCGCAGGAGGGCGATCCGATGGACAAGACCATCCACGCGCGGAAGGGCTGCTACGTGGCGCTCTCCAAGCTCGGTGACGAGAAGACCCTGGCGCTGTGGGAGAAGTGGGAGAAGGAGGAGCCGCAGCTGTCCGCCAGCGCCTGCATGAAGAAGATGGCCTGGTCGAACGAGGCCGGAAAGAAGGCGGCCGAGGAGCACTGCAACCAGCTGGCCGAGGAGGTGGTCAAGACCATCAAGGAGAACAAGGCCCGCCTCGTCGCCTATGGGGAGTGCCGCGAGAACGTCGATTGCTGGATCGGCAAGTTGAAGGATTCGAACAAGCTCGTGCGCGAGCGCGCCGCCATCGAGCTCGGGCGGCTCGGCGATCCCAAGGCGATCGGGCCGCTGATGGAGACGCTGCGGGACAACGACCTCGAGCCTCGCTTCGCCGCCATCACCAGCACCGACTGGCTGGTCAGCAACTCGAAGGATGCGCTCGAGGCCGCCAAGAAGGGCCTGCCGGCGCTCGATGCGCAGATCGCCGAGGAGCAGGGCAAGGTCCACTTCGCCCGGGTCAACGAGGACCTCAAGCGCCTGGCGGTCAAGATCCGGCGGCTGGACCGGAACGGAGGCTGAAACGACGCTTCGCCCTCCCTGGCTCCAAGGGGGCCGCGGCATCCCGCCGCGGCCCTTTTCTTGCGACCGGTGGCGGTTGACCCGCTCGGGGGGGCGTGCTATAGGGCGCCACCATTTTCGGTGTCGGGTCCCGGATGGATTCCAGCCGTAGGCTCTCCCCGGGACAATCCGGCGCCGGAGAGGACGGATGCCTCACGACCGAGAGGACGAGAAGGAAAGCCGGACGGAGGGGCTATCGAATTTCGCGCGCGTGATGCGCGAGGCCGAACCGTATTTACAGGCCGGCTGGACGTTGGCCGGAGCGGTTGCGCTCGGAGTGGTGGTGGGGTATCTGGCCGACCGGAAATTGGGGACGACGCCGTGGCTGCTGATCGTTTTCGGCCTGCTCGGACTGGCGTCGGGAATGTACTCCCTCTTCAGGACGATCATCGATGTGGAACGGAAGAAGGCAGGTAGGTGAAGGAATGCGCGCGCGCCTCTGGGCCGTCGGGCTTTCCGCTTTCGCCGTCGCCTCTCTGGCGCTCGGCGCGCCGGTCGCCGCTTCCGCAGCGGGCGGCGACACCGTGCCAGACGCGGTGATCCATCACGTGGTCGACGGCAACGACATCGCCTTCCAACATCCGCTCACCGGTTCCACGGTCACCCTCGTCCTGCCGCAGTTCAAGATCACGCTCGGCGGCGTCGAAATCGACCTCTCGATCACCCGCCACCTTCTGATCATGTGGGTGGCCGCCGCGGTCCTCGTGCTCGTGATCACGCTCGCCGCTCGGCGGCGGAGCCTGGTGCCGCGCGGGCTCTACTCGATGATCGAGATGGTGGTGACGTTCATTCGCGACGAGCTCGCCCGCAAGAATTTCGGCACGAAGGAAGAGGCGGATCGCTGGGTCCCCTTCCTCGCCACGGCGTTCTTCTTCATCTTCATCCTGAATCTCTTCGGGCTGATCCCCTACAGCGCCACCGCCACGGGCAATATCGCGGTCACCGCCGGCCTGGCGCTCATCACCTTCATCCTCACCCTCTACGCCGGCATGCGCGCGCAGGGCGTGGTCGGATATTTCGCTCACATCGTGCCGCAGGGCGTGCCGATCTGGCTGTATCCGATCATGTTGCCCGTCGAGATCCTCGGGCTCTTCACCAAGCCCTTCGCCCTGGCAGTCCGTCTCTTCGCCAACATGGTGGCCGGTGGCTTCGTGATCTACTTCCTCATCGGCCTGATCTTCATGCTCGGCGAGGGCGTGGCGCCCCTGGTGGCTCCGGTTTCGGTGGCGTTCGGCGCCGCCATGATCCTGCTGAAACTCTTCGTGGCTTTCCTGCAGGCGTACATCTTCACGATGTTGTCTGCGCTTTTCATCGGAATGTCCGCGCATCCCCACTGAGGATGCCTGGATTTTCGCCAACCCGTTCGGAGGAATCCCCGTGAACGCTCTTTCCCTTGGCCTTGCCTTCCTCGCCGCCGGTATCGGCGCTGGTCTTTCCATCCTCGGTGCTAGCTACGGCATCGGCCGTCTCGCTCAGGCCGCCATGGAGGGCACCGCGCGTCAGCCTGCCGCCTCCGGTGACATCCGGACCTCGATGATCATTTCTGCGGCGCTCATCGAGGGCGCGACCCTCTTCGCGCTGGTGGTTTGCATTCTGCTGGCGACGAAAGCCGCCTGACGCGTATCCGGTCGTGCGAGCGTGGGCGGATGCCCGCGCTCGCACGCGTCTCGATTTTCTAGCGGAGGACTGGTGGGCCCCATGACGCTTCCGATCCTGGCTGCATCGATCATGCAGCTCAATCCAGGCCTGACGTTCTGGACGATCGTGACCTTCCTGGTCGTGCTCGTCATCCTGCGTCTGACGGCCTGGAAGCCCATCATGGCGATGATCGACGAGCGCGAGCGGACGATCCGCGAGGCTCTCGAATCCGCCAAGCGGGAGCGCGAGGAGGCCGAGCGCCTGCTGGCCGAGCAGAAGGAAGCCATCGCCAACGCCCGCCGCGAGGCCGCCGAGCTGATCCGCAAGAATCAGGCGGAGGTGGAGGCGGCGCGCGAGGCCGCGCTGCGTCGGGCGAAGGAGGAGGCGGACCGGCTGATCGCGGACGCGCGGCGCTCGATTGAGGAGGAGCGCGCCAAGGCCGTGGCGGAGATCCGCGCCCTCGCCGTCGACCTGGCCATCGCCGCGGCCGGCAAGCTGCTTGAGGCCAACCTCGACGAGGAGAAGCAGCGCAAGCTCGCCGAGGACTTCCTCGCGAAGATCCCCCAGGCCTGATCCCATTTTGGAATCCGATGCCGTCGGCCGGCGTTCTTTTCGGGCGCCGGCCCCGCGGCGGCGCGTTCTTTTTCCATGGCGCTTTCGATCGGCATCGTCGGCCTGCCCAACGTGGGCAAATCGACCCTTTTCAACGCGCTCTGCGGCGCCGCGCAGGCGGAGGCGGCCAACTACCCCTTCTGCACCATCGAGCCGAACGTCGGGGTCGTGCCGGTTCCCGATCCGCGGCTGGACCGGTTGGCCGAGATCTTCCCGAGTGAGCGCAAGATCGCGGCCACGCTGGAATTCGTGGACATCGCGGGGCTGGTGAAAGGCGCCTCCAAGGGGGAGGGGCTGGGCAACCAGTTCCTCGGCCACATCCGGCAGGTGGACGCGATCTGCCACGTGTTGCGCTGCTTCGACGACTCCGACGTGGTCCACGTGGAGGGCTCGGTCGACCCCGCGCGCGACGCCGAGGTCATCGATACGGAACTCGCTCTCAAGGACCTGGAGACGGTCGAGAAGCGCCTGGTCAAGGTGCAGAAGGACGCCAAGGCGGCGGGCAAGCAGGGAGAGGAGGCCCGGGCCGAGCTCGAGGTGCTCGAGAAGGTCCGCGCCGCCCTGAACGAGGGCCAGACGGTCCGGCGCATCCCGCTCTCCGACGAGGAGAAGCAGAGGCTGCGCGAACTCTTCCTGCTCACCGCCAAGCCCGTGATCTACGTGGCCAACGTCTCGGAGGGGCAGCTCGGCAGCCTCGACGACGACCCGCTGATGGCGCGTGCGCGCGAGGTGGCCGCGCGCGACGGCGCCCCGCTGATCGCCGTCTGCGCGGAGCTGGAGGCGCAGATCCAGCAGCTCCCTCCCGAGGAGCGTCCCGCCTTTCTCGAGGCGGTGGGCCTGGAGGAGCCCGGTTTGAACCGGCTGGTCCGCGCGGGGTACGCGCTCCTCGGCCTGCGCACCTACTTCACGGTCGGCCCGCAGGAAGCGCGGGCTTGGACGATTCGCCAGGGCTGGAAGGCGCCTCGTGCCGCCGGCGTGATCCACTCGGACTTCGAGCGGGGCTTCATCCGCGCCGAGGTGGCCTCCTGGGAGGAGTGGGTGCGCGAGCGCTCCGAGGTCGCCCTGCGCGACAAGGGGCTGCTTCGCATCGAGGGAAAGGACTACGTCGTCCAGGACGGCGACGTGATCCATTTTCGCTTCAACGTCTAGCGATTTCAGGCGTCCACCGTTCGGCGAGGTCGGCGGCCATCAGCAGGGCGTGGATGGCGGAGGAGGGGTCTGCCACGCCCCGACCGGCGATGTCGTGGGCTGCGCCGTGGTCGGGCGAAGTGCGCACGATGGGCAGCCCGAGCGTGACGTTGACCGCGGTCTCGCGGTGGACGGTCTTGACCGGGATCAGGCCCTGGTCGTGGTACATGGCCAGCACCGCATCCCAGCCGCCGCGCGCGGCGCGAGGAAAGAGGCCGTCGGCAGGATAGGGGCCCTCGGCCTCGACGCCTGCGGCGCGGGCGCGTTCGACCGCGGGGGCGACGATGCGTTCCTCCTCGTCGCCGAAGAGTCCTTGCTCTCCGGCGTGAGGGTTCAGGCCACAGACGGCGATTCGCGGGCGCTCGATGCCAAAGCCGCGGCGCAGCGAATCGGAGACGATCACCAGGGACTCGTAGATCCCCTCGACCGAGAGGGCGCGGGGCACGTCCGCCAGCGCCACGTGGGTAGTCGCCAGCGCCACCCGCAGGACCGGACCGGCGAGCATCATGACCACGCGCCGTGCGCCCAGGCGCTCCTGCAGGAACTCGGTGTGACCGGGGAAGGGGAAGCCCGCGGCGTGGATGGAGGCCTTGTGGATGGGGCCCGTGCAGAGGGCATCGGCGATCCCGGTTTGGACCAGCTCCATCGCGGCTTCCAGGTAGGCCTTCTGGGCGCGTCCGCTCTCCGCTCCCGGCCGGCCCCACTCGTGGTTCGCCAGGCGACTGATCTCCACGAGGACGCTCCCCTCGGGCAGGGGGTCGCCGAGAGCGATCCGCGGGAGCGCGTCGGGGACGCCCATGCAGCGGCAAGCTTCGGCCCAGACGTTCGAGTCGCCGAGGACCACGGCGCGAACCCGCTCCTGGACACGGGGATCCTGGAGAGCCGCACAAAGGACCTCTGGCCCGATACCGGTCGGATCGCCCAGGGTGACGGCGATGCTTCGGGGCGAGCTCAACCCGAGGTCCCTGCGGCTCGCGCCGTCGGAGGCGCGAGCTCCGGCATGGGGTATTCGATCACCGCCTCCTTCTTGAGGCTCTCCACGTAACGCCGGGTCTGGCGCTCCAGCTCTTCCTGGTAGAGGGCCTCGCGGAGACGGGCGGCCACCTCCTCGTAGTCGGGCGGAGGAACCTCCCTTCGCTCCCGGACGAGGACGATGTGATAGCCGAAGCGCGTGCGCACCGGCTCGGAGAGCTGGCCGGGCTGGAGGGCGAAGGCGGCTTCCTCCAGCTCGGGGAGCATCTCGCCGCGACGGAACCACCCGAGGTCTCCCGCGGTGCGCTGGGGCGCATCGCCGAGGGGGATGCGGGCGAGTTCCTCGAGGGACTCGCCCGCGCGCGCCCGCGCCAGCAACTCCAGCGCGACCTTGCGGGCGCGTTCCAGCGCCGCGGGCGGGGCGTCGGCGGGCGCGTGGACGAGCAGGTGGCTGGCCCGGATCTCCTCCTCGCCTCGCTCGCCGGCGAGGATCTCGGCGTAACGCCGCCGGACCTCCTCCTCGTCTACCTTCACCTGGGAGCGCACCCGCAGGTTGATGAGCTTCATGTGGGCGAGCTGCTTGCGAAGCGTCTCGGTGTACTCCTCCCAGGAGAGCCCCTGCCGCTGCAGGGCGGCCTTCAGCGCCTCCTCCGAAGGAAGGCCGTTCTGACGGACGACGTCCTCGATGGCCATCTTCAGCTCGGAGGGGCGGACATCGATGCCCAGCGCGTGAAGCTGCTTTTCCAAAAGCTTTTCCGCGACCAGCGCGTCGAGGGCCTCCCGCTCCAGATCGAGGCGCGGCGTCTGAGGAGAGCGCGTGCGCAGGATGCGCACCCGATCCTGGACCTCGGAAAGGAGGATGACCTGGTCGTCGACGATGCAGGCGATGCGGTCGATCACCTCCGCCCGGGCGACGAGCGGCAACACCAAGGCGAGGGCGAGCAGGGCGGCTCTCATCATCTCTCCCCTACACGCGCGAGGACCTTTTCATTCACCTCGATCTTCGCCTCGGTGCGGAGACGGGCGAGGAACTCCGCCTGGGCGGCGAGCGTCTTGTCGCGCAGGATTCGGGCCTCGGCTTCGCGCCTTCTCTCCGCCTCGTCCACCTCCTGGCCACGCTCCCGCTCCTGGACGAGGAAGAGGTGGAAGCCGTACTCGCTCTCCACCACGTCGCTGACCCTGCCGGGAGCCAGATGGAAGCAGACCTCCTCGAAGGCCGGCGGCATCTCTCCTCGTGCAAACCAGCCGAGGTCGCCCCCCACCTTGGCGTCGGGCGAAAGAGAGTGGCGCGCGGCCATCTCGGAAAAGGAGGCGCCCTTGCGGAGCTCGGCGAGGATGCGGCGCGCCTCCTCCTCGGTCTTGACGACGATCTGAGATGCCCGCACCCGCTCCGGCCGCGACCGGAGGAAATCCGGGTTCTGCTCCAGCCACGCGTCGATCTCGGCGTCGGTGACGGCGATGCGCGCGTAGACCTCCCGGGAAAGAAGGCGTTCGAGGAGGAGCTGGCGACGCAGCCGGTCGCGGAGCTCGGCGGGGCTGAGCCGCTGCGCGCTCAGCAGATCCTCGTACGCCTCGCCGGGGTAGTCGGCGCGCAGGCGGAGGAGCGCCCGTTCGACCTCGGCCTCGGAGACACGGATCCCCCGGCGCAGTGCCGCCTGCTCGAGCAGCTTGCGGTCGATGATCTCGTCGAGGAGCCGCCGCCTCCGCTCGTCTTTCCAGGCGGGATCGTCGAGGGCGTCGCCGGTGACCGCCGCCTCGGCGGCGAGGGCGCGCTCGAGCTCCTCGACGCGGATCGGCTCGCCTTCGACCACGGCGACGGTTTCCTCCTCCTGGCGGACCTCGGGCTCCTTGCAGGCGTCAAGAAGGAAAGCCGCCCCGAGGGCGGCGATCACCGTGCAGGTGCCGGTCTTCATGGGGCGGCCTCCCCGAGCCGGGGGCTCACTCCGTCCGGACGGGCTGTGCGGGCGGCTTTCCGATGGACGGCGTCGGAGCGTTGTCGAGGGAGAAGATCTCCACCGGCTGCTTGCCCACCTCCAGCTTTTCCAGGACGGCCTCGTCGATCTGCGGGTTGGCCCGATCCCAGAGCTGCTGGACGAATTCCTCGAAGGCCTGGGTCTTCTTCTCCCGCTGCAGGCGGCTCTCGATCTGGGCGCGAACCTGCTCGAAGGTACGCTCGACGCCCTCCTGCCGACCGAGGAGCTTGACGACGTGGAAACCCTTGTCGGTGACCACCAGGTCGGCAAACTGCCCCACCGTCTTGAGGGCGAAGGCGGCGTTGGCGAACTCCTCCCCCCACATCTCCTTCAGCTCGTCGCGGGTGCGGAAGGAGAGGTCGCCGCCGGCCCGCTTGGAGCGTTCGTCGTCGGAGCGCTTCCGGGCAAGCTCGGAAAAGGCATCCCGGTCCTTGCCGCGAAGCTCGGCGAGGGCGCGCTCGGCCTCGGCCCGGATGCGGTTGCGGGAGGGATCGCCCTTGGGGGCGGAGAAGAAGATGTGGCTGAGCCGCACCCGCTCCGGTTTCACGAAATCGTGGATGTTGGTCTCGTAGTAGGCGCGGGCGTCCTCCTCGGTGATGCTGATCTGGAGGTCGTTGAACTGCTGCTGGGTCAGCTTCTGCACCATGACGCGGCGCATGGCCTCCAGGACCTCGGGATCCTTGTCGAGCCCGCGGCGCTCCGCCTCCTGGGCCAGGAGCTCGAAGCGGATCACGTTGTTGAGGAAATCCTTCTTCCGCTGCGGATCGGTGAGCCTCGCGCGGGTGAGGGGCTGGTTTTCGAGCTGCCGGTTCAGATCCGCGAGCGTGATCTTCTTCGAGCCAAACCTCGCGACCACCTCGGACGAGCCCTCGGCCCCGGTATCCCCAGCCCGGGGGGTGGAGCCACCACCGCCGCAGGCGGCGAGAGCCAGGGTCGCCAGGAGGGTGATGCCAAGCGTTGCGTTCCTCATGGATCGAGCTCCTTTCCGCAGGTCGTGCCGGCGGTAATCGGTCCCCGGCCTCGAACCGCCCGGCCCCGCCTCGCCATTCCCGCCCAGCGCCGGGCATTCCCGCGGGGCCGCACCGACGTGCCGCGAACGCACCGGGATGAAAGTGGTGCTATCACAGGCCAGCTTTTCGG
>Ga0079224_100009917_pt1 | contig 13042 bp, 11 predicted proteins | sample Stecom2015_FD_80414 | JGI IMG/M metagenome (GOLD analysis project Ga0079224, IMG submission 80414) | Agricultural soil microbial communities from Utah to study Nitrogen management - Steer compost 2015 | ecosystem: Environmental > Terrestrial > Soil > Agricultural land | place: USA: Utah... | reverse complement strand
CGAGATCATCCTTGACGAACACCAGCGGCGCCGCCCACAGCGAGCATGTCCACCGCCGCCGGCGCAGGTACGCCGCAAGCGACGAGGCGAGCAGCGGGACCGCGAAGGCGATCTCGTGGAACTGCGCGGCGACCGCACCCTGCAACCCCCACGACAGTGCGTACGCGACCCCCACCAGGGTGCCCTGGACCGGCCCGAGGAGCTCGCGAGCGACCGTGGTCACCGGGACCGCCGAGAACGCGAACAGCACGGCCTGTGCGATCAACAGGCTCACCCCGGACGGATGGATCCAGTAGACGGGAGCGAGTAGGACGAGCAGGGGGTGGAAGTGGTCACCGAGCAGGTTGAAGCCCTCGCCCTTGATGGTCACGATCGGCGTGTCGAAACCGGCATAGGCCCGCGCGAGCTGGGTGAAGATCCCCAGGTCCCACGACGGCGACTCCAGCAACCGCCACTGCGTGACGGCGAACGTCACGTAGCCGACGGCGCAGCACGCCGCCACCAGCCAGCTCGCCCAGCGGTCTGCGGTCCGTGCCGTCCCGCGTGCGGTCCGGACGGCGGTCACAGCCGGGAGACGTCGACGGGCGCCGGCCGGCAGGGCGCCGGCGACGTCACAGGAGCTCCTTCCGCTGCAGGTAGCGCAACGCACCCCAGCCGAGCGGAACCCTGCCCCAGAACGTCAGCACGCGGAAGAGGATGGCCACCGAGACCGCCGTGCCGGCAGGGATGCCGGCGAGCGTCAGGCCCGTGGTCAGTGCCGCCTCCACCGGGCCGATACCGCCGGGGGAGGGGACGGCGGCACCGATGGAGTTCGCAGCCAGGAACGTGATCGCCAGGTTCGTCAGCGGCAGGCTGTGGCCGAACGCGGCGAGTGAGGCGCCGAACGCGGCGACGAAACCGGCGGTCATCACCAGGTTGCCGGTGATGCCCAGCAGCAGCCGGCTGGGGTTCGAGACCACCCACACCAGGCGGGGCCAGACCTGCCGCAGCGTCGGCTCCACCCGGCTCCACGTCCACGTGCGCAGTTTCGGGATCAGCAGCACCAGCCCGATCGCCAGGACGACCAGGCCGACGGCGAGCAGGACGGCCCCTGACGGGGCACTGAGGGTTCCGGCCGAGCCGGTCACCAGCGCCACGGCGATCAGCAGGAGCACCGTGGTGATGAACTGGGAGACCTGCATCAGGCCCACCGACGCCACCGCCAGCGGCATCGCGATCCGCTGCTTGTTGAGGAAGCGCAGATTGAGGGCCGCGGGGCCGATGCCGGCCGGCGCGACGAGTGAGACCACCGAGGCGGCCACCTGCACCAGGAGCGTGCGCCACAGTCCGAGTCGCTCGGGCGAGAACGCCTCCAGGGACATGGCCGAGCCCAGGTAGGTCAGCAGTCCGAACGCGAACGCCACCACGATCCACACCGGGTTGGCGCTGGTGACGGCCTCGGCCACCTCCTCGAAGTTCATCCAGGACAGCAGCGCCCAGACCGCGACCACGGCGACGGTCACGGTGATGACGGTCCGCGGGGAGAAGCGGCCGATCGGGAGCGGCGCGACGTCTGCCGTCGGGATCAGGGAGACGAGCTCACCGCGCAGGGTGGCGAGGGTCTCCCGGCGGGCCGCGGCCCGTGTCGAGGACGGCATCGCGACCGGCTGGAGCAACGGCGCGATCGAGGCCAGCTGGTCGCGGGTGAGCATCCGGGCCGCCGAGGAGAGGGCGCGCTCGGTGCCGACCAGCGTGGCGAGCATCGCCAGCAGCTGCGCCAGGTCGATGCGGCGTGAGAGCTCGGTCGAGATGATCTCGCCGTTCTCCCAGTCCACCAGCCACACGTCGCGGGCGGCGTCGACGAGTACGGCCTCGGCGGTGATGTCGTGATGGGCGAGGCCCTTGGCGTGGGCGGCCTGAACCTGCGACCACAGCGCGTCGAGGAGATCGTCGTCGAGCTCGTCCGGGCGCAGCTCCGAGAGCCGGCGCGCCTGAGCGATGTGCTCGGTGACGATGATGACGCTGTCCCGGGACTCGGTGATCCCGACCAGCTCGGGGGTGCGCACGCCGGCGTCGCGTGTGGCCAGGGACATGAGTGCGGCGCGGTTCGCCGCCTCCCGCAGCGACGTCGCAGGCCGGCGGTCGAGCCCGCGCAGCCGGATGCTGTCCCACACCGACGAGATCACGCCGACCACGTGCCGGTCGCCGTCGAGCACGGTGACGTCGAGCCGGCGGCCTTCGGCGTCCCAGATCGCGTACAGCCGGTGCGCGCTCTCCACATCGAGGGTTCGGCTGGCGGAGGACGAGGCCCGCTGCAGGACCGCTGCGGTGTCCGTGGTCGGATCGGGCTCGATCGTGTCCTGCTCGCCCGAGGCCGCGGCCGGGTCCGGCAGCGGCGGCTGCTGCTCCTGCGCCGTCGTGCCTGCCTGTCCGTTGTTTTCGGCGGTGTCCTCCACCGGCGGCGGGGTCTGGGACGGCTCCCGCAGGCGTTCGGTGTAGCCGATCGGGCTCGAACTGGTGACCGTCCACGCCTGCGCGGTGGTACCGGCGAGCACCGGGTCCATCCGCACCACGGTCACCGGGTCGATGCCCGCGCGGCGCAGCCCGCGAACGAGGTAGGCACCGGTGGCGCGTTCGTGCAGCACCCCGGAGGCGTACCGCATGGCCAACCCCGCGGCGCGGCCGAGCAGCACGGCGACGAGGGCCCCCGGCAACGTCTGGTCGCCCTGGACGACCGAGAGGCCCAGCACCACCCACAGCAGGTTCCAGGTCCAGCGCAGCATGCGGCTGTGGGACCGGTCGCCCACTGCGGTGAGCAGGCCGCTGAGACCGGCGATGTAGACGTTGAGCGCGATGACCGTGGCGCCGGCGGTGGTGATCGTCAGGCCACGGGTGATCTCGGTCGGCGCCACGTGGTGCAGCAGCCACAGGGCACCGTCGGCCAGCAGGATGGCGACGATGCCGGTGGCCAGGGCCTCGAGCGCCGAGCGCCAGGAGCGGCGCACGATCCGGTCGACGAGCACGATCAGCGGCACGATGAACGAGACGAAGCCTTCGAGCACCGTCACCGGGATGAGCAGCACCTGCCGCAGGACGTCGGCCACCACGGACTGCACGTCCGTGGTCACGCCCTGGGTGGTGGCGTGGGCGTATACGGCGAGGAGAAGGACGACGGCGATGCCGAGCAGGCACCCGAGCAGTGCGAGGAGGTCGCTCGGCCGCCGCACCCTCGTCTCGGGTGCGTCCACCAGGAGCACCTTGCGCCGCGGCGGAGCCTCCTCCACCGGGACGGGTGCCGGCGCCGGGGCGCCGCCGTCGCCCGGATGCAGGCTCATGGGCGGGAGTCTACGTGCCAGGCGACCTCGCAGGCCGCAGGGTGGATCAGAGTCACGTCGGCCGCTGTCGAGCGTCGCCGCGAGAGCGATGCCTGTAATGACGACGCTGCCGGACCCGGTTCCCGCAATCTCCCGGGTCGCACCACCGGCGTGACCGGTTGCGTGTGGTGTCGAGGAACAGCCAGCGACACTCGGTGCACGCGCGGATCCGGTCGATCGCGGTCTCGCTCGTGAGCAGGTCCGTGGCGTCGATGGCCAGTACCCCCAGAAGTGACGGCCAGGTGTCGTACCACCGGGCAGCGACGGGCCCGGCACCCGGAACGCCTTGGCCATCGCGTTCGCTCGACGACGGGTACACGAGCTGTCGATTCGCGAATGCGGCGGCAGCAGCTGCGCCGATGTCGGCAAGGTCGTCCGGATCCGGTGACTCGCCGTCGACGACGGCGAGGAACGTTCGGGCGACGACTTCCCGGAACCTGCGCAGGCGCCGGATGTCGGTCCTCTCGGGCAGGGGCAACCCAGCCGCGGAGGCCCAGCGCTCGGCGTTTCCCGACGGTTCTAGCCAGTCGTGCTCGCGTGGGGTGCCGCGAAAGCTCACCAGATTGGCCAGGTCCAGGGCGGGAGTTCCGCCGATCAGCTTGTACGTCCCCGGATATGAGCGGGGATCCAGGTCAACACTCGAAGCCACTCGGACAACCTAACCACTCTTTATGTGATTGACCCGTTAGATGGGCGTGTGGTTGCCTCGCAGCAACGCGAGTCGGACGTCGTACGTGAGGTGGCGTGGTCATGAGAGAGACCCGGGGGGTCGAAAGACTGGTGCACGACAACCGCCGGACGGTGGCGATGGCTGCTCTCAGGTCACGGGTTGTCCTGCGTGGACCGAAGACATCGCACCTGCCCGCCGATCCGGGAAGTGCTTGAGCGTCATGCGCTCGAAGGCCGCAGAGACGCCGGGATGTCATGAACGTCGGCGCATCCGCCCAGAGCTGTTCTTCGTCGGCTCAGCCATCTTCCACTACCTCGGCCCGTCTTTCGCGGTCTTGCTGTTCGCGCGCATCGAGCCGCTCGGCGTCGCTTGGCTTCGCATCCTTGTCGCGGCGACCGTGTTCGCTCTCTGGCGCCGACCCTGGCGGCGCTGGCGCTCCGCGCGCCGAGACGAACGGGCAACGATCCTCGCCTGGGGTGTGCTGCTCGCCGGAATGAACTCCGTCTTCTACCTGGCGATCGATCGCCTTCCTTTGGGGACGGTCGCCGCGATCGAGTTCGTCGGACCGATCGCCATCGCTGCATTTGCTGTTCGTACGCTGCGAAACGCCGTGGCGATCGGGTTGACGCTCGCCGGACTGGCCTTGCTCAGTGACGTGAGCCTTGCCGGTTCTCCGCTCGGATTCCTTTTCGCGCTCGCCAACATGGTGTTGTTCGCGGGCTACGTGATCATCGGCCACCGGGTCTCCCGGCACACCGGTCTCACTGGCGTCGACGGACTCGCGCTCGCCATGATCGTCGCTGGTGTCGCTTCCGCACCGATCGGCATGGTGGCCGGCCTCCCTGCCCTGACCGACCCGGTCGCACTCGGTGCAGCCATCGGCGTCGGCGTGACGTCGTCGGTCATCCCGTACGTATTCGATCAGCTCGCCATGCGCCGTTTGGCACGTGAGACCTACGCGTTGATGACCGCTCTCCTGCCGGCGACCGCAACGGTCGTCGGGTTACTCATTCTCGCTCAGAGGCCGCAGCTCGCGGAGTTACTGGGGATCGGTCTGGTCGTCATTGCCATCGTCGTACATCGCCCGGTGTCAGCGGAGAAGACGTACGAGGAGCGTGAGAAGGTCTCCGATGGCTGAAGCCCAGCTGAACCGGACCCGCCTCGCATACGACGTGGTCGGAGACGGACCGACCATCGTGTTCGTCGCTGGACTCGGGATGGACCGGACGACGTGGCGGCGGCAGGTCGACTTCTTCAGAATCACCCATCGAGTGGTGACGTTCGACGTTCGAGGCGCCGGTGGGTCTGGACCGTTGCACGCAAGGTCGGGAGTCCTGGCCACGCAGGCGGCTGACCTGAAGGCACTGCTCGAGCACCTCGGTATCGCGCGTGCGGTGCTCTGTGGGGTGAGCTTCGGGGGGATTCTGGCTCAGGAGTTCGCCATCCGTTACCCCGACCGGATCGCCGGTTTGGTGCTGTGCGACACCTTTTGCGATATGAAACTCGCTTCGCGCGTGTCCAGGACCGCGCTTGTCCTGGCGGCCCAGCTCGCTGTGCCGATGCTGCTCGTGCCGTCGCTGTCCTTGCCTGCCGTCCGCCGAATGTACGCCCGATGGCCGCACGCCCGGGACACCATCGTCAAGGGGTATCGCAACATGCGCCGAGTGGAGACAGTTCGGATGAGGCTCGCCATCAATCGCGTACAGAACCACGCGCGGCTTCAGGAGGTGGCCTGTCCCGTGCTGGGGCTGGTCGGAGACGAGTCGCCGCAGCTTGTCGAACTGATGCACCGCGTGGTGGATGCTCTCGGTACGGCAGAACTCCGCGTGCTCAAGAACTCCTTCGATCCCAGCAACCTCACTCAGCCGGACACTTTCAACTCCGCCGTCCACGACTTTCTGATCGACGTCGGTTGGATCGCTCAAACGCCCGGGCTGCGCGGTCACGCGACTGGTCCACGAACGACACTCGGCAGGATGGACTCGACATGACGGTGAACGACCAGCGCAATGGTGAACGTGGCCTGGCCAGAACAGGCGCGGGTCGGGCGGGCCATCGAATCGTCGTCGTCGGCGTGCTGGTCGGCGCCGCATCGATGATCGGCGTCGGGGCCTGGTGCCGTTTCGACCCTGTCGGTTTTGCCGCCTGGGCGAACTGGCCCGTCCACGAGCACTTCCTCCATGACGCCGGGGTGTTCCAGATCGCGATCGGAATGATGATGATCGCCGCCCTCGTCTGGCGTGACGTCGTTGCGGTCGCGCTCGCCGGGTTCGTCTTCACCAACGTCGCCCACGCGTACAACCACGATCAAGATCGTGCCGCTGGTGGACACGCGAGTGATCCCGTGTACCTCCTCGGCTTCGCGGTGCTCGGAGGTGGCGCGCTCCTTGTTCATGTCCGCCGACGCCCCGCGGCACGGGACGGAGGTCGATGATGAAGGTGATGGTCGCCGGTGCGACCGGTGCCGTCGGGCAGCGCGTCGTGTCACGGCTTGTCGCGGCCGGCCACGATGTCCTTGCGCTGGCCCGGAGGCCGACCGGCGCCGATCGGGTGCGAGCCAGTGGCGCAGTCCCCGTTGCCGCCGACATCATGGATGGCGACGGTCTGATCCGCGCAGTCGATGGTCGCCAGCTCGACGGCATCGTCCACCAGGCCACAGCCATATCGGGGGTGCCCCGACGGCACAGTGACCTCGACGCCACGGACGCTCTCCGAGACGAGGGCACCCGTAACCTCCTGCGCGCCGGACAGGCACTCGGTGTACGGCGGTTCGTGACACAGTCCTTCTTCCTGGGGTACGGCTGGCAGGACCACGGGTACGAACCACTGACCGAGGACAAGCCGTTCGGGGTCGAGGTCGGTGGGAAGTTCGACGCTCACCTGCGGTCGTTGCGGTCCAATGAGGATCAGGTGCTCGCCTCCGAGGGAGGTGTTGCGTTGCGGTACGGGCTGTTCTACGGGCCGGACGCGATGACCCGGACGTTGCTCCGCCTGTGCCGACGTCGGGTGATGCCTGCTCCGCGGCCGGCCGGAACCCTCCATCCGATCCATGTTGATGACGCCGCCGACGCAGCGGTCGCTGCTTTGGAGCGTGGACGCGCCGGGCAGGCGTACAACGTCGTCGATGACCAGCCGGTGGGAATGGATGAGTATCTCGACGCGATGGCCTCCGCGGCCGGCGCTCGCCGACCGCTGCGCGTCCCAGCTTCGTTGTTGCGACCCTGGCCGTATCTCCACGCACTGCTGACGGCTGTCCACATCCGACTCAGCAATGACAAGGCCAAATATGAGCTCGGGTGGCGCCCGCGCTTTCCCAGCTGCCGCGACGGCCTGATCGCCCTCGCCGGCGAGGCCTTCGATGACTGACGGGTACGGGACGCATCGCCGTTCAGGTGCGCCGACCTCGTTCGACCGTGCCTTCGTGTCCGGCCGGGTCGGCATGGCTGAAGGGAGCGTCGCCTACCGCTCCGGCGGTCGCGACGGCCCGGCGGTCATCCTGTTGCACGGGGCCAGTCTCGACAACGGATCGATCACATGGCGCCATGTTGCCGAGGACCTCGTCACCGACCATCGTGTGTTCGCACCCGATCTGCCCAAGCACGGTGAGAGCTGGCCTTGGCACGGACGAGCAGATCAAGAGGCCCTCGAGCGCGTGCTGCTCGAGCTGATGGATCACTTGGAGCTGTCGGCTGCCACCCTTGTGGGGTTGTCGCTCGGCGCTGCGGTCAGCCTCGGTGTCGCGCGACGGGCGCCTGATCGTGTGGAGCGAATGGTGCTCGCCTCGGCCGGCGGGATTCAAGACCGGGTCACCGCCCACGAGTTGGCTTACCTCTCCCTGCGGACGCCTGTCTCCTGGGCTCTCACCCGGGCGCAGTCGGCGCGGTCGTTGGAGCGTTTCGCCCGCAGGAGGCTGCCGTTTGCCGATGATGTCACCGAGGCCGAGATCGATCGGCTCGCGGCCGCGTACGTCGCCGAGTACACCGCGAAGCGACGGCATGGGGGCCACGTCTTCAGTGACTGGAACCGGTTCGAGATCGGCCCGCGCCGAATGCGAACAAATCACCTGCCCCACCTGTCCGAGGTGTCGTGCCCGACGCTGTTCGTGCATGGTGAGGAGGACACCTCAGTTCCTGTGCGGCTGGCGCGGGAAGCCGCCGAGTGCATGCCACAGGGGCGGCTCGAGGTCGTCGCCGGCGCAGGACACTTCGTCGCCCAGGATCACCCCCGTGAGGTCGTCCGCCTCGTCCGCACCTTCATGGATGAGATGAGCCCGGACGGACCCGCACCGTGACGGACGCTGGAGCGAGGCCGCGGTGGGAGCTGACTGGCAGCCGGGTATGCGCTCGTGCGACACGATGGGTTGAGGCCGCGCCGTGCCCACGCCCACTAGCCAGAGCCCAGCCCGAGGGTGGCGAGAAGCTCGTCGGGCAGGTAGGCGTAGCCGACGAAGGCGACGATGTCGATGAGCGCGTGCGCGACCACGAGCGGCATGGTGCGACGTCGTCGGCGGTAGTACTCGGCGAAGATGACGCCCATGACGACGTTGCCCACGAAGGGCCCGAAGCCCTGGTAGAGGTGGTACGCGCCGCGCATGAGCGCACTGGCCGCAATCACCACCACGGGCCGCCAGCCGAGTTGCTCGAGCCGTTCGACCAGGTACCCGGCGACGACGACCTCCTCGAGCAGCGCGTTCTGCAGTGCCGAGAGGAGCAGGACCGGCACCGTCCACCAGGCGGAGTTCAACGCGGACGCCTGGACCTCGACGGTGATGCCGAGCGCGCGGCCGGCGAGGTAGAGCGCCAGGCCCGGAACCCCGATGAGCGCGGCGAGTCCGACGCCGGCGGCGAGCGTGCGGCCGGGTGGTCGGAACGTCAGCCCGATCCGGTCGGTGGCGCGGCGTCCGTGCTCGGTCAGCAGGTAGAGCGCCAGCGCCACCGGGATCAGGGCGAAGCCGATGGACAGCAGCTGGTACGTCAGGTCCAGGTAGGGGCGGTCCGAGCGGGAGGGGTTGAGCGCGGTGGCCTGTTCACCCAGCGGCACGTCGGCCGTCAGCCGGGCGATGATGTTGACGACGGCGTAGACGGCGGACTGACCGAGGCTCAGTCCCAGCACGATGAGGATCTCGGCGCGGATACGGCGGGCCGGGCGCCCGGGTCCCGCGGCCACGCTCATGCGGGCCATTGTGCACCGGGCCGGCTGGGCAGGAGCTGAGGGGTGGTGAGACCCGCAGTGGGGTTGCCCTCACCCGTGCAGGCCGCACTCGGACTTCTCCAGGCCGGCCCACCGGCCGGCCCGCGGGTCCTCACCCGGCGCGACGGCGCGGGTGCAGGGCGCGCACCCGATGGACGGGTAGCCCTCGGCGAGCAGCGGGTTCGCTGGGAGCCGGTGGCGCAGCGCGAAGGAGACGAGGTCGTCGTCCGACCACCCGGCCAGCGGGTTGATCTTCACCAGGCCGTTGGCGGCGTCCCAGGAGATCAGCGGCGCCTCGCGGCGTCCGGCCGAGTCCGCCCGGCGCAGGCCGGTGGCCCACGCCTCGTAGCCGGCCAGCGCGCGCCGCATCGGCTCGACCTTGCGCATCCGGCAGCATGCCTCCGGGTCACGGGCGAACAGGTCCTTCCCGTACGCCGCGTCCTGCTCTGCCACCGAGAGCTCCGGGCGCACGTCCACCACCGTCACGTCCAACTCGTGCGCGACCAGGTCCCGGGTGCCGAGCGTCTCGGCGAAGTGGTAACTGGTCTCGCCGAAGAGCACGTCGACCCACGGCAACTCCTGGGAGACCAGGAACGGCACCACCGCGTCCTTCATCGAGGACGCCACGGCGAGGGAGTCGCCGAACTCGGCGGCCGCCCAGGCGACGACCTCCTTCGCACCTGCCTCGTCGGCGGCACCCACGCCGGACCCGGCCAGCTCGGCCTGCCCACGCCGCACCACCTCCTGCAGCTCCTCGTCCGAACGCCGCCGGCGCGGCCGGGCCGCCAGCCGCTCCTGCCGGTCGGCGCGCGCCCGCTCGCGCTCGGCCAGCCGCGCTCGTGACGCCGCGGCGTTCGAGCGCAGGGACGAGCCGTCCGTGCCGTCCGGTGACGGGCCGTCCGGGGTGGCGGCACTGCGCAGCGTGGTGGCCGAGATCGGCGGCCCGACGCCGAGCCCGACCGACACCTTGCTCACCGTAGGGCGTCCTCGTCGGCCCGGTGCGCCCACTGCGCGAACGTCTCCGCCCCCTCGCGGTCGTCGGCGTAGCGCCGCACCAGACGTTCGACGTAGTCAGGCAGGTCGGCCGCCGTCACCTTCAGGCCCCGCACGGTCCGGCCCAGGCCGCCTTCCTCCCGGTCCGGCGCGGCCAGCCCGCCGCCCAGGTGCACCTGGAAGCCCGGCACCTGCTCGCCGTCGTCGTTCATCACGATCTGGCCCTTCAGGCCGATGTCCGCGGTCTGGATCCGCGCGCAGGAGTTCGGGCAGCCGTTGACGTGCAAGGTGATCGGCGGCAACCCGGCCTGGTCGGCCAGCCGCCGCTCGAGCTCGGCAATCGCTTCGGCGGCCGTCACCTTCGTCTCGACGATCGCCAGCTTGCAGAACTCGATGCCGGTGCACGCGATGGTGCTACGCCGGAACACGCTCGGCCGGGCCTGCAGGCCGAGCTCGTCCAGCCCCGCGATCAGCGAGTCGACCCGGTCACCGGCCACGTCCAGCACCAGCAGCTTCTGGAACGGCGTCAACCGCACCCGGCGGGACCCGTGCTCCTCGGCAAGCTCGGCGACCCGCCGCAGAATCTCGCCGGAGACCCGGCCGACCGTCGGCGCGACGCCGACGTAGAACCGGCCGTCCTTCTGCTCGTGCACGCCGACGTGGTCGCCCGGCTCGGAGGGGACCGGCGCCGGCGGGCCGTCCGGGAGGGGGTACCCGAGGTACTCGGATTCGAGCACGTCGCGGAACTTCTCGGCGCCCCAGTCCGCGAGCAGGTACTTCAGCCGCGCCTTGTTCCGCAGCCGCCGGTAGCCGTAGTCACGGAAGATCTGCACGACGCCGTGCCACACCTCCGGCGCCTGCTCCGCGGTGACGAACGCCCCGAGCCGCTCGCCGAGCCGCGGGTTCGTCGACAGGCCGCCGCCGACCCACAGGTCGTACCCGACGCCCAGGTCGGGGTGCTCGACACCGACGAAGGCGACGTCGTTGATCTCGTGGACCACGTCCAGGCTCGGGTGGCCGGTGGCCGCGGACTTGAACTTGCGCGGCAGGTTGGCCAGCGAGGGGTCGCCGATGTAGCGCTGCTGGATGGTCTCGATGACCGGCGTCGGGTCGATGAGCTCGTCCTTGGCGATGCCGGCGACCGGCGAGCCGAGGATGACGCGGGGGACGTCGCCGCAGGCTTCGGTGGTCTGCAGCCCGACGGCCTCCAGCCGCCGCCAGATCTCCGGGACGTTCTCGACTTCGATCCAGTGGAGCTGGACGTTCTGCCGATCGGTGATGTCGGCGGTCCCTCGGCCGAACTCCTCGCTGATGCCGGCGACCACCCGCAGCTGCTCGGTGCTCAGCGCGCCGCCGTCGATGCGCACGCGGAGCATGAAGTAGCGGTCCTCGAGCTCGTGCGGCTCGAGGGTGGCGGTACGACCACCGTCGATGCCCGGCTTGCGTTGGGTGTACAGGCCCCACCAGCGGAACCGTCCGTGCAGGTCGTCCCCGGGGATGGAGTCGAAGCCCTCGACGGCGTAGGTCTGCTCGATGCGCTCCCGTACCGCGAGCGGGTCGGACTCCTGTTTGAACTCCTCGTTGTGGTTCAGCGGCGCGGTGCCGTCCACCTTCCACTGGCCGTTCGGGCGCTGCGGACGGGAGGGCCGGTCGGAGCGGTCGGGCCGGTCCGGGCGGTCGGGCCGGTCCTCGGTGCGCCCACGGCGGGAGCGGGTAGCGGACGGATCGGTCAGGCGGGTCGTCATGTCAGTCCTCGTGGCCTGGGGTTCGTCAGGCACGCGACCGACGGCTCTTCGGGAGGGGCGGAGACCGACGGCGCGCGCCGGGTCTCAGGGCTGCCGGAAGGCGGCCGGGCTGAGGGGCGCGGTCAGTGACAGCACAGACAGCTGCACATGGGCATGCAGCCGGAGGCGCACATCGACATCTCGTGGCGGGTGCGCACGAGGGCGGGGAGCGCGGCCGTGGTCATGTCGACGACGCTAGACCCGGCGTCGGCGCTCGCCTACCCCCTGTCCACATGTTGGTTGAAGCGACAAGTGAACGGGCCGGTGATGTCCGGAGGCTGAGCCGATCCTGCGGCACGATGGACCGGTGAGCGAGCGAGCTGATAAGCGGGGAACGGGCGTGAGCGCCGTCGTTTTCGATATGGACGGGATCCTCACCGACACCGAGGTGATCTGGGACGACGTCCGCCGTGGTCTCGCCCGGGAGGACGGCGTGGCCTGGCCGGAGGACGCCACCGAGAGGATGATGGGCATGTCCACGTCCGAGTGGTCGGCCTACTTGTCCCGGACCGTGGGCCTGCGCGGGAGTCCCGAGGAGGTCGCGGAACGCGCCATCGAACGGGTGACCCGGAGGTTGGACGAGCATCTCCCGCTCATGCCGGGCGCCGTCGAGGCGGTGCGGCGGATGGCCGGCCGCTGGCCGGTCGGACTCGCCTCCTCCGCGCCTCGGCGGCTGATCGACGCGGTGCTCGAGGCCCTCGAGCTGAGCGATCGGTTCGGCGCCACGGTCTCCACCGAGGAGGTTCCCGCCGGCAAACCGGCCCCGGACGGGTATCTGCTGGCGTGTGAGCGGCTCGGGGTGGACCCCGCGCGGTCCGTGGCGGTCGAGGACTCCTCCAACGGGTTGCGGTCGGCGGCCGCGGCCGGCATGGCGGTCGTCGCCGTGCCGCACCCCGGCCACCCGCCCGCCGCCGATGCGCTGGCCCTCGCCGCGGCGCGGCTCGCCAGCCTGGACGAGCTCACCGAGCGCCTGGTGGCCGGCCTGCGCTGAGGTCAGGCCGGTTCGGTCACCGCAGGTCAGCGGGCCGCGTGAGCGGCAGCCTCGAGGACGG
>Ga0079224_100009916_pt1 | contig 13042 bp, 10 predicted proteins | sample Stecom2015_FD_80414 | JGI IMG/M metagenome (GOLD analysis project Ga0079224, IMG submission 80414) | Agricultural soil microbial communities from Utah to study Nitrogen management - Steer compost 2015 | ecosystem: Environmental > Terrestrial > Soil > Agricultural land | place: USA: Utah... | reverse complement strand
CGACGCAGGAAGCAGCAACGCCTTCTGGTTCTTTTTCCTCTTTGCCTGCGGCCCGGCAATATCATTCGCCGTTTCGGGGTCAGCGGATTCTTCCGGATCGTTCTCAGGTGCCTTCACCTCCGGCAGCGGCTGAGCCAACTGCTTCTCGAGGCTCGCACGCGTTGCGGGGCGAATGTCGCCATCGAGGATCTTGTCGATCGCCGCATCGAGCATCGCGTGCTTGGTCGGGGCGGCAAATGCCTGCAGATTGACGCGCGTTCCCGGAACGCGATTGCTCGACAGTGCGACGGCAAAGTTGAGTCGTTCGAGCAAGGCTCCCGTGTTCACCCAATCTTCTGCGAGGTCCGGATAACCCGTCGGCGCCTGATAACCATAAGGAACTTCACCGAGCTTTCGAAGCATCGCGTACATTCCGCGGCCGCCGTTCGTGTCGCCGCCGAGTGCGCGTATCGAGCTTACGGCAAGCTCAAACGGCGATTTGATCTTCGAACGGTAATTCGCCGGTGCCCAGAATTCAGGATCGGTAAAGATCGCCCGCAACGTCGTCTTTATGTCGCCGTGCGACTTGTGAAATGCATCTGCAACACGGCCGACCAATGCATCGCTCGGCGTATCGCTGACAAATTTGATCGCGAGTTTTTTCGCGATGAATTTTGCCGTCGCATCGCTGTTGACGAGGATATCGAGGACCTTCAATCCGTCCTTCATCCCGCCTTCGTTGATGGTCTGGCCGAGCACGGTCTTCGGCCCGTTTTCGTGCCAGTTCGGGTTGAAATAGAACTGTCCGCTCTTTACGTCGTCCGGGACGCCGACCGCCCTTTGAAGCCGTGCGAGTCGCTGATCTTCGTTGCCCTTGATCTCGGCCGCGGCGGCCTGACGATAGCCTCGCGGATCTGCGATCGTCCAGCCCGTAAAGCATTTTGCGACCTCGATGATGTCCTGCTGCGTATAGCCGCCGTCAACACCAAGCGTGTGCAGCTCCATAAGTTCGCGTGCGTAATTCTCATTGATGCCGCGATTCCGCTGCTTCTTCGGCTGCTTGTTCTTCTGAACATTCAGCCTTTCATATTGGCGGAGTTCGCGGTCGGCGTTCACGCCGTTCCGCTCGAGCTGACGTTCACGCTGCATCGGCGAAATGCGGCCGTCGAGCCGGTCATTCATTCGGCGGTCGTTGAAACGCGGACGACGCTCAAATCTCGGCTGATTCTGTTTCGGACGGATCGCAAGCTGCGCATTCGGCGACATCGATTCGAAGTTATCGAGATAGAAAAGCATCGCTGGCGATTCGGCAGTTCCGACGAGCAGATCCTTGAAATTGCCGAGAGCATTCTTTCGCAAGACGTCGCGTTCGTAGCTCGGGATAAACCATCGAACAGCCGCCTTTCCCGCAAAAACATTGAAGTGGTTCTGCCAAAAATCGACCATCACTTCCTGCAACTGACGCTCGGAATAGACAGCACGCATCACGCGGTTCGCAACGATCTCGGGCATTATTTGGCCCGCAGGCTTTAGGTTGTATTGGCGATAGATCTCGCGAAGCTTTTCCTGCCGCTCCTTTCGATCGGCCGCTGCTGCTTCCTCTGCCTTTTCGCCCGGCATCGCTGCGGTCGTTCCATCAGCAGGAGTGTTTTGAGCAACTTGCTGTGCTCTCTTGCCGCCTTCCAGCGAACGCAGGAGTGCACCCGGATTCGGATACTGCGCAAAAAGCTCTTCGGTCGAAAGCTTTGGAACGTCCAGCCGGTCGAGTTTTGCCTCGGCGGCGGAATCATCGATCGATGCAGGATCGAGCTGCTGCTCGATGTATTTTTTGATCCCCATCGCCTTTACGCGCTCGACATCGCCCGGACGAGCGCCGAACCCAAGCCGATTAAGGACGTGAAGCGCCTTTTGATCCTCAGTGAGCGAATCCTTTACGCCGTTTCCGCCGCCCGAAAGGGCGAACGCCGGGGCCGCAAATGCTGCAAGCACAATAATTACGGTCAATTTCCTTGCCGTCTCAAGATATCGGGTCATACAAAACTCCAGATCAATGCAAAATCAATGCTGCGAAGCTTTTTCGTTCGCCTGCTCTGCGGAATAAGACGCGCGCCGAACCCATTTGGTCGAAAAAGGATGCCGCCGGCCGTCTCGCCGGAGGTATTGAATTTACGACTCCGGACAACAACACGCCGTAAAATACGCATCAAATACGTTACGCGATCCTGGGCAATTTCGGCTAGAATTGTGTTTCAGCGAAGTTTTTACTTCAAAAAATATTATGAAAAAGACGCTGCTTTCCCTTGCAATGCTCATTGCCGCCGCTGTGGTTCTCTCGTCATCCGCTGCCGCGCAGAGCGAAACCTTCAGCGATCCGAACGTTGACTACACCTTCGTGCTTCCGGACGCGAAATGGCGAAAGACCGTTACGCCGTCGGCAACGAACCCGAACGTTGAATACGTTTACGGCGACCGCGTCTTTGGCCGGTTCGAGGTGCGAAAGATCAAGGCTCCTCAAAGCGAGATGCTTGCCGACGTCGTCCGTGACGAGGACCAAAAGCTGCAGTTCCTGATGGGCTACGCGCCCGGAAAGCAGGAGAATTTTAACGGCAAACTTCGCGGCGTTATTTACAATTTCGAGTTTGTAAAAGGCGGCCGTCCGATGGTCGGAAGATTCTATTTCCTGCGTGACGGCGATGTGGTTTACGTTCTCAGATTCGAGGGCCGCAAGGACAGCCTCAATTCAATTCAAAATCAAACCGATTCGATCGCCCGCACCTTCGCGATCAAGTCGAAGGCTAAATAGCCGTAACATTCACCTTTGCCCCATCGGGCAGGATAAAGCCGGTCCCAGCGACATTGCTGAGATCGGCTTTTTTGACGCGTAGTTTCTTCAAAACGGCATCGTCGAGCGTCGTCAGCATTTCGACCTCGAACCGCTCGCAGATCGAGAGGAAATTCCACGCCGTCTGTCCATTGACGCGATAGTTTTCGCAAAGCTTGTGTGCCAGAGCGTCGCTATTCTCAGCGTCGAACCAATCGAGAAGATCCGCCCGGCCCGTGCCTTCCGCGCATTCCGCGAGCAGAATTATCCGGCCGCCGTCCGTGCAAGCGCGTGCCGCAGTATCGAGGGCCTTGTGCGCCTGTATGAGATTGATGTCGTATGGCTGCCCGCCGCAAGAAGCGATGACAAGATCGCGTTTTGCATCGATCGCGACCGAGCATTTTGCAGCGACCGCTTCGCAAGCCGCCCGGTGCGACGCCTCAAGATCGCCGCAAAAAACGTCGGTGACCGCGCCCTCGTCATTTATGATCGTCGAGATATTGAACACGTTCTTGATGAGCTTTGCTGCCTCGAGAAAAGCTTCGTGAACGGCGTTCCCTGCAAGAAGTCCGGGGCCGACGCCTTCGCGGCGAGACATCGTTTCGCAGTCGAACGCGAGCTTATGCGTCGCCTCGATCGTGCGTTCCGACGCAAGGCCCGGACAAATGAGCTTTCGGCCGCCGGTGAATCCCGCAAAATAATGGAACGTAACGGCGCCGATCGCTATCACGTGGTCGCTGTCGATGAGGGCTCCGTTCAAGCTCACGCTGATGCCGCCGCTTGTCTCGCCGACTATCGCGAGATTCGCGATGCCGCTCGCCTTATGATCGATCGTTCGTATGCGCTGCGTGATGAACGGCGTGAGAATATCGTCGCGCTCGTCCTGTTCGACGGGCCGATGGATACCGGTCGCAAAGATGATCCGGATGTTGTGCGGCATCGTTCCGTTCGCGATCAAACGGCGAACGAGGAGGTTTACGATCTGTGCGCTGCCCGACGAACGCGTCGCATCGGGCACGACGATCAGGACGCTTTCGCCCGGCGCGATCGACTCTTCGAATGGCAATGCACCGATCGGCTGATCGAGCTTTTCGTTGATCGCGCGATCGTCAAGCGGCGGATCGTCGCCCGCGGCGGCAAGCACCGCAAAGCGCTCTTCCGCATACTCGAACGGCACGACCGTGCGGCCGTATTTGAGATCGATCGTCGGCATAGATTCAGTTAGTTGGACGTGCGGGCTCAAAGCAATTCGTGCCCGATTCGCAGACGTAAACAGCCTCTGCCTCTTTTCCGGTCGTCTCCATTTGGATCGTCAGATGATCGATCGAGAACGCATCGTGCACCTTTTCACGCACGACCGCAAGCAGGTCCGAGTGTTCGACGGAATCGTCGTGATTGATGTGCGCTGTCAGCGCTTCGATGCCGGAAGAGATCGTCCAGACGTGCAGATCGTGGACGCCCGTAACACCGTCGATCGCGAGGATCGCGTCCTTCACCTTTGCGATGTCGATGTGCGACGGCGTACCTTCGAGCAGAACGTTTACCGATTCCGAAACAAGCCGCCACGCACCGAAGATAATGATCACGCTGATCAGGATACTCGTAACCGCATCTGCCCACAGCCATCCGAACGCAACGATCAGCAGGCCGGAGATCAACGCCGCAAGAGAACCCAAAAGATCGCCCGCAACGTGCAGCCACGCGCCGCGCATATTCAGATCGTGCTCGTGGTCGCCGTGCAGCATCTTCAGCACGATGATGTTCACGATCAGGCCGCCTGCGGCAACGATCGTCAGGCTGCTGCCGTGGATCTCGGGCGGCGAAAGCCAGCGCATCACAGCCTCGTAAACGACCCATATCGAAAGGATGACGAGAGCGATGCCGTTCACAAATGCGGCGAGGATCTCCGCTCGATAGAATCCGAATGTCTTAGCCGCGGTCGCAGGCCGCGTAGCGAACCAGAATGATGCAAGCGTCAGCGAAAGAGCGGCAACATCCGTCAGCATATGGACGGAATCCGCCATCAACGCAAGCGAGTTCGACAGCCAGCCGCCAGCCGCCTCGGCGAGCATATAGCCGAAGGTGAGCGCAAGGGCGATCTTTAGTTTGCGTATGCTTGAAGCGGAGCGCGTCGCCGGGCCGTGATCGTGCGCGTGTGCGTGGTCGGACATCGTTCTAATACCGCTTCATCAAGCGGCCGCTTCTGAGCGAAACGACAAAGCCCGCGCGGTTGCCGCGGTCGTCGCCGATCTCGATCGAAGCCTCAGCCGCTTGCGACGAGACCTGCAGCTTGAAGCTGCCGTCCGAGACGGCAAACGTCTCACGCCCTTGCGAACGCACGGCCATGCCCGGTTGTGTCTTGCCCGTAATGATGAAGATGCCGCCGCCGACGCTCTCGATCTTAAGGTCGGTCAGCTCGATGCGAATGCTGCTTTCGCGTTTTACGACCGAGAATTTCCACGCGTCGTTCCAGTTCGTCGTCTGTCCCGAACGGGCCGTCGCGCGAACGCGCCAATAGTACGTACCTGGCGTTAGGCCCGTAAGATGAAAATCATTCGAGCCAAGCCCGTTGCGATCGACGAGGATCGCATCCGGCGAGAACCACGGGGATTTTGCGACCTGCAGATAATAGCTTTGGATCGGTTGATCGGGCGGCTGCCAGTTGAAGCCGACGCTAACGCCGCCGCCCGCGTCGATAAGTTGTGCGGAATTGCCCGGCGAAACCGGCACGGGCGGAGCTAGTATCTTTTCGCGTGCGGAGAGCTGGCCGTTGTTGACCGCCGCGTATTGGTCGGGGCCGATCTTGGACGTTTCGCCGCCGAGCGTAGTCTCGACGCCGCCGCGGCTTACGCGGATCTCGCCGCCTTGTTCGCCATCGGTATCAAAGCTCGCGTCGGTCTGCGGCCCGAGTTTGTTCTCGGATTCTGCGACCTCGACGATGTTCTTTACGTTGTCGGGCTGCTCATCCGTGCGGACATTCAGCTGGCCATCATTCAAACGAACGCGGACGTTCTTGCCGCCAAAGAGCGATGTCGTGTCGCGGACGACGACCGTGCTGTTCGGGCGGACGGAATAGACCGAACCGTCGATCATTTGGATGATCGCACGGCCGTCTGCCTGTGTCTGGACCGTATCGCCGGCGGCAACGTAGGTCTGTTTTGTTACAAGTATGGTTTCGCGCGTTGCGGCACGCGTTATTCGCACCTCGCCCTCGAAAGAAATGATCTTCGCCGAATCCATCGGGTAAGTTTCGGCTTCACCTGCGGCGAACCAATTATTCTTCGACGCCCACCAGCCGCCAAAGGCCAGCGTTGCGGCGAGCAGAATGAGGATGATGCCGCCGTAGATCGTGCTCCGGCGTATGTTCCACCATTCGACGTAGAATTTTCGGTACTTGTTATTCTCCATCAGGCGGTTTGCTGCTGTGACGAGGCGGGAAGATCAATGAAAGAATGACAGACAGCGTTATGGTTGCGATCACAACGATGAGCGAAATATCAACGACCTGTGCGTCGTACTTGCCCGCAACAAAATTACGCAGGAATTCCGGCGCGCCTTCGCCACCGTAAAACATTATCAGTCCTTCGGCAAAAAGTGGCAAGAGCATCTTTACGCCGATGAACGTCAGCACGACCGCAAGGCCGTACTTCAACAGATGGAAACGTTCCGCTAGCCCCGCAAGCAGGAAGTAGAACGTCCTCAATCCCAGTATCGCAAATATATTCGATGTATAGACAAGAAATTTGTCCGTCGTAATGCCGAAGATCGCCGGAATGGAATCGACCGCGAAGACAAGGTCTGTGAATTCAACAGTTATGAGCACGAGCAGGAGCAACGTACCGACCCTTGCGCCATCCTTGATAACGAAGAATTTATCGCCCTCGTAGTGCTTCGAGATGCGTATGTATCTGGTCGCGAATTTTACGATCGCGCTTTCGTGCGGCTCGAAATTATCCTCCGAGCTCTTGAACATACTGATGCCCGTATAGACCAGGAATGCCCCGAAGATATAGATGATCCAGTGAAAACGCTCTACAAGTTCGGCTCCGGCGAAGATCATCAACATCCTCAGCACAAGCGCGCCCATAATGCCCCAAAAGAGCACGCGATGCTGGAACTTCTTCGGGACCTTAAAGAACGTGAAAATAAGCAGGAAGACGAAAAGATTATCGACCGAAAGCGATAGTTCGATCAGGTATCCGGTAAGAAAGAGCTTTGCTTGCGTGAACGCAACTTGCCAGTCGCCCGTGTGGTTGCCGACATGCCAATAGATAAACGCGTTGAAAGCCAGCGCGAGCGAGACCCAGATGATGCTCCAAACGACGGTCTCTTTCTTTGTCGGTGCGTGGGGTTTGCGATTGACGATAACGATATCGACAAAAAGGGCGACAAAAACGACGCCAAAAAAGAGTAGCCAAACCCAAAGCGGATGTTCGATCGATGTCAAGCAGTTTCCTCCGAAAGCTTTTTCTCTAAAATTCTGACAATTGCCTGCAAACCCGCGGCGTCCCTTTCGCCCATGTCGCCGAGCACGTCGCTGTCAACGTCCAAAACGCCCCAAACCTCGCCGGTTCGCGTGAAAATGGGCACGACGACCTCCGAACGCGATTCGCTCGCGCAGGCAATGTGGCCGGGGAATTTATCTACGTCCGGCACGATCTGAACCTCGCCGGTCGCAAATGCCGCACCGCAAACTCCTCTGCCCCGAGCGATCCTCGTGCACGCGATCGGCCCCTGAAACGGCCCGAGGACGAGTTCGCCGTCCCGTACGATGTAAACCCCCACCCAGAAATAGCCGAAAGCCTGCTTGATCGCCGCAGCGATATTCGCCAAATTCGCGACCGTATCCCCTTCGCCTTCAATTATCGCGGCGATCTGCGGCACGATCTCCCGATAGAGAGCCTCCCGATCCGCAGTCTGTGAAACGATGAGCGTTTCGGCCATTGCTTGAAGTTTATACGGTCATCTTTCGGCGGGCAATGCAGCAACTTGCCGATTTGCGGCATTAACGGCAATCAGCGTCGATACAAGCGACCGTTCGCTGGCACCTCAATGCAGCGCTCGGCAACAGTTGTTCCGCTCAGTTCTTCTTTGTGCGGTAGTGGATGACCTCGGCCTTTTCGACCGTAACGAGTGCGCCGCAGCCCGCCGTTTCGATCATTTCGTTCGCGGTTTCGATGAATTGCCCGATCTTTTCTTCGGAATCGACGATCTCGACGACGATCGGCAGGTCGAACGAAATGTCAAGCAGCTTCGCCGAATGTATCCGGCTGCTCGCGCCGTAAGAAAGTATGCCGCGCGTAACGGTCGCGCCCGCAATGCCGCTGCCTTTCGCGGCGTAAACGATGGCTTCGTAAAGCGGTTTGCCGTCAACCTTATCGAGTTCGCCGATAAAGATGCGCAGAAGTTTCGCGTCTCTTTGTAATTCCGTTGTCATATTGACCTCACAAGCACGATCGCAAGCCACGTTGCGGCAAAACCGGCGAGGACGCTGGCCGCGACATTCGCAAAGGCGAAAAGCATCTCGCCATCCTGCATCAGCCTGACCGATTCGTAAGAGAATGTGGAGAAGGTGGTAAATCCGCCGCAGAAGCCCGTCGTCAAGAGGATGCGCCATTCCGGCGAGAGCACTTCCCATCGATCGGATACGGCAAATACCAGCCCGATCAGAAAGCAGCCGACGATGTTCACGATAAGCGTGGCGTATGGGAACGGCGAGTTTACGTGTTCCGCAAAAAAGACTGAGGCGAGGTAGCGAAGAATGCTGCCGATCAAACCGCCTATTCCGACCAATAAAATGCTCCTGCCCATAGTAATAACTGTGAAACAGGAGTCATCAGCCGTATTCGGCGGTTGGTTCGGGAAGACGCCATTTCCCGTTGGTTAAATTCTAAGACCGAGTATGTCACCCTTGCCCGTCAGTGGTCAAGGGTTTTGTCAGCCGTTCGCGCGCCCTTCGGACGATGCGAGCAGCCTCTGCAGGCGTGTCGGCCATTGCGGTCAGATGCCCCATCTTTCTTCCCCGTCGAGGCTCGGCTTTGCCGTATAAATGCAGCTTTACGGACGCGTCCTCAAGCGCCGCGGCCCAATTCGGTTCGCCTTTCTCCCAAACGTCGCCAAGGAGGTTCGCCATCGCCGCTGGCCGATAAAATTCCGTCGATCCGAGCGGCAAACCGCAAACCGCACGCACCTGTTGCTCGAATTGCGACGCAACGCACGCATCGAACGTCAAATGGCCCGAATTGTGCGGCCGCGGTGCGATCTCATTTACGAGCAGGCGTCCGTCCGCCGTGAGGAAGAATTCGATGCAGAGCGTGCCGACGTAGCCGAAGGTCTCGGCAACGGCGCGTGCGATCTCGACCGCTTGTGCGGCGACCTCCGGCGGCACATCCGCGTGCGACATCGACACATCGAGTATGTGATCGACGTGCGCGTTCTCGATCACGCCGTAGTGCGCGAACGCGCCGTCCGCACCGCGTGCGCATACGACGGAAACTTCCCTCTCGAATGAGATAAATTGCTCAAGCACCGCTTCGCGGCCCTCCAAACGGTCAAATGCTTCCTCGATCTCGCTGTGGGCATTGATCCTTGCCTGGCCCTTACCGTCATAGCCGAAACCCGCCGTTTTCAGCACGGCAGGCAGCCCCAGATCCTCGACGCCCTTGAAAAGATCCTCGATCGTGCGTATTCGCCGAAAACCCGCAAGCGGAAAGCCGTTCTCGGCAAGGAATGTCTTCTCGCGAAGGCGGTTCTGCGTCGTATGCAGCACGGCTCCGCGCGGATGTACGGGCACGAATTCGGCCGCCGCCTCGATCGTCGCGGACGGCACATTCTCGAACTCGAATGTTACAACATCGACGCTCTGTGCAAACGTGCGCACCTCGAAAAGATCGTCGTAGGCGGCCACCGTCTCAAGCCCGCACACCTGCCCTGTCGAAGTATCGCGTCCCGGCGAGAATGTGTGCACGCGATAGCCAAGCTTTGCGGCCTCAATGGCGAACATCCGGCCGAGTTGGCCGCTGCCGAAGATGCCTATCGTCGAATTTGGCAGGATAACCTTGGTCACAATGCGAAAAAGAACCCTAGATTAGCACAGATACGGCTTCAACCTCCTGCCGCACCCTTTTCCCCTGCCGAATAGGTAACAAAATGCTACACATTTGGCCGTAGTAATGCCTGTCGGAATGAGCGTATAACCATCGTACAAATACATTTTGCCCTTGCGAAGCTCCCGTTCGCGGGTTTGTGTCTTCACACACGCCAGTTTGAGGAAGTGAGTTATGAAACAGGTCGTTAAACCCTTCGCCATTTTGTTTTGGATCGCTGCAGTTGCTCTGTCGTTCTACGCTCAGGACCACAACGCCCCACTCCCGACGTTGACCGGTCAGAAAGCGGTCGATCAGCTCAAGATCTCCGGCCAATACGACAGCTTAAAGAAAGCCGTCGAAGCCGTCCGCCTCAAGGATGGCCAGCGGAGCGAGCCAAGACCCGAAAACGCGGTCGGGCAGACCGCAAAACTCATCGCCTCCGATGGCGCCGTTAACGATTACTTCGGTGCGAGTGTTGCTATTCAGGGCAATCTGGCCGTCGTCGGCGCGCGTCTTGCCAACGGCGCACGAGGCTCAGTTTATGTATTCCAGCTAGTGGGCACAACCTGGACCGAGGTTCAAAAGCTGACCGCGTCGGACGGAGTAGCGGGCGACTATTTTGGAAATAGCGTAGCGATAGCGGGCGATACGATAGCCGTCGGTGCTCCCGGAGCACTCGGATTTCAAGGCGCAGCATACATCTTTGTATTCTCAGACCCGACATGGGTCGAGCAGCAGAAATTGACTGCGACCGGCGGCGCAGGAGGCGACTTCTTCGGCGCAAGCGTCGCGGCTTATGGCGACACCGCGATCGTTGGTGCTGCCTATGATGATGTCGGAGCGACCGATCAGGGTTCGGCCTATGTATTTGAGCGTTCGGTTTCGACCTGGACGCAAGTTCAGCAGTTGACCGCATCGGACGCATCGGCAAACGACAACTTTGGCGTCAGCGTGGCGATCTCCGGCAGCACGGCTATCGTAGGCGCCTTTAGCGATGACGTTGGGGCAAATACAAATCAAGGTTCGGCATATGTGTTCTTCTATTCCGGCGGCTCCTGGCTAGAGCAGGCACACTTGACCGGGACAAGCGGCCCTCCCGGCGGTCAATTCGGTTACAGCGTCGCCATATCCGGCGATACGGCGATAGTTGGCGCTTACCTTGATGATGCCTTTGGTAACAGCGATCGCGGTGCGGCATATGTATTTACGCGGGCTGGATCGCTTTGGTCGCAGGAGGCCTACTTGTCCGCATCTGACGGCGTTGCAAACGACCAATTCGGAAGCAGCGTGGCGATATCGGGCGATGTTGCGATCGTCGGCGCCTATCTTGATGATGTCGGCACAAATTCGAACCAAGGCTCTGCTTATGTTTTCACACGCTCGGGAACGATGTGGACACAGACCGAGCACCTCACGCCGAGCGACGGGGCCACGGGCCAGTCTGTCGGTGTCAGCGTTGCAATATCGGGAAATAACGCCATTGCAGGTTCGCCTTTCGACCAGATCGGCTCGAACGCAAACCAAGGTTCGGCATACGTTTTCCGCGTGCTGGGTACAAGCTGGACGCAAGAAGCACAAAAGGTTGCCTCAGACGGTGCCGGCGGTGACCGTTTCGGTTCGAGCGTCGCGATATCGGGCGATACCGCGGTCATTGGAGCTCCCGACGATGATGTAGGAGCGAACGCAGATCAAGGCTCGGCATATGTCTTTGTCCGTTCGGGAGCAGGCTGGTCAGAACAGGCTCACCTATTCGCAACTAGCGGCGCAGGGGCCGGCGACAACTTCGGCGTCAGCGTCTCGATCTACAGAGATACGGTGGTCGTCGGCGCCGATAAACATGATCCGGGTGGGAGCTCGGATCAAGGCTCTGCGTACGTCTTCAAACGGACGGGAACAAGCTGGGCGCAGGAAGCTGAGTTGAACTCTTCGGACGGAGCGGCGGGTGATGCCTTCGGCCATTCGGTTTCGATCGACGGCGACACCGCTTTCGTCGGTGCAGACCAGCATATGGTCGGCAGCAACCTCAGCCAGGGTTCGGTGTATGTCTTTGTCCGCGCGGGCACAACCTGGACCCAACAGGCTGAACTTACCGCATCCGACGGCTCAACCGGCGACCAATTCGGCACGAGCGTCGCGCTGTCAGGCACGACCGCGATCGTCGGTGCGAACCTTGACGATGCTCCCGCATCAGATCAAGGTTCTGCGTACGTCTTCGTCAGGTCAGGCTCGACCTGGAGCCAGCAGGCGCACTTGACGGCATCCGACGGTGCGGCATCCGATAGTTTCGGCACAAGCGTCGCGATATCCGGCGGCACCGTGATCGTCGGGGCAGAGATGGATGCAGTCGGCGGCAATGCCGACCAGGGCTCGGCGTATGTCTTTATACGCAACGGGGTGTCGTGGAGCGAGCAAGCGCATTTGACCGCATCGGACGGCTCGTCCAACGACAATTTCGGCATAAGCGTCGGCGTCTCTGGCGACACGGCGGTCGTCGGGTCGTACGTTGATACGGTCGGCCCGAATCCCGCTCAAGGTTCGGCATATGTCTTCACACGCACGGCAGGAACATGGTCATTCCAGTCGCATTTGACCGCGACGGGCGGTGCGGCAGATGACGAATTCGGCACGAGCGTCGCGATCAGCGGAGACAAGATCGTCGTCGGCGCACCGCTCTCGGACGTCTCTGTATCGATCCCGCTTGCGCCGCAGGCGGCAGACCAGGGAGCAGCGTTCTTCTATATCAACGGCTTCATCCCGACGGCTGCACCGGTTTCGATCGGCGGTCGTGTGCTTGCGCCGAACGGCGCCGGCCTGCGGAATGCTGTCGTATATCTAACGCTTGCGAGCGGTGAGACACGCCGCACGATATCGAGTTCGTTCGGCTACTTCAGGTTCGACAATATCGAGGCCGGGCAGACGGTCGTCGTCTCGATCGCGTCGAAACGTTTTCAGTACGCGCCGCAGATCGTCTCGATCGGCGAAGACATTACGGACTTAAGCTTTACGCCGCAATAGCGGAGCAGGCGGCTAGTCGAGCTTTGTCTTTAGTTCGGTACGGGTCTGGTTTGACCGGCATGTGTGGAGCCTCTTGCGAAGGTCCGGACGGGAGTGTTCGAGGATTGCGACGGCGAGAAGCGCGCCATTCTTCGCGCCT
>Ga0079224_100009914_pt1 | contig 13044 bp, 14 predicted proteins | sample Stecom2015_FD_80414 | JGI IMG/M metagenome (GOLD analysis project Ga0079224, IMG submission 80414) | Agricultural soil microbial communities from Utah to study Nitrogen management - Steer compost 2015 | ecosystem: Environmental > Terrestrial > Soil > Agricultural land | place: USA: Utah... | reverse complement strand
CGAAATATCGACCAGCACCGAACCGGGACGCATCTTGCCGATCATCTCTCGGGTCAGGATCTTGGGGGCCGCAGCGCCGGCCACGAGCACGGCGCCGATCACCAGATCAGCCTCGAGCACCTGCGACTCGATCGTTTCGGCGCTCGCCGTCGTCGTTCTGAGCTTGCCGGCGAACTGCGCATCCAGCGCGCGCAAGCGAGGCAGCGACTTGTCGAGCACGGTGACCTCGGCTCGCAAGCCGATCGCCATTTCCGCCGCATTCGTCCCGGCAACGCCGCCGCCGATGATCACGACCTTGGCGGGGGCCACGCCGGGCATGCCGCCGAGCAGTACGCCGCGTCCGCCGTTCGCCTTCTGCAGGCAGGCGGCGCCGACCTGCACTGACATGCGGCCAGCCACTTCACTCATGGGCGTCAGCAACGGCAGCGAGCCGTCCGCCGCGGTCACGGTCTCGTACGCGATCGCCGTCGCGCCCGACGTCATGAGCGCATCGGCCTGGTCGGGATCGGCGGCCAGATGCAGATAGGCGAACAACGTCTGCCCGGAGCGCAGCATGCGGCATTCTTCGAGCTGCGGCTCTTTCACTTTCACGATCAGATCCGCAGCGCCGAACACGGCCTGCGCGTCCGGCGCGATGCGCGCCCCCGCGGCGACATAGGCGGCGTCCTGGACGCCGATCCCTGCGCCGGCGCCGCTCTGCACGAGCACCTCGTGCCCGGCGGCGGTCAACTCTCGCACCCCAGCGGGGACCAGCCCGACGCGATACTCGTGATTCTTGATCTCGGTGGGAACGCCGATACGCATGCGAGACCTCGTTTTCTGAGGAGCCGATCAGGGACCTCTTCTGAGGAGCCGATCAGGGACCTCACTGTAGGGCTCGTCTGGCGCAGAAGATTGCGGATTTCGCTGCATACCCCGACGCATGTGGCAGAATACTCGACAATTCGCCGCTCATGCGCAGGATCCTTTCGTCATGAAGCTCGACCGTTTCGACAAGGCGATCCTGCAGGCGCTGCAACACGAAGGGCGCCTGCCCAACAGCTCGCTCGCGCAGAGAGTGAGCCTGTCGGAATCGGCGTGCCTGAGACGGGTGCGCGCGCTCGAGGAATCCGGGCTTATCGAGGGCTACGCGGCGGTGCTGAATCAGCAGCGCGCCGGCTGTCCAGTGAATGTTTTCGTGAACATCACGCTCGACCGCCAGGATGAGCCCGATCTGCGCAAGTTCGAGGACGCCGTACGCCGCATTCCCGAGGTCATGGAGTGCTATCTGATGTCGGGGGAATACGATTACCTGGTGCGCGCAGTGGTGGCGGACACCGCGGATTTCGAGCGGCTGCACAGCAAGCATCTGACGCGCCTGCCGGGCGTTGCGCGCGTCCATTCGAGCTTCGCGCTGCGCACCGTGCAGAAGTCGCGCGAGCTGCCGATCCGGTGAGCGTCACCCTTTTCCCGCGACGAATGCGTGGCCTCGGATCGACACGGCTTTCACGAGCACCCACACGCGCAAGCCGACGCGTAACCCGAGCGCCGCAGACGCCGCCTGCGTAACACGGGCGACCACGCTGGCGCCGCCGACATCGACGTGCACGAGGTCGGTGTCCGCGTCGTCCGCGGCGATCCGCGCGATCGACCCGCTCAGTACGTTGCGTACGCTCAGGCCTTCGGGTCGCGAGGTCGCGAGAATGATGTCGCGCGCCAGCAGTTGTACGCGAACGGCCGCGCCGGCGCGGGCGCCGCGCCATGCGACCTGCAGCACGTTGCCGCCGACGCGCAGCGCGGCAAGGCCCGTGACCTCATCCGCCGCTTCCACCACGCCCTGCAACACGGCGCCGATGGCATCCGGCCCTACGATCGAGCGCACTTCCGGATGCAGACTCACTGCATCCAGCGCCCCCTGCACGAGCACGCGTCCGCGATCCAATAGCACGACGTGAGTGGCGAGCCGCAGCACTTCGTCGAACTGATGGCTGACGTAGATCATTGGAATCGCCAGCTCATCGCGCAGCTTCTCGAGGTAAGGCAGCACCTCCTCGCGGCGCGCCGCATCGAGCGCGGCCAGCGGCTCATCGAGCAACAGCAGCCGCGGCTGGGACAGCAGCGCCCTGCCGAGCGCAACGCGTTGCCGCTCGCCGCCCGACAGTCGATGCGTGCGACGCGACAGCAAAGGCGCCAGGCCAAGCAGCTCGACGACGTGATCCAAGGATATGCGCCGCGCTCCGTCCCGGACGCGGCGCTCGCCGTAGCGCAGATTCCCCACGACGTCGAAGTGCGGGAACAGCCTCGCATCCTGGAACACGTAGCCGATGCGGCGCCGCTCGGCAGGAGTGCGGCGCTTGGCGGCGGAATCTTCCAGCACGACGCCGTCGATCTCGATGTACGCTTCATCGGCGGCCAGCAGCCCGGCGATGATGTTCACCAGCGTCGTCTTGCCGCAGCCGGAACGCCCGAACAAGGCGAGCACGCCGGGCCCCGATTGCTCGATGGCGACGTCCAGCACGAAATTGTCGCGACGCCGCAGCGCTTTGATCTTGTACATGTGCGCGGGAAGGGTCAGCGGCCCAAGAGCCGATGCAGGCGCCGCGCGATGAGCTCCGCCGCCACCAGACCCGCCAGACCCAGCGAGAAGGAAATCGCCGCAAGCCGGGCGGCCAGCGCATCTCCGCCCGGCGTCTGCAACGCCGTGTACAGCGCGAGCGGCAGCGTGCGCGTCTCTCCAGGGATGTTCGACACGAAGGTGATCACCACGCCGAACTGGCCGAGCCCTGCGGCGAACGCAGTCACGGCGCCGGCCAGCACGCCGGGCGCCATGAGCGGCAGAGTGATGGTGAAGAAGCGATCCCAGGGTCCGGCGCCGAGCGTACGCGCCGCATCCTCCAAACCCGGATCCACGGCTTCGAGCGAGATGCGGATCGCGCGCACCATCAGCGGGAAAGTCATCACCGCAGTGGCGAGGGCGGCGCCCGCGCTCGTGAACACGAGCTGGACGCCGAAACGCTCGTCGAGCCAGGAGCCGATCGGTCCGCGCGCGCCGAACAACAGCAACAGCAGATAGCCCACGACTACCGGCGGCAGCACCAGCGGCAAATGCACGAGCGCATCGAGGATCAGACGACCTCGCAGCGTGCGCCGGCTGAGCAGCCAGGCGATCGCGACGGCGAACGGCAGGCTCGCCAGCACGCTGCGCAGCGCAACGCTCAGACTGAGCCGCAAGGCGTCCAGTTCGGCGGGGGTCACGGAACGAACGGGGCGATTCGTGTAGTCATTGGCCCGTAAAACTAGCAGGTTTTCTTGGAGGTCAGCGGCCGGTCAGGGGGAAAGAAGCGGTTAGCGGTTAGGGGGAAAGAAGCGGCTAGCGGTTAGCGGTTAGTGGGGAATGGCGCGCCGTCCACCCAACCTACTGGGACAACGCCGGCGTCGCGGCGGCCGTCCAGCCAAGCGCATCGCCTCTGACTAACCGCTAACCGCTAACCGCTAACCGCTTGCATCTGGCCGCTAACCTCTTCTTCCGACATAGCCACGACGGTCGCGCGGATTTAAGATGACCCGCGCTATGCCCGCGCCGAAGCGTCGCGCTGCGCCGCGGGCGATCGATACACGACGCCGCTAGGGGGTTCGATGAAGACCGATCTGCTCGCCCGTTTCCGCTGGATTGTCGCGCTGGCCGCCGTGCTTGCCGGCGCCGCCGCCACAGCCGAATGCGTGTATCCACGCGCGCCCTCGAACATGCCCGACGGCTCCACCGCCACCGAGGAGGAAATGGTCACCGGCATGAAAGCCGTGAAGGAGTACAACACGGAGGTGACCGCCTACCTGAGCTGCCTCGAGATGGAGATGAACGCCCGCATCGAGGCCGCAGGCCCGGAGGCGCCCGCCGACCAGATCTCACAGATCAAGGCGATCCATACCAAGCGTCACAACGCTGCTGTCGAGGAGCTCGAAGCTCACGCCGCCCGCTTCAACGAGCAGGTGAAGGTTTACAAGGAGCGGCGCAAGAGCTGAAGAAAGCGACGGGCGACCAGGCGCCGGGGCTCGGCCCGAGTTTCGCGCCAGCCGGCCGCCGTCGCGCCTGGCGCGGCGCCGCGGCCGTTCCCCGCTGTCTGTCCCGCTCCCGCCCGAACAGAGGCCTCGCGACGGCCAACTGCCCGCGTGGGCGGCTCATGAACGCCCAGGTCGCCCCTACCAACCCTGCACCGGTTTCCTGATCGCCAGTCATTAGCCACCCCACGTCACAGTTCCCGGCGTCTGCCTCGCATTATGTGAACTACAGGGGCGCCCCGTCCTCAAGGGATCCAAACCCGAGCCGATCACCGGATCGGGACCGCACGCGCGGTAAGTCAGTCATTGAACGGATCCTGGATCATGCACAGCACCAAGTTGAAAGTTGTGGCGGTTGCGGCGTTTGCGCTCGCAGCGCCTTTCGCGGCGCAGGCCGAGTGCCCCTTCCCCAAGGCCCCGGCGAGCATCCCGGACGGCAAGACCGCCAACGAGGCGGAGATGGTCGCTGCGATGAATGCGTTCAAAGCCTACAACGAGGCCGTCACCGCATTCGGCGTCTGCCTGGAGGAAGAGACCAAGGCCAAGGCCGCCGGCACGGCGCAGCTGATGCAGCTGAAGACGATGCAGACGAAAAAGCACAACGCCGCAGTCGCCGAGCTTCAGGAGAAAGCCGCCCAGTTCAACGAGCAGGTGCGCATCTTCAAGGCGCGTGGCTGAAGGCCGCACAGCATTTTGTCTTTAAGGCCGCGGGTCGGCGGGTTCATACTCACGGTATGAGCCTGCACCCGCGGTCATGATCACTCCTAGCGAAGCCGAAGCCGCAGTCCGTGCGCACGCACGGCTCCTGCCCGAGTACCTGGCGCCGCTCACCGAGCTGAGCGGCGCCGTATTGCGCCAGCCCGTCGCCGCCACGGCGGACCACCCGCCGTACGATCGCGTAACCATGGACGGCGTCGCCTTCGCCATGGCCGCCTACGAGCGCGGCCGCCGCGAGTTTCGCATCGCCGGCACGCAGGGCGCCGGCGCGGCCCCGCTCACCCTGACCGATCCTGAAACGTGCATCGAGGTGATGACCGGCGCCAGCCTTCCGGTCGGTTGCGATTGCGTCATCCCTGTAGAAAAGCTCAGCGTTCGCGACGGCGTGGTGCCCCGGGCGACCGACGCCAACCCGCCCGCCATGCTGAACGCACTCGCCCGCGGGCTGGACGCCCGGAAAGGTCAGTTGCTCCTCGAGCGGGGCGTACGCGTCGGTCCACCGGAAATCGCCGTGCTGGCGTCGAACGGCTACACCCACGTGCGCGTGTCGCGCCCGCCGCGCATCGTCGTGATCTCGACCGGCGACGAGCTGGTCGAGCCCGGCAAACCACTTGAGCCCTGGCAGGTTTACCGCTCGAACGCCTACGGGGTGCTGGCGGCCCTGCAGCGACGCGGCTACGCCCGCTTGTCGCACGATCACCTACCTGACGATCCGCCGGCGCTGCGCACCCGGCTGCGCGACCACCTCGCGCTCAATGACGCGCTGATCCTGAGCGGCGGCGTGTCGATGGGGCGCTTCGATTACGTGCCGCAAATCCTGGGCGAGCTGGGTGTGCGCATGGTCTTCCACCGTGTCAGCCAGCGCCCAGGCAAGCCGCTGTGGTTCGGCGTAGGCGCGCAGGGCCAGACGGTGTACGCTCTGCCTGGTAATCCCGTCTCCACCCTCATCAGTCTGGCGAGGTACGTGTTCACGGGCCTGGAAGCCGCGCTCGGCCTGGCGCCGGCCGCGCCGCGCACCGCCGTGCTGAGTGAAGACCTCGAAGTGAAACCTGCGCTGACTTACTTTCTTCCGGTGAAACTTGCTTTCGAGCGCGAACGATGCGTCGCTCAGCCGCAGCCGACGCGCGGTTCCGGCGATTTCACCTCCCTGATCGGCTCGGACGGCTTCATCGAGCTGCCGCCGGGCCCGCGCATCTACCCGCGCGGCGAAAGCGCGCCGTTCTATTCCTGGTAGGCGTCCTCATGGCCGGCAAGCAAGTCGTCAAGCTGCCCGTCGTCGCCCGGCCGACCGACACGCTCGGACGTCCGCTGCACGATTTGCGCATCTCGGTGATGGACCGCTGCAACTTCCGCTGCACGTACTGCATGCCGCGGGAGACCTACCACGAAAACTACCGTTTTCTCAAAGCCAGCGAGCGGCTCTCCTTCGAAGAGATCGCGCGGCTCACGCGGCTGTTCGTAGGGCTCGGCGTGCAAAAAGTCCGGCTGACCGGCGGTGAGCCGCTGCTGCGTCCGAACGTCGCCGAACTGGTGGGCGAGCTGACCGCCATCGACGGCGTGCAGGACGTCGCGCTCACCACGAACGGCGTGCTGCTCGCGCAGCATGCGGCGGAGCTCAAGGCCAACGGCCTGCAGCGCATCACCGTCAGCCTGGACACGCTCGATCCGGATCTCTTCCAGCGCATGAGCGGCGGCTTCGCCGAGCGCGACCGCGTGCTCGACGGTATACGTGCAGCGCAGGACGCCGGGCTCACGCCCATCAAGATCAATACGGTGATCGAGCGCGGGCTCAACGATCATACGGCGCTCGATCTCGTGGAGCACTTCCGCGGCACGGGCGTCATCGTGCGCTTCATCGAGTACATGGACGTCGGCAACCGCAATCACTGGAGCGCCGAGCGCGTGGTCCCCTCGCGCGAGCTGCTGGAGCGCATCGCGCAGCGCTGGCCGTTGCACCCGGTGCAGGAGAACTATCGGGGCGAAGTGGCCGAACGTTATGCGTTCGACGACGGCGCCGGAGAGATCGGCTTCATTTCCTCGATCAGCAACCCATTCTGCGGCGACTGCACCCGGGCGCGACTGTCCTCGGAGGGCGTGCTGTACACCTGCCTGTTCGCCCGCAGCGGGGTCGATCTGCGCGACCCGCTGCGCGCCGGCGCTACGGACGAGGAGCTGCGCGAGCTGCTGCGCAGCACTTGGGCGGGGCGCTCCGACCGTTACAGCGAGCTGCGCGCCACGCTGCGCGACTCCGAGGAGCCGATCCGGAAGATAGAGATGTATTACATCGGAGGATGAGCGGCAGTCGGATGAGCTCTACAGGTTCTTTCTCCCACGTCGAAGCCGGGGCGCCGGCGATGGTGGACGTCGCCGGCAAGGCGGTCACTAAACGCACCGCGACGGCCGAAACGCGCGTCAAATTTCCCGCCCACGTGGCGCGCGCTCTGCGTGAGCAGCAATTCGCCACCGCGAAGGGGCCGGTGTTTCACACGGCGATCATCGCCGGCACGATGGCGGCCAAGCGCACCCACGAGCTGATTCCGTTCTGTCATCCGCTGGGCATCGAGAGCTGCAAGCTGAAGATCGATATGCAAGGCGACGATGCGCTGATCAGCTGCACGGTTTCCGTACATCACAAGACGGGCGTCGAAATGGAGGCCCTGACCGGCGCCAGCATCGCCGCGCTCACCGTCTACGACATGTGCAAAGCGCTGTCCCACGACATTGTGATCGGCCCTGCGCAACTGATCGCCAAGTCCGGCGGTCGCAGCGGCGAGTACGTCGCGGAGGGAAGGTCATGAGCCCGGCGCTGTTCGGCCTGGTGCTCGCCGGCGGCGCCAGTACGCGCATGCAGCGCGACAAGGCGACGCTGCAGTATCATGGCAAGTCGCAGCTCGAGTGGGCGTTCGATCTGCTCTCGGAGGTCTGCGCGGCGACGTTCGTCTCGGTGCGGCCCGAGCAGCGCGATGAGCCGCTGCGCGCACGCTTTCCCCAGATCGTCGATCGCCAGCCGGGCGCCGGGCCGATCGCGGGAATTTCGGCTGCGCTCCAGGAGCACCCGCGAGCGGCGTGGCTCGTGGTGGCCTGCGATCTGCCGTTTCTGACGTCGCACGTGCTGCAACATCTGATCGCGCACCGCGACCCGCAACGCATCGCCACCGCATACCGCAGCGCGCACGACGGCCTGCCCGAGCCGCTGTGCGCGATCTGGGAGCCGAGCGCGCGCGAGGCGGTGCTCGCGCATCTGGCGGCCGGCAAGCAATGCCCACGCAAATTGCTGATCGCCTCGGAGGCGCGCCTGCTCGATCTTCCCGACCCTCGCGCCCTGGACAACATCAATACCGTGGAGGAGTTCGGGGCGGCCAGCACGGCCCTCGGAGCCGGCGCGAACGACCAGGCGCCCTCTTCGAACGCGGGGAAAGAAGCAGATGAAAGCTCCTCGGCGGCTGCGCCATCCCGCGATCAACGTCCGGTGAAAACCGTGCGCGTGCAGTACTTCGCCATTCTGCGCGAGCAGGCCGGCTGCAGCGAAGAGACGCTCGACACTGCGGCCGGTACGCCCGCCGAACTGTACGAGGAGCTGCGTTCGCGACATCCCTTCAAGCTGGCCCCGACGCAACTCAAGGTCGCGTTGAACTCCGAATTCAGCGACTGGCGCGCGAACCTGCGCCATGGCGACACCATCGTGTTCATTCCTCCGGTGGCGGGCGGATGAAAGCCTTCTCGTTCAGCAAGACCGCGCTGGCGCCGGCGACGTACCGCGCGCCCCTGGAAGACTCGGCGGCCGGCGGTTACGCCGCTTGCGAGGGCTGGGTGCGCAATCACAACGAAGGCCGCACGGTGAAGCGGCTCGAGTACGAGGCCTTCGAGGCGCTCGCGGAAAAGGAAGGCGAGCGCATCGTCGCGGAGGCGATCCGCCGCTTCGACGTGCTGCGGGCCGCATGCGTACACCGCATCGGCTCGCTCGAGATCGGCGACCTCGCAGTCTGGGTGGGCGTCAGCTCACGGCATCGAGCGGAGGCGTTCGCCGCCTGTCGCTACATCATCGATGAAGTGAAACATCGTCTGCCGATCTGGAAGAAGGAGCACTACGAGGACGGCGACTCTGGATGGGTGAATTGTGAGCGCTGCGGGCAAGGCGGAAGCGGATAGCGGATAGCGGATGGTTCAGAGGCGCTGCGCCATTTTTCGAACATCCGCGCGCATTCCATCTGCATCGCGTGTTTCTATCAGCTTTCTGCCTATCCGCTATCCGCTATCCGCTATCCGCTTCCAACGACCCGCTAACCGCTTCCTCACGGCCTGATCAGCAGATCAATCCTCCTATTCCTCGCGCGGCCGGCGGTCGTCTCGTTGGTCGCCACCGGTCGCGCCTCGCCGTAGCCGATCGAGCTGACTTTCTCCGGATCCAGGCCGAAGTGGGTCACCAGATACTGCTTCACCGCGTCCGCGCGATCCTGCGACAGGATCAGATTCGCCGAATCGCCGCCGCTCGCATCGGTGTGGCCTTCCACGGTGATCACTGCTTGCGGAAAGAGCTCGAGCGCCGAGCGCACCTTTTCCATCAACGCCGCGCTGTCCGCGCCGATGGTGCTGCGACCGGGCGGAAAGCCGATGCCGAGCAATGAAACCAGCACATCGTCGCCCTGCCGCTCCACGCGGGCTTCGTCCGGTGTGAAAGACGCGGCGATCCGAGCGACGTTGCTGCGCAGCCGCTCCTGCGCGTCGACGCGCCGCTGCAGCGCGATGCGCTCCTGCGACACGCCGCCGAGTCGCGCGTCCAACCGTTCGATCTGTGCATTCAGAGAGCCGATACGCTGCTCGCGGTCCTCCAGCTCGAGCTTCAGCCGGCGGATTTCCTGCGCCTGCTGCTGCACCTGCTCGTTGAGCTCCCGCAGCGGCGTCTGAAAGCCGCGGTCGAACTGCGCGCCGATCTCCATGTTCTGCGCCATGCGAGTAAGCGGCTCCTCCCATGACAGGATCAGCGCCTCCAGCCCCCCGCCGCCCTTCTCCGCCTCGAGCGTGCGACGGATAAGGTCGGCAAGGTAGAGCGCGTGACTGGCTTCGTAACTTGCTTGCGCCGCGAGCCCGCGCGGCAGGACGAGATCGTAGCGGTTGCGCTGGATCTCCTGCTCCGCATCGGCCAGATGTCGGCGCGCGGCGAGCAGCGTGCGTGGAGCGTGTCGCTCCACCCTCGCCTCCTCGGCCTGCGAGATCAGCGCGCGCGACTCGCCCAGCACTTCGTTCTTGATCGCCGTCAGCTCCGCTTCGCGCAGCAGGACTTCCGCTTCCGCCGCGCGGCGCTGTGCATTGCGCAGCTCGCCGCGCTCGTTCTCGCGCATCGCCTGCGCGAAGCGCTCCTGCGCTTTCGCCCAGTCTTCGGGCGCGTACTTGGGCGCCTTGGCGTCGAGCGCATCCTGATAGGTCTCGATCAGGCCGCTCAGCGACTGCCGCGCACCCGCCGCGGCGAGCTCGGCGCGCTTCAAAGCGGCTTCGGCCTGCTGCAGCCGGGCGCGCACGCGTTCCGGATCGCGGCCTCTCGCACGATCTTTGAGAGCGGTTTCGTAAGCTTGCGCGGCTTGCGCAAACGCGGTGGGCGCGAGAACGTCCACCTGCTCGGCGCGGCTTCTGTCGAGCGCCGCGGCGAAATCAGTCGGCTCGGAGCCCTGCGCGCCGGCCATGCGCGCAGCCGCAACGGCGCACAGACAAGCGAGCGCAAGGCGGGCGGCAAACCTCATGGCCGCACCTGCCCCTGGCCGCGCACGACATACTTGTAACTGGTGAGCTGCTCGACGCCGACCGGCCCGCGAGCGTGGAACTTGTCCGTGGAGATGCCGATTTCGGCGCCCATGCCGAACTCGCCGCCGTCGGCGAATTGCGTGGATGCATTGTGCAGCACGATGGCGCTGTCGACCCTCGTCAGAAACCGCTCCGCGGCCTGCGCATCGTTCGTGACGATCGACTCCGTGTGCGCCGAACCATAGGCTGCGATGTGTTCGATCGCCTCCTCGACGTCGCCGACCACGCGCGCCGCGATGATCGAATCCAGATACTCCGTGCGCCAATCCTCCTCGCGCGCCGGCTTCACTCGCGGATCGAATCGTTGCACCTCTTCGTCGCCGCGCACTTCACAGCCGCTGTCCAGCAACGCCTTGATCACAACGGGCGCCGCGGCGCTGGCGCGATTCAGCAACACGGTTTCGGCGGCTCCGCATATTCCGGTGCGTCGCAGCTTGGCGTTCAGCACGATCTGCTGCGCCATATGCACATCCGCGGCCCGATCGACATACACGTGGCAGTTGCCTTCGAGATGTCCAATGACCGGCACGCGCGCCTCCTTCTGTACGCGCTCCACGAGACTGCGCCCGCCCCTCGGCACGACCACGTCTATGTATTGCGTCATGGAGGCCAGCATGTAGCCGACCGCGGCGCGGTCGGTCGTCGGCACGATCTGGATCGCCGCTTCCGGCAGCTCCGCCGCCCGCAGCCCCTGCACGAGACGCTCGTGAATGGCGCGGCTGGAGTGCGCGCTCTCCGAACCACCGCGCAGGATGACTGCGTTGCCGGATTTCAGACACAGCGCACCGGCGTCGGCCGTAACGTTGGGCCGGCTTTCGTAGATGATCCCGACCACGCCCAACGGCACGCGCACGCGCTGGATGAGCAAGCCGTTGGGTCGCGTCCATTCGGCCGCAACCACACCGACGGGATCGTCGAGCGCAGCTACTTCCTCCACGCCCCGCGCCATGCCCTCCACGCGCGCCTCATTCAGCATGAGCCGGTCGAGCATGGCGCCTGACAATTCGCGCTGCTTCGCCTGCTCGATGTCCAGTCGGTTGGCCTCGAGAATAGCGTCCGCGTGGGCGCGTATCGCCTGAGCCGCCGCCTCCAGCGCGGCGCGCTTCTGCGCCGACGTGGCCTGCGCAAGGGCGCGCGCAGCCTGGGTCGCGGCGCGTCCCAGTGAGTCCATGAGTGCGGGAATTTCGGTGGCGGTCGTAGCGGCGTTCATGCGCGGCATTCTACCGGCACGGCAGCGCCTGTTGCGCAACGCCGGCCCGCGCTCGGCGTGCGGTTGCCGCGCTGTCCGACGTTGCTTCACACTGCGCCCACATCGCTCGCCCGATCTCGCTCCATCACCGGTCAGCAACCCATGACGCGACTCGACGGCAAGACGGCCATGATCAGCGGCGCGGCCAGCGGGATCGGCCGTGCAAGCGCGCTGCTGTTCGCACAGCGCGGCGCCCGCGTGGCGCTGCTCGATCTCTCACCCGCCGTCGAGCAGACGGCCGTCGCGATCAGGCGCGAAGGCGGCCAGGCGCTCGCCTTCGTTCGGGACTCCTCGCAAGAGGAGGACGTCGAGGGCGTAGTCGATGCGGCCGTCGGCGAGTTCGGCGCGCTCGATGTGTGCTTCGCCAATGCAGGGGTGAGCGGCGGCCTCGCGCCGCTTTCGCTGCTCGAACAGACGCCGGAGCACTGGGCCGAGATCCTCAGAATCAACCTGATCGGGACATTCCTGGCGGTAAAACACGCCGCCCGCGTCATGACGCCGCGCAAGCGTGGTTCGATCATCTGCACGGCTTCCGTGGCGGGGTTGCGCTCCGGCGCAGGCGGTTCGCCCTACAGCGCCAGCAAGGCGGGAGTGATCAGCCTGGTGCAAACCACGGCGCAGCAGCTCGCTGGAACAGGCGTACGCATCAACGCCGTCTGCCCGGGCCTGATCGAAACGGGAATGACTCGCGGCCTGTTCGAGGCGGCGCGCGCCAGGGGCTCCGGCGACAAGATCGGACAGCTCAACCCACTGCGCCGCGCCGGAACGCCCGAGGAGATTGCGCACATGGCGCTGTTCCTCGCCTCGGACGACGCCTCTTACGTCAATGGCCAGGCGATCGCGGTCGACGGCGGGCTGTCGAGCTCCCTTCCGATCGTTCCTACGGGCGGCCAAGTCAGGAAGCCCTGACCACCCGGAACCTCGACGATCGACGACGCGTCTTTTGAGTGACGCATCGCATCGATCGAGGAACCGCATGCACCAGGCGAACGCACGCAATACGGCGCAACACGCGACACGCGTCCTGGAAGGAGTCGTCCTGCTGGGAGCGGCCGCGCTTATCGCCTATCCGGCAGTGAAGAACATCGCGCGACGCTGGCGCACGCGCCACCCGTACGCCGAGACGGAGTCGGCCATCGACAAGTCGCTGGACGATACGTACCCGGCGAGCGATCCGCCCGCCTCGCGGTATGTGGATATTCCGGTGAATAGGAGATGAGATGAGAAAAGCGGTTAGCGGTTAGCGG
>Ga0079224_100009913_pt1 | contig 13045 bp, 8 predicted proteins | sample Stecom2015_FD_80414 | JGI IMG/M metagenome (GOLD analysis project Ga0079224, IMG submission 80414) | Agricultural soil microbial communities from Utah to study Nitrogen management - Steer compost 2015 | ecosystem: Environmental > Terrestrial > Soil > Agricultural land | place: USA: Utah... | reverse complement strand
TGTCTGCGTCCAATAACAGGGCAGCGGCATAGGCCACCGGCTGGCCGGTGTCTTGGGAAATCACCCTGCCTGAGATCCGGTAGTCAATTTCGGAGGATGCGGGCTGTTGGGCCTGGATATCCCCGATTAAAGCAGCGCTCAAAATCAGCGCCATCAGGTAAAATGTGTGAAGGAATTTCATTTTTAAAATATGATATGGATAATAAAGGGGAGACCCATCTCCAATTTAACTGCAAAAGAATATAGAATCGGGATGAAATAAAAACAAATTAGACGGAACAGGCGGAACGATAGACAGAAAGGCAAAAAAGAGAGACAAATGGAAAAGGGGTAGTCCGCGCCGAATTCATCCGGCCCCTGGCACTGTCCGGCGATGAAAAAAGGGGGGCTGTAGATTTGCCATAGTTGTCCGGATTCTTTGTTATATTTTTGATCAATAACTGGCTTGTTTTCAATGACACCTTTACAGAAAAGCAAATTGATTCCTTCCCTGCTTCATGTCTCGGCCTGGCTGATCCTTGGGCTCATGATATTTTTATTAAACCCGCTAAGCTGGAAAGTTGCGCTGCCCTACCAGTTTTGGATCAGACAGGGGTTTCTGTTCCTGATCCTTGTTTTTGTATTCTATCTAAACGTGCACATTCTGGTGCCCCGCTTTTTGTTTAAAAAAGGGAAGACCCTCCATTTTTTGGGCATAGCCCTCGGACTGACATTCCTGCTCATGGTGTTGCTGCACCAAATAGAAATTTGGCTGAGTCTTCCCGAACTGATGCACCGGGCATTCCGGCCAAATGCACCCTATGTCCCAAACCATCACCTGTCTTCCAGAGACATGTTCATTGTCCTGTTTATTTTCTTGTCCCTCGGAATCAGCACCAGCGTGGCCACCGTCCAAAAGTGGCAATCGGATGAATCGCTGAGGAGACAACTTGAAGCCGACAGGATCAGTTCCGAACTCTCTTACCTAAAAGCCCAGATCAATCCCCATTTTTTCTTCAACACCCTCAACAACATTTACGCCCTCACCAGTATAGACCTGGAAAAGGCAAGGATGGCCCTGCACAAGCTTTCCAGGATGATGCGATATGTGCTCTACGAAACCGAAAAAGACCGTACTTTGCTGAGCCGGGAAATTGATTTTATCAAGGATTTCCTAATTTTGATGAAGCTCCGCATTTCTGAAAAAGTCCAGGTAGAACTGGATATTGAGGAAAAAATCACAGACACTTACGTTGCGCCCATGGTGTTGCTGCCATTTATCGAAAACTGCTTCAAGCATGGCATCAGTGCGCGACAAAAGAGCCATATCATGATTTCTCTCAGGCTTACGAACGGATTGCTTCACCTGCGCACGGTCAACACTATCAATAACGGCGCTGAGCACCTGGACGGGCAAAGGAGCGGCATTGGGCTGAACAACACCAAGAGAAGGCTTGATCTGATTTATGGGAACAGGTTTTCCCTGGACATTGACGCGCACAATCCGGAAAATGAATACCGTGTGGACCTTAAAATTGACCTGGGATGAAAATAAAAACCATTGCCGTAGACGATGAGCCTTTCGCTTTGGAACTGGTGAGCAGATTTATCAGGCAGACCTCCTTTCTTTCCCTTGAGGGAAAATTTGACAATGCCATCGATGCCCTTGCCTATATCAACCAGCATGAACTGGACCTGGTGTTTTTGGATATACAGATGCCGGACCTGACCGGCATGGAACTGGCGAGGGTGGTGGAAGGTAAAAGAGCAGGAAAAAAGCCAAAAATAATTTTTACTACGGCTTACCACCAATTTGCCATAGAAGGTTATAAGGTAGATGCGCTGGATTATCTTTTAAAACCCTTTAACTATGAAGAATTTTTAAAAGCCTGCACGAAGGCCTATAATCTCTTCGCCGATAGAAGCAAAGCCGCGGAAAGCGAAAATCCCGGATTTATTTTCTTAAAAGTTGAATATCAAATGGTGAGGGTGCGGTTGAAAGACATCGTTTTTGTTGAAGCCTTTAAAGATTACGTAAAGGTATATTTACATGACAAAGCCGCACCTCTCCTTTCCCTTACAAGCTTAAAAAACCTTGAAGAAATCCTCCCGGTCCAGGGCTTTATGCGAATACACCGTTCCTTTATCATTTCCCTGGACCACATCCAGTCCATCACCAGAAACACCGTCAATATGGGAAAGATCACCATTACCGTCGGTGACAACTACCGGGATAGTTTCAACCTTTTCGTCAATAAATGGTATCCCTGACCAAACCGGGAGGCTAGTTGGAAGCATCGATGACTATCCTAAACTGGTCCATGATCCGATAAGTAGCCCGTGCAAGATCGACGCTTAAGTTGGGCGAGTAATAATCAAAGCTTGCGGAGGTGTACCCTTGCCAGATTGTGTTGCCGCGTTTATCGATGACAAATACGACCAGCATGCCTTCATTCTCCTTGTACTTGACCTTGTTGTAATCTTCGCCGGCCTCTCTGTTTTCCTCGGCCATTTCTGTACTGTCTTCCTCAATAAGCTCGGCAAGCTCAATCCCTTTTTTCTGAAGCCACATGTCAAAGTCCGGTTGCACGTAGCCTCTGTATTTGACCTTATCAAAAAACAACTTATAGGTAATGAGCATGTCGGGATTGTTCTCCCTCAGCCTGAAACCCTGAGATCCCAGCCTTGATACGATCGTCTTTTCAATGACCGGTTGGTTACTCGACGGGTCTCTGCCCGTTTCTTCCACAAAGCCGAATGTCTGGTACCTTTTAAAATTTCCCCGGTAACTGTAATCATATTCCGCGACAAAATCACGTTGGGAGAAACAGGAGGAAATCAGAACGGCTATCAAAATGAGGTAAACATTTGCATTTTTCATATCCGAAGACTTTTGAGGGATTTTACATCTGAATATAAGAATGATTATACTTTAGTTCACCATTTTTTCCAAAAAAAATTCAGGAAACTTTCTTTTGAAGCGGAGAACAGCCTGTCTGCCGTATTATGCCTTCTCCCTATGATGAAACAGACATTTTTTTGTCTATCGAAACCACCTCCGGGTCAGGGTAACGGCATGTCAGGCTTTTTGCACCCATCGTCCGGACGCTCTCGACTGTTCCGGGTATTTTGTCCCCTTTCTTCCTGATCCTCAGCTCCGTCTCCTCCTGCCGATATACAAAATATAAAGCAAAATTGACACCAGATGAAGGAGTAGCATGCAAATAACCGGGGGCACGGCTTGAAAAGGATAAAAAGCCAGCGCGAATGCCTAAAGAAAAAACGATAAATAATATTGGATCGGTTTTACTTCGAGGCAACGATAAATTTTAAACCTAGGAATTTATTTTATTCACCTTATATTTGGCTAGTAAAAAGTGTTGTTTTTTGATTTCAAGGTTAAATATATGTAAACGGTGATGACTTCGTTTGATTATTGCTCCGGGAAACTGTTACTTTTAGGTTTGCAAACGGGTGCGGGTGCAACAGGCAGGCTTAACTGCAAAGGTTTCCCGGCCGGATGGATTCGGCAAAGTAAGGTTGTTCAAACTCCAGCACAGCAATTCCTTCCGCAAGGACATCCAGATTTCTTCTATAGGATTCCTTGGAAGGTTTACGGAAAGGTCTTATGCCCTTATTAATTTTCATATTTAGCTATAAAGCAAATTTCGCTGGCACAGCGGCCGCCCTGTTGCTGTTTTTTGCGCAGTCACAACCGGACAGGCATTATCAGGTCAAGGCGGCATTTTTATTTAACTTCACGCAGTTTGTGGAATGGCCGGTGACCACTTTTCAACACGCTGAGGAGCCCCTCGTGATTGCGGTGATAGGTCAGGATCCGTTTGGCACTTACCTGGACGAAGTCGTGTCAGGAGAAAGCATGCAGGGGCATCCCATGGTGGTACGGCGTTTAAATCCTGAGGATGAAATAGAGGACTGCCACATTCTGTACATAAATCTTCCTGACAGGGAAAAAACAGAGGAGGTTCTCGAAAAAGTCAAGGGACGGAGCATATTGACGGTAAGCGATATGCCGGACTTTCTAAAATACGGTGGTATGATCAGGTTTGTCACCGCCAACAACAAAATCCAGTTTCAGATCAACCCTGCCGCTTCCATCGCCGCTGATCTTACTATAAGTTCCAAGCTTCTTAATTTGGCCGAGATTTTTTCTCCCGAATAATGCATTTTTCATGTTGTTTAAGGATACACCCATAAAACAAAAATTAATGCTGGTCAACCTGCTGACCAGCGGTGCGGTAATGCTGATCGCCTGCCTGTGCTTTTTTGCCTATGAACTCTATACCTTCAGAAACAGTACGATAACAAAATTGACTTCACTGGGGGAAATCACGGCCGCCAACAGTACCGCCGCCCTTGCTTTCGACGATCCGCAAGCCGCCACGGAAATCCTGGGCGCCCTTCAGCGGGAAAAACATATCGTCGCGGCGATCTTATACGACACTTTGGGTAATAAATTCGCCCAATATCCACAACATTTGACCGGAAACGATTTGCTGGACAACACCAGTTGGAGCGGCTTCCGGTTTTCCAATGACCATCTGGAAGGAACGCAGCCTGTGGTACATGAATCAAAAAAACTCGGAACCCTTTACCTGAAGTCGGATCTAAAAGCTCTGGACGAACGCCTTATACTCTACGGAATGGTAGTAATTTTTGTGATGGTGTTTGCCTTTCTGATAGCCTTTGTACTGTCCCATTTTCTTTCCAAAAACCTCTCGGAACCGGTGCTGGCCCTGTCGGAAGCGGCCACGGCTATTTCCGACCGGCAGGATTATTCCGTACGCGCAAAGAAGCTGGGCAATGATGAAATCGGCCATCTCACCGATGCTTTTAACCAGATGCTGGACCAGATCCAGTCCCAAAATTTGATTTTAAGCAGGTTCAATAGGGATCTGGAAAAAAGGGTCACCGAGCGGACGGTGGAACTCAAAGTAGCGCTGAAAGAACAACAGGTGGCCGAAAAGGAGCTAAACAACAAAAATAAAGACCTTTCGCGCGCCCTGGAGGAACTTCAAATCACCAAAGGAAAACTGACGGAGCTGAACAATGAACTTGAGCAGCGGGTAAAAAACAGGACGAAAGAGCTAATGGAGAGCAGTAAAGCCATTAGGGCTAAAAACCTGGAACTTGAAAAAGTAAATATTGACCTTGACAATTTTATATATACCGCGTCCCATGACCTGAAAAGCCCCCTTTCTAACCTGGAGGCGCTGATCGATATAGTCAAAGAAGAGATCGGCGATATCGTAAGTTCTGAACAGTTGCAGTTTTTGGACATGATGGAGACTTCGATAATGCGGCTGAAAAAAACAATTGTGGACCTGGCTGAAATAACCAAAGTCCAAAAGAATTTTGATGAGGAACCCAGTGAGGTCAGCTTCCAGTCCACCATTGAGGACATTAAAAAAGATTTGTTATTTGGAATTGACAAGCGCGTTGTCACCATTGAAGAGCAGTTTGACGTCCAACAAATCCTTTATCCCACAAAAAGCCTGAGAAGCGTCCTATATAATCTCCTGAGCAACGCCATCAAATATAGATCACCGGACCGCCCTGCCAAAGTATGGATAAAAACCTATCTGGAAAACGGATCGGTGGTATTGATGGTAGAGGACAACGGTATTGGCATAGAACAACAACACCTTCCCAAGTTGTTCACCATGTTTAAAAGGTTTCACTATCACGTGGAGGGTACGGGGATAGGCTTGTACATCATCAAAAGAACCGTCGAAAACCACGGTGGCAGGATCGAGTACGAAAGCAAGGGGGATCAGGGCAGTATTTTCCGGGTGTATTTCTAAAAACAGCGGGGCGGGATCCGGAATGGCTTCCGGATTCCGCCGCCTGTTTCAAAATGTTAATAGCCTTCATTTTGGACAATCACCCCCGGATTCGCCTGATCAATTTCATGCATCGGAATCGGGAAATATTTATACCGCGGCTGAGGGTTAAGCTTTACCACCTGGGCCGTTCCCAAGGTTATATTGTAGTCCCATTCCACTTCCGCCAATTCGGCCATGAACCTGTCTGTTCTTACCAGGTCAAACCAGCGCTCGTTTTCAAGTGCAAGTTCAAGCTGGCGCTCCAGCAATATGATGTCCACAAAAGCTTCCGGATCGGCAATATCGGACAACTCGTAATTGAAAGTGGGGTCTTTAAACGCCCGGTTTCTTACCTTATTAATTTCAACCAAAGCCTCTTCCCGCCGATCCAGATAATACAGGGCTTCAGCCTTCAATAACAGAATGTCTGCCAGCCGCAAGACCGGCAGATCCAGGCCGGAACCCGAAGAACTCCGTCCATTGTGGGGCACCGCAAACTTGCTGATGTAAGGTCTCCAGGCCAGGGGATCATCACTTCCCGGGGCACGCCAGTACTCAGTAATGGTGGCGTCCTTTCTGGAGTCCTCGTCCAGAAATTTTTTATGCAAACTCCAGGATAGGTCAGCAGTTTCATTACCTGACGTGCTTACTCCTTCCACCCCAAAGTAGGGAATAAAATCCGAAGAAAGCACATGCCCGTTGAGGTCCTGCAGGTATTTCATCGCAAAAATCACCTCTTCGTTGTCTTCGTTTTGAAGGGTCCACAGGGAGGCAAAATCCTCTTCCAGGGCATAATTAAATTGAGAAATCATGTCCAGGTACTCATAAGCATTGGCCCAGTCTTCCATGTAAATGTACACTTTTCCCAACAGGGCCACCGCAGCACCCCTGCTTGCCCTGCCTTTGGCGGTGTTTTCCGGCATGGGCAGCAAGGCGACAGCCGACTGTAGGTCAGCTACGATCAGGGCATAGATTTCTTCAATCGAGGCCCGGGGCATGGCCTGGGCTTCACTTACGGAAAGAATTCCGGTTACGGCCGGTACGCCTCCAAACGCCCGGACCAGGTCAAAATAAAACAGTGCCCGCATAAACTTCGCCTCTCCTTCAAGTTGCTCCCTGTGCGTCCCCGTGTAATCATCTGGATTGTCCAGATTTGCCAAAACTGCGTTGGCCCTGAATACCCCGTTGTAAGAGGCCTGCCAAAAGGTTCTGAATAAGTCATTTTGAGGCTGAAAATCCAGGTTGTTGATGGCCTCAAGGCCTCCAATGTGTCGGTAACTCGACATATGCAGATGGTCGGTGGGCATCTCAAGCAAGGCCCAGTCCCGGGGCAACCTGGACTGATAGCTGCTATAAATTCCAAGCACGGCCTGATCCATGTCCTTGGCTGTCTGGTAAAAGTTTGCTTCCGTGAGGGTGGATATAGGTGTCAGGTCCAACACCCGGTCCTGACATGATCCCAAAACCCAAATCAATGGCAGGAGACTAATGGTTATATATTTGTAGCTTTTCATGATGTCATTTTTCATTTAAAAGTTCAGGTTGATGCCAAGGGCCACAGTCCTGTTGATGGGTTCTGACCCGTTGTTGAGTCCGGGCAGGCTGTTGATGCCACTGATTCCGTCTGTCGTGTAACCCTCGGGGTTGTATCCGTGAAACTCCTTTTTAGTAAGCATCAATGCATTGCTCATGGAGAGATAAACCCTCAGGCTGCTTAATCTCAGCTTGCTCACCATCGAAGCGGGAAACGAATATCCCAGGTTGATATGCCGTATGGCAAGAAAGGAAGCATCCTCCAGATAATCATCGCTGTTTCCGACATACTCCAACGCCGCCAGGGAGGTAGCGGGGCTCATGCCATCACCCGGTTCTTCTTCCGACCACCACTGGTTTTCCACGATGGGACGGAGAAAAGCAGACACTGTCGCTCCCTGGTAATAAAGGTTCTCCAGGTTGTACATCTTGGCGCCTATGGATGACTGGATCACAAAACTGAAATCGAAGTTCTTCCAGGAAAGCTCATTGACCAGACCGAAGAAGTAATCCGGCATGAAGCTTCCCAGAATTATCCGGTCCTCGGGGGTAATGGCGCCGTCCCTGTTTACGTCCCGGTATTTCACCGTGCCCGGTTGCTGGCCGGGTATAATGGGTGAATTTTCCACATCCGCCTCGTTCATCAAAACTCCGGCTTTCTCATAGCCATAATAGGAAAACATAGGTTCCCCAACCCTCAGCAGCCAACCCATTCCACGGCTGTGGGTATTGATAATCTGGTCCACACCGCCACCCAAACTGGTAACGGCGTTTTTATTGTAGGAAAAGTTAAACGAGGTCTGCCATTTTAGCGCTCCGGTAAGGTTGTAGGTATTCAATTCCACCTCGACCCCCTTGTTGCTCACGTCGCCAACATTGACGATGGTACTGGTAAAACCGGTGATGGCAGGAATGCTTAGGTTGTACAACAGATCGTTTGTTTTTTTCTGATAGTAATCCAACACCAGGTTTATTCTGTTCTCAAAGAGGCTCAACTCCACCCCGATGTCATAACTTTGGGTTCTTTCCCATTTAAGTTCAGGGTTGCCAAAAGATGTCTGTGCCTGACCCTGAACCAGTTCGCCGTCCGGAGAATAGGTGGTCTCCCCGATTAATCCCAGGTACTGGAAATCCCCGATGTTAAAATTACCCACCGCGCCGTAGCTTGCGCGGAGTTTAAGCTCGCTGATACTGGAAGTACCCTGCAAAAACGGCTCCTCCGACAGCCGCCAGGCCACCGAGCCGGAGGGGAAGAATCCCCATCGGTTTTCGGGGCCAAACCTTGAGCTGCCATCTGTCCGAAGGGAGGCGGATACCAGGTATTTGTCCCTATACCCATAATTGATCCGGCTGAAGTACGAGGCCAGGCCCCAGTGGGACTTGGTGGTATAACTCCCGCTCGGGGAGATGATGGCATTGTTCAGGGTGCGGACCCTGTCATTGGCGAAGCTCCCCGCCACGGAGTTTAATGCGGCAAAGCGGGAATTGTTTTTCTGAAAAGAAGCACCCAGAATGCCGGCAAAAGCGTGGATTTCATTGAAGGTCTTGTCATAGCGCAAAACGTTTTCATTGATCCAGTTGATGATCTTTTCATCAGATTCATTTCCATAGGCATTGTTTGCACTTCTGGAGCGGGGCTCATAAAAATTTTCATTGGTGATAAAAGTGGTATTTATCCCCAGCGATGACCTGAAGCTCAAATTGTCCCAAATATTCACATCCACATGCATCTCCCCTACATTGTTAAACAAATTGGAAAGTAAATGAGCTCCGTCAATGGTAGGGATGGGATTGAGTCCGGCGGAAACATTACTTCCCCAATAATCCAACGGTTTCAGATAACTGCCATCCTCCTGGCGTTCCGGGGAAAGGAAAGGTGGCATTTTCACCAGGTTTTGCAATCCGCCGGGATAGTTGCGCCTTTCGGAGTAGTTGGGGCTGATCATCATCCCTGCGCTGATAAAATCATTAACCTTTACATCCACATTGGCCCGAACTGCATACTGCTTGTAAAAGGTACTCCTGAAAGTTCCTTCCTCATCTTTGATCGTGCCGGATATATAGTACGTCACATTATCGGTACCGCCCCTGACGGAGAGGTTGTAATTTTGTATTGGTGCGGGATCCAGCAAGATATCCTCCCAGTTATAATCACCTTCTTTGATTACCGGATTCACTCGGTATTGTACCGGCCGTCTTTCATCCCCCCAGAGCGGAAGCGAAGTATCGCCTCCAGTCCAGGCAAAATCCCGGTTTATATAGCGCGCGGTATAGTCATAAAACTCCTGTCCTCCGGGAATCCAGGCATCACGGCCATGCACCATGGGGTTTGCGATGCCGTAAAAAGCATTGAAATTCAACTGCGCCTGTCCGCTCCTACCTCTTTTGGTGGTCACAATAATAACCCCTCCGGACCCCCTCGACCCGTATATCGCGGCCGCGGACGCATCCTTTAATACTTCAATGGATTCCACGTCGTTGATGTTGATGTTGTCAAAGCTTCCCCCCGGAAAACCGTCGATGACAATAAGCGGATCATTGCTGGCAGAAATAGAACCAGGCCCCCTAATGGTGATCGTCGGGGAAGCGCCGGGAGTACTGCGTACCTGGGAAATGTTCACACCCGCCATTCTTCCTACCAGGGCGGACTCGGCGCGGCCGATAGGCATCTGGTCAAGGATTCTGTTTTCTACCTTAGATATCGCCGAGGTGAGCGAACTTTTCTTCTGGGTTCCATATCCTACTACGACCACCTCATCCAAAGAAGAAATGTCCTCTTCCAGCGTAACATTGATCACGCTGCGGTCACCGACTGGTATGTTTTTTGTCTGAAATCCTATAAAAGAATACACTAATGTCGATCCTTCCGGTACGGAAAGCGTGTATTTTCCATCCATGTCAGTTGCCGTTCCAATGGTTGTTCCGGCCACTGAGACAGTTGCTCCGGGAATCGGTGCACCATTCACGTCTGTAACCGTACCGGTGACAGTCACGTCTGCAACCTGCCCATCATACGATATCGGATCTAATACCATCTTGTCTTCCATGCCATGCGCACTTCCTGCCCCATGCAGGCTCAGGCACAGTATCCCAATGACAATCATGTATGATTGATGCATTGGAAATCGCTGTTTAAGTACTTTGTTTTTCATAGGTTTTGTGGATTGGATTTAGATAAATTTTTGAAACCATGGCGGTTCTTCCATGAATAATAAATGTAATCATTGAAAAAATATAAAAAAAGGATAATGGCGCTTATTCCGGGACCCTTTTTCGAAGACAATAAGTTTATCTTTCCTTGAACAAAATAAATTCCGGTGAATTTAAAACTATCAATTCTCCCCACAGTATATTTGCGGCAAAAAAATATATGAAACAAATTTTACTGTCTTTCAGCCTTTGTTTTTTAACATTACAGGGCTTTGCCCAACATTCTTTTATGGGTATACAAAACAGCCCTAGAAAAGGAATGGTCCATGCGGCGATGAATCCGGCGGAATTAAACAACCTTTCACGGAAGGTGGAGGTAAACCTTTTTTCCGTGGGAGCAACAGCCAACAACAATGTCCTTACCTTCAAGGATATCATTAAAGAAGAAGATGATTACCTTGATCTGGTTTTTGACCGGATGGACGGCCCGGTCACTGTAAATTCCGAAACACAGGTGATGGGCCCCTCATTTGGGTTTACCGTAAACAAATGGTCCTTTGGCATCATTACGCAGGCATTTGTGAAGGGCGACGTGATGGGCCTGGACGCAGAGCTCAGCAGGGCTTTCCAGGACGGTGAATTGGCGGACCAATATTATGACCTTTCCATTCATAGCACTTCCAACCAGCGGGTTAACGTGGCCGGCTGGGCAGAGATCGGTGTACTTGCGGGCAGGGAGATCTGGTCCAATGACGTTCATACATTTTCCGCCGGCGGCAACTTTAAGTTGCTTATTCCGGGTGCATATATGAACCTGGGCTTAGACAACCTGCAGGGAACACTGACAAGAAGCGCGGACGAATTCAGCCTTACGGATGCAAAAGGCAGGTTAAACCTCAGCTATCCTCCCGAACTTGAGGATTGGGATATCGTCGAACAAAACATTAGGCGGTATAGATTAAAGAACATTTCAGGAATAGCCCTGGATCTCGGAATCAGCCACCAGTGGATGAAAAATGGCGTTGCCAAATTCAGTTCAGGACTTTCGCTCAAAAACATGGGCAGGTTGAATTTGGCACCAACCCAAGTGAACAATTCGTACCAAATGAATATTCCCGCAGGAGAATATTTTAGACTAGACCAACTGGAAGGGGAACTGGAAGAAATTGAGCAGGAGTTGTTGAGCAGTGGTTATTTCACCAAGAGCAACCGGAGGGCAAAGGCCAGCCCTGGGCTTCCTACCACTTTGGTGGCCTATACGGACATGCGTGTTTCCAGAATTTTTCAGGTCAGTGTATTTGGCCAGTACCGGGTCGCGGACAATACCAACAACCGTCAGATCTCCTCCCAAAACGTTATCGCCGTCACGCCGCGGCTCACGTTGGGGAATTTCGAAATTTATTCGCCCTGGGCCAACTATGAAGTTTCGGGATTGACAGGAGGCGCGGGATTACGTTTAGGAAGTTTTTTTATTGGAAGTCAGTCGGTGGTGACTGGACTGCTGGCGGATTCAAAACAAGTGGATCTGCATATGGGCTTAAGCCTGGGATTTGGAGACAGAACGCCAAAAAGCAACTACAACGTCAACTATTAACACTGTTTGAAAAATCTGCGATTAGCCATTTTTCATCATAGGAAAAAAAACCTGGGCATCAACTCCCAGGTTTTTTTAAAGGCCAGGCTGACGTAATGCCTGAATTTTCGACCGCTTACGCCGGCACCATGATTTTTTCCTGCCTATCCCAATGGCGGTGCTTTTTAACCGCTTCAATAAATTGCTCGAGAAAATCATCCGCCTTGGCTTTGAGCCCGGCCGTTACCACGCCTTTTTGGGAGACTATTTTCTTGGAATCCCTTTCCGCAAAGTCCACACCCAGAACAAAGGCCTTTTCAAACAGTTGCAGTCCGTTGCCCGAAGTGGCAATGGGCTTGCAGTGTTTGTAGGCTTCGTTTATAAAGTGTAGCACGTCGCCCTCCCCAAGCATGGCCTGGATGCTCGCCTTGCCTTCGGGTATATAAATAGCGTCATACATGACCGATGCCGCGGTGACGTGGCTTTTGTCCACTTCCAGTTCCTTTCCGGTTTCGGATTTTCGTTTGCCAAGTACCATGGAGACAATTTCCGCCTCCGCTCCGGCTGCAGTAAGTGCCTGTTTTAGCCGCATGACCTCATCGTAAGCAAAACCGTCTTCGATCAGCACGGCGACTTTTCTGGACTTTGCCGTTTCCACTTTGTTGATTTCCATACTGAGTGCCGGGGAATGCTTCACCGATTTCCCTTTTCTCATCTTCTTGGACACACTGTCCTTTTCGAAATTTCCGGTGGATTCCACTTCCAAATTCTTGGGAACTTCTACTCCAATTCCCGCGGCTACCATTTGGGCGAACTTAGGGTCTACCTTGTAAAAGTGACCCACCTGACGCCTCCTGATTTCCTCCGACTTTACTTTACCCAATTCAAAATGTGCGGCTTCTACCAGGTGTTTTTGCTCCGGCAGGGTCAGTGAATTCCAAAACAGGGTCGCCTGGGAATAATG
>Ga0079224_100009912_pt1 | contig 13046 bp, 12 predicted proteins | sample Stecom2015_FD_80414 | JGI IMG/M metagenome (GOLD analysis project Ga0079224, IMG submission 80414) | Agricultural soil microbial communities from Utah to study Nitrogen management - Steer compost 2015 | ecosystem: Environmental > Terrestrial > Soil > Agricultural land | place: USA: Utah... | reverse complement strand
TACGCCGTCCAGCTTTTCGCTCAGCTCCTCGAACATACCCGTTACGGCTCGGGGTCTCGATACCAAAGCCTTGTAACATATAGAAGTTTACGCCCCGGCTCAAGGGCCGGGGCGAGGGCGGGGCAGGGGCCGGGCTGCTGGCTACCGCACGCGGATGATCTCTCCGCGCTCCGTCCCCACGGAAACGAGCCAGATCGGCACGCCGGTCAGCTCCTCGATCCTGTGCATGTAGTCCCGGGCCCGGGCCGGCAGGTCCTCGATGGTCCGCGCGCCGCCGGTCGCGGCGCGCCAGCCGGGCAGCGTCTCGTAGACCGGCCGGGCGCGCTCAAGCACGGCGAGGTCTTCGGGGAACTCTTCGAGCACTTCGCCGTCAGCCTCGTAGGCGGTGGCGATCTTCACCTCGTCGAACGAGTCGAGCACATCGAGCTTGGTGAGGGCCAGGCCGGTGAGGCCATTGACGCGTGCGGCGTAGCGGAGCACGACGGCGTCGAACCAGCCGCAGCGGCGTGGGCGCCCCGTCGTCGCCCCGTACTCGCCGCCGAGGTCGCGCAGCCGGTCGCCGATCTCCGAGTCCAGCTCGGTGGGCAGCGGGCCGCTCCCGACGCGCGTCGTGTACGCCTTGACCACGCCGAGCACCGCATCGAGGCGGGTGGGGCCGATTCCGACGCCCGTGGCCGCCCCGGCCGCCGTGGTCGTGGAAGACGTGACGAACGGGTAGGTGCCGTGGTCGACGTCGAGCAGGGCGCCCTGCGCGCCCTCGAGCAGCACGCGCTGGCCGGCGTCGAGCGCGCGTGTGATCTCGTGGCCGGTTTCGGTGACCAGCGACAGGAGCCGGTCGCGTACGGCGAGCACGGCGTCGGTGATGCGCGCGGGGTCCAGCGTCTCGGCGCCGGCTGCGCGGAGCGCTTCGTTCGCGCGTTCGGCGGCCGCGCGCAGCTTCTCGCCGACGTCGTCCGCGCGCAGGTCGGCCACGCGGATGCCCCTACGCGCGATCTTGTCCTCGTACGCGGGGCCGATGCCCTTCCCCGTGGTCCCGATGCGTGCGGCGCCGCGGCGCTCCTCGTTGACGAGGTCCAGGCGCTTGTGGTACTCGAGGAGGAGGTGTGCGCGTCCGCTGACGCCGACACGGCCCTCGGTGTCGACGCCGCGCGCGTGCAGCCCGTCCAGCTCCTGGAAGAACTGCTCCACGTCGAGTACGACGCCGTTGCCGAGCAGGCACCGCTTCCCCGGATGCAGGATGCCGGACGGGATCTGGTGCAGGATGAACTCATCGCCGCCCACGTTCACGGTGTGGCCTGCGTTCGCGCCACCCTGGTACCGCGCGACGATGTCCACCGTGGGTGTGAGCACGTCCACGATCTTGCCCTTGCCCTCGTCGCCCCACTGGGCGCCGACGACCACGAGGCACCTGTAGTTATCGAGCACGCCTGCGTCCCTCTTCTCCGAATCGATGCGCAAGTCGCTGCGGCCGGACGAACGAAGGCGCCCCCGGAAGCCCGCGAGGCGGGGCCGGCGGCGCCGGACCGACCGCGAAGGTTAGCCGCGCGTCGCGCTGCTCGCAATCGTCGCGCTCGTCCAGGCGGCGGGGCCGCTGGCGGCGACGCGCGCGCTCGGCGCGGCGGCGCTCATGGCGGAGCCGGCCCGCACAACCGCGCCAGGGCGGCGGAGACGAGCCGCGTGCCCGCAGCAACGCCATCGCCCGTGAGCCGCGAGGCCGTGTCGGCCGGCCGATGCACGCGCAGCAGCGAGCGGAACGTTCCGCGCATCAGCGTCACGGCCGGGTGCCCGGCCCGCGCGAACGGAATGTGGTCCACCATGATGCCGGCGGGCACTCCACCCCTCTCGATCGTCAGGCCGAGCTCGCCCGCCGCACCGAGCAGCGCCGCGGCCAGCCGCGGTGCCTTGCCGCGCCGCCGCAGCCAGCCGTACGACTCCGCGATGCGGAACGGGCCCTCGTCGTCCAGGCCATCCAGGTTGATGATGCCGTCAACGGCCGGCATATGCGGCGCCAGTGCCTCCGCGCCCGCCAGGCCGAGCTCCTCGCCGTCCGTGATGAGGAAGGCGACGTCGCCCCTGCCGCGCTCCGCGCGAGCGAGCGCGAGCAGCGCCGCGAGCCCGCTCGCGTTGTCCAGCGCGCCGGGCGAGAGATTCCCCACGCCGCAGAGCATCAGCAGCGCGCCGCCCGCGAGCCCCGCCCCCGCAGCGGCCATGGCCACGCCGGTCGCGCCCCAGCCCGCGTCCAGCGCGGTGAGCCCGCTGAGCACGAGCATGAGCGCCCACCCGCCCGCGGCGAGGGCGCCCGCCGTGATACGGCCAAGTGTCGGCAGGGGCTGTGACTTGGAGTCGCGATGCGCCATGACGACGTAGCGCGGGCGCACGCCGGGCCGGTGGACCAGCCAGTTGCTGGATCGCGTGCGGCCCCAGGGCAGCCGCGCGATCGCCTGGCGCGCGGACCGGAACATCCCGAGGACGGCGGCGCCGGCTGCGGCGAGCACCAGCGCCGCCTGGCCGGCCGCACCCCGCACGAGCAACAGGGCGGCCGCGGCAGTCGCGGCGGCGAGCACCGCCCCCACGACCGGTACGCCCCACCGCCCGGGCCACGTGGAAAACTCGAACGGGATCTCGCGGATCTCGTACCCCAGCGCCTCGAACCGGCCGCGCAGCTCCTGCTCGACCTGCGCCGCGCCCGCGCTGCCCGTGAGACGCGGCCGGGCCAGCGCGCTCAACGCGCCGGCCGCCTCCGCGCGCTCCGTCAGCGCAACGGCCCCGTCCCTCCCGGCCTGCCCGACACGGAGCCGCATCGGCGTCCTCCCGGCATGGTCGGCCGCAGCTACCCCAGCAGCCTGGCTTCCTGCATCACGCGGGCCAGTTCCCGGCGCTGCTTCTCCCCTAGGCCGACGAGCGGCGGCCGTGGAGGCCCGCCATCGTAGCCGAGCAGCTCGAGCGCCGCCTTGACGCCGGGCGCGCCGTACTGCGCGACGATCTCCTTGTGCACGGCCGCGATGCGCTCCTGGATCTCGCCCGCGCGCCGGCTCTCCCCGGCCGTGTAGTGCCGGTAGATCGCCGCGCACTCCGCCGGCGCCAGCAGGCCGAGCGCGATGATTCCGCCCGCAGCGCCGAGCTCGAGCGCCGTGTAGAACTGCGCCCCGTTCCCCACCAGTGGGCTGCAGTTCTCGCCGCACGCGTCCACGTACTCGGCGAAGCGCTTCATGTCGCCCGACGAGTCCTTGATCCCGGCGATGTGCGGGTGGCGTGCCAGCTCCGCGACCAGTCCCGGCTCGAACACGGCCTTGCTGTACTTCGGGATGTGGTACAGCACGATCGGCACGGGCGCCGCATCGGCGACGGCGAGGTAGTAGTCGCGGATCGCAGCCGGCGCGAGCGCGCCCGAGAAGTAGGGTGGGACATGCACCAGCAGCGCGTCCGCGCCCGCTTCCGCCAGGCGCTTCGCCTGCCGGATGATCGCGCGCGTCGACTCGCCGTCCGTCCCCGCGATCAGCAGCCGGTCGGGCGGAACGACATCACGCGCGAACCCGAGCAGGCGCACCTTCTCATCTTCGTCCAGCAATACGCCTTCGCCGGTCGAGCCGAACAGCACCGCGCCGGCCAGCGGGTGCTCCATCCAGCGGCGCAGGTTTCCACGCCAGCTCACCGGCGCGATGTCGCCGGTCACCACGTCGAACGGCGTGGTGACCGGGATCATCACGCCTGCCGGCCTCACGGGCCGCTCAGGCAAGGGTCTTCACCTTCAGCTCGAAGTCGGACGGGTTGGTCGCCGCGGCCTTGGCCGTCTCGTACTCGACCGTGCCCTCGGCCAGCAGGTCCATGAGATGCTGGTCGAAGGTCTGCGAGCCGTACTGCTCGCGGCCGTCGGCGATGAGGTCGAAGATCTCGTTCGTCTTCGTCGGGTCGAGGATCGCGTCACGGATCGTCGCCGTGGCGATCATGATCTCGCACGCCGCGACGCGGCCGTGCCCCACCTTGCGCGGCAGCAGCCGCTGGCTCACGATCGCGACCAGCGTCTCCGAGAGCCGGACGCGCACCATCTCCTGCTCCTGCGGCGGGAACACGGCGACGATGCGCGAGATGGTCTGCACCGCGTTCTGCGTGTGCAGCGTCGAGAACACGAGGTGCCCCGTCTCCGCCGCCTTGATCGCCGTGTCGATCGTCTCCGTGTCACGCATCTCGCCGACGAGGATCACGTCCGGGTCCTCGCGCAGCGCGGCGCGCAGGCCGCCCGAGAACGACTCCGTGTCCGTCCCGATCTCGCGCTGCGTGATCGAGCTGTTGACGTCGCGGTGCAGGAACTCGATCGGGTTCTCGAGCGTGATGATGTGCCGGCGCCGGGTCGCGTTGATGTGGCCGATCATCGCAGCCAGCGTCGTGCTCTTGCCCGAGCCCGTCACGCCGGTCACCAGCACGAGGCCGCGCTCTGCCTCCGCGATGCGCGCCAGCACAGGCGGCAGCCCGAGCGAGTCCAGCGTGGGGATCTCGAACGGGATCACGCGCATCACGATCATGATGGACCCGCGCTGCCGCAGGATGTTGACACGGAAGCGGCCGACGCCGGGCGCGCCCCAGGAGCAGTCGTAATCGAGGAGCTGGTCGATGCGGTCCCGGTCCCACGGCGGGATGAGCTGGAGAGCGATCTGGCGCGTCTGATCGGGGCTCAGTCGCTGTTTTGTGAGCGGCACCAACTCGCCGTTCACGCGCGCCCGGAACACGTCACCGGCCTTGATGTGCAGGTCGGATGCGCCGCGTTGGACCGCGGCCTTGAGGATCTCGATCATGCTGAACGTCCGTTATGGGGTGCTCGGGCTGGCGGCCGACGGACGGGAGAGCGCCGAGGAGCGGAGCGCCGAGCAAGACGCCGCTCAGGCATTCCCGATCTCCGGCGTACAATCTATCAGTAGCCCGCTTGCTTGTCGACCAGGTTCAGGAGAGGGCGGCCCGCCAGGTAGCGCGCGAGGTTTTCCTCGATCAGCGCGACCTCACGCTCCCAGAAGCGATGGGTGCACGCGGAGACGTGCGGGGTGATCAGGACGTTGGGGAGCGCCCACAATGGATGGTCCGCCGGCAGCGGCTCGGTCGCGACGACGTCGAGCCCCGCGCCGCGGATGCGGCCCGAACGCAGCGCATCGACCAGCGCGGCCTCGTCGACCAGCGAGCCGCGCCCCACGTTGATCAGCACCGCGTCCCGCTTCATTCGCGCGAGCTCCCGCGCCCCGATCAGCCCGCGCGTCCGTGCCGTCTCGGGCGCGGCGAGCACTACGTAGTCGCTTGTCTCGAGCAGCCGCTCGAACCCCTCGGGGCCGCACACCTCGACGCCAGGCTCCGCCGGCCCCTGCGCATCCGGACGCCGGCGCGTGGCGATGACGCTCCCGCCGAGGGCGGTCACGCGTCGCGCGACCTCGCGCCCGATGCCGCCGTACCCCACCACACCGGTCAGGCTGCCGGCGACCTCGCGGACGGGCGCGTCCGCGCGGTGGAAGGCCGCACTGAGCCACCGCCCCTCGGCCTGCGCCCGCACGGCGATGTCCAGGCCGCGCGCGAAGTGCAGCATCATCGCGATGACCGTCTCGGCCACCGCGGGCCCGTGCACGCCCGCCGAGTTCGTGAACGCGATGTCACTCTCGACGAGCTCCGGCGTCAGCAGCGTCGCAACGCCCGCAGTGCCCGTGTGCACCCAGCGCAACCCGCGCCCGGCGCGGAGCAACGCCGCCGACACGCCGAACCCGAGGTACACCTCGGCGTCCGCGACGGCTTCGAGCGCCTCCGCGCTCGCGTTCTGCGCGCCATCGCCCGCGCCGTCGGCAGGCGCTTCGACGACGCGCACCTCCCAGCCCGCGGGCAGCGCCGCCGCGATCCGCGCGATCGCCCAGTCGGGCACACGCCACAGGGGACGGCGGTCGGCGAAGTCGATGACGAGCCGGCGCATCACTCGCGCGACACCTTGCTGACGCCCGGGATCTCGAGGATTGCGGGGACGATGGCCTGCGCGCGCTGCCGCGTCCCCGTGAACGAGAACGAGGCCACGATGCCGTCCGCGACGCGCTCCACGTCCACGGCATCGACAGCCAGATCGGCCTCCGCGAGCATCGCCTCGATGCGCTCGAGCACGCTGGGCGGCGCCGCGATCACGATCCGCAGGCGCATCGGCTCGCGCCGCCGCTCCAGCCCTATCTCGAGACGGCGCAGCAGGACCAGCACGGCGATGACCAGGACGGACGTGCCGATCGCTTCCACGTACGCCGCTGCGCCCACGGCCATCCCGATCGCGGCCACGACCCACAGCGTCGCCGCCGTCGTCAGCCCGACCACGCTGCCGCGCGCCTGGATGATCGTGCCTGCGCCCAGGAAGCCGATCCCGCTCACGATCTGCGCGGCGATGCGCGCGGGGTCCGCGTTTGGCCGCTCGGGCGTCAGCAGCCCGATGCCGACCGAGAGCTCCGTGAGCAGCGCGGCGCCCACGCAGATCAGCATGTTGGTGCGGAGCCCGGCCGGCTTGCCGCTGATCTCCCGTTCGAGGCCGATCAGCCCGCCCAGGACCGCGGCGAGCAACAGGCGGATGAGGAGGTCGAGGCGCAGCCACGCCAGCGACCCGAAGCCCTCCACGAGCGCGCCCCAGTTCATCCGCCCTCAGTCGTTGAGCCGCCGGAGTTCCTTGAGCAGCACCGACTTGTCACGCGTCCGCGCGTCCACCCGCTTCACCACCCGCGCCGGCTGACCCGCCACCACGACGCCGGCCTCCACGTCCTGCGTGACAACGGCCCCCGCCGCCACGACGCTGCCCTGCCCCACCCGGCACCCCTCGAGCACGACGGCGTTCGCGCCGACCAGCACCTGGTCCTCGATCACGACCGGCTGCGCGCTCGGCGGCTCGAGCACGCCGGCCAGAACGGCGCCGGCACCGATGTGGCAGTCCCGCCCGACGATCGCACGCGCCCCCACGACCGCGTTCATGTCCACCATGGTCCCGGCGCCGACGACGGCGCCGATGTTGATCACGGCGCCCATCATCACGATCACGTGCTCGCCGATCTCCACGTGGTCGCGGATCACCGCGCCCGGTTCGATGCGCGCGTTCACGCCGCGCAGGTCGAGCAGCGGCACGGCCGAGTTGCGCCGGTCCGTCTCCAGGTGATGGTACCGGATGCGGCCGGCCTCGCGCTCCATCACCTCCTGCACGCGCTCCCACTCGCCCACCAGCAGCGTCGTGCCCGCGCCCGTGGGAAACACCAGCAGGTCGTCGTGCGGCTCGACCTCCAGCTCGCCGTCGTGGCGCAGCCACACACGCACCGGCGTGCGCTTCCTCGCGTCCGAGATGATCCGACTGATGTCCCGATAGTCCATCTCAGAATCCCAGGACTTGCAGGAGATCGTAACGCCCGGGCGGCTGCCCCACCACCCAGCGCGCTGCGACCAGCGCGCCCTCGGCGAAGAGCGACCGGTCGAGCGCGGCGTGCGCGAGCTCGATCCGTTCGCGCGCCCCCAGGAACATCACGCGGTGCTCGCCCGCGACGTCCCCGCCCCTCACCGCGTGGAACCCGATCTCGCCGACCGGCCGCTCGGCCTCGCTCCTTCCGGTCCGACCGTCGCGCCGCACGGCATCCAGCTGCGCATCGCGCCCGCGCGCCACCGCCGCGCCCAGCGAGAGCGCCGTGCCGCTGGGCGCATCCAGCTTGCGCCGGTGGTGCGTCTCGACCACCTCCACGTCGTAGCGGTCCGCCGAGAGCAGCCGCGCCGCACGCTCGACCAGTGCGATCAGCACGTTGACGCCGATGCTGAAGTTCGCCGCCGCCACGATCGGGCTGCGCTCCGCCGCGCGGTCCAGCGCGCTGAAGTGCTCGGCGCCCAGCCCCGTCGTGCCGACCACCAGCGCCCGGCCCGCCAGCACCTCGGCCTGGCTCGTCAGCAGCCGGCTGAGCTGCTCCGGTGAGGAGAAGTCCAGCACCACGTCGGCGGCCTCGATCACGGGGGCCGCCGTCTCCGGCGCCTCGACCTGATCGTAGCCCAGCGGGATCGTGTCCCGTGGCTCGTAGCTCGAGCGCGCGATGCCGCCGACCAGCCGGAGGTCGTCCGCCTGCGCGACCAGGCGCGCGACCTCCCGGCCCATGCGCCCCGTCGCGCCGGACACGGCCACGTTGACCGTCATCGCGCTTCCACCACGGGCTGCAAGCCAGCCTCCTCCAGCGCGGCGATCAGACGTTCGCGCGCGGTGCCCTCGGACCGCAGCAGCGGCAGCCGTGGCGCGCCGACGGCGAAGCCGAGCCACTCCACGGCCGCCTTCACAGGGATCGGGTTGGACTCCGCGAACAACGCACGCACCAGCGGCAAGTAGCGGAGCTGGAGCGCGCGCGCGCCCGCGACGTCGCCCTCCAGGAACAGGTGGACCATGCGGCTCATGTCCCCCGGCGCCACGTTCGCCAGTACGCTGATCACGCCCGCGCCGCCCAGCGCCAGGATCGGCACGACCTGGTCGTCGTTGCCGCTCCAGATCGCGAGCCGGCCGTCCACCAGCCGCGCCAGCTCCGCGACCTGCGAGATGTCGCCGCACGCTTCCTTCACGCCGATGACGCGCTCGTCGGCCGCGAGCTCCGCGACGGTCGCGGGCAGGATGTTCACCGCCGCACGGCCGGGCACGTTGTACACGATCAGCGGCAGGTCCGCCGCGTCCAGCACCGCGTGGTAGTGCGCGATGAGACCTCGCTGCGTCGGCTTGTTGTAGGGAGGCGCGCTCACCAGCAGCGCATCGGCGCCCGCCTCGCGGGCCTGCACGGCCAACCGCACCACGGCCGCCGTATCGCTCCCGCCGCACCCGGCGATCACCGGCAGCCGCCCCGCGTTCTCGTCCACCACCACCTCGATCGCGCGCCTCTGCTCCTCGGCCGACATCGTGGCCGCCTCGCCCGTCGAGCCGCACACGATCAGCGCGTCCGTGCCGCCCCGGTGGTGGAAGCGGACCAGCTCGCGCAGCACGCTCTCGTTCACCCCGGCGTCATCGAACGGCGTCACCAGCGCGACGCCCGATCCCGTGAACCGCACCTCCGCCATCGCGCCCCTCAGAGATTGTTGAGGTCGAGGATGTCCGTCCGCGTCACGTCAGACTCGTCGGAGTCGGGTGTCAGCTCGCGTTCCGTCGACGCCTGGAAGTCCGCTTCGACCTCGTCGTACCTGGAAACGCTGAAGAAGGAGCGGAACACGGCGTTCCCGCACCGCTCGCACACGAGGTCGCCGCGCGGCTGGCGATCAGCGAACATGTACTCCTTGCCGCACTCCAGGCAGACCTGCACCAGCACACCGTCCGCCGGCTGGCCGACGCGGCCCGCGGCCTCGCGCCCCGCCTCCTCCCGCAACTGGTGGGCGCGCAGCGCCTCGAGGCTGCGCTGCTCGCCCCGCAGCTCGTTGGGCAGTCTCCGTCCTTCCGCCACGGCCTCCCCTCCCTTCCGGCTCCGGGCGCCGCTCAGCCGCGCGCCGGCGCCATGCGCGTCTGCCCCACCAGGCCCATGCGCTCCCGCACTTCCCGCATCGTCTCGGCCGCGATCGCACGGCACCGCGCCGCGCCGTCGCCCAGGATCTCCCACACCCGATCGGGGCGCGCCCGGTACTCAGCGGCCCGCGCCCGCATGGGCTCGAACTCCCGCGCGATCCCCTCCGCCAGCTCCCGCTTGCACTCCACGCACCCGAGCCCCGCGGAGCGGCAGCCCCGGTCGATCTCGGCGCGCCGCTCGTCGGACGTGAAGAACCGGTGCAGCGCGAAGACGTTGCATACCTCCGGGCGTCCCGGGTCGCTGCGCCGGACGCGCTGCGGGTCCGTCACCGCGGTGCGCACGCGCTGCGCGATCTGCTCCGGCGAGTCCAGCATCCCGACCGTGTTGCCGCGCGACTTGCTCATCTTCGCCTCGCCATCCAGCCCGCGGATCCGGCCGGCCTCGCCCACGAGTCCCTGCGGCTCCGGGAAGTACTCCCCGAACTGGCGGTTCCACCGGCGTGCGATCTCGCGCGTCAGCTCGAGATGCTGGAGCTGGTCCTCCCCGACCGGCACCACCGTCGCTCGATAGAGCAAGATGTCTGCCGCCTGGAGCACCGGATAGTTCAGCAGTCCCGCCGGCACGGACTCCATCCCGGCCGCCTTGTCCTTGAACTGCGTCATCCGCTCCAGATCGCCCAGCGGCGTGACGGTGTTGAAGACCCACGCCAGCTCCGTGTGCTCCGGCACATCGGACTGTACGAAGATCGTGCAGCGGTCCGGGTCGAGCCCCGCCGCCAGGAAGCTGACCGCCATCTCGAACGTGCGGTCCGGAAGCGCCGTCGCGTCGTAGGGCAGCGTGATCGCGTGGTAATCGACGATGCAGTAGATGCAGTCGGCCTGCTCCTGGAGCTTGACCCACTGCCGCAGCGCGCCGAGGTAGTTGCCGAGATGGGCTTCGCCCGTGGGCTGCATCCCGCTGAAGACCCGTGTTTCCGACATCCCCGTCTCTGTCCTGTGTTTCCGCTCGATTATCGCGTAAATTACCACACCGCCGGAAGGGAGGCCAGCGCTCGTTGACGCGTTCGCTCGCCCGTCGGGGCGCTCCCGCCGGCGCGGCGCGGGCCCGGATGCCCGCAGGTCGGTGCCAATGGAACGGGATCTACTCGACTGCGCACTCGCGGCCGCCCGCGCGGCGGTCGCCGTTCATCGCCGCCATCTCGGCCAGGTCACGTCCGACCGGTGGTCCGAGAAGGGCGTCGCGGACTTCGTCACGGACGTGGATCGGGAGGCGGAGGACCGGATCGTGGCGGAGATCCGCGCCCGCTTCCCGGACCACGCGATCCTGGCCGAGGAGGGGGGCGGCGTGGGATCGGAGTCCGCGGAATGGCTGTGGATCGTGGATCCACTCGACGGGACGACCAACTACCTGCACGGCTACCCGGCGTACGCTGCATCCGTTGCCGTCGCGCACCGCGGCGAGCCGGTGGCCGGCGTGGTCGCCTGCGCCGCCACAGGCGAGGAGTGGTGGGCGGTCCGCGGCGCGGGTGCGTTCCACGACGGTCGGCGCATTCGGGTCTCCGGGGTCACCGACCTGCGGCTCGCCCTGATCGGCACGGGCTTCCCGTTCAAGGCGACGGACCGGCTCCCGGACTACCTGAGGCAGTTCGACGTCGTGCTGCGCCGCACCGCGGGCATCCGCCGCGCCGGCTCGGCCGCCCTCGACCTCTGCCACGTCGCCACCGGCTACTTCGACGGGTTCTGGGAGCTCGTCCTCCACCCCTGTGACATCGCCGCCGGCATCCTCATCGTGCGTGAGGCCGGCGGCGTCGTCTCCTCGCTGGAGGACGGGCGCGACCTGCTGGCGGGGCCAGGCGGCGTGCTCGCCGGCAACCCCGCGATCCACGATGCGCTCGGCCAGCTCTTCGCCTCGGCCGGCTGAAGCGGTGCTGCGCTGCCGCTGGACACGCGGGCGAAACCCCCGCCCGCGACCGGGTGTAGGACCGGCGCCGGGTCTCCCCGCCTCTCCCCCACGCACTCCCGAACGGCGATGACCGGATCTCCAAGGCGGAACGATGAGTCAGCTCGGTAATCGCGCGCGCGGTGTCTACGATTGGCTGCGGGCACGTCCTCGCTTCGTCGCCCGCCTCGGTCTCGCCCTGGTCGCGGTGGCCTCGCTCTTCGCGGGGCTCGGGCTCGGAAGCTGGACCTCGGTGTGCCGCGACTGCCCGTCCATCGCCCAGATCTACGTCTGGGAGCCCAAGCAGGCCACGCGTATCCTCAGCCACGACGGCCGGCTCATCGCGGAGCTGTTCCAGGAACGGCGCACGCCCGTCTCCCTCGCCAACCTGCCGTCGCACGTGCCGCAGGCGTTCATCGCCGTCGAGGACAGGAACTTCTACCGCCACGGCGGCTTCAGCCTCCGCGGAATCGCGCGCGCGGTTGTGGTGCGCCTGCCGGTCGTGGGCAAGGTGTTCAACCGCCGCGCGGGTGGCGGCAGCACGATCACGCAGCAGCTGGCCCGGCACATGTTCCCGGAACAGATCGGGTTCGAGCGCCGGCCGACGCGGAAGCTCAAGGAGCTGAGGGTCGCGCTCGAGCTGGAGCGCGTGTACACGAAGAACCAGATCCTCGAGGCCTACATCAACCAGGTCAACTACGGCCACGGCTGGCACGGGATCGAGTCTGCCTCGCAGCACTACTTCGGCAAGCCGGCGACCGAGTTGAACCCCGCGGAGGCGGCGATGCTGGCGGCCGTGATCAACCGCCCGAGCCGTCTCTCGCCGTTCCGCAACCCCGAGGCGGCGGAGCGGCGGCGCAACCTCGTGCTGGACCTGATGGCGGACCAGGGCTACCTGACCAGGGGCGAGGCGGAGTCGTGGAAGCGAGAGCCGGTGCCCACGGAGCCCAGCGGGCGCGACGAGGGGCAGCTCGCGCCGTACTTCGTCGAGTGGGTCCGCGACATGCTCGACGACCGCTACGGCTACGACATCTACCGCCGCGGTCTGCGCGTCATCACGTCGCTGGACGTGGACATCCAGCGCGCGGCGCAGGCGGCGCTCGAGGCCGGCTTCGCGCGCGTCGAGTCGCAGCCCGGGTACCGCCATCCGAAGTACGCGGCGGTGAAGGAGGCCGGCGGCGTCGGCGCCGACGAGAGCGAGACGCCGTACCTCCAGGGCCTGCTCATCGCGATGGACCCCTGGACGGGTGAGATCCGCGCCCTGATCGGCGGGCGCGACTTCGACGACTCGAAGTTCAACCGCGCGATCCAGGCGCGCCGCCAGCCCGGGTCCGTCTTCAAGCCCTTCGTCTACACGGCGGCGATCGCGAGCGGGATCCCGGCCTCGCACGTGATCTTCGACACGCCCGTGATGATGGACCAGGTGGACGGGACGACGTGGGCGCCCGAGAACTACGACCGCGAGTTCCGCGGCCCCATGACGCTCCGCGACGCGCTGAAGCGGTCGATCAACATCCCCGCGGTGAGGCTCGGGCAGGAGGTGGGGATCGAGACCGTGGCGCAGTACGCGCAGCGGATGGGCATCGAGACGCCGATCCCGCGGTATCCGTCCACGGC
>Ga0079224_100009910_pt1 | contig 13047 bp, 14 predicted proteins | sample Stecom2015_FD_80414 | JGI IMG/M metagenome (GOLD analysis project Ga0079224, IMG submission 80414) | Agricultural soil microbial communities from Utah to study Nitrogen management - Steer compost 2015 | ecosystem: Environmental > Terrestrial > Soil > Agricultural land | place: USA: Utah... | reverse complement strand
TGTTCTCCCAGTATCCCAGCGCCAGGGCGCTGCTCGGTGGCGCTATCATGATCGGTGCCATCGTGTGGTCGGGGCTGCGCAAACCGGATCGCCGCCCCGAAGCACTTCAGTAACCCGTATCGCGACGCACCAGCCCGCTGGCCGGCTTGCCCTCTTCCAATAGCCTAATACGGCGACTGATTTGTTCCACCGCATCCGATTCCAGCGTCACAGCGGCGACATGGGGTGTAATCTTCACCTTGGGATGGAGCCAATAAGGGTGGTCGCTGGGTAAAGGTTCCTGATTGAAGACATCCAGCACAGCCGCCTTTACCTTGCCCGCGTCAAGGGCAGCCAGCAAGTCGTCATCCACTACATGCGCGCCTCGGGCGATATTGATCACCACAGCCTCTGGCATCAGGCTTCGCAGCAGGTCGCTATTGATAATACCCCGGGTATGGGTGGTTAGCGGCAACAGGTTCACCAGTACTCTGGTACGTGCCAAGAACTGCTTGAACTGGTCGTTGCCGTGGAAAGTTTCTATGCCCTCCTCTTCGCGCGGGCTGCGCGCCCAACCAGCAGTTGGATAACCCAGGGCCGCCACGGCCTTTGCGACGTGAGTGCCCAGTTGACCGAGGCCCATGACACCGACGGGCCAGCGTGCATAATCAATTCCCTGCTTCGGCGTCCAGACAGACTGTTTTTGACGCAGGGCGTACTCTTCGAAACCGCGCGAATACAACGAGAGATAGTGAATGACGTATTCCGCCATTTGGGGAGCCATGCCGGCGTCTTCGAGGCGGTAAACCGGGATATCGGGCAGACCGGGCAGCCCCAATATGGCATCGACTCCCGCGCCAAGATTGAAAATAGCTTCCAGTTGCGTTTCCACCTGAAAGAGTTCCGCGGGGGGGCCCCAAACTATCGCGTATTTTGCCCCGCAGGCCGGCTGCCCCGGTTGAAAGGCTGACAACTCGAATTCGGGAAGCGCGGGCTGCATGACGCCGAGCCAGCGCCGGGTCGTTTCCGGTTGAGCCGTCGCCACGATAATCTTGGTCACTCGGTTTCTCCTGTAAAAATCAATGCATTCGCAGCAGCGGGGGGGGGAATCAGCGGCGACCGGTCAGCGACCCCAGAACACCACGCACCAGCTGGTTGGCGGCGCGGCGTACCATGCTCTTTGCGACCGACTGCACTACGCCATCGCGGCGGCCACCACGCGGCCCCGTCGAACCAAACAGGAAATCACTTACAGCGCCCATCACGCCGTTATCGGCATTTTCCTGCTTGTTGGCAGCACTGCCACCATTTTGCTTCGGCATGCTCTCGGCCCGCTTCAGCAATACTTCATATGCCGACTCGCGATCAACGGCCTGCTGATATTTGCCAGACATTAACGAAGCGGCTATCAACTGCCGGCGCTCCGATTCGGTCGCCGGCCCGATGCGGCTGCCCGGTGCCACCACCCACGCCCGTTCCGTTGGGGACGGCCGGCCACTGTCGTCCAGCGTGGAAACCAATGCTTCGCCCACCCCCAGCTCGGTGATCGCGGCAGTCACGTCCAGACCGGGGTTCGGGCGCATTGTCTCAGCGGCGGTCTTCACAGCGCGCTGATCCCTAGGCGTGTAGGCACGCAGTGCATGCTGGACGCGGTTGCCAAGCTGACCAAGAACCGCATCGGGAATGTCCGCCGGACTTTGTGTGACGAAATACACGCCCACACCTTTGGAGCGGATGAGCCGAACCACCTGCTCGACTTTGTCCACCAAGGCCTTAGGTGCCTCGTCAAATAGGAGGTGAGCCTCGTCAAAAAAGAAAACGAACTTGGGTTTGTCCAGATCACCGACTTCCGGAAGGTTCTCGTACAGTTCCGCCAGCAGCCAAAGCAGGAAAACCGCGTACAAGCGTGGCGACTGCATCAGCCGGTCAGCCGCAAGAATGTTGACTACGCCACGGCCGGTGGAGTCAGTGCGGATAAGGTCAAAAATATTCAGCATGGGTTCGCCGAAGAAGTGATCGGCACCCTGGCTTTCCAGCCGCAGCAAAGCCCGCTGAATGGCCCCCACCGAGGCAGGCGAGATATTCCCATAGCGGGTGCGCAACTCAGATGCGCGGTCGCTTACCGCCTGCAGCATGGAGCGCAAATCCTTGAGGTCAAGCAGCAGCAGGCCTTCCTCGTCGGCCACTCGGAAGACAATGTTCAGAATGCCTTCCTGCGTATCGTTCAGTTCGAGCATGCGGGCCAGCAGGAGTGGGCCCATATCGGAAATCGTTGCACGCAGCGGGTGGCCCTGGGCGCCGAAGATGTCCCAGAATTCCACTGGTGCGCCGCCCCACTTGGGTTCCTCGATTCCCAGCCTTTGCAGACGCTCCGTCAACTTGGGCGATGGCTGCCCGGCCTGCGATATGCCCGACAAATCGCCTTTGACATCGGAGACAAAGACGGGCGTTCCCGAACGGCTAAATGCTTCGGCCATTACCTGGAGCGTGACAGTCTTGCCGGTTCCGGTAGCGCCGGTGATGCAGCCGTGACGGTTTGCGTACTGCGGACGCAGCAACGCAGTGGATGCCGGCCCCTGTGCCAGCTTGATCGGCTCAGCCATCTTTTGACCCCCGCGATTTAATTGGACACAATGGCCGCAAGTGTAAATCAAGCCCTGGCGAAGTCGCGCAGATACTTCTGCTGCGTGTCATGCCCGCCTGAGGGTAAAATCCATCCATCTTGCTTTTAGTTGAACAAATATGGCCGGACACAGTAAATGGGCAAATATCCAGCACCGCAAAGGGCGTCAGGACGCCAAACGCGGGAAGCTCTGGACCAAAATCATCCGTGAGATCACCGTAGCGGCGCGTGCCGGCGGCCCCGACCCGGACGCCAACCCGCGCCTGCGCATGGCCTGGGACAAGGCCACCGCGGCCAATATGCCCAAGGACAACATCCAGCGCGCCATTCAGCGTGGCGCTGGCGGTGCCGACGGCGACAACTTTGAAGAGGTCCGCTATGAAGGCTATGGCCCCGGCGGAGCCGCTATCCTCATCGACTGCATGACTGACAACCGCACGCGCACCGTCGCTGAAGTTCGTCACGCCTTGAACAAGAATGGTGGCAACCTCGGTCAGGAAGGCTCGGTTACGTTCATGTTCAAGCACTGCGGCCAGTTTCTCTTTGCGCCAGGTGTGTCTGAAGAGCGTGTCATGGAAGTGGCACTGGAAGCGGGGGCCGAAGACGTCATCACTGACGAGGACGGCATGATTGAAGTGATTTGCGCACCGTCCGACTATTCCGCCGTGAAGGCGGCCTTCGAGGAAGCTGGTCTGGTGCCGGAAGTCCAGGATGTCATCATGAAGCCGCTGAACGAAACCGAATTGACCGGCGATGACGCCGAGCGCACGCAAAAGCTCATCGACATGCTGGAATCGCTCGATGATGTCCAGCAGGTGTACACCACGGCCGTATTCGACGAGTCCGTTGAACCCTCCTGATCCCAATCCTGCCCGGTTCGCCGGGCATGCCACCTCCCCTTTTTAAGAAATCATGAAATTACTCGTCATCGGCAGCGGCGGACGCGAGCATGCATTGGCTTGGCGGCTCGCCCGTTCACCCCGCGTCCAAACGGTTTACGTCGCTCCGGGTAACGGCGGGACAGCCCGCGCAGACCAGGTTCGCAATGTCGATATTACGGATATCGACGAACTGATCGAATTCGCGCGCCGGGAAAAGATTGCGTTTACCGTGGTCGGGCCTGAAGCCCCTCTGGCCGCCGGCATCGTAGATGCCTTCCAGGCAGCGGGTCAGAAAATTTTTGGTCCCATTCGCGAGGCGGCACAGCTGGAAAGCTCGAAGGACTACGCCAAGGCCTTCATGGTGCGGCACGGTATTCCCACCGCCGCCTACGCTACGTTTACCGATGCGGCCGATGCCCATCGCTATATCGACGAGCAGGGTGCCCCCATAGTCATTAAGGCAGACGGCTTGGCGGCCGGCAAGGGTGTGGTGGTCGCGGAAACGTTGGAACAGGCACATGCAGCCATCGACGACATGCTCGGCGGTGGCAGCCTGGGCGAAGCCGGCGCACGTGTCGTCATTGAAGAGTTTCTTCAGGGTGAGGAAGCGAGCTTCATCGTCATGTGCGATGGTCACAACGTACTGCCGCTAGCCACAAGTCAGGATCACAAGCGCCTGCTCGATGGCGACAAGGGCCCCAACACCGGTGGCATGGGTGCGTACTCCCCCGCCCCGGTCGTCACCCCTGCCCTGCACAACCGCATCATGCGTGAGGTAATCAACCCCACCACCGCAGGCATGGCGCGCGACGGTGTGCCCTATTCCGGCTTCCTGTACGCCGGGTTGATGATCGGCCCGGGGCCAGACGCCACCCGCTCAATCAAGGTGCTGGAGTTCAACTGCCGCATGGGCGACCCGGAAACCCAGCCCATCATGATGCGCATCAAGAGCGATTTCAGCGAAACCCTGGAGCTGGCCATTGCGGGTCGCCTGGATGAAGCTGAAATTGAATGGGATCGCCGCACTGCACTGGGTGTGGTCATGGCTGCAGCCAACTATCCGGCCACACCACGCACCGGTGACCCAGTCACCCGTTTGGCCCCCGACACCGGCGAATGTGTCATCTTTCATGCCGGTACGCGCTTGGACGACGGTGTTCTCAAGACATCGGGCGGTCGGGTACTGTGCGTGACAGCCCTTGGAGATTCCATCAAACGGGCCCAGGTAGCGGCGTACGACGCCGTGGCGCGCACGCACTTCAACGGCCAGCAGTACCGGCGCGACATTGGTTGGCGGGCGCTGGCGCCAAATGATGCCGCGCCCGGCAACGACCCCTCGCGCCAATGAGCCCGCGACTGGACCTCGTCCGCAACTGGTTGACATCGCTCCAGGCGGACATTGTCAAGGCAATGGAAGTCGCCGGCGGTGCGGACTTCAGCAGCGATGCCTGGACGCGGCCGGAAGGCGGCGGCGGCCTGAGCCGTTACCTGGAAAATGGCCCTGTTTTGGAACGGGCTGCAGTCCTGTTCAGTCATGTGCAGGGCCGCCAGCTGCCGCCTTCAGCCAGCGCCGTGCGCCCACATCTTGCTGGTCGCCCTTGGGAAGCCATGGGCGTCTCGCTAGTAATTCATCCGCGCAACCCCTTCGTGCCCACGGTGCACATGAATGTGCGCTGCTTTGTCGCTGAGGCGACCACGGGCGACGAAGAAGATGTGTTCTGGTTTGGTGGAGGGGTCGATCTGACCCCTTACTACCCGTTCGAAGAGGACGTCCGCCACTTCCACCATGTTTGTCACGATGCCCTCTTACCTTTTGGCGCGGATAAATACCAGGCTTTCAAGCAAGCATGCGATGAATACTTCTTTCTGAAGCATCGCGGCGAAACGCGCGGCGTGGGCGGCCTGTTCTTTGACGATCTGAACGAAGGCGGGTTCGACCTGAGTTTTGCGCTGACTCAGGCAGTAGGCAACGCATTTCTGCCCGCTTACCTGCCCATACTAGAGCGCCGCAAGCAGACTCCGTACACAGACAGACATCGCGATTTCCAGGCCTATCGGCGGGGTCGCTACGTCGAGTTCAATCTCGTGTACGACCGCGGCACCTTGTTCGGTCTGCAGTCTGGCGGCCGCACCGAATCCATACTGCTTTCCATGCCCCCTGTCGCAGCATGGAAGTACGACTGGCAGCCCGAAGCCGATACGCCCGAAGCCGCGCTTTACGAATACCTCAAGCCCCGGGAGTGGATTTGAGTCGGCCCCTGCAAGGTCTCCTGGGGGGCAGCTTTGACCCGGTCCACGTCGCCCACATCGAGTTGGCCCGCCAGGCGCGTGCACATTTGGGGCTGGATGGCGTCACCCTCATCCCCGCCGCTCAACCGTGGCAACGCGGGAAACTAGGTGCCTCAGCCGAACAGCGCCTGGAAATGCTGGCGCTGGCCATACAGAATGAAGAAGGCCTGGATGTCAGCCCTCTTGAGATTGAGCGCGGTGGCCCCACCTACACCATCGACACCGTGCAGGCCTTGGACACCGGTAAAGACTATGTCTGGATTCTTGGGGCAGATCAGCTGGAGAATTTCTGTACATGGAAGCAATGGGACGATATTGCCCGCCGGGTTCGCCTTGCAGTCGCAGCACGCCCGGGAGCTGAGCTGAAGCCTCCTGCAAATCTGCAGAAGCTGCTGCAAGCGCTGGGGCGTCCTTTGCAGGTCATTCCCATGACTCCCATGGACATTTCCGCCACGGCCATTCGCCAACGACTTGCGTTGGGGCGTCCGATAGAAGGCATGCTCCCCCCTGGCGTGGCACAATATATTCAACGAAACGGACTCTACAGGCAGCCGTCGGCGTAATGCCGCGGTACCGGCCCTTTATGGACATACAGAAACTTCAACGCCTCGTCATTGATGCCCTCGAGGACGTCAAGGCACAAGACATCAAAGTCTTCAATACTTCGCACATTACCAGCCTGTTCGACCGGGTCGTCATTGCCAGTGGAACCTCGAACCGCCAGACACGCGCCCTGGCCTCCAGCGTGGCCGACGCCGCCCGAGAGCACAATGTGCCAGTACTAGCGTTCGAAGGCGAAGATACCGGTGAATGGGTCCTGGTCGACCTTGGCGATGTAGTCGTGCATTGTATGCAGCCCGCCATTCGTCAGTACTACAACCTTGAAGAGATTTGGGGGGGCAAGCCGGTGCGCGTGAAACTGCTGCCTCAATCGACCATTCCCGCCTCTCCGGAAAGCTACAGCTTCGACGACCAGGACGAAGAATGAAGCTGATCGTGGCGGCGGTCGGTGCCCGCATGCCCGCTTGGGTGGATGAGGCCTGGAAGGATTACGCCAAGCGTCTGCCGCCAGATTGCGCCTTGGAGCTGCGCGAGATCAAACCAGAACCCCGCAGCTCAGGCAAGAGTGCGGCGCAGCTCATGGCGGCGGAAGCGCGCCGTATAGAAGCTGCGCTGCCCGCAGGGTGTCACATAGTCGCCTTGGACGAACGCGGCAAGGACCTCACCACGGTACAGCTTTCAAAGCGGCTGGAACATTGGCGCACCTTGGGCACTGACATCGCATTTCTAGTTGGCGGCCCGGACGGGCTTGATGCCGGCCTGAAGGCCCAGTGCCCGGAAATGTTGCGCCTTTCCGCCTTGACCTTGCCTCATCCCATGGTTCGAGTATTGCTGGCTGAACAGTTGTACCGGGCGTGGGCTATCATGACAGGACACCCCTACCATCGGGCCTGATCAACCTGTCAGAGGACAATGCGTCCATGAATAAACGTCGTACCAAGATCGTCGCAACACTCGGACCTGCCAGTTCCAGCCCAGAGAAGATCGAACAACTCCTGCTTGCCGGGCTGGACGTCGCACGCCTGAATTTCTCGCATGGCACCGCCGATGAACATCGCGAACGTGTGCGCATGCTGCGCGAGATTTCCGCGAAGCTGGGCCGACACACGGCCATCATGGGTGACCTGCAAGGCCCCAAGATACGCATTGCCCGCTTCCGTGACACCCAGGTGACGCTGGAGAAAGGACAAGCCTTCACGCTATCAAATGCCCATGGTCCGGATGATGGCGATGAGCGCATCGTCGGCATTGACTACCCCAGCCTGGTGCAGGATTGCCAACCTGGCGATGAGCTGTTGCTGGACGATGGACGCGTTGTGCTGCGGGTTGAAAATGTGGACGAACATGCCGTTCACACGATGGTCGTCGTAGGTGGCCCCCTGTCCAACAACAAAGGCATCAATCGTCGTGGGGGCGGCATTTCCGCGCCCAGCCTGACGGAAAAAGACCACGAAGACATTCGCCTGGCCGCCGAACTGGAACTCGACTACGTTGCCGTGTCCTTTCCCCGCTCAGGAAGCGATATCGACGCCGCTCGCAAGCTGGTTCGTGCAGCAGGCAGCGCAGCCTGGATCATTGCAAAGATCGAGCGCGCCGAGGCCGTGGCCGATGACGATGCCCTGGATTCACTGATCCAGGCCAGCGACGGCGTAATGGTGGCGCGCGGGGACCTTGGTGTTGAAGTGGGTGACGCTCGTCTGGTTGGTATTCAGAAACGCATCATCCAACATGCACGGCATCAGAACAAACTGGTGATCACCGCGACGCAGATGATGGAGTCCATGATTGCCAGCCCACTGCCCACACGTGCCGAGGTGTCTGATGTCGCCAACGCCGTGCTCGATTACACCGATGCCGTCATGCTGTCGGGCGAGACCGCATCGGGCCGTTACCCTGTTGAGGCTGTCGCCGCCATGGCGCGTATCGCTCAGGGAGCCGAACAAGAGCACATTACGACACTGTCGCGGCACCGTGTCGGCCAGACTTTCCAACGCTGTGACGAAACCATTGCCCTGGCATCCATGTATGCCGCCAATCACTTTCAAGGCGTCAAGGCCATCATCAGCCTGACGGAGTCCGGCAACACACCCCTCATCATGTCGCGCATTCGTTCCGGGGTACCCATCTACTGCTTCACTCCGCATCCTACAACGCAACGGCGAGTAGCCATGTTCCGCGGTGTCTACCCCGTGCCCTTCGACCCCAAAGCCTATGAACCGGCCGAAGTCAGTGACGAAGCCATCGTCTTACTGAAGAAAAGCGGCGTGGTTCAGCAAGGTGACTGGGTGATCCTCACCAAGGGTGACTCCTATCACAGCACCGGTGGCACGAATACGCTGAAGATCATCAAGGTCGAATAGTCTGCATGCAGTTTCCTGCCATTTACCTTGCCTCCGCCAGCCCTCGGCGGCACGAAATCCTCACCCAACTGGGTGTGCCGCACGAGGTGCTGCGCTTGCCCCCCGTGGCCGGCGAAGACGAACCCCGCCTGCCAGGTGAACCCCCTGCCGACTATGTGCTTCGCACCGCCAGGGAAAAAGCGCAGCGGGCGTTGGAGTACCTTGCCAGCCCGACAGCCGCGGGGCGCGAGCTTCGTCCCGTACTGACGGCAGATACCACGGTCATCATGGGAGATGACATCCTCGGCAAGCCGGCCGACGTTGAAGCGGCACGCACCATGTTGCGTCGTCTGTCGGGAAGCGAGCATGAAGTGCGCAGCGCAGTTGTACTGGCTGATGCGTCGCAAATGTTGGAAGCCGTGTCGGTCACCCGTGTGCGCTTTGCGCAGCTGACGGATGAAGAGATCGAAATCTACTGCGCGTCGGGTGAACCCATGGATAAGGCCGGTGCCTATGGCATCCAGGGCTTGGCCGGTCTGTTCATAGAACATATCTCCGGCAGCTATTCGGGGGTAATGGGTTTGCCCGTGTTCGAGACGGGCCGCCTGTTACGACGTCTGGGCAGCTAGGCACCGCAGCAGCTTCCTATAGCAGGAACGGCCCAAGGTGGGCTGGATTGAGCTTACCCACCACCGCACGCTTGCCCTGCCGGCTAACTGGCTAAGCTCCTGGGCGTGTCGAAGCGCTGCAGGTGACCACTTTGCACGTCAAGCTCGGCCCAGGATACTGCTTCAAAATCAAGAACGGCCAGCCCACCTACGGCGAACTCTCTTTGCAAGCGTGCCACAGCTTCTGCTTCACCGCTTTGAACCAACCATGCGGTCAACCGCTCCATGCCGGGGTTGTGCCCCACCAGCATAATCCGCTTATGTGCCGGATCTTGTGCCCGAACCACTTCAAGCAGATCTCCTGCACTGGACTCATAAATACGCGGTTCATCGATTTTCTCTACATGGAAGCCGCCCGACTCACTGGCGGCATGCCAAGTTTCTTGCGTTCGCCGGGCAGTCGAGACAATAGCCAGCTCAGGCACTAAAGATTGTGTAGCGAGATGAGCGCCCATACGGCGGGACTCATCCAGCCCGCGACTTGACAGTGGTCGCGCGTGATCGTCTATGCCGGCCGGATGGTCGGCGTGGGCGTGACGGAAAAGCATGAGCCTCAACATGAAGAATCCTGTTCGACAAAAGGTGGGGAAAAAAAGCTGCGCCTGAGGGGTTCTGCAAATACCACGCGACTAGTCTTCCTGCGCTGGCGCTATTGTCGGTCATTGCCCGCCGACGTGTCGACTGCGGAGGGGTTAACGGTGCGTACACGCGCCCTGCTCCATTCGCGAGCCCGCTCCACTACATAATCAATCAAGGTGCGCACGGCGAGCGTCTGATACCGCCCGGGCATGCGCAGCAAATACATCCGTGTGCCGAAAACGCTCAGCCGCCAGCTCGTCAGAGCGGTCACGACGGTTCCTGCAGCGACGTCCCTATCGATCACATAGTCGGGGACCAGCCCTACGCCCAGCCCAGCCAGAATCGCTTTACGAAGAAACTGAAAGTTTTCGGTGGCAAGTGTGGGATGCAACACCACCTCACACCGATTGCCTCCCTGATAAGCCGAGAGACGCAGATCACGGCCGATGACATTGGACGTGATGATGGGGTAGCGCCGCAGGTCGTCCAGTTCCACCGGCATTCCATGCTGGCTGGCATACTCGACCGACGCACACACCGAATAGCGAACGGGAGAAAGCTCCACTGCCACCAATTGCTGGGGCGGTTCCGACATGACCCGCACAGCAATGTCGACTTCATCGCGCAGGAGGTCGTCCACACGGTTCTCGAACAGCAGATTCAGCACAATTCCCGGATACAAGCGCTTGAAGGCGATCAGCCAGTCGCTCATGACCAGACTGCCAAAGCCCGTAGGAATACTGAGGCGAACCTGCCCGTGCAGGCTGCTACCCAGGGACGCAAGCGATTCCTGCGCTGCCATCAGTTCTTCGCGGATGACACAACCATGTTCGTAAAGCCGGTAGCCCACTTCGGTAGGCTCCAGGCGACGGGTCGTGCGGCGCAGTAATTCCTGCCCCATGCTTTTTTCCAGCTGGGCAAGGTGATAACTGACATTTGCCCGGCTCATTTTCAGCCGGCGAGCGGCCAAACTTAGGTTTCCCGCTTCAACGATTTCCGCCAGCAGGACCAGCGATTGAGCGTCCATGGTTTTCCCTAACGTCAAATTTATTTGACAGTCTATTTAAATTTCTCGGAATTGTAATAAATAATCGACACACGCATAATTGCCTTGCGAACTTAAAACTATAGGCAGGGCATGCCCTTGGCCCATCAGGTCATCTGGTATCCGCTCCTGCTAGAGCGTGTGAGGAAACTACCGCATGACAACACAGACATATACCAGCTACCCGTTCCACGAATTCAACAGCGATCTGCAGAAGAGTGAATCGCAGTTACCTACGCCAGTCGGCACTGAAGTTCTGGTGCGCGTGAACTACTGCGGCGTATGCCACAGCGACGTCCACCTGCACGAAGGGTTTTATGAGCTGGGGCAAGGCAAGAAGCTCAAACTGGAAGACCGGGGCATTTCTCTGCCGGTGACGTTGGGCCACGAGATCGTGGGGCAAGTGGTGGCTGCGGGCGACCAAGCGGACCAGCTGCCCACGGGCACGGTGCTTGTCTACCCGTGGGTTGGTTGCGGCAGCTGCTCAGTTTGTCAGCGCGGGGAGGAAAACCTTTGCACCAAGCCCGCAGCACTTGGCGTTCATCGCCCCGGCGGTTACGCGGAATATGTGCTGGTACCGCATCCCCGTCATATCGTCAGTATTGGCCAGCTTAAACCGGCTCACGCTTCATTGCTCGCTTGCTCCGGCCTGACAACCTGGTCGGCCATCAAGAAGATTGGCGAGGTTCATGACGATGAGGCGGTTGTGGTCGTGGGCTGTGGCGGCCTGGGTCTGCTGGCCATCCGCACCCTCTCGCTCAAGGGCGTGAAGAACATCATTGCACTGGATCTGTCCGCCGAGAAACGCGACCTGGCCCGGCAGGTTGGGGCATCGCACACCTTCGACCCAACCAGCGCTGACGTGGTCACTGAAATTCAGGCCGCTGCGGCCTCGAAATGCGTGGCTGTCCTAGATTTCGTCGGTTCCGGCCCCACTGTCGAACTGGCCGTCAGCCTGCCAAGGCGCGGTGGCAAGGTCATTATCGTGGGTCTGCATGGCGGTGAGTTGCGCTACCCGATCCCTTTCATCATTACCCGCGCCATTTCCATCATCGGCTCTTACACCGGCTCTCTGACGGAACAAAAGGAACTGGTGGAATTTGCGCAAAAACACGACCTGTTTACCTTCCCTATCAGCACACGCCCGCTGGAGGAAGCAAACCAGGCCTTGCGCGATCTTGCCGAAGGCAAGGTGCAGGGGCGCGTTGTACTGGAGAACCAATAAGCGGCGCTTGGAGGCCCTTTACCGGCCTCCCGCCAGCTCTTCTTTACCTCGTGCTCGGGGCTAGCGGGCCTACCCGCAGGCCCGTCCACGTATTAAGAAATTTGACTCCGATGAAAACAATCAACGCATGGCTTGAGGGAATTAACCAGCTCATAACGCTCGTAGGAGGTGCTGCGGTCGTTCTAATGATGGTCCACGTCAGCCTCGATATCTTCTTCCGCTTCACGATGAACATGCCATTGCCGGGCACCATCTCAATCGTGGCGCACTACTACATGATTATCGCCATCTTCCTGCCGCTGGCCTACGTCGAGCAAAGCAAAGCGTCCATCAGCATTGAACTGATCTCCGGCTATTTTCCTCCGGCAATGAATCGAGTGCTGGGAAGCTTCACTCAGCTCTTCATTTCCGCTACCTCCTTTTTGATTGCCTACGCGGCATGGGAAGTCGCAATGCGCAACTACGCGTCAAAAGCAGCAGTGATGCAAGGCGATTACACCATTCCGACCTGGCCCAGTTACTTCATTCTGTTTTTTGGCGTGACCCTTCTGGGCGTATACAGCCTCGTGAACTTCCTGCGCAGCCTCACCCGTGATACCACGCAGCAAGGAGCCCAGCCATGAGTGACGTCGCCATTGGCTTTACCGGCATTGCTGCGCTCTTTGCGCTGATACTTCTACGCATTCCCATTGGCTTTGTACTGATTGCTGTGTCGTTTGTCGGCATCTGGGCCGTGGTTGGGCTGGACATTGCGCTGTCGTCTCTGGGCATCATTCCCTACAACTTTGCTGCCAACTGGACGCTCAGTTCAGTGCCGCTTTTCTTGTTCCTCGGCTTCATCTGCTACCACACTGAGCT
>Ga0079224_100009909_pt1 | contig 13047 bp, 17 predicted proteins | sample Stecom2015_FD_80414 | JGI IMG/M metagenome (GOLD analysis project Ga0079224, IMG submission 80414) | Agricultural soil microbial communities from Utah to study Nitrogen management - Steer compost 2015 | ecosystem: Environmental > Terrestrial > Soil > Agricultural land | place: USA: Utah... | reverse complement strand
CCATCTAATCCTTTTTCAAATACCTCTCCAGTAGGTCCTTGATATTTCCCGTTCTCTCCCTTTGTCCAACCCAAATTTATTAATTGTGGTTGATATTCATGTTCTGTAGCTATGATAATTTCATCAGGAGAAATCGTTTGTTTTCCCCACATTCTTACCCAACCATCATGAATAAAAAACTCCTCAAAATCACAAACTCTGTTCCCCATATTGCTCTGTTTTTTAATATCATAAGCAGTTATTCGTAAATGCTTTGAAAATCTCATTGTTAATACATATCCATTTTTTGAGTGAAATTCATAGGAACCCGCTATCTTTCTCCACGAAGGATTTATTTCACAATTTCGTTCCCATTCTTCGATATATCTACCAAAAAATGCTGATATATATACGGTATTCATTTAATTACCTCCCCTTTAGACAAATAAAAAAAGACTACAGACTCATCCGTAATCTCCCTCTCGCCTTATTATTAAGTTCTAGTATTAGGATTGTGTTGATAATGCTAATTAGAATTACCGAATCCCCGCTGGTTCCGTACAACCATAAAATCCAATCTCTCCATGTTCAACGACACCACCCCCATTACATTTTATGTAAGTAATAATAAATATCCCCGCCTTTCTGAAGTTTAATTTTCTAAACGCAAAGAAGCACTCTTCAGAAGATTCATAGACACACAAAAATAAAAGTGTACACGAAACTCCAAAGAGTGCATTACGTTTAATATCAACCCGCAAATCCATGAAGGATTGCAATAAAAAAGAAAGTAAAAACTATATATCTTATTTTACCTATTAAGAATCATATATGCAATTGAACTTGAATTTATTTGAAATAACAAAGAAGTAGTAGGGGGTTAACAAATGAATATTTTCAGTGTAAAAGTGGCGTTCGATGGGAAGGAACATGATTTGAATTTCAATTTAGTTTTAGATAATGAGGAATTGGATAACTTAGATCCCGAACAAATAGAGGGGATAATTAAAGAAACTATCCTAGAACAAATGACTATTAGTTGGAGTGAAAAGAAGGTACCTGTTTTAATATAAGTTCTAAATGAAAAGTAGCCGTAAATTTCTATCCGTTAACTTAAATTTTAACTTATACTCACATAGGATGTGAAGTTCGTATTTTTAAATAGAAGCGGGTACGGAAAAATCATCTTCTCCATTAAACAAAAAGGAATCCGGGATAATTTATATCTGGATTCCTTTTTCTTAAGATAAAATCTTTACATAAATGTATTTTGTTCCATTACCTTCTTAATCTTTTAATTATTTTTACAAACTTATTTAATATCACTAAGGTAGTATAGTCCGTTTACCACCTTTGATGCTGAAATCAAACGCTTTGAGGAAGCTGTTAATCGATCAAAAGAAGAATTAGATGTGATCAAGAATCATGCAAATGAGGAACTGGGAGAAGACAAAGCAGCAATCTTTTCGTCCCACCTTCTAGTTTTAAGTGATCCAGAGCTACTTAATCCAATAAAAGATAAAATTATATCTAAAAATGTAAATGCTGAATTTGCGTTGCAGGAGGTTGCAACCATGTTCATTAAAGTGTTTGAAGGAATGGAAAACGTATATTTATCAGAGCGTGCATCTGATATTCGAGATGTAACAAAACGTGTTTTAACACATTTATTAGGGGTTACCGTTTCAAATCCAAGCATGATTTCACAAGAAGTGATCATTATTGCCGAGGATTTAACACCTTCGGAAACAGTTCACTTGAATAGAAAGTATGTAAAGGGCTTTACCACAGATATTGGCGGTCGTACTTCACACTCTGCAAGTATGGCTAGATCCTTGGAAATTCCAGCTGTTGTTGGTACAAAAGCAATAACTTCTGAAATTGAAAATGGTGTGATAGTTATTGTTGATGGACTTGATGGTGATGTGATTATAAATCCTTCTGAAAAAATTTTAGCAAAATACCGTCAAAAGAAAAATCAATACGAGGCCCAAAAAACTGAATGGGCTAAATTGAAAAACGAAAAAACCATTACAAGTGATGATCAGCATGTAGAGCTTGCTGCAAATATCGGGACACCAGAGGATGTAAATGGGGTACTAGATAATGGCGGAGAAGCGATTGGGCTCTATCGTACAGAATTCCTATACATGGGGCGTGACCAGCTTCCTTCAGAGGAGGAACAATTCGAACCTTATAAAACTGTTCTTGAAAAAATGGAAAGCAAGCCTGTTGTCGTTCGTACACTAGATATTGGTGGGGATAAAGAGCTTCCATATTTAAATCTTCCGAAAGAACTGAATCCATTTTTAGGCTTTAGAGCGATTCGTCTTTGCTTAGAAGAACAGGATATTTTTCGTACTCAATTACGTGCTTTACTTCGTGCAAGCACATATGGAAATCTAAAAATCATGTTTCCAATGATCGCAACGCTTGATGAGTTTAGACAAGCAAAAGCCATATTATTTGATGAAAAAGAAAAACTTGTTACAAACGGCACTACTGTATCGGATTCAATTGATACTGGGATCATGGTTGAAATTCCGTCCACAGCCGTATTAGCTGACCAATTTGCTAAAGAAGTGGACTTCTTTAGCATAGGAACAAATGATTTGATTCAATATACCATGGCCGCTGACCGTTTAAATGAACGTGTTTCGTATCTTTATCAACCATATTCCCCTTCTATTCTACGCCTCGTTTCAACGGTTATTGAAGCAGCTCATAAAGAGGGCAAATGGGCAAGCATGTGTGGAGAAATGGCTGGCGACCCGATTGCAATACCAATTCTTCTTGGTCTAGGATTAGATGAATTTAGTATGAGCACAACTTCGATTTTACCTGCACGTGCTCAAATGAAAAAGCTTTCTAAGGCAGAAATCGCAAACTATAAAGAAAAGATTCTTTCAATGAGCACAACAGAAGAAGTCGTTGAGTTTGTAAAAAAAAACTTTATGACAGAACAAAATCGTTAACGCGACTTGATTACGTCCCAAGTGAGATTATTCACTTGGGACTTCTCTCGCTTCACGCATAGTGCCTTCACAAAAAGGACAGAATACCTCTATTACTTCCCCCTTTCCTAAATCAAAGGAGAACTCTTTTATAACATAATCAGGGACTTCGTCCTCTTCTCCACAATCAATACAGTTGAATTTAACAAATATGTGTCTTCATCGTTTATTCCAAATGGATCTTCTTCATCTAACACTTTAGCATATCCTAATTTTCATCCTGTTTTTTTGTTTTTTGACAATCTTCTTCCACCAATCTGCAACCTCCATGTCATCCATATAATGAGATATGAATCCATGGTGGCATATTTATCGATTCTCTCTAGTTTATTCTTATCATTTAGTATTTGGATTTTATTTTGGGTCACTAATTCCTCAAAAGAAACTCTTATCCTGCGCCTCATTAAATCCCCCTCATTCCCCATTCAGCCAGGTATTAACTATGCCTGCTTGTTCTTCTTTAACAGCCAAATACTCTGTTCTTAAATATTCTTTGTTTATCATTTCCTGGTTAGCCATATCTACTGCGTTAAGAAACAATTCATGTTGTCTATTTAAATAAGCTACTGTAGTTTGCCTAAAGTCATAGAGGGTCCCATCCACATATACTTTTTCCATTCCAGCAACTAATTTATTTGATTCATCGACTACACCCTTTAACACATTTGCAAATTGCTGTTCGGACACTTCTGCTGTATATAAACCGTCTAAATTTTTATTAAAGGTGTCTAATAATTTGTTTGAACCTTCGATTGTAGTTTGAAGAGTTAATCCAAATTCTTCTACACTGTCTTGTACTTGTTCCTGTTTATCCTTATCATTTCCACTTGCAGCTTTTGCACCTTCTTCATTTTTTTCAGATGAACAAGCCGTTAATAGCAATGAGATGATGCTTATAACAGCAATAATAAATATTTTTACCCTCACCGTACTTCTTCCTTTCAAATTAATTCACAATTTTCTTCCATCCATAAACCCACGTATCTAATTCTGAGATGGATTCTTTTGGAATTCGTCTTTTATTTGTAATTTCATAATTCAAATGAGCAACTAGTGTTCGATTTGTCTCGATTCCTAGAATGTCTTTATCTGTCTTTCTTGATAACTCTACAATCACTGAATTCTCCCTTACATGAATTACTTCCGCAAAAAAATTCTGTTCTATTCGTTGAAACATAATTATGTCGCCTGCTTTAGCAATATTGTTCTTTTTAAAGGTATTCTTTGCCAATTTGCTCACTCCTTTGCAACAAAAAACCCCTAAATGGGTATAGATATCCTATATATTGATATCTAAATCCATTTAGGGGTTTTCCCTCTGAATATGTAATTATACTTATTATACTAATTTTCTAATAAAGAGGAAATAGGTATCTAAAAACTCCTATCTCCTCTTTGCTTTTAATTATTAGCCTGTAGTTAATTCATCCAAAAAAATATTAAGTTGAGAATCATTTATACGATCTTCTAAACTTAATAAAAATTGTAGGTTTTGCTTGATTATCTCATCTGTAGTCATAGACTCAGGCGCATCTATACGAATTCCATTTTCAAGGTAGATTTTCCTTTGCTTCCTAGACTTTCTTGCATTTAAATAGGCGGTTGAATCACTCGAAAAACAAGGATATTCAACTATCATTTCATTCGCAAATCCCAATAAATGAAACGGAACATTAGGGAATCTCGAAAAAACATTATCTAATATTTTTCGTACAAAATGTTTTCTATTACTTAAGTAAGGTACCAATCCCCCAATAGCTAGCATTTCATGTTCTTCCTGGACTAACTTTTCAAGTTCAATGAATGAATCTAATTCATAAGTATACGCATTATACTTTTATGTACCAAAGTAGTCAATTTATTCTAATTCTATTTTCTCATAATCTCTTTTCTCGTTTTAGAGAATATTAAGAAGTCCATTTGAATATAAATATAATAATTTAGATTCGGGGAGGTTGTCATATGAGTATTGTTAATGTAAATGTGTCTTTTCTTGGTAAAGAACATGTTTTTAAATTAATTTTAGATAATGAGGAATTAAATGGTTTAGATTACGAACAAGTTGAAGATATTATTAAAAAAACGGTAATAGAACAAATGACTGTTAGTTGGAAAGAACAGAAGTTGCCTGTTTTAACATAATATAGGTGAGGAATTGTAATGAACTAGAATTTCTTCTAGACTTTCAGTATACTCACATATGAATGTGATGTTCGTATTTTATAATTCAAGAGGATGCGGAAACATCTTCTTCATTCATTTTCTTCATGCAAAATAGGGATTAGGGCATCTTATTAACCTAATTCCCTTTTTGTCTTTGAAAAAAACAAAGACCAAGATGATTTTCTCGGCCTATACAATACTATTTAATCTGTTAGGCTAATTTATTCAGTAGTTCCTTTTCAACACTAAATAGACCAACTCCACTCTTAAGCTCGACATAACTTCTCTTATCAATAGTTATCGGTAGGTATATTTTGAGCTAATTCTTGGTCCGCAGCAAGGCTAATCGCCTCTACCAAAACCCTATACATTGGGCGTTTATATGTATCCATACAATAAGATTTTGCTTTATTATAGGCATCTTGCTCATCTGTTGCAAAAACATAACTTGCCATTCTTTCGCTCTTTCCTCCAGACTCGCTAATAATGGAAGTAATCACTGCATAATATTGTCCTTCTACTTTATTAATTCTGTTTACCCTCATTCGTGTCACTCCTTAAACATAAATAACGATTAATCGAGGTCCTTTTATTAAAATAAACTTAATTGTTCCACTGCATATATCTCTTCGTCACTATCTGATTTTTTTGTTCATGTTTATACAAGGGAATCATTAAGGTCCGATTTACATCACTATCGGTATTTAACACACTTTTTTTCTCCGGACGATTGCGTTTATAGCAATGGCAATAGTCTTTTACCTCAGAATCGATTCTCTCCCAAGCACATTGTAATCTGCCTAAACCACATTGATGCCATCTTGAACAAGCGCCGAAGCCAGCCTTAGAGAACCCAATCGATGTATATCCACTTCTACTAATCGTTGATTTCATAGTTATCCCCCTTTTTTAATCCCTCACTTTAATGAAGCACTCTATTGAATAAATGTGAATGGGTTTCTGCTAAACCATTTGCTAAATGATGTAGAAAATGGTTCACATTGCCGTTATGAAAATCAATTTGTTGTATGATTGACCAGATTTGCTCTTGTTGTTCCTCGGACAAATCCTCAACAACAATCTTTTGAACGGTTTTGCTATCAAAAAAGGCAAAAACATTCGGCTTTTTTATTATCCATTCTTCATTATCTAAATTTTTTTCTTTAAAATATCTCTGTAATGTCTTTTTCATCAGTTAACCCTCGCTTAAATGACAATTAATTGATCACTAGCTTTTGAATAAGGAGTAGGTTGAGCTGTGCCATCACCAAATTTATTATTTAGAAAGGCCACAAAACCTTCTTGGTGTATTCCATCCTTACCCGTTTGTGGTCATTTTTTGATGACATATCCCAGCTAATGCTTCAATCTTGTCGGATTGAATTTCCTTATTTACCATTACGCAAACAGACCAGGGGTCAGTAACAATTTCATAAGCATTCATTAGGGGTATCATCCTTTCTTTTCAAGTAAGCGTATTTGCCAGTACAATATACTTCTTGAGCATATTCAATAGATTCGTTAGTGATAAGGTTCATAAACATAGGTGTCTCATACGGATTGTAATAAACTTTGATTAGCCCACTTGGCATTGGTTCATTTATACCAACAAGGACCCCGCGTATATACGCATGAACTCTTTTCCTCTTTGTAGCAATCGTCTTTTGTCTACCAGATTCAGACACAACAAATTTGGCATTTTTAAGGTGGACAGCATCACAATGAGCGAGTACCAATTGTTTCTTAGAATCACGAATACTAAATCCGTCTTTATGGAGATTACGATAAATGTCCACGACCATCCCAAGATGAACACTTCTGTCCTTATATAACTCCATAACTGGTTACTCTTTCTTCGCCCATTTAGAAACATTCCTTTCTGGTTTTTGTAATAAAAAAAGAATGAACCTATCCCTTTTAGAAGGACAAACTCATTCTTAACTCTCATTGCTTAATTTCCATCTACTCATAGTAATAGATCTGTACTTAACACCCTCTCCAAATATTAAAAGCAAACAAAAAAGCAATCTTTGGATAATAGTAAATAGGCATACGTAAAGTATGTCTTACTATCAATCACAAAGATTGCTTGTTGTTTACTGAGTAACTGCTAACCTAAGCTAGGTTGCAATAAAAGAAAAATTAATTAATACATGATAATTATACGTTTTAGAATAGAAAAAAGAATGAATCTGTTCCGTTAAGACAAATACGTTCGAATGAAAATTTATTAAAATGTCTTTATTTATCCTTGAAAGATTCCATGTCCTTAATTAAAGTAAAAAACTTTTCCGTACCTTCTATCATCTAACGAAGCTCTATTATTCTGGTTGGCAACAAAGCTCCCCTTCCCCCTTTTCAAGGGAAGATTTTAGGCTACTTAGTACTCCAGACCAAGCCATTTCGTGCCACTTGTATGCTTGATCCCACTCATCTCCTGTTTTCCAACCAGTGTGATTTACTTTAACTTCTGTTGTATTTTCATTAATTTCCTTGAAACTTACTTGTACCAAAGTCAATTCATCATGATTCATTATTTTATCGAATTGATCTGGACCCTTCCATGTAAAATTCAACTCTTTTTGAGGAACAAGTTTCTCTATTTTACAACCTTTTGTACACATTCCGTTTGTATTACCTGGTTCAAAGTAAAGTTCAAATGCTCCGCCTTCTTTAGGTTCTACAATAGCGTCACTAGCAAACCACTTTGAAACGCGGTCTGAAATAGTCCAAGCATGCCAAACTAATGATAAAGGTGAGTTAATTACAACATCTTTTGATAGAAGTCTATTTTGAGATTTAGTAGACAAAATAATCCCTCCTAATGGTAAATTTATCTCTTATTTTACCATTTTAGGAGGGAATTGGTATATTGAATTTTTAGAATCTTAAAAAAGGTACTTTTTTACTATGATTATTAATGTTGGTGATTATGTTGACTTCCTGCGTCTTTTCCTTCATCCGAATGGCCCTTGCAGAAGTCTCCAATATGTGTTTTAACTCTTTTTAAAAAGGCAATCGGTTCACCATTTGGATCGTCTACATTAAACAGTGGGATACGCACATCACCTGTACCGCCTCCCTGACCAACTGGTGGGACATGAGTAATTGTATGCTTAAGTTCGATAGGTTCTTTGTTGAATAAGGTTAGTCCTAAATCTGGAAGTTTAAACTTAGCAAAGTTATTCATTTCACATAATTTTGCTCCTCCAGTAGGAATTTCTGTATAAGCTGTCCCCTTCTGCACTTTTCCTTGGGACTGCTGATAATCATTATTTGTAGATACTTCAATTCTACCAAATTTTTCACTTACACCTTTTACATCTAACTTTTTCATTTTAATGTCAATCTCTGCCTCATTCCAATCGGACGAAGTTGGATGCTGCCTTTCAATTTGGTAAGTTCCCTTTAACTCGATATCTTCCTCTCCTACACCTGGAACCTCGATTGTATCCCAAGCTATAAATTCGAGAAGATCCTCACCACCAACTGGCATCTTGAATGGTTTTAACTCTGAAATGCTTTTTGCTGAAGAGCAACAACCTTCAGGAGCACCATCAGGAGTCTCATCAGGAACACCACTGTTACCTTTTATTTGTTGTAAATCAACTCCAGAAATATCTGCTAGTGACTGAACAAAGTCATCCCAGCTTACTACTGGCTCAACGTGTGGGTGTTCTCCTGTAACAATACACCAAGGGACTACTTTTTTAATTAGATCCTGTGGCTCTTCAGTGTCAATAACTAGAGTAGCTTGTCTATTTGCTGCATTAACATAACCTACTTCAACATCCTTTGTAAATTCTACAAGCGAAGTAATAAGTTGATTGGCTTCTTGAGAATTAAGTTGATGACCTACAAAAGGAGTCATTGTTAAGTGAAGAGTGTATTTCATTTTTTCATTCCTCCAATTAGATTATTTTTTTACCAATCGCGATTTGGTAATTTTAGTTTATCAACTGGATAAAACTTTTGTTTCTTCAAAATTGCTATTATTTAAAATTCTAATAATTTTATCGTAAATATGTGGCAAAGACGTAAGTAGAGGCGGATCAGTTTCCTTTTCAGGTCGCAATTCTAAATCATATTGCAGAGATATCTGTTGCTTATTCATATTTACCATTATATTTTGGTCATATTTAGCCCTAAAAAAATCTTGAGTAGTAAGAATACCTTCACTAAGAACTTGATGATTAAAGCCAGCTACAAAAATATGATAGTTTCCTATGGGTAAGTCATGTAGTAAAAATTCAGTATCACGCTCTGTATTTATAACACAACATGATGATGGTATACCTGAGGGAAAATCCGAAGTAAAGGCTCCTAAGAAAATAGTTCCTGAAAAGTTCTTGGGAACTATTATGTTACCTCGAACGCTACCGCAATCCCCTTCCCCGTAACTAATTTCGTTGAAAGAAGTATTAGTTTGATAGCCCTTTTTCTTTCTGAATTTATTAGGGGATACACCTACTTCTTTTGAAAATTTTGATGTGAAAGAACCTAAGCTGTTATAGCCTACCTCAAAACAGACGTCTGTTGAGGTCCAGTCCGACTCTATTAATAGTTTTTTGCTCTCAAGTATTCTAAGCGCCATTAAAAATTTTTTAGGAGTGATACCTACGATTTTTTTAAAAACTCTATTATAATGCCATGGGCTTAGATTTGCAGATTCCGCAATACGTAACAGGTCTAAAGTATCTTCAAAGTAATTCTCTTTCATATTTCTAATACTGGCAGAAATTGCATCCGATTTTGGAGAGGTTATAGAAAAGGAATTCAATAGTTATCATCCTTTGTTTTAGAATTTTACATCACACGTACATTTCAAATTGACACGTATTTGATTTGTTAGAAACATATGGGTGATCACTGCAATTTTCATTTGTACAGTTACAATAGAGCAATAGAATAAATGTAATTCTACCCTTGGGTTGATCAATCGCAGTCCACTAGTCGGATTAACATCAAACCCAAGGAAGTTGATACCAGTAATTACTAGGAATAACAGCATGTTCAACTTCATGCCATGAATAAGGATTGAATCCACTAATTTTTTGAAATTCTCAAAATCCATTTGCAGCACTAGTCACCAAATGTATGGAATGTATTTGTACCACTTAAAAATGTGTTCCACCCAATGTCCTAAGACAATGATTGCGTAAAAAACACCCTTTGTACTAATCCGTTTTGTATTTTGCAATTAAATACTTCGTTATTTTTTCACCTCAAATTTTTTTAAGGCTTTATAAAGAGTATCAGGGACAGCAATAGGCTCTAGAGTATCATTTGCTTGTTTCTGCAGACAAGCAATCTCTTGTTCCCCCCTACAGACTAATTCTAAAAGATTAGAATTCTCGTCCACTTTCCAATACTCGAAATTCATTTTTACCTTATTATGAGAAGTACCACCTGAAAACATCCGAATCTGAACTCGATCAAAAGCAAATAGTTCGGATAAATATTCACAAAATACTTTGGTTGTGACCAAGTACAGCCCTTTGCTCAGCTGCTTTAAAACATCAGGTGAGTATTCTTTAAGAAACATTTCACGGCATTTTCCCTGCCAACGAACATAGTTGGCATAATAAACGTTGCCAACTATGTTCGTTTCTTCAAAACTAACAATATGGTCGAATTTGAAATAATTCATTTTTATACCTCCGCTGCAATGGTTATTACTACAGGTTCGTTGACATTCCTGATGTCAACTAAAGTTGATACGATAATAAATTGACCAGACTCCAGCTCGACCATGTTGCCGTTGACCCTCTTAACCACAATAGGTTGATTGTTTGGTCTGCCTAGTTTCTTAATAGATTCAAATATTGTCCAAGATCTAGTTGCACTTGTATTAAAATCTTCATTTAATTTTTTAGATAAATAGTTTGCGAGTTGAATATGTTTACTACCTAGCATTTCCTTCCAAATTTCATTTGGTAGTTTTTGAATCTTTTCAATATCACATCCTACATCCTTATGATTTGAAACGACTAGTACTAAATGATCCATAGTAGAAACCGATAAGGCTAATTCTCCTGCAACAACAGGTTTCCCATCCAGACGTTTGGTTATATCTTTACCATGAGAAACCATTTGTTTAGCGAACATACTTTGTTGTTTCTTTAAAGGATTGGTATCTATAAATACCTGAATACTTTCATTTGGAATAATTTGATTAAGTTTTCTCTCTAAGTATGGTCCAAGTAGAAATGGATTCCATGTCTTAATCCCAATCTCATCACCGACCACTTTAATTTTTAATGACTCCCATGTCTCTATTAGAGTCCCATCCAAAGAAGTTACAGCAATATTGAACGTTAGAATGTCCCCTTTCTTCTCAATCTCATTTCCAATTACCTTAATATGTTTATGCTGATCCATCTTGGAGTTAATTCTTATCTCTTTTACCGAGATCGGTATAAGGTGTTGATAAGGATAAGATGCCTGTAATGAATGAATAATGGAGTCTCTCGTCCCTATATTTTTTGTAATCACGTTATTCGATAAGAATCCTCCAAACCATTTGTCTCTTTTATCATTTTTAATAAGAGAAATATTTTTCTTTGAAGTGAGGTAATTGATTTCTTCAATATTTTTAAAGACACCTTTTTGAAACAATACATCTTTATATAAATCTTCGGATGGTCTTGGACGGTAGTCTTTTAAGGGAATATTTTTATCAAGGGTCTCCACTTCTTTAAATTTAACGTTGTTTACAAATTGGCATATTCCTTCGACATGATTAACAGCAAAGTTTGTGTCCTCTGACCTAATAACCACTTTTGTCCTATTACTTCCATCTACGAGGCCGCATATTCTAATTTTGGTACCTTGATCATTCACAATTATTGGGTGATTGAACCGAACATCTTTAAAAATTGGAATCATGTTTTTCTTGCCTAATAACGCATTTGAGATTTGAGCCATTGCCTCTAAAGCCATTACACCTGGGAAAACTTTTTGGTTTTCCAGTGTATGGTCGTTTAGATATTGGTCTGTTACAGGATCAAGTTTGGATTCTGTAATAAGTTCTACCCCATCAATTTCTATTAATGGTTCTTCCAAGAATCGACCAAATTGAACCTCTTCAGAACGCCCAATTGATATCGTTGGCATCCCACCTAACCTGCCTGCACTAATTAAACTAGTTGTATTTACTTCATGGTTAATCAAGTGCATAAAATACTTTGTTCCTTGATCAATTGTTATAGGTTGGATTCCTTTTCTTTTTAAGAGATCTAAAGTTCCTATTCTATCTCCCATCCCGATACCTTCCCAAATGGACCACTCAATACAAAAGCTCTTAACATTTGGGAACTTCTTAGAAAACATATCCGTTTCTCTCCTAAGAAGCTCATTAGCAACTGCATAATGTGCATCACCTTGCATCCCAGACTGACCAATAATTGAACCAAATGTTATTAACAGCTTTAAATTTTCTTTTTTAGGAATACTGTTTAAAACATTTTGTAGGCCTAAAACTTTTGTATCAACTGTAAGAGCTAAATCTTCATAATTTAAAGCTGAAATGGATTTGGGCTTATTTAATCCTGCAGCATGAATGATTCCTTTAATGGCTCCTAACTCTTTTTCAATATCTTTAACTGCTTGCGCTACAGAATCAGGATTTGTGATATCTGCGCTTATATATTTGAATTCAATATTCTGTTGAGCAAGTAGACTTAAGTTATTAGCTATATCGCTATCATTCTTTACATTAGATCTTCCTAATAGAGCTAACTTTACACCTTTTTCTTTCCCTAGTTCTCTAACACATTCAGCTGTAATTCCTTTGGCTCCACCAGTAACTAATAGAACATCTCCTTCATTTAATATAGAGGTCTTGTTTTTTCGTGTTATTGGTTTAAGTTTAAGGTAAGGTACTTTTCTT
>Ga0079224_100009907_pt1 | contig 13048 bp, 11 predicted proteins | sample Stecom2015_FD_80414 | JGI IMG/M metagenome (GOLD analysis project Ga0079224, IMG submission 80414) | Agricultural soil microbial communities from Utah to study Nitrogen management - Steer compost 2015 | ecosystem: Environmental > Terrestrial > Soil > Agricultural land | place: USA: Utah... | reverse complement strand
TGCGCCCGTTATGGGCGACGGCTTATCCCGCGCTGTGGATCGTGTTGATGGTCGGGCTGACGGTGGCGATCAATGCGCGCCGCCAGTTCCTTACCGAGCGGAACTTTGTCTTGATCGCTCCGGCGATCGCGGTGTTGATCGCACACGGCCTGACGAATCTCCAGCGCGTGGGGCGGGTGTTGCTGATCTCGGTGATCGTTGTCGTGAGTCGCGCGGCCGTCGATGCGCGGCGCAACTGCCCGGACTGGCGCGCCGTCACAGCAAACGTTACGCGCTATCACCGCGCGGCAGAGCCGGTGCTGATGGACGTCTGGGTGGGCGATTTTCCGGTGCGCTATTATGTCGCGCAGCAAATGGGAGATGCTACGCCCGCGATTTCGCTGCGCGAGTGGCGCGCGCAGCATGGCGCCGAGTTTCTGCCACGTATGCTGGAGTATCTCCGCTCGATCGACGCGTTTTGGCTGGTATATTGGGGCGAGGCGCCAATGGTCGAGTATGGCGGGCTGATCGCGGACGAAGGCTTTGAGCAGACCGCCGCGCTTGTTGAAGATCACATGGGCGAGCCGCTCTACAGCTATCGCTATGATCGCGCGCAGCCGGACGAGGTGGCACGCTTCGGCGAGCTGTTTGCGCTGAACGCGGCGGCTGCGCCTGAACGCGCCGCGCCCGGAGAGACGCTCGACGTGTTCTTGTGGTGGCGGGCGTCTGAGACGGTTCCGCTCGATTACAGCGTGTCCGTTGTAGTTCTGGATGCGCAGGGGAACATCGTCGCTCAGCATGATAGCTCGCCGCTTGAGGGGCTGTCTCCGACCAGTGACTGGCCGCCGGGTGCGCTGCGGCTGGACGTGCATCGCGTGGCGCTGCCGCCATCGCTGGCAGCGGGCAAGTATGATCTTGGCGTGCGTGTGTATTGGTACGGCGATCAGCAGCCGCTTGAGGTACTTCAGGACGGGCAACTGCCGGGTGACCGCGCAATTATCGGCACAGTCGCAGTTGGCGCGGATCGCGACTGATTGCAGGAACACTGTGAATAACGGCTTGGAGAACATAAGGACCGCTCGTGGCGGTCCTTCCATTTGAGTCAGATGGGGTGGGGAAGAGATGCTCTAGGGTAAGCGGGATTTGGGCCGGGAGCATATCTAACTCAAATGTGCCTTCAGCTTAACCCCAAAGCGTTACACCTCATATTACGCCTTTATCAATTAATCAAAGCGCATAATAAATCTGATGGGTCCCAATCAGCGATAGAGCGCGGCCTCAACACGTTCCAGCAAGGCGCGCGGTGAGAACGGCTTGATGATGTAGTCATCTGCACCCGCCGAAATCCCTGCTTCAACATCGATCTGCTGGCCAAGCGCCGAGATGATGATCACAGGCGGGGCGCTTTCGCCATACACGTCCTTAACTTCTTTGCAGATCTCTAACCCTTCACGGCCTGGCATCAGGATGTCAAGCAGCAGCAGGTCGTGCCGCTCGCGCAGCGCCAGGTCAAGGGCATCGTTTCCGTTTGTGGCGGTCGTCACCCGGTATCCGGCGTTTTCCAGCTTCCGCTGAATAAGCAGGAGAATATGCGGTTCGTCTTCCGCGACAAGAATTCGTGTCATTAGCATTTTGGCATTCTGTGCGTAGGCTGCGCGTGAAGACCGGACCAGTCTTCATCGGACGCAGCGCTTCCCCCACCAAGGTTTGCGGCTGTGTGGTGCGAATAGCGTACCACTAATTCGATTATAGCCGGAGATGGCCAGGCTTTGAGGTTTGAAAACTGAATTTTGAGTGAATTTACTGAGTCAATCTACTCATGTGACCGACTTGCGCCATTGGGATCGAGAAGGAGAAGGTCGATCCACGCTCAACCACTGACTCAAACCACACGCGTCCGCCTTGTAGCTCGACCAGCGATTTGACGATCGCCAGCCCTAGCCCCGTACCGCTGATACTGCGGCTCCGACCACCGTCAATCCGATAGAAGCGCTCGAAGACGCGCTCGCTGTCGTCCGGCGCGATACCGATTCCGGTGTCCTGAACGCTTACCACCACGCACGGCAGGATCTGCGCGCGCGGAGCCGATGGCGGCAGGTCGTCAGCGTCGCGCGCGGGGCGCGCCTTTACCGTGATCTCGCCTGGCATCAGCGTATACTTGAGCGCGTTGGTGAGCAAGTGCGCGACAATCTGCGTCAATCGAGTGCGGTCCGCCCAGACGGGGGGCAGGTCGGCTGGCACATCGAGCGTCAAGGTATGCCCGTGCTGTTTCAGCATTACGTTCAGCGCGTTGGCGCCTTCGTCAATGGCGTCGCCGATGGAACACGCCTCGGGCTTGAGTTCGATGCGATCCGTGTCGATCCGGGTGATGTCGAGAATGTCGTTGATTAGCGCGATCAGCCGGTCAGCGTTGAACGCGATGATCTCCAGATACTCGCGGCTTTCTTCGTCGAGCTGGTCGGCGGCGCCCTCGAACAGCAGATCGCAAAAGCCCTTGACCGATGTGAGCGGCGTGCGCAGCTCGTGCGATACGAGTGAGATGAAATCGGTCTTCATCCGGTCCAGCTCGCGCTCGCGCGAGGCATCCCGGAACGCGTAGATTCGCCCCAGCAGCGTGCCGCTGCGGACATACACCGGCAGACTGTACCAGACGAGTGTCCGCCGCTGCGGCTCTGTGATCTCTAATTCGCCGCCAAGGCTTTCGGTGAAGTTGCCTGCCAGCGCGCGGATCACGTTCGCCATGGCAGGCGGCAAGCCTGGCTGTTCGCGGATGCGCTGCGTGAAGCGCTCGATGGGCAGCCCCAGAATGTCGTAGCGCGAGATTCCGGTGAAGGCCTCAAACTGCGGCGTTGCCATCGTGAGCGTCTCGTGCGTGTCGACCAGCAGAATCGCGTCATTGGTCGCGTCAAGCACGGCTTCCAGTCGGTCGCGCTCGTCACGCAGCTCCCGCATCGTGCTCTCCGATGGCGACAGGCTCGGCGCGTCTGCTTCCCCGCTCATGTTGATCATCATTTGGAGCGCGATGATCGGGCTGAAGAACGCCAGCCGCGCCGCGAGTTCGGTGGCATCCGCGTCTGGATCATGGCTGGCGCACAGCGCGCCTAAATCTCGCTCGCAATAGCGAATGGGCACGCTCACCTGATACGCAGCGCTCGTATCTCGGTTAAGCAGATCGTCCGGCGCGCAGATGCTGAGGTCCGGCATGTCCAGCGCTTCGGCCAAAAAGGCGATCAGCGGCTCAAGCGCATCCGTCTGCGCCGCCAGCGTCGCCAGCCGTTGAAACATGGCCTGGTCGGACTCGGTCTCGGCTTCAGGGGGCGAGACAGTAGGGAGCGTTTCCATTGCGGAATCCTGCGCTAAGGTCGCTTACGTATGTGACTGAAAGTAGGTTTCGGAGAGGTCCGGGTCATCGGGTTCCGGCTCGAGTGAGCGGAAACGGTAGCCCACACCGCGCTCAGTATAGACGTACATGGGGCGGTGGAAGTCTGGCTCGAGTTTGCGCCGCAGCCGGTGCATGTGGACGCGCAGCGTATCTTCGTAAATCTCAGAGCGCGGCCAGACCCGCGCGATCAGCGTGCTGGACGGGACGACGCGCCCCGCGTTGCGAATGAGCACGTGCAGCAGGCTGGCCTCGGTAGGCGTCAGCGCGACGGTGCGCCCGCGCACCAGCAAGCGGCTGTTTCCGAAATCAACCGCCAGGTGCTCATCGACTTCAATCATCGGCGCTTGCGCATAGCGGAAATCGGTGATGCGGCTCAGGACGCGCTGTACGCGCGCCAGCAGCTCGCGAATCTCAAACGGCTTCGTCACATAGTCGTCGGCGTACAGCCGCAGCCCATCGACGATCGTGTCTGGCTCGTTGATGCTGGTCAAGAAGACGATCGGCACATCACCGAGCGATTTCAACTGCTCGGCTAGCTCAAAGCCATGCATCGACGGCAGCTTGAGGTCGATCAGCGCCAGATGCGGCAAGCCAGATTTGCGGACGTGTTTCAGGACTTGCAGCCCATCTTGAAAGGTCGCGACTTCGTAACCTTCTACCTCAAACTCGAGGCGTAGCAGATCGAGAAGGTCTTTGTCATCGTCAACCAGAAGTATCTTCTGTGGATCGGTGTGCGTCATGCCAGGCTGTCCCTTTCTCGATGACAGCGGCGCAGGCGTGCGCAGTCTCGAATTTGTCATGGTATTTGGCAGCGTGCTATCATAACCGCCGTGTAATCCCTGGTCTCAGAGGCCAGCTTCCCACACCGGCAAGAGTGTAGCACAGTCGGTCAGGATTGGATAGCCATTATGCTCGTCCCACGCGCCGCCCGCCAACGTCGCGCTCGTCGCCAAGCACGCGGCGTCACCGCGCCGCGTGTGCTCCGTTGGGGTCTCGCTGTTACCCTTGCGCTCGTCGGAATGCTGGTGATGGCGGTGGTCATTGTGCTGGCGGCGATCGTGGTCGGCTATCGCCATTACGCCCGCGAGCTTCCCCCTGCCGAGCAGATCATCGCCGCTGAAGAAGAAGCGTTCCTCACCAGCGTCCTCTACGACCGCACCGGCCAGACTGCAATCTATGAGGTCATCGATCCGCTGGGGGGAGACCGCCGCTGGCTGCGGTTCGACGCGGTGCCTGAATACTTTTTGCAGGCAACGGTGGCCATTGAGGACGACAGCTTCTATCGCAACCCTGGGTTTGATCCCGAAGGGATCGCGCGTGCCTTATGGGTGAACGTGACTGGCGGGCATGTGCAGGGCGGAAGCACCATCGCGCAGCAGTTGGTCCGCAATGTGCTGATGGACGCCGAGGAGCGCCTTGAGATCTCGGTTGATCGCAAGCTGCGCGAAGTGATCCTCGCTGCCGAAATTTCGCGCCTCTATAGCAAAGAACAGATCCTTGAGTGGTACATCAACACGAACTTCTACGGCAACCTCGCGTATGGCGTAGAGGCGGCGGCGCAGCTTTATTTCAGCAAGCCCGCGCGTGACCTGACGCTCGCCGAGGCAACGATGCTGGCTGCGATCCCGCAGTATCCCCTGCAGAACCCAATCGACAACCCGGATGCCGCGAAACGCCGCCAGGAAGTTGTCCTCGACGTCATGGTCGGGCAGGGGTACATCACGCGCGCGCAGGCGGACGCGGCTGCCAGCGAGCTGATCGCGGTGCGCCCATTTGCGGATCGCTTTGATATCATCGCGCCGCACTTTTCGATCTTTGCACGTGCCGAGGCCGAAGCAATTCTTAACGAGCTGGGACTGGACGGCGCGCGCCTCGTCAGCCGGGGCGGATTGCGCATCTATACCACGCTGGATGTGGACCTGCAGCTTCAGGCAGAATGTGTGGCGCGCAGCCATATCGCCCGCCTGGATGGCGCCGATCCGCGTGTGACCTATAACACCAGCGCAGGCACGCCGTGCGATGCAGCGGCGTATTTGGGCGATCTGCCGCCAGAGTTGGCAGGTGTGGACCGCGAAGTGACAAACGCCGCGGCTGTGATCCTGCGCGCTGAAACGGGCGAGCTGCTGGCGATGCTGGGCAGCGCGGACTTCTGGGACGAGGGCATCGACGGTAATTACAACGCGGCGCTGGCGTTACGGCAGCCTGCCTCGGTCTTCAAGCCGTTTGTGTTTACCGCGGCGTTTTTGCAGGGTCGGTTGCCGGGGTATCCGAATGGTCTCACCGCGGCCACGATGACATACGACGTTGAGACGGAGTTTGACAACGGCGGGCAGCCGTACACACCGGTGAACATCGATCGCCAGTATCACGGCCCGGTGAGCGTGCGGTCGGCGCTGGCGAATTCGTACAATGTCCCGCCTGTGCAGCTCGCGAGCACGATCGGGCTGGGGCCGATTGTCCGCGTGGCGCACCGATTGGGAATCAACTCGCTCAACGAGCCGGAACGCTATGGGCTGGCCTTGGCGCTGGGTAGCGCCGAAGCGTCGCTGTTGGACCTGACCTACGCCTATAACGTGTATAACACCGGCGGCTACATGATCGGGATGCCGGTGCGAGAGAACCAAGCGGCGCCCGGCTTCCGCACGCTGAACCCGGTCGCGGTGCTGCGCATTGAGGATGCGAACGGCGCTGTGCTGTGGGAATACGGAGAAGAGACGGGGACCTTCCAGCGGCGTCTCATTCTCGAGCCAGCGCTCGCCTACATCATGACCGACATTTTGGCGGACGAGGAAGCGCGCGCCCCGGCATTTGGCGCAGATAGCGCGCTCAACCTCTCGCGCCCGGCGGCGGTGAAGACTGGTACAACGAACGACAACCGCGATAGCTGGACGGTCGGCTACACGCCCCAGATCGTGAGCGGCGTGTGGGTAGGAAATAATGATAACCGATCGATGATCGACGTGACCGGCTCGACCGGCGCGGCGCCGATCTGGAACGCGATTATGGAATACGCGCACGCGCGCGATAACCTGCCGGTGGTCACCTGGGCGCGCCCCTCGACCGTGATCGACCGGATGGTGTGCCAGATCTCTGGCTTGCTGCCGACGCGCTATTGTCCGCAGCGCCACGAGTTGTTCTACGTCGATCCCCAGACCGGCGTGGATACGCAGCCGGTGCAGGCGGACTCGTATTGGCGCGCAGTGCCGGTTAACGTCTGCTCGGGGCGGCTGGCGACGGCGTCTTCACCCGCAAGCTGCGTCGAAAACGTGCCTTATTTCGACTATCCGCAAGAAGTACGCGCCTGGGCGCGCGATACGAATCAGGCGATGCCGCCGACCGAATACGACACCGAAGGCGATGTCTCCCCGTCCAGCCCGGTCGCGATCAGCCAGCCGGGATATCTGCAGCGGATTAGCGGGACGGTCGAAGTGATCGGGACGGTGCTCGCGGACGACCTCGATTACTACCAGCTTTCGTACGGTGCTGGGATGCAGCCGGATATCTGGAACGCGCTTGTCGAGGCCGGAACGCAAGCGGGGAGCGATATTTCGCTGGGGATGTGGGATACCGCTGCTCTGAATGACGGCGCCGTGTATACACTGCGTCTGACAGCGGTGCGGACGGATAAAAGCATCGAGACGGCCTATGTCACCGTAACAATTGATCATCACCCACCTGTGGTCACGCTGACCGCGCCCGAAGATGGCGCCGTATACGCGCCCGGCGATCTCTTCGTGACGCTGGCAGCGGAACCGGAAGATAACCTGCAGGTCAGCTATGTCGAGTTCTATGTCGACGACGAGCTGTTCGACATCAGCGAGGAGTGGCCGTACAGCGTTCGCTGGCCGGTTGGCGCTCCTGGCGAGCACACCATCCAGGCGATGGCGTATGACGCGGCGGGCAACAGCGCGCTGTCAGGCGCGGCGGTGATCGAGATCGTGGCGGAGGGCGAATAGTCGCCACGCGAAGGTCGCTGGCTGCGGCGCAGCGGCTCGCCCAGTCGATTGACACTGCGTGTAATCCGTGCTATATCATGGCTATTGTGAGGGATTCGGAGCCTAGTAACTCCAGTAGAATGATGATCATGAATGACGATCTCCTCCTTAATAAGTCCGAAGGTCAGCGGAGTCCCAAGAGCAAGCTGCGCTCTCGCTGCCCAGCCTGCGGCGCGTGGGTGAGCCTGCGCGACACGATCGAGGTCTGGGATCTGGTCAACTGCCCCGAGTGCGACGCCCTTCTGGAAGTCGTGGATCTGCGCCCGCCCACGCTCGACTATGCGAGCAGCCAGGACGGAGACGACGACTGGGACGACGATGAGTGGGAGGAGGACGAATAAGCCCATCGCCTGACAGCAACCAGCGAGAGCTTATCGTCGCGCGTGCTGCGCGTCCGCGTCGTATTTCACAGTTCGTGGTTATGAGTGTTCAAACCCCTGATCGCGGTCAGGGGTTTTTGCTTCGCACGATAGGAGCCAACCCGCTGGCGCGGTAGAATGGCGAGGATTGGCCTGCCGCAGAGGAGAGAGCAAAAGCTTATGCATATCCTAGTATCGAACGATGACGGCGTGATGGCGCCGGGGATTATCGCGCTCGCACGCGCGATGCTGCCACTGGGGAGGGTGACGGTCGCGGCGCCGTCGGACAATCAAAGCGCGACCGGCCACCGCAAGACGATGCACAAGCCGCTGCGTGTCAAGCGCGTGAAATTCCCAGTTGAGGGAGTGACCGCCTATTCCACCTCTGGCTCCCCATCGGACTCGGTTGCGGTGGCGCTGCTCGGCTACATCGACGAGCCAATTGATCTGGTGGTGTCGGGCATCAATCGCGGACCGAACCAGGGCCAGGATCTGACCTACAGCGGGACGGTCTCGGCAGCGTTTGAGGCGGTGATCTGGCGCAAACCGGCGATCGCGTTTTCGCTGTGCGACCATTCTGACGACGCCGAATACGACGCTTCGGCGTCGATTGCACGGCAGATCGTGCAGATGAATCTGTATGAGCGCTTGCCCCCGCTCACACTGCTGAACGTCAACATCCCGCCGCTGCCACTCAAAGACATTCGCGGCTTCAAGATCACGCGCCAGGGGCTGCGCCAGTACAACGACGAGCTGGTAGAGCGTGAGGACCCGTCCGGGCGCCCGTACTACTGGATCGGCGGTGGGATGCCTTCGGGGAATGTGACGGAAGAAGGCACGGATCTGTGGGCGACTGATCAGGGCTATGTCTCGATCACGCCCATCCACCTTGACATGACAGCCTATGCGGTGATGCAAGAGATGGAAGAATGGGGTCTGGCTGAAGTAATGCCCGAAGCCTGATCCGCCGCTGAAATCGGCCTTGTTGTCGCCGGGTCGCTATGCTACAATGCTCCGCCGGGTGTCTGATGGGGGACACGCCCCACGGCCCGAATAACACATATCGGGACTCTGCTTGTGTTGTCTGGCACGATGCCAGATTGCGGCGGGGGCTGAACGATATGAACGTTTAAACACAATCAGGAGGATAGTCCACCATGCCAGCAGTCTCCATGAAGGCTCTGTTGGAGACGGGCGTCCACTTCGGCCATCGCGCGCGGAAGTGGAACCCCAAGATGAAGCCGTACATCTTCACCGAACGTAACGGCATTCACATCATTGACCTGCAACAAACGCTTGCCTACATCGACGAGATCTACGCGATGGTTCGCGAGATCGTGGCAGATGGCGGCACGGTGCTGTTCGTCGGCACGAAGCGCCAGGCGCAGGAAACGATCGCGCAGGAAGCCACGCGCTGCAGTATGCCGTATATCAACCAGCGGTGGCTGGGCGGCACGCTCACCAACTGGCGGACCGTGCGCGAGCGCCTCGAGACCATGAAGCGGCTGGAACGCCAGCGCGACGAGGGCGTGTTTGACCGGCTGACGAAGAAGGAGCAGATGCTACTCGACCGCGAGATCGAGAAGCTGCAGCTTCGCTTTGGCGGCATGCGCAATATGTCGCGCTTGCCGGATGTGCTCTTTGTCGTGGACGTGCGCCGCGAAGTAACGGCGGTGAAGGAAGCGAATATCCTGAATATCCCGGTGATCGCGCTGGTTGATACCAACTGCGATCCCGACCCGATTGATTACGTCATCCCGGCCAACGACGACGCGATCCGCGCGATTCGCTTGCTGACCAGCAAGATGGCCGACGCCGTGCTCGAAGGGATCGCGCTGCGCAAGACGCGCATGGACGATGAAGATCTCGGCGGAGAGGATGTGGATTTCGTCTCGGCTATGTCGGATACCGATGCGGATGAAGCGTACCTCGGTGAAGCGACGCTGGCGAAACTGCGCAGCGGCGATTTCGACTTCGGTGATGGCGGTGACGGGGACGACGAGGACAAGGGCGACAAGGACACAGAAGAGAGCGAGGAATAGGAACGGATGGCCCAGATTACGGCACAGATGGTCAAAGAACTGCGGGATCTGACCGGTGTCGGCCCGCTTGACTGCAAGAACGCGCTGGTGCAATTCGAAGGCGATATCGAAAAGGCGGCAGAGTTCCTGCGTGAGAAGGGGCTCGCCAAGGCCGAGAAGAAGGCCGGACGCGCGACCAACGACGGCATCGTTTATGCGTACATTCACCACAACAACCGCCTCGGCGTGATGCTTGAGCTGAATTGCGAGACCGACTTTGTCGCGCGGACCGAGCAGTTCCGTCAGCTTGCGAACGACATCGCCCTGCAGATTGCTAACCTCAACGCGCAGTATGTGCGCCGCGAGGACATTCCGAGCGCGGTCGTTGAGGCGGAGCGTGATTTGCAGCGCCGCCGCGCGCTGGAAGAGGGCAAGCCCGAGAACGTGGTCGATCGCATTGTCGATGGCCGCATGGATAAGTTCTACGAGGACCTCGTCCTGTTTGAGCAGCCGTTCATTAAGGACGACAGCGTCACGATCGGCAACATGATCCAGCAGGCGATCGCAGATCTCGGCGAGAACATCACACTCAGCCGCTTCGTTCGCTTCGCAATTGGCGAAACCGGCGACGAGGGATAAGGTCCGGATAGGATGGGTTTTCTGGGGATTAGGTATATCACCTGATCCCCTTTTTTACGCGCGGAACCAGGGCCATTGATGAGAATGGGAGCAGAGACGAGCAGCGATGACGAATGCACAATCGGTTCCTCACTATCGCCGGATCGTTCTGAAGCTGAGCGGGGAAGCACTGGCCGGTCCGCAGGGGTGCGGCATCGACCCGGACCAGGTCGCCATTATTGCTGCGAAGATCAAGTCAGTGCACGACCTTGGCGTGCAGGTCGGGCTGGTGATCGGCGCCGGGAACCTGTGGCGCGGACATCGAGGTGTCGAGCGCGGTATGGAGCAGGCGACCGCCGATCACATGGGAATGATCGCGACCGTGATGAACGCGCTGGCGTTACAAGACGGGCTGGAGCGGATCGGCGTGCCGACGCGCGTCCAGACGGCGGTGATGATGAACCAGGTCGCTGAGCCGTACATCCGCCTGCGTGCCATCCGGCATATGGAGAAGGGCCGCGTGGTGATCATCGCTGGGGGAACGGGTAATCCGTATTTCACCACCGACACCGCGGCAGCGTTGCGCGCGATGGAGATCGACGCAGACGTGATCATCAAGGGGACACAGGTGGACGGCGTCTATGACGACGACCCGAAGCGCAACCCCGACGCCAAGCGGTTCGACCACCTGACCTATTCCGAAGCGATCTCATACCGGGTGCGCGTGATGGATCTGACCGCCATCACGCTGTGCATGGACAACAACTTGCCGCTATTGGTGCTCAACATCTGGGACGACCACAGCTTACTCGATGCGGTCTTGGGGCGCGAGGTCGGCACGCTGATCGACGGCGACTAGCTTGCGCCACCCATAACGCGCGAATTTAAGACAGCTTCCCGGTGGTTGGGGAATCTGTCGCTGTTTTGGTGGTGAGAATACGCGCTTCAGTCCGCCGAATCATCCAGCACGGCGTCAACCGCGAACTGGTTCTCCGCCACGCGCGCGGCGCTGGCAAGCGCTTCGTCACGCGGCAGGCCGGGGCGCGCTTCGTCTGGCCGCATCACATTGCTGAGCGGCAGCACCGAGGCGGTCGGCGGAATTGCGTCAGTATCCAGTGCCTGCAGCTCGGCAGCGTAGGAGAGCACCTGCGACAACTGCTCGGCGTACAGGTCGATCTCCTCGTCGGCCAACTCAAGCCGGGCAAGCTCAGCAATATGGATGACGGTCGCGCGGTCGATTTTCACGTGGCATCGCTCCGGATTGCGGCGTGGCGAGATGGCGCGAGTATACCGTGCTGTGGCGCGTTCTGAAAGAGGTCGCGAGCACGCTTCACGGGTGGCGGAAAGCGCCGATCCTCCGTACAATTCGCGAGAGATCGGTCCCGCTGCAACGTCAGGATTCGCTTATCTTGGAGCGAGAACGCCCCTATCGCACTGTGTCGCGCCGTTACGTGTGGCGCAGCGCGTGGTACAACGTCCGCCAGGACGAACTGGAAGCCGCAGATGGCAGCGCGGCGGTGTATACCGTGGTTGAGAAGCCGGGCGGCGTGTGGATTGTGCCGTTGACCGATGGCGGTGACCTGGTGCTGATCGAGCAGTACCGCTATCCGGTCGACGATTGGTGCCTCGAAGTGCCGGCGGGCAACATCGAACAGGGTGTTCCGCCCGAGGTCATGGCGGCGCGTGAACTTGCCGAGGAAGTCGGTGGGCTGGCGCGCGAGTGGGTGCCCGTTGGGCGTTTCTACAGCCTCAACGGCATCTGTGATCAGGTCGCGCATGTCTACGTGGCGCTTGGCGTGACGCTCGCGCGGCCAAATCATGAGCCGACTGAGCATATCAGCGTGAGATTGCTGCCCGTGAATGATGCGCTGCACATGGCGGCATCCGGTGCGATCAACGACGGGCCGAGCGCGCTGGCGCTGCTGCTCAGCGAGCGTGTGCTGCGCGCGCATCTAGGCGAAGGGGAAGCGTGATGCGCCTCTGGTATTGGCTGCTTCTGCTGCTGATCGCGATCTTTCTGGCGGGCTGCGCTGAAGACTCGCCCGGCGTGCCAGATGATCCGCCGATCCTGACCGGCTTCGACGGCCTGCCAAAGCAGATCGCGACCGTAGAAATGTCCCCGACGCCCAGTCCGGTCCTGGTGGGAATGCCGCTCGCTGGTGAGTTCCAGCAGCCCACTGGCACGCCGGCGCCACCGCAACCAACGCCCACGCTGACACCCTATGTCGGTGTGTTTCTGGGGCGGCCCACGTCCGAGAGCGGCGAAGCGCTGGTCGACGACATCCCGACGCCAGCCCCGTTCGTCGTCGGGCCGATGGGCAGTTCATCGGTTAGCGGCCTGGGAGATGGGAGCCTGACCGACTGCGCGATCCCACCAGCGGCGCAGTTCGCCAATGCGTTCGCGGCGGATCCCGCATTGCAGGAGCGATTGGGATGCCCGGTCGGGGCAGGGAGCGCCGAGGAACTCGCCGCGCAGCCTTTTGAACGCGGGACGCTGTACTGGCGCCAGAATAAGCAGATTTATGCTCTGGCGCACAGCGGGCAGTTCTGGCAGGTCGCTGATACGTGGCAGGAAGGGATGCCCGCCGACGATCCCGCGTATAGTGCGCCCGCCGGGTTGATTCAGCCGATCCGTGGGTTTGGGCTGGTCTGGCGCAATAATCAGGCGATCCGCGATGCGGTGGGGTGGGGCAC
>Ga0079224_100009906_pt1 | contig 13050 bp, 19 predicted proteins | sample Stecom2015_FD_80414 | JGI IMG/M metagenome (GOLD analysis project Ga0079224, IMG submission 80414) | Agricultural soil microbial communities from Utah to study Nitrogen management - Steer compost 2015 | ecosystem: Environmental > Terrestrial > Soil > Agricultural land | place: USA: Utah... | reverse complement strand
CGCAACGGCGATACTCGAGGAATGTACTTTGATTCTTTGATCATTACAGAGGGCGACGAGCCTATTCCATATTTTGATGGCGACCTGTCGTTTTCGTATAAGAATCAGATAGCCAAAACCGAGTGGACAGGCACCCCACAAAAGTCTAAGTCGATTGCAACGTTCATTGAGAACCTTCCAGAAAAGTCTATGGAGGGAAATGCGATGATCGTTAACGATCAGCTTCTCATCTTTTTCGACGGAAGTTGGGTCAACGTTGGGCCGGTTCCCGACTATCCTTAGAACTAGGAGGTTTTGATGCTCGTATCATTTCAGTCAAAAGGGAGCTTCAGAAAGACGGAGAATTTTCTGAAGAACATGTCTAAGAGACAGATTTTTAGGTCTCTTGATGGATACGGGCGTCAGGGGGTGGCTGCACTCTCCTCGGCCACCCCCTCAAGCTCTGGCCTCGCGGCTAATTCATGGAGCTATGAGATTGGAAAACGTGGTAATAGCTACAGCATCACATGGCTCAACTACGATGTAGAGAACGGATTCCCTGTGGCGATCATGCTCCAGTATGGTTATGCGACGGGAACGGGAGGCTACGTTCAAGGGCGAGATTACATTAATCCAGCCATTAGACCTATATTTGACAAAATCGCAGAGAGTGTCTGGAAGGAGGTGACTTCTGCATGAGCAGCATCGATGAACGCGTCGTACAGATGAAGTTCGATAACGGGCAGTTCGAGCGAGGTGTTAAGGAGACTTCTCGGTCTCTGGACTCTCTGAAGAAGGGTCTGAATTTCGATGGGGCTAAGAAGAGCCTCTCGTCACTTGCTTCCGCAGGAAAGAACTTCACGATGGGGAATCTCGCTAACGGCGTGCAGACCATCGCTTCGAAATTCTCGGCTCTTGGTATTGTGGGTGTCACCGCTCTTGCTAACATTGCAAATCGTGCGGTCGATACTGGCGTTCAGCTTGTCAAATCTCTTACGATCGACCCGATCAAAGACGGTCTCGAGGAATACGAGCTCAATCTGAACTCGATTCAGACTATTCTTGCCAACACCCAGTCTAAGGGATCGACTCTTGAGGACGTCAACGGGGCTTTGGCTGAGCTGAATACCTACGCCGACCAGACCATCTACAACTTCGCGGAGATGTCTCGAAACATCGGTACGTTCACCGCGGCTGGTGTGGATCTGGACACGTCAACTGCAGCCATTAAGGGTATTGCTAACCTGGCAGCGCTCTCTGGCTCGAATTCTCAGCAGGCATCCACCGCGATGTACCAGCTTTCTCAGGCTATGTCTTCGGGAACCGTCCGACTGATGGACTGGAATTCGGTCGTTAACGCCGGCATGGGTGGCGAGGTCTTTCAGAATGCCCTGATTGAGACCGCTCGAAACCAGGGAATCTCTGTTGACGACTTCATCAAGAAGAACGGTAGCTTCCGAGAGTCTCTCCAGGAGGAGTGGCTCACTACGGAGGTCATGACCGAGACGCTTGCAAAGTTCACCGGAGACCTCTCCACCGAACAGCTCAAGCAGATGGGTTACACCGACGATCAGATCAAGGAGATCGAGAAGCTCGGTCAGACGGCTAAGGATGCGGCGACTAAGGTTAAGACCATGTCGCAGCTTCTCGACACTCTGAAAGAAGCCGTCGGTTCGGGATGGGCTCAGACCTGGCAGCTGATCTTTGGTGATTTCGAGGAGGCTAAGGAGGTCTTCACTGCAGCCAGTGAGGCTCTTGGCGGAATCGTCGACAATGCTTCTAAAGCTCGAAACGATCTTGTTGGAGGGTGGAAGGATCTTGGAGGTCGAGACGTACTCATCGAGTCCGTTGCCAACGCTTTCAATGCTCTCCTGGGACTGATGGCTCCGATCAAGGAGGCCTTCCAGGAGATCTTCCCGCCAATCACTGCTCAGACTCTGTACGATCTCACGGTCAAGCTTCGAGACTTCACCGCCACCCTCAAAATGGGAGACGGAACCATCGACAAGGTCAAGCGGACGTTCAAGGGCGTCTTTGCGATTCTTGGAATCGGTTGGGAAGTTCTCAAGGGCGTTCTCGGATTGTTCGGGGATGTCTTTGGGATTGCTCGAGCCGGCAGTGGTAGCTTCCTTGATGTGACGGCTAGCATCGGAGATTTCCTGGTGGCTCTCCATGAGACCATCAAGCAGGGAGGTCTCGTCACCAAGGTCTTCAAGACTGTCGGGACCGTTGTCAAGGTCATCGCCGGTATTGTCGGTGCGGCTGGAGTTGGTATCTGGACGGTCGTCAAGAACGTTGGCGGATTCATCAAGGGCCTAATCGACATGATTTCGGGCAATGGGTTCTCGTTCGACATGGACCTTAGCCCGTTCAAGGACTTTGAGAAGCGATTCAGCGGTCTTGTGAAGTTCTTTGACAATGCCATCCAGGCAGCTAAGAATTTCGGATCGGCAATCAATCAGATCTGGAACATCCTCGCTCGAGGAGACTTCGTTGGAGGATTCTTTGACGAGAGCGATCGAATTGTTGGAGTTCTCTTCACCATTCGTGATGCGTTCAATCAGGTCTGGAACATTCTTGCTCACGGAGATTTCGTCAGCGGGGTTTTCGAGGAGGATTCGCCAATCGTCAATTGGCTGTTCAACCTTCGAGAGGCTGTTGTTAGTTTCTTCGAAGACTTCGATTTCGACACGCTTCTTGACATGTTTAACACCGGTCTTTTCGCGGGGATGTTCCTCATCTTCAAGAAGTTCTTTGATGATATCACGGGACTTCTCAGTGGTGAGGGCGGCGGTTTCCTCGGACAGATCACAGAGATCTTCGATGGAATCACAGGCTCTCTCGAAGCCATGCAGACCAACCTCAAGGCCAATACACTCCTCAAGATTGCTGGAGCTATTGGTATTCTTGCGGCGGCCATCCTTGTCATTTCGATGATCGACGCGGGAGATCTCACTAAGTCGCTCACGGCGATCACTGTGATGTTCACTCAGCTCGGCATTGCCATGCTCGCCTTTGAGAAGATCGCGTCCGGTCCCGGAATTGTCAAGATGCCGATTCTGGCAACCTCGATGATTCTCCTGTCGGTAGCAATCAATATTCTGGCTCTTGCAGTTCGTCAGATGTCTGGATTCTCTTGGGAGGAACTGGCTAAGGGTCTGACTGGTGTGGGCGTTTCCCTCGGACTTCTCGCGGGATGGGCTCAGATCATGTCGAAGCAGAACGGAAGTCTTGTTCGAGCATCGGCCGCGATGATTCTTGTCGGTGCTGCGCTGAAGGTCATGGCTAGTGCCGTGGAAGACTTCTCAGGAATGTCTTGGGAAAGTATGCTTCAGGGTCTTGCTGGCGTTGGTGGAGCTCTTCTAGCGGTTGCAGGATATGGTGCTCTCGGTGGAAGTTCCATCAAGGGTGCTGCCGCCATGGTGATTGTCGCCGCTGCTCTGAAACTCCTTATGGGGCCGCTCAATCAGCTTGGCAACATGGATTCGGACGTGCTGATTCAAGCTCTCATTGGGCTTGGCGGGGCTCTTCTGGTCATGGCCGGTGGTATGTACGCCATGACGGGTACTATTGCCGGCGCAGCATCAATGATTGTTGCTACGGCTGCTCTGTGGGTTCTTGTTCCTCTGCTTATTCAGCTGGGGACCATGTCATGGAATGAGATTGCTAAGGCAGCTACGATTCTTGCCGGATCACTTCTCATCATTGCAGGTGGTATGTACCTTATGACCGGTATCATTGCCGGTGCTGCGTCCATGCTTGTTGCGGTGGCTGCTCTGTGGGTTCTCGTTCCGCTCCTGCTTCAGTTGGGGGCCATGGATTGGGAATCCATTGGTAAGGCGTGCGCTGTCCTTGCTGCATCGCTCGCGATCATTGCGGGCGGTATGTATCTCATGACAGGCGCCCTTCCAGGAGCCGCGGCTCTCATCGTGGTTGCGGGTGCTCTGGCGGTTCTTACCCCGGTTCTGTTGGCTCTTAGTCAGCTCGAGTGGGGCGAATTGCTCGTGGCGCTTGCGGCTTTGGCGGGAGCCTTTACTGTTCTCGGTGTGGCTGGGCTTCTCCTTGCTCCGGTGATTCCAACGTTGTTCGCTCTGGGTGCCGCTATCACTCTTCTGGGTGTGGGTACTCTCGCCGCGGGCGTTGGTGTTCTAGCATTTGCTACGGGCCTCACGGCTCTTGGCACTGCTGCTCTGGTGTCGGGAGCTGCACTGGTGAGTCTGTTCAAGCAGGTTCTCAGTCTTATCCCCTTCGCCATGCAGCAGATTGGTCAGGGGATTGTCGCTCTGGCAAACGTGGTTCGACAAGGTGCTCCGGCAATCGTCGGTGCTATCGTGGCAGTTCTGCAATCGATTCTCAGAGCCATTCGAACAATCGCTCCCGACATTATCAACACGGTTGTTGTCATCGTGCAGGCAGTTCTCAGGGCTCTTCGCACGCTGACTCCGGACGTGATGCAGACGGCCGTCGTGATGTTTATCAGCATTCTCAATGCTATTGACATGGTTGCCCCTCGAGCTATTGATACGCTCTGGAGACTGGTCATGAAACTGGCGGACACTCTTCAGCGGAACATTCCGGTTCTTGCTCAAAAGGGTGCTAACATGATCATGGGGCTTCTTCAGGGACTTCAAAGGAATATTCCTCGACTTACTGGCGCAGCAACAAATGTGATTATCACCTTCCTGAATTCCATTTCGAGGAATCTTCCGAGAATTATTCAGTCGGGCATCAATCTCATTATTAACTTCGTCAACGGTCTGGCTCGAGGCATTAACAACAACCAGACTCGTCTCCGTAACGCGGCGAAGAATCTGGCAAGGGCCATCATTAACGGTCTGACGGGTGGTCTTTGGGATGGCGTAAGTCGAGTCACGAGTGCTGCTCGGGATGTTGCTCAGAATGCTCTGAATGGAGCTAAGAACCTTCTGGGGATCAACTCACCTTCTAAGGAATTCATCAAGATTGGTGAGTGGTCGTCCGAAGGCTTCGCAAATGGTCTGAATGACGGCGCACGAGATGTCGGGAGGGCGTCCGAGCATGTTGGAAGCGCGGCCCTTGAGGCCATGCGTTCTTCTATGCAGATACTCTCCGCCATGGTCGATGAGGAGATGGACGCAAGTCCGACGATTCGCCCAGTGATGGATCTTTCCGATATTCAGAAGGGTACATCAGACCTCTCGTCGATGTTCGCCACACCTAAGTCGATCAACGTCGACACAGCCTACGGACGAGCCAGCTCTATTGCTGCTGATCGTAGGGCATCCAACGACACTCTTGATGACGTCCAGAACGGTCGAACTCAAGATGTCAAGACAGTCAATTTCTATCAGACAAATAACTCACCGAAGGCTCTTTCGACTGTAGACATCTATCGAAAGACTCGAAACCTTGTCTCAACAGCGAAAGGGGTTTAAGCATGGACACTCTAGGGCAAGTTGATGTGGCTAGATTTTATAGAGAAGGATACACCCCTACTCACGTGCTTAGCCTTCCGGTGGTCGGCCGAGACCCTCAGTCTTCTTATAAAGTTTTGGAGATTGAGGGTCTCGGCCCTTCGGCCGCATCAATCAACACAAGTGCATATTCTGGTCGTCTTGGCACGATGTACAATTCATCGACGCTAAATGAAAGAAATATCGTACTTACCATTGAGTATCGAACGGACCAAACTGCTCAACCCTCTGTGATGGAGGCCCGAGAGAATCTTTACAACGCGTTGCCCCCCACAGGAGGCGTTAGGCTGACGTTTAGATACTACAGTGGACGACGTGTTCAGATTGATGGGTATGTGGAGACACATGAGCCTACAATCTTTACCTCTCGTCCCACCGTTACGATTTCTTTGATCTGTCCCGATCCCTATTTCAAAGAGCAGTTTGGAAAGTTTAAAACTGGTACTACATGGACTAGTCTAAACCTAGCCGATGTCTTGGGGACGGGTCTTACAGGTTTTGAAGTGACCATCGACACTACGGCCACTTACGGTCCAGTCATGATCTCGAATGATGTCGATCCTGAGTTCTATATTACCTCTCCCGTGGTTTCTCGATCCTCCTACAGATACTCTTCAGTGAGAGGATCGAAGGGCGTGTGGGCTAATAATACACTCATTCTCGATCGAGTAGTGAGAGGCGATTTCTCAATGACTCTAGGTGGCGGGAACACGACTCTTCTGGTTAGGACTTTTGGGGAAGGAAACTTTCAAGTAAGGGTGCCATTCACTGTAAATGTCACTACGTCCTTTATCGGGGTATGAATGATTATTTATAAGCTAAATTCGACTACGTATAGTCGTTCGGCATTCCTCACAGAGTACGACTCTATCATCTGGACGGACCGGTACTCGGGCTTTAGCGAGTTCGAAATCAAGACCTACAACACGCAGGATGCTCGAGAGTTTTTCGCACCCGGATCCATTCTGTCTCACGAAAAGTCCGACCAAGTAATGATTTCCGAGTCGTGCAATACCGCTGCCGACGAGAATGACCGAGACGTTCTTACGGCAAAGGGCATATCTATTGAGGGCTTTTTGAAATATCGTGTTCTCCCCGTTGACGATTTCGAGAAAGGTTGGCGATACCGCTCTCGGGCATCTGACGCAATGGCTCGGATGATGCGTGAAGCCGTCGAACCCGGTTCCGTTAGGTATGCGAATGACGCTATTCCTGATAGCCTAGTTCGTGTGGCTTCTATAGCTGGCGGCGACACTTCTGACGTGGTATGGAGATCTCTCCCGCCCCAGTCAGTTTACGATGCAGTCAGTGATTTGGGAGAATTCTACAACCTAGCATTTAGATGCCGACTGGCTGATAACAGTCCCAGACTTCGATGGGAGGTCTACAGAGGCGCTGAAACCAACGTCGTATTTAACCCGTCCTATGGGAATGTTTCTCAAGTAGAACACGTCAACTCAGAAGAAGATTGGTATAACGTCGCTTCCTTGTGGACGAAAGGAATGACTTCGCCAATGTTCGTCTTTGGGGCGGGCTCTGGAACCGGTTACCGACGTCGAGTGTTGAATGTGGACGTCTCAGACATAGACGCCTCTAAGACCACCGGCGATGAATTGTCAGAGGTTCTCCTTTCGAGAGGTCAAGAGGAGCTCGCTAAATATAAAAAAAGTGTGCTAGTCGATGGACTGCTTACGGATGACAGTATATACAAATACCTCACGGATTATAGTCTAGGCGACATCGTCACTTTTCAAGACCGAAACACGACGACTCGAAAAAGGGTCGTTGAATATATCTGGGCAAGCGACGCCGAAGGCGACCGCTCTTACCCTGCATTTGCAGATGCTACATAAAGGAGACAATTGATGAACACCACTTCACCCATTCTGTCCAGTAGGGCGTACAACTACATCAAGTACGCGGTCCAGATCGCGCTTCCCGCGGCAGGAACGCTCTACTTCACTCTTGCTCAGATCTGGGGACTTCCCTATGGTGAGCAGTTCGTGGGTACTATCACGGCCATCGCACTGTTCGGCGGTGTCCTGATCGGTGTGTCGAAGCGTCAGTACGACAACTCCGAGGCTAAGTACGACGGTGCCATGAAGGTCGATCCGTCTGCCGACGAGGAGTTCATGCTGGAGTTCAAGAAGGAGCTTCCTGATCTGGCAGACAACAAGGAGATCGTTCTCAAGGTCAACAAGGCGTCGCAGTAATTACACGCCCTATAATGAACCTCTTGAAAGGAGAATTCGTTGACCAACCGATCCTCTGACAAGCCTGCTAGCCTCCAGGAACTGATCGAACTCGTTCAGACGCAGATGCTGCTGGAAGGCGCCGATTCCGAGAAGTTCCGTGAGATGAACGATCAGCTTGAAAGGCTGTACGCGATGAAGAAGAGTAATAGATCTTCACGCGTCAGCCCCGATGCGCTGGTCGCCGTCGCAGGGAACCTCCTCGGCATCGGCCTCATCCTCCAGCACGAGCGACTGCACGTCGTGACGTCCAAGGCACTGAGCTTTGTCATGAAGTCGAAGGCATGAACTTCAACTGACAGACAACAAAGATGAGAGAGCTTGTAGAAAACCACTACAGGCTCTCTCATCTTTCACATGGCCTCTCCTTTTTCGAAAATGTTATTATGCCTCGCATATTCTACATGGCCTATAATGAAACCCCTCTTGAAAGGAACCCGCCATGTACCACACTGTTGACACCATCGACAAGGTCATCCACACGCGAGAACTTCAGATCAAGATGCTCGAAGAGAGCGCCAAGGGAGTGACCGACACCTTCAGAATTATGGAGCTCGGTCGCCAGCTTGGTAACCTCGACGCAGACATCGCTCAGCTGAAGGTTCTTCGTGAGGAGATCATCGAGGATGCTAACAAGCCGTTCTGGAAGAAGCTCTTCAGGAAGTAATACAGGGTATAGGACCTCACACGTCCTATATTCTTTCGCAGAATTCACACGTCGTATAATGAGATGGATAGAAGGAGTGCCCAAGGACGGCACGGTCTAACTGTGAAAAATGACCCCACAGCTCATCCCCTCAAACCATAGCTCGCAAGTTTTACACGGGCTATAATGAAAAGGAAGTTAGGATAAACCTAGTCCGGTCGTATAGAGCAATCTATGACTCCGGGATACAAAGTGGATAAGCTAGGAGCTGTCGTATAGAGCAATCTATGAATCAGCAGCCTTTTCTTTTTTGTCTCTTGAAAGGAGAACCGATGTATCCAGATCCCGAGAAGGCGTTCGTACGAAGACTGACCTTCCGTCACAAGGGTCATGCAATGATCTCGATCAAGGGATCCAGCGTCCGTGTCCCGATTGATCAGGCTCGCCGCGTCGCCGACGCTCTGCATGACATCGCGGACCAAGAAGAACTCACCGCCGCACGATATTCTAAGGACGCCTCATGATCACTCTGCTGGAGCTCGCAAGTGGGCAGAAGATCCGTCTTCACAACCACCTGAGCGAATCCACCGAACACACCGAGGAGAACTTCTTTTCGATGCCTGAGGAGATTGCGGTGACGAAGCAGATCCTCTATATTCTCACCACACACTGAAAGAAGAGCTGATGATCTTCAAGCATGGCCGCGTCGAGTTCCGCTACAACAAGAAGGAGCATGACATGTCGACTCAGGAATCCCATATTCGCAGCGCTCCCCAGCCGGAGCAGACTTCTACGGACGTCCAGAATGAACGTTTTGTCCGAGGAGCGACGACCATCATCAAGACGTACTTCATCTGGAAGATGGCTGATCGCGTCGTGGCAAAGGTGCTCAAATGAGCATCACACTCTGTCATGAATGCACTCTGGATGTTCGAGAGTGTCAGTGCGAGGACAATCCCGATCGCGAGACGGTCTACGACGACTTTATCGAGAGCGAGATCTTCAGAAGGCTCTTCGGTCTTCGCTAACTCGCAAGAAATACATGCCCTATAGTAGAAGGATGGAGTAGAGAAATCTATAGCCTGCTCGCTGTGTGATCCAGCGCCTTTTATTTTTCACTCTCTTGAAAGGAGAACTCCCATGTTCCTCATCTCGTACTTCGACGCTTTCGTCGTGGGCGTCATCATCTCGAGCATCACTACGCTCATCTCGGTTCCGCTCGCCATTCGTTACCTCACCCCGGACGATCCTCAGAAGGAGGACAACTGATATGGATTTCTCGAAGATCGCGAAGAACCTCGGTCGTACACTCTCGGACAACTCCCCCGTCATTCTCACAGGTATGGCTGTGGCTGGCACCGTGAGCGCTGCGATTCTGGCAGCAAAGGGCGGTATGCAGGCTCAGCAGGAGCTTGACGCACTTCTCGAGGAGGTCGAGGAGGGTCGTGCGAACGAGGAGCTTCTCACCTTCCAGGGCAAGGTCAAGACGACGTGGAAGTTCTATATTCCCGCGGGTCTGATGACCGGTGCGACCGTCGCCTGTGTGATCGGTGCTCACTCGGTCAACACGCGACGCAATGCGGCCATCATGAGCGCGTATTCTCTCACCGACAAGGCCTTCCAGGAGTACAAGGAGAAGGTCGTCGAGCAGCTCGGTGAGAAGAAGGAGCAGCTGGTCCGAGATGACATCGCAAAGGATCATCTGGAGTCCAACCCGCCTTCGGACACTACCGTCGTGATCCAGGGTGACAAGACTCTCTGCTATGACGGTGTCACGGGTCGATACTTCGAGAGCGACATGCAGACGCTTCGTAAGGCCGTCAACGACATCAACGAGAAGTGCATCAACGAGGTCTATGCCTCGCAGAACGACTTCTATCGTCTGATCGGACTCGATCCCATCGCCATCGGTGAGGAGATCGGCTGGCGCTCGGACCACCTGCTGGATATTTCGTTCAGCTCGCACCTCACGGGTGATGGTGTCCCGTGCCTCTCTCTCGACTACCTCGTAGGTCCTATTCGCGGATACTACAAGGGACACTGACAACACTCTCTACGAGATGTGGACGGAGTTTGACTGATGGATCGATCACTGGAGAGTAACTCGAGAAATTGCTGGTACGACCTCTACTATCACCTGACGAAGCACCTCAATCGGATGATCGACGACGGTGGTCGTGCAGGGACGATGGAGTTTGAGAGGACTCGGAAGGAAATTCAGCTCCTACGACCTCTCATTCGAGAGAAGTATCAGCACTGACTCGCAAGATTTACACGTCATATAATGACACCCGTCACCCCCTCTTGAAAGGAACCCTCATGAACGCTCATAAGAACGTCATCGCCTCGATTAAGTCCAACAAGGACTCCATCATCAAGGGCGCTGCTGTGCTTCTCGGAGCATCCGCCGGTCTCGCGATCGGTCTGGATGCCTTCGAGCGCATCGCCGCCCGTGGTGTGGATGCCCTCGCGGACGCAGTCGAGGACGACGTCGCTGAGAAGGTCACTGAGAACCTCACTGAGAACGACTGATGAAGAAAGGGAGTACGTACTAAACACACGTGCTCCCTTTTTGTCTTTCTCTCCTATATTTCCCGCAAGACCCTTACAATAGAAAGAAGTATCATGCTTAAGAAGACCATCACCTTCCACGACCTCGAGGGCAACGAGGTTACGGACGACTTCTACTTCAACCTCACCAAGGCTGAGCTCCTGGAGCTGGAGCTGAGCGAGGAGGGCGGCTTCGCCGAGAACATTCAGGAGATCGCCAAGTCGAACGACGGAAAGAAGATCATCGAGACCTTCAAGGAGATCATCCGCCGCTCCTACGGCGTCAAGTCTGAGGACGGTCGTCGCTTCATCAAGTCTCCGGAGCTCTTCGAGGAGTTCTCGCAGACGGATGCGTTCTCCGAGCTCTTTATGCAGCTGGCTACGGACGCTTCCGCCGGTGCGAGCTTCGTGAATGGCGTCGTCCCGGCTCAGCTCGCTCAGCAGGTGGCGGACGACATGGCCAATCTTTCCGATGAGGAGAAGCGAGCCAAGGCCGTTGAGGGCATGGAAGGTCACAAGCCCAAGAAGAAGTCGGAGAAGAAGTCGGACTCCTGATCGATCCTGTGAGTATGGGGGACTGCTAAGAGTGGACCATTGCGCCCTGCAGACCGCAACGAGGTCTATATCGCTCACCCAGTTCAGTCTACGACGGGCTGTCTTAAACGACCACATAGAGGCGCCCCATATTCGCAAGTTCTACATGTCATATAATGACAGGACAGAACCCTCGAAAGGAACCATCATGAACAAGATGAAGCTCTTCAAGACCATTACCGGCACGATCGCTTCCGCTGGTGCTGGTGCTGTCGTTGGCAATGCCATCAAGGCGACAACCCCCGTCGACATCAAGACCTCTGGAAAGGTCATGGTCGTCATCGGAGGAGTCGTCCTGAGCAGCATGGTCGGCGACCTCGCATCCAAGTACACCTCGGATCAGATCGACGAAGTGGTCGAGAACCTCAACTCGAACAAGACTGACACCCCCGATACTGTCTGACCTCTATATAGGCGCCCTTAACCCGGCGTCTATATTTTTCTCTTGAAAGGGGAATCCGATGAGCAAGATCAAGGACCACCTCAACCGACACCAGAAGACCTATATTCTCGCTGGCGGAATCCTCACTGGTGCCGTGGTTACCGGTGCGATCATCTGCAAGGTTCGTCCGACGGTCGTCTCCGTGGAGGGCGGTAGCACCGTCAACACGATCAAGGGTGTGGTGAACGTCAACCCATCGATTGTGAACTTCATCGAGCGCTCGACCCCGAGTAAGCCTGTCCATCTCGAGGGAACGAACCTTTTCTTCAACAGTCTAAGCGAGGCTGCACGAGAGACAGGACATAGTCTTTCTATGATTTCTCGACAGGTGAACGGTCATATTCCCGACGTCAAAGGCGACGTCTTCACCATTCTCGAATCGGCATCCTGATTCGCAAGTTCTACACGTCCTATAGTGAAACCCCTTGGCTCACTCATTGGAGAGAGCTGAATAGTCCCTCATTGGAGAGACTTACCTGGACCGCCATTTGGTAGATCGGCAAGTGGTTTCTTATTTTTCTCTTGAAAGGAGAATCATCATGGCTCGACGCAAGCACTACGGATTCCTCAACCTCCTCTTCGACTTCTTCATGACGGTTATCACCGGCGGACTCTGGCTCGTCTGGGTTCTCGTCAAGTACCTCCGCACCCACTGATCTATATTTCTCCGAAAAGGAAACGAGCCTCATGTCTGACAGCATCAACAACTACCCGCCCAACACCCACAAGTCCAAGGATTCGGAGTCGAAGCGCCCCCAGAAGGAGAACGCGGAGAAGCCCAAGTTCGAGAAGGTCGCTGACGGAGAGCACCGCAAGAAGAGTCTCGGGAAGAAGATCTCGGAGACGTTCACCGGAGATGATGCTCGCTCCGTGGGCGAGTACGTTCTGTTCGATGTCGTTATTCCGGCGGCAAAGACCATGATCTCCGACGCAGTGGGTCAGGGTGTCGAGCGAATGCTCTTCGGAGAGGCTCGTCGTCCTCGCACTGGTGGTGGATCTCGAACCAACTACACGAGCTACAACCGCATGCGAACCTCCTCTTCTCCGGGTCGAGCGTTCGAGCCCGATGGTCCGACGATGTCCAAGCGAGCCCGCACCACTCACGATTTCGGCGAGGTTGTTCTCCCGGATCGT
>Ga0079224_100009905_pt1 | contig 13050 bp, 13 predicted proteins | sample Stecom2015_FD_80414 | JGI IMG/M metagenome (GOLD analysis project Ga0079224, IMG submission 80414) | Agricultural soil microbial communities from Utah to study Nitrogen management - Steer compost 2015 | ecosystem: Environmental > Terrestrial > Soil > Agricultural land | place: USA: Utah... | reverse complement strand
TCGGAACACGGCGCCCGCATGACTGCCATGGACAAAGCCACCGAGAACGCAGGGGAATTGCTTCGTACCCTGCGCTTGCAATACAACCGCGCGCGTCAGGCAGCCATTACCAATGAGATCCTGGAGATCGTCAGCGGCGCCAACGCCCTTTCTTCAGAAAGTTAAGGTTCTTCAGAAAGTTAAGGATCAGCGGCCCATTCTGGAAATTGCACGGTCCATTTCCCGGATCTGGGCAACCAGCTCCGGCGAAGTCGGTTTAAGATTCTTTGCCTGGCGGAAATAACTCTTGGCCCCCCTGAAATCGCGGCGGTTCATCGAAATGGACGCCAGCGTCAGATAGGCCGTCGCCAGGTTTTCTTTATCCGGCAAACCCAGCTGAACGGACTTTCTCAGGTTTTTGAATGCTTCGGTGAAGTTGTTTTTCTGGTAGGCGATGTTCCCCAACTGGAAATACGGCATTCCTTCAAACTCCTTGGAACCAACGCCCGATTTGAGCGTCTGCCGGATGGTGGTTTCGGCAGCATCCAGATCCTGATTGGCCATCTGCAGGTTGCTCTGCATAAAGTAATAGGCCGACCGGATCGGTTTGTAAAGCAGTTTGGGGAAGGTAACTTTTTTCAGCATCCGCTGCGCCTCCTCAACGTCCCCCTTTTCCACCGCTTCCTGCACTAGGCGCATCGGTCCGAGAAACAGGTGCGTGAAAACGAAAAACACGCCCAATACCCAACAAGTAATTGCCCATCCCCAATCTCCCGTAAATGCCAGTACGGTTCCCCCGATTAACAGAACGATTCCCGCGGGGAAACGATATAATTCGAATATTCTTAATGCCTTCATGTTATTTTGATAGAACTTTCGGCAGGCCTTTGCCTGAAAACCCCAAAGATACAAAAAGCATCACGGATTCACCGGGGCTTGTAGCCGGATAAATTGAGGATTTTCTGCGGATCGGTTTCCGCCATCAGTTCCGCCGGGCTCACCGCTTTGTTTTCCTCCATGTATTTCCGCACAATACGCCAGCCCGTAAACGCGCCCACGCGGGGAGCCGAATGCGGTCCCAGGTCGGTCGTAAACGGCGCCTCATCCAGGTACCTTGAATAGTCGCGGGCGATCATCGAGTACAATAGATCCTCTTCGATAAAATAAGCCCAAATATCCCGCTCATACGTTTCCGCCCATTCCATCTGCCCGCGGGTATAGCCAATCTTCAGCGAATCGGCCGTGCCCGGCAAAAGGCGGTCCAACAGATACAGTACCTTTCCTTCGTAGATCATCGAGGACAGAAAGGTTTCCGCTTCTTCTTCCGGCGGATAATGATACTGAATATACCCCCGCAGGGTGGTAGGCAACAGATGCGCCGGTGTAAACCGCCGCGTAATGTACCGGGGAAAGGAAGTCGTTTGATAGAAATAATAATCGGCTCCAAGAAAGCAATCGATCCCGATCGCAAGGAGGCTGTCTGAATTCCACACCGCCGGACGGAAGCCGGACAGACTGGCCGGAAACGTGAACACCGCCGGCACACCTGCCTCCGGAAAATCCCGGGTATACCGGGCGAAGGCCCGCGCCAGATCCAGCCCCACCTGATCCAGGTCCGGGTACACCGAATCAATCGCCGCGGCTACCTGTCCAATGTATGGATTGGATAGCAATCCCTTTACCGTCTGGTAAGTGGACGGATCCCCGTCCCGAAATCCGAAAACATTCCGGAAATGGGTGGAAGCAAAGGCGGGATACCGTTCCCCGAGTGATTGCACGGAAGAAATGAAATTTGCCGTATCGAGCGAAAATAGTTCGTGCTCAAAACGATGAATGGTAATGGGCGTTACTTCCCCCACCGGATCTTTGTCCTTTTCACTGACACAGGCACACAAAACAAAGCCAAGTGGTAATATTTTTGTTAGTACGCTAAACTTTACCATGAATTTTTACTTTCTTAGCAGACGTCCTCAAATGCTATAAAAATATGAAAAAGTTACTCATTTCAATAGTTTTTGTAGTGGTCTCAAGCGCTGCTTCGGCACAGTATTTCGAACTGGGACTTCGGGCGCATCCCGTGTACAGCTGGATCAAGCCTACCTCCGACAACATGGGATCGGACGGTGGCCGGGTGGGTTTTTCCTACGGCTTGGTGGGAGATTTCTATATTTCGGACCGTTATGCCTTCAGCACGGGATTGGAAATCACCTCACTGGGAGGAAAGACCCGGGAAGTGACCGGGTCCAGCGATACGGAACTGTCCGAGTACCGCCTTCAATACGTGGAGATTCCCCTTACCCTCCGCCTCCAGACCGATAAACGGGGGGCATGGGTCTACTATGGTTTATTCGGTCTGGAAACCGGGTTGAACGTAAAAGCGCGTGCCGACCGGACGATCCTGGATGCATCCGATCCCGGGTTGAAAACCGATCTGTCGAAGCTGGACGTGAAAGACGAGATCACTGCATTGCGGCTGGGTCTGGCCATCGGAGGCGGTGCCATCTATGATTTGAGTGGGAGTACGCGTCTTTTCGGGGGGCTAACCTTTAACAATGGATTTACCGACATTTACCAGGGGAACCGAAAGGGGACCACGTCGTATATTTCGCTGGATGTAGGCTTGTTCTTTTAATTGTCTGACATGAAGGTCGCTTTAGCACAACTGAACTATCACATCGGCAATTTCGAGGAGAACAGGGAGAAAATCCTCCGTGCGATCCGTCAGGCCGCTGCACAGGGCGCCGACCTGGTGGTGTTCGCTGAACTGGCTGTCTGCGGCTATCCCCCCCGGGATTTCCTGGAATGGGATGAATTCATAGACCACTGCGAACGTTCGGTCGAGCTGATCGCGGCCGAGTGCAGGGGCATTGCCGCCATCCTGGGGGCTCCTTCCCGCAATCCGAATCCGAAAGGAAAGAAACTCTACATCTCGGCTTACTTACTTAAGGATGGGGCCGTTGTGACCCGGGTTGACAAATCATTGCTCCCTACCTACGATGTTTTTGACGAATACCGTTATTTCGAGCACAACCGGGATTATTCGGTCATCGAATTCGGGGGCCACCGCATCGCCCTGACCATTTGCGAGGACCTGTGGAACTCCGACGAAGATCCCCTGTACGTGACCTCGCCCATGGATGAGCTGGTCAGGCAGCAGCCCTCGCTGATGATCAACATTGCTGCTTCGCCCTTTGATTACGCGCACCGGGAAGCCCGCATCAAGGTATTGCAGGCCAACTGCAGAAAGTACGGTCTCCCGCTCCTGTATGTAAACCATACCGGCTCCCAGACCGAACTGATTTTTGACGGCGGGTCCCTCGCATTGGATCGCCGGGGAAGGATCCTGGGGGAAATGCATTACTTCCGGGAAGATCTTCAGGTTTTTGAAACCGGGCCGGCCGAAGCGGCGGTAGCCCCAGAAGCGCCCGGTCCGGTGGAAGTGGCGGGAACGACGGAACCAGGGAAAGTAGCCGGGGGCACCGAAGCTTCGTACGCTTCTTGTATAGCGGACCAGGCGATCGGACGGATCCACCAGGCACTGCTGACCGGCATCCGGGACTATTTTCACAAATCAGGCTTTGACAAAGCCATTCTAGGCATGTCCGGGGGAATCGATTCCGCCCTGGTCCTTGCTCTGACATGCGAAGCCCTTGGGGAGGAAAACGTGCTGGCCGTATTGATGCCCTCGGAATTCTCCTCCGACCATTCCGTCCGGGATTCGGTTGAAATGGTCCGCCTCCTGGGCTGCAAACACGAGATTATATCCATCAGGGACATCTACGACAGCTTTTTGAAAACACTTAAGCCCCAGTTTGGCGATCTTCCCTTCGGATTGGCAGAGGAAAACCTGCAGGCCCGGGCGCGGGGCACCTTGCTGATGGCCCTATCCAATAAATTCGGGTACATTTTGCTGAACACATCCAATAAGAGCGAAAACGCCGTGGGTTACGGTACCCTGTATGGGGATATGTGCGGCGGTCTTTCGGTCATCGGGGACCTGTATAAAACGCAGGTTTTCGCATTGGCCCGTTACCTGAACCGATCCCGGGAACGCATTCCGCAACAGATCATCACCAAAACCCCGTCGGCCGAACTACGGCCGGGCCAGAAAGACAGCGATTCGCTGCCCGACTATGCCCTGCTGGATCAGGTGCTTTTCCAATACATTGAATTGAAGAAAACCACGGAGGAAATCGTGAAAAGCGGATTCGAAGCCGACCTGGTCCGGAAGATCCTGCGGATGGTCAACCTGAGCGAATACAAGCGTTATCAGGTTCCTCCGATCCTGCGGGTTTCTCCCAAAGCCTTCGGCATGGGCAGGAGAATCCCCATTGTCGGCAAATACCTATCCTGAATATAGCACAGTTTTTGTAACAGCTTTTTCATAATCCTTTGTGAAACTTAAAAAAATCGATTATGAAAAAGCTACTGATCTTTACGTGCCTGCTAAGCGCCTGCGCCTTCGCCAGCGCACAAACCCAGGAAGGCAACCTGCTGGTGGGAGGCAATATCTCCAACTTCCGGCTGGATTTTCAGGACGAAAGTACCACCTTCCAGATGACGTTGACGCCCAAGATCGCTTATTTTATCCGGGATAATATGGCGCTCGGTGGGTACGGGGAGTTGGGCATCATTGCCGCCAAAGACAACGACGCCCTGGTAAATTACGGCATCGGGGCTTTGGGCCGGTATTACATCAGCGATGAAAGCACGGTTGTGGTCCGGGATTCGAGATTTTTCCTGGAAGCGAATGCCGGCTTTCATGGAAATAACGGACCAGCAAACACCAACGGTATCGGCATCGGGTTCGGTCCGGGATGGACTTATTTCATTACGGAAAACATTGGCTTGGAAGCCTTGCTCAAGTACAATCTGACCGTGGGTCTGGGTAATTCCACCACAAACAACAACCTCAACCTGGGGGTTGGTTTTCAAATTTACCTGCCCACCAGGGGCTTGAGGGAACGCCTGGAGTAAACGGCCGCCTACCTGTTTGTAATGGCAATGAATAATTGCGTAAAGTAGAGTTTCCCGTTCCGGGAACGCGCTATTCCAACCCCGGTCAGATCGTAATCACCCAAAAGGTGTTTACGGTGACCGGGGCTTTTGATCCATGCCTGTACCACCTCCTTGGCAGTTTTATACCCTTCCGCCACATTTTCTCCGGACCGGCCCTTAACACCGGTCTGCTCGCGGATCCTGCTGATGCGGTCGGCAAAGCCCTGATGGCTCAGCGGAATTTTTCCGCGGGCCATATTCGCGCTGTGCCGTTCCGCCTCACGCTGCATCGCGGCAGCCGCACGGAGGGTGGAACGGCCGTTGGCGCGCCGGTATTCGTTCGCCAGGCGAACAATTTCCAGCTCCATTTCCCGGATTGAAACGGCTGACTCCCTGTTTTCCCGTGGAGATCGCGTGGTCACTTCAGGCGATGAACAGGTAACCAGCAGAAGGATTGAAAAACTTAATTTGAAAAATAGCATCGTTCAAGCCGTTTGTTTCCCGGCATTGCGTGCCACCGAGAGGATCAGCAGACCCACCAGGGAAAGCAAGGTGATTCCAGTCGCGATCCGGGCCAGGTAGTCGCCGTGCCGGGTATAGAAGGTCGTTTCCGCGTTTAATTTAAGCTCCCCCGCGACTGCCGAGGGTACCCACCATTCGGTTTGGGCCATCACATTGCCCCGTTGGTCAATAAGCATGGATATGCCCGTATTGGCGGACCGGGCAATGCTGCGACGGTTTTCAATGGCCCGCAGGCGGGCGTAGGAAGCATGCTGCTTGTAACCGGCGGTATTGCCCCACCAGCCGTCGTTGGTTACAATACAGATCAGCTGCGCGCCGTGACGGACAAAATCCGCCACGAAACCACCGAACACCGACTCATAGCAGATTGCCGGCACCACCCCGATGCCGCTTTGGCTGTAAAACACGGTTTGTTCATCCTCGTGACCAAGCGTACCCGAAGTGCCCCCCATATCCATCATCAGACTTCCCAAAAAACCCAGGTATTGCTGGTAGGGGAACTGCTCTACCCCAGGTACCAGCTTGTTTTTATGGTAAAGCTGTACCCGGCCGTTGTTTTCAACCTGCAGGGCCGTGTTGTAGAAATCGTAATATTGGCCGGCGTCCCGGAACTTCCGTGCCGTGGGTGTGGCCTGGGAGTCGTACAGGCGCATGGAACTTGCCCCGGTAATCACGTTCCCGTTCCGGTATTGCTCCAAAAAGCCCTGGATCACCTGAATGCTGTATTCATCGTAAATCCGGTTTTCAACCAGGGGCTGTTCGGTTCCGATGGTGGTCTCCGGCCAGACAAAATATTCCGTATTCGGATGAGCCAGGGAGTCCGACAGCGTTACCAGGCGCAATAGCTGTTCCTTCTCGGATACCCCGTTGTATTTTTCGCCGTACGGATCCAGATTCGGTTGGACCACCACCAGGTGCACTGGACTGCCTTTTTCAACGTAAGTTGCATAAATTACCAGTGAAACCCCGATGGGCACCAGCGCCGTCAGCGCCAGCGGAAGACAGCGTTTGAGCAATAACACCCGTTGGGTTCCCTTCCCCGGTTCCCTGTTCCGTGCCAGGAACCCGGACAGGGCGCGGTAGGCCAGCATATTCACGGCCAGGATCCAAAGCGTTCCACCGAAAACACCCGTGTATTCGTACCATTGGATCAGCCAGGGGAACTGGGCGAAGCCGTTGCCCAGCGTAAGCCAGGGAAAGGCGAAATCCCAGCTGTGATGAAGATATTCCGCGCTGATCCAGTAAGCGCAGAATGCGATGAGCGCTACCGTGGAACCGGCGTATTTCCGGGTTTTATGATAAAGAAAGAAAGGCAGGGTCATTAAAAAGGTCCCGAACAGGATCGGAACCAGTACCACGGCAACTCCCACAAACGCCCCTACCCCCGAAGCCACAAAGTAAATCCAGTAAAGGGAAAGCGTGTTCCAGGTGGCAAACCCCAGCATCGCGCCCACTAAGACCGTTTTTCCTGGATTGGGAGACCGCAGCGCATGGTCCGCAAAGTAGAACATGGGCACCAGCGCCAGTAGCAGCAGCGGAGCAAAGGGCAAAGGCGGCCAGGCCAACCAGCACAGCACACCGCTCAACAGAGGTAGATACAGTTTACTTTTCCTCATATTTCACTCCTGCCACGCAAATTACGAATTCTCCTTTTAAAGCATTCTGTTCGAAGTAGGTTTTTATTTCCTCCAGCGTTCCGCGGACCGTTTCCTCGTAGACCTTGGTCAACTCCCGGGATACCGAGGCATGACGGCCCGGTCCAAAGAAGCCGATAAGCTCGTCCATCGTTTTGAGCAGGCGGTGGGGGGCCTCGTAAAAGACCATCGTGCGGCTTTCCCCAGCCAGTTCTTTCAACCGTGTTTGCCGTCCTTTCTTTACCGGGAGAAAACCTTCGAAGCAGCACCGGTCACAGGGTAGCCCCGAATTAACGAGCGCGGGTACAAAGGCGGTCGGCCCGGGTAAGGTTTCCACGGCAATGCCCTCGCGCAGACACGCGCGTACCAGGAGAAAGCCCGGATCCGATATGCCGGGAGTTCCCGCGTCACTAATCAACGCCACCTGTTGCCCCTCCTGCAAGAGGTGGATTACCCCTTTCAAGGCTTTGTGTTCGTTATGCTGATGATGCGCATGGGTTTTACGGTCAATGCCCAGGTGCTGCAGCAGGCGGGCCGCATGCCGGGTATCCTCCGCCAACACCGTATCGGATTCTTTCAGAATGCGGACGGCCCGGTAGGTGATGTCTTCCAGGTTGCCAATCGGCGTAGGGACCAGAAATAGTTTACCATTCATGCTTATATTGTCACAATTTATATCTTAGTGCCGTATTTTAATAAAAACAAAACCCATGCTGCAGATCAGCCATATACGTGAGCAGAGAGACACCGTAAAAGAACGGCTAATTTTGAAGAATTTCAAGGAACCGGAACTGATTGATGAGGTAATAAGGCTGGATGAACTGCGCCGGCGCACGCAAAGCCAACTGGACAACGTCCAGGCCCAGGCCAATAACATGGCCCGGTCCATCGGTGAGCTGGTTAAGTCGGGACAGCGTGAGGAAATGGAAAAGGCCCGGCGTACTTCAATCCTGCTGAAGGAAGACGCCAAGCAGCTGGCCGAAGAACTCACCGAATACGAACAGAAACTGGAACAGGCGCTGGTGCAGCTGCCGAATCTCCCCCATCCGTCGGTGCCGCCGGGAAACTCGGCGGAAGACAATGAGACCGTGCTCTCCCAAGGCAACTTCCCCTCCCTGCCGGAAGGCGCACTGCCGCATTGGGAACTGGCGGCCAAATACGACATCATCGATTTCGAGCTCGGAACCAAAGTGACCGGCGCGGGTTTCCCCGTGTATAAGGGAAAAGGCGCGCGTTTGCAACGGGCCCTGATCAATTTCTTTCTGGACCAGGCCGAAAAAGCCGGCTACCAAGAGGTACAGCCACCCGTGCTGGTGAATGAAGAGTCGGGTTTTGGAACCGGGCAGCTGCCCGATAAAGAAGGACAAATGTATCACGTAACAGGCGACAACCTGTACCTGGCCCCCACGGCCGAAGTACCGGTTACCAACCTCTACCGGGATACCATCGTTCCGGAAGAAACGCTCCCCATCAAACACTCCGCGTATACTCCCTGTTTCCGCCGGGAGGCCGGCTCTTACGGGGCCGATGTCCGCGGACTGAACCGCCTCCACCAGTTCGACAAGGTGGAAATCGTGCAGATCGTTCACCCCGATAAATCCTATCAGGTTCTTGAATCGATGAGCGTCTATGTGCAGTCGCTGCTGGAAAAACTTCAACTCCCGTTCCGGGTTGTAAAACTTTGTGGTGGAGATCTTGGCTTTGCCTCCGCGCTTACCTACGATATGGAGGTTTACAGCGCCGCCCAGCAGCGGTGGCTTGAGGTAAGTTCCGTTTCCAATTTTGAAACCTTCCAGGCCAACCGGCTGAAACTGCGGTTCCGTCCACGTGACGGGAAACCGCAGCTGGCCCATACGTTGAACGGAAGCGCCCTGGCCCTGCCCCGCATCGTGGCTGCCCTGCTGGAGAACAACCAATCGGCTGAAGGCGTACGCATTCCCTCGGTACTGGTTCCGTATACGGGTTTCGACCTGTTGAACTGATCCGCCGCCGGTGGATTACCGGAGGTGGAATTTGACAAGTACCTGCGCCCTCACTTCGATCTCCCCGGGAGCGATCGAGGCGGAAGAGTCCGAAGCCTGCGCTTCCATCCGGTACATGACCGGACGCGGCGAGTTATTTTCCGAGGTCTGATCCATGATCTGATAGGCATTTCCCACCTCCTGGCCAAGCGCGCCGGCAAGGGTTTGGGCCTTAGCCTTTGCGTCCAGTACGGCTTCGGCACGGGCCTTGGCCTGGAGGCTCTTCATGTTGGAAACTTTGAATGCCACGTCGTCTATGTTATTAACCCCCAGATCCACCAGTCCGGAAAGAATAGTGGGAAGCTTTTCCAGGTCCTTCAGCCGGACGGTGATCGACTGCTGGGCCAGGTACAGTTCTTTGCGCTCTTTGTCGCTGATGTATTCGATATGAGGGCGCAGATTGACCCGCGTCGTACGGATGTCGCTTTTCGGGATTCCTTCCCCGGCCAGATAAGCAAGCACTTTTGCCACAATTTTATCATTCGCCTGTTGGGTCTCCGGCGCGTCCTTCAGCTTGGTGGACACGGTGAAGTTTAGCTCTGCCTCATCCGGGGCGACCTTGATTACGTGTTCGCCAGCCACGGTAACCAGGGGCGGTTCGGATTGCTGTGCCCGGGCGGGGCTTGATATAACCGAGCATACAATAAATGCGACGGCGGTTAATCCTCCTGTGATTGTCTTCGAGGTAAAGATTGATTTTTTCATCTGCATGTCATTTAACGTTTTTTTGAAGATGCGATCAGCCGCGAAAATCCATAAACCAGTTGTAAACTTCCGGGAACGCGCTGAAAAACCAAGAGATAATAATGCCAATGAAATAAACAATGGCAATAAACAATCCCAGCAGCAGCGCTAGAAAGCCGATGATCAAGCCTTTACCGCTTCCGGTATGCTTGTTTTCCGTGATAAATTCGTTGAGAAGACGGAGATTTTTTGTATTGGATTTGTAGAAAACGTCAAAAATCGCCCCAATCAGTGGAATACTTCCCACAAGGGTGTCCACCAGCACATGGAAGATCATTTTCAGAACAAGCCGGCCGCCGGCGCCGTGGCGAAGGGCAATGAAGAGAATGATCAGCGACATTACCAGGGTAATCACATCGCCTACAAATGGGAACAGCCCAATGAGAGGGTCCAGTCCGAAGCGGAACCGGGTACCGGGCACACCGAAGGAAGTGTCGAGCAACCTGGCCAGCCGCTGTGCGAATTGCAAGTCCCGCTTTGCCCTGGAATTGCTCATATCTTGCCGGGGTTTATACTTCGATCACTTCCGATTGAAGGTCGTTCTTGCGTTCTTTCTGTGATTCGAAAAATGTCTTCTGGAAGATGAGGATCAGTATGACCCCTACACTGATTGCCGAATCGGCGATATTGAAAACCGGCCGGAAGAATATAAAGGATTCACCGCCCCAGAAGGGAAACCAGTCCGGATAGTAGCCACGGATAATGGGAAAATAGAGCATGTCCACGACCCGGCCATGAAGGATCGGCGCATACCCGTAAATGAGTCCGTAAAAAACACTGTCGATGATGTTTCCCAGCGCTCCCGCCAGGATAAGGCTCAGGCAATAAACAAAGCCCCAGTGGTAGCGATTTTTGATGGCATAATGCACACCGTATCCCAGCACCCCCACCGCCACCAGGCGGAAGACCGTCAGAAAAAGCTTGCCGTATTCCCCGGCAAACTCCAGCCCGAAAGCCATCCCGTTATTCTCGGTAAAATGGATGAGGAAGAAATCGCCCAGAACCTTGAACTCCTCTCCCAGGTGCATGTTGTTTTTAATCCAGGTTTTACTGGCCTGATCAATCAACAACACCAAAAAAATCAAAAGAATGGCTTTTGTGCTTCGTTTCATAAGCCTTCTATGAGGAGTAAAGAACGCTTTGCATTAGTTTTGCTGCTTCAGTTTGGCCTCCATGCTTAGCGTCGTATGCGGTACGGCGCGCAGACGTTCCTTTGGAATCAGTTTTCCGGTTTCGCGGCACACACCGTATGTTTTGTTTTCGATACGGATCAACGCTGCCTCCAGATTGGAAATGAATTTACGCTGCCGCACGGCAAGCTGGTTTACCTGTTCCTTTTCAAGCGTAGCCGATCCGTCCTCCAGGGTTTTATAGGTCCCCGCGGTATCGTCGGTCCCATTGTCATTCGGGTTGCTCAAGGTAGCAGTCAGCAATTGAAGCTCGTGCCTTGCATTCGCCAGTTTTTCAAGGATCAGCTCCTTAAACTCCTGTAATTCAGCGTCTGAGTACCTTGTTTTTTGTTCTTCTCCGTTTACGTCGTTTGTTTTACCCATGGCTTTTTAATATTTCAATCCTTAATTCCTTATCTTCCATCTCAATGGTATCTCCACTGAGATGATCCCGTTGAGCCAATTCCAGAGAATCCCCCAGTATTTCCGCGCAAATATACGCTAAATTATTTTTTACCGCTTTTTTCACCAATTCCGCATCTTCTAGTTTCACACGGATACGGTCGGTTACTTCGAAGCCCTTTTCCTTGCGTAGATTCTGGATCCGGTTCACCAGTTCTCTTGCAATCCCCTCATTTCTAAGTTCTTCCGTGATTGTAATATCCAGCGCCACCATGAGATTCCCCGAGGTGGCCACCTGCCATCCCGGAATATCCTCCGAACTTATTGTTACCTCATCCGCATCCACTGTGAAGGTCTGATCGTTCAGCACCAGCTCGATGTACCCGTCATTTTCCAGCCGGAAAATATCTTCCTGCGAAAAATTCTGGATAATGTGGGCCACCTCTTTCATCTGTTTGCCGGCTTTCGGACCCAGTTTCTTGAAATCGGGCCGTGCTTTCTTCACCAGAATGCCTGTGGTATCATAGATATACTCAATTTCCCGCACATTTGTTTCGGATAAGATCAGGTCTTTTACTTTATCGGTCTGCTCCCGGAAGGCTTCGCTGAGTACGGGAAGCAATACCTTACTCAGCGGCTGCCGTACCCGGATATCGGCTTTCTTCCGTAAGGAAAGGATCATGGAGGAAATATCCTGCGCCAGGCGCATCCGCTCTTCCAGCCTTTTGTCAATAACCTCTTTCCGCACGGCCGGAAACTCGGTCAGGTGCACCGAAGGCACGTCCCTTTTGCGGGTTACCGCGTTCAGATCCATGAATAGCCGGTCGCTGTAGAACGGAGCAATGGGCGACATGAGTTGGGCGATATGTTCCAGACAGGTGTAGAGGGTCTGGTAGGCCGAGATCTTGTCGCGCGTGTAATCGCCTTTCCAGAACCGGCGCCGGCTTAAGCGGACATACCAGTTGCTGAGCTGTTCGTCCAGAAACTCCTGGATTGCCCGGGCAGCCCGCGTGGGCTCGTAATCCCGGTAATACCCATCCACCTCTTCGATCAGGGAATGGAGCAGCGACAGGATCCAGCGGTCCAGTTCCGGCCGTTCAGCCAGCGGTACCTCCTCTTCCTTGTAGGTGAATCCGTCGATGTTGGCATACAAGGCGAAAAAAGCATAAGTATTGAAAAGCGTTCCGAAAAATTTGCGTTGCACCTCTCCCAGCCCGTCGATATTGAATTTCAGGTTATCCCAGGGCGCGGCATTGGAAATCATGTACCACCGGGTTACATCTGCGCTGTATTCTTCAATGGTCTTAAAAGGGTCCACGGCATTTCCGTGCCGCTTGGACATTTTGTTACCTTTCTTATCCAGCACCAGCCCATTGGATACCACGTTGCGGAATGCTACCGAATCAAACAGCATGACGGCAATCGCATGCAGGGTAAAGAACCAGCCCCGGGTCTGATCCACGCCTTCGGCAATGAAGTCGGCCGGGAAATTCTTTTCGAAAAGTTCCCTGTTTTCAAAAGGGTAGTGCCATTGCGCATACGGCATGGATCCCGAATCGAACCATACGTCAATCAGATCGG
>Ga0079224_100009904_pt1 | contig 13051 bp, 10 predicted proteins | sample Stecom2015_FD_80414 | JGI IMG/M metagenome (GOLD analysis project Ga0079224, IMG submission 80414) | Agricultural soil microbial communities from Utah to study Nitrogen management - Steer compost 2015 | ecosystem: Environmental > Terrestrial > Soil > Agricultural land | place: USA: Utah... | reverse complement strand
TCCGGGAGGCGAAGGGTCCGGTCCAGGCGCCGAAATCGATCGATTTCGTCGACGAGCTGCCGGTCACGGGGCTCGGCAAGCTCGACAAGAAGGCGCTCCGCGCCCGGTACTGGCAGGGCCAGGGGCGGTCGGTGGCCTGATTCCGGGGTTGACGGCCGGGCTTCGGCGGCAGGACTAGAATCCGGGGATGGCCGCCATCCGGCGGCCGTCCCGATTGGAACCACGCTGGAGACCGGAATGAACAAGGAGCTGTTCGACAAGGGCCTGAAGACACGTCGAGAAGTGCTGGGCGCCGAATACGTCGACAACGCGATCAAGAACGCCGACGAGTTCAACCAGGACATGCAGGAGCTCGTCACCCAGTATTGCTGGGGCGACGTCTGGAACCGGCCCGGCCTGGATCGCCGCACGCGCAGTTTCCTGAACCTCGCGATGCTGTGCGCCCTCAACCGCCCCCACGAGCTCAAGCTGCACGTGCGCGGGGCGCTCAACAACGGACTGACCAAGGACGAGATCAAGGAGGTCTTCCTCCAGGTGGCGATCTACTGCGGCGTCCCGGCGGCGATCGACGGGTTCCGCGTGGCCAGGGAGACGTTCAAGGAGCTCGAGAAGTGAGCATGGCCGGGCAAACCATCGGCTTCGTCGGCCTCGGGATGATGGGCCGGCCGATGGCCGCACGGCTGCATGCCGCCGGCCACCGGCTGGCGGTCTACGACATCTCGCCCGAGGCGCGGGCGGCCTTCGTGGCCGACTATCCCGGCACGATCGACGCGGCCGGGCTCGACGGGCTCTCCGGCGCCTCCGTCGTGATCCTGATGCTGCCCAATTCGGACGTGGTGGATGCCACGGTGCTGGGCGCCCGCGGCCTGGCCGACGTGCTCGAGTCCGGTTCGACCATCATCGACATGAGCTCGTCCGAGCCGCTGCGCTCCCAGGCGCTTGCCAAGGCGATCGCCGGCCGGGGCATCCGCTTCCTCGATGCTCCCGTGTCCGGGGGCGTTCGGCGGGCGGTCGACGGCACGCTCGCGATCATGTGCGGCGGCGACGCGGAGGTGTTCGAGGCGTGCAAATCGCTGCTCGCGGCCATGGGCCGCACCATCACCCACGTCGGGCCGGTGGGCGCGGGCCACGCGATGAAGGCGCTCAACAACTATGTCTCGGCCGCGGGCCTCGTCGCGCCGGTCGAGGCGCTGCATGTGGGCGCCCGCTTCGGGCTCGATCCGGAAGTGATGACGGACGTGCTCAACAGCTCGACGGGCCGCAACAACACCACCGAGGTCAAGGTGAAGCCCTTCATGCTGTCGGGCAAGTTCGATTCGGGATTCGCCCTGCGCCTCATGGCCAAGGACCTCGGCATCGCGATGGGCCTGGGCAGCGCGATCGGCGAGCCGATGCGGCTCGGCGAGGAGGTGCTGAAGATCTGGCGCGACGCGGCCGAGAAGCTGCCGGCGAGCGCCGACCACACCGAGATGTATCGCTTCCTGCAGCGCGACTAGGCACGTCCGGGCCACCCCCCGTCGACGAGGACGGCCCGGCGTTTCGCGGTATATTGCGGGGCACAAAATTCCGCCGGCCCGAACGGCGGACGTCCGAACCGAACCTGGAGACGGTCCCAGATGACGATCAAAGGCAAGGCCTACATCGTCGGTGCCTACGAGCATCCGACCCGCAAGGCCCCCGACAAGACGGTAGCCCAGCTGCACTATGAATGCGCCCGGGGGGCGCTCGCCGACGCCGGCCTGACGTTCGACGACGTCGATGGCTATTTCAGTGCGGGCGACGCGCCCGGCATGGGCGGGGTCAACATGGTCGACTACATGAACCTGAAGGTTCGCCATGTCGATTCCACCGAAACGGGCGGCTCCTCCTACCTGATCCACGTGGCGCACGCCGCCGAGGCGATCGCCGCCGGACGGTGCAATGTCGCGCTGATCACGCTCGCCGGCCGGCCCCGCTCCGAGGGCCACAGCGGCGCGGCGCCGCGGGTGTTCCCGCCGAGCGTGCCCGACGCGCCGTTCGAGGCGCCCTACGGCCTCGTCACGATCAACAGCTACGCGATGTGCGCGGCCCGCCACATGTACGAATACGGCACCACCCCCGAGCAGCTCGCGTGGGTGAAGGTGGCGGCCTCGCACCATGCGCAGTACAACGAGCACGCCATGCTGCGCGACGTGGTCACCGTCGAGGACGTGGTGAACTCGCCGATGATCGCGGACCCGCTGCACCGGCTCGACTGCTGCGTGGTCTCCGACGGCGGCGGCGCCCTGGTGGTGACCCGCCCGGAAATCGCCCGTTCGCTCAAGCGGCCGCTGGTGAAGGTCATCGGTGCCGGCGAGCACATCAAGGGCCAGAACGGCGGCGACATCGACCTCACCTACTCGGCGGGCGCCGTTTCCGGCAAGGCGGCCTTCGAGATGGCCGGCGTCACGCATGCCGACATCAAGTACGCCTCGATCTACGACAGCTTCACCATCACCGTCGTAATGCAGCTCGAGGACCTCGGCTTCTGCGAGAAGGGCAAGGGCGGCGCGTTCGTCGCCGACGGCAACCTCATCTCCGGCGTCGGCAAGCTGCCGTTCAACACCGACGGCGGCGGCCTGTGCAACAACCACCCGATGAACCGCGGCGGCATTACGAAGGTGATCGAGGCGGTGCGCCAGCTGCGCGGCGAAGCGCATCCCAAGGTGCAGGTTCCCAACTGCGACATCGCGCTCGCCCACGGCACCGGCGGCCTGCTCGGCCACCGCCATGCCGGCGCCACACTCATCATGGAACGGGAGTAAGAAGATGACCCTGATGGCACAGGACCGGCCCCTGCCCACGCCCCCGGTCTATCCGGACAACACCGAGTTCTGGGCGGCGGCCAACGAAGGCCGGCTGCTCGTTCCGAAATGCGGCTCATGTGGAAAGACCCACTGGTATCCGCGGCCCTTCTGCCCGCATTGTCGCAGCGACGACGTGAGCTGGATCGAGGCGTCGGGCAAGGGCACGATCTACAGCGTGTCGCCCACCCGCCGGGTGCCGGTGCCGTACGCGATCGCGTACGTGACGCTCGACGAGGGCACCACCATGCTCACCAACATCGTGGACACCGACCTCGACCAGGTGAAGATCGGCGACAGGGTGCAGGTGGTGTTCAAGGCGACCGAGGGCGGCCAGAAGGTGCCGATGTTCAGGCCCGCCTGACGAGGACCGCGACATGGGCAGCATCGTCCAGGAACTGATCGACCACCTGACGCTCGAGACCCTGGACACCAACCTGTTCCGGGGCCAGAGCGTCGACATCGGGACCACCCGGGTGTTCGGCGGACAGGTGCTCGCCCAGGCCCTCGCGGCGGCCGCCCGGACGGTCGAGGAGGGCGACGCGCATTCGCTCCACGCGTACTTCCTGCGGCCGGGTGACCCGGCCGCGCCGATCATCTACGAGGTCGATCGGGCCCGTGACGGCCGCTCCTACACGAGCCGCCGGGTCATCGCCATCCAGCACGGCCAGCAGATCCTCAACCTGGCCGCGTCCTTCCATCGGCCCGAGGAGGGCTTCGCGCACCAGGCGCCGATGCCCGAGGTGCCCCGGCCCGAGTCCCTCAAGGACATGAAGGCCTGGCACCGGGAGTTCACGGAGCGCTTCCCCGGCGTGCCGGCACCGCGCTTCATGATGGCCGAGGGCCCCTTCGACTTCCGCATGGTCCAGCCCCCGCCGCATCTCGACCCGGACGGCGGTGACCCGGTCGCGATGGTCTGGTTCCGGGCGATCGAGCGACTGCCCGACGATCCGGCCCTGCATCGCACGATGCTCACCTACGCCTCGGACTATTCGCTGATCGGCACCGCGACGCGCCCGCACCGCATCGACCGGACCAGGGAGTACTTCGCGATGACGAGCCTGGACCACGCCATGTGGTTCCAGCGCCCATTTCGGGTCGACGAGTGGCTGCTCTACGCCTGCGAGAGCCCCACCGCGACCAGCGGCCGCTGCCTGGTCCAGGGTCGCATCTACCGCGAGGACGGCGTGCTGGCGGCCGTGGTCATGCAGGAAGGGGTCATGCGCGTCATGCAGCGCAAGTCGGCCGGGGCTCGCCGGGACAAGGACGCCTGAGCCCGCCCGACGTCGGCCGGCGCGTCGCCCGACCGCGCATCGCTCCCGCATACTCTCGTCCTGACCCGTATCCCAGGCCGGGAGCCGCCGCATGGAGCCGACCCTCACCTTCCTGCTGATCGCGCTGCTGATCCTCGCCAGCGCGTTCCTGTCGCTTTCCGAGATTTCCATGGCGGCCGCGCGCCGGATGCGGCTGCTGCAGCGCGCCGCCGCGGGCGACGCCCGCGCGAGGAGCGCGCTCGAGATCCAGGAGGAACCGGGCAACTACTTCACCGTGGTGCAGATCGGCCAGAACATGGTGGCGATCCTCGGCGGCATCGTCGGCGAGGGGGCGCTCACGCCGTACTTCGCGGCGGCGCTCGAGCATGTCGCGAGCCCCAGGGCCGCGGCCACGATCGGCTTCGTCGCGTCGTTCGCGACCGTCACGTCCCTCTTCGTGCTGTTCTCGGACCTGATGCCCAAGCGCCTCGCCCTGGTGAGCCCGGAGTCGCTCGTGCTGCGCGTGGTCGGGCCGATGCGGGTGTGGATGCGACTGCTGCATCCGGTGGTCTGGGTGTTCGACGGCCTCGCCCGGCTGATCAGCCGCATCCTGCGCCTGCCGACCGAGCGCGACAACCGCGTCACCTCGGCCGACATCCTCGCGCTCGCCGAGGCGAGCGCGCAGGCGGGACTGCTGCCGGTCCGCGAGCAGCAGGTGATCGAGAACGTCTTCGAGCTCGACACCCGCACCGTCGAGAGCGCGATGACGCCGCGCGAGCGCATCGTGTACCTGCTGCTCGACGAGAGCGACGAGCAGATCCGCGCGAGGATCGCCGCGCGGCCGCATTCGACCTATGTCGTGTGCGACCGGCACATCGACCAGGTGGTGGGCTACGTCGATGCGCCGGAGCTCTTCCAGCGGGTGCTGCGCAACGAGTCGATCTCGCTGTGCGACGAAGGCTCGGGGCTCGTGCGCAAGGTCCTGATCGTGCCCGACAGGCTCACCCTGTCCGAGGTGCTCGAGCAGTTTCGCCAGGCGCGCGAGGACTTCGCGGTCATTGTCAACGAGTACAGCCTGGTCGTCGGGATCATCACGCTCAACGACGTCATGAGCACAGTGATGGGCAGCCTCGTGGGGCCAGGCGACGAGGAGCAGATCGTGCGACGCGACGACGGTTCCTGGCTGATGGACGGCCTGACCCCGATCGGCGACGTCGTGCGCGCGATCGGGGCCGATGCCGCGCTGCTGCCCCGGCGCGGCCAGTACGACACGCTGGCCGGTTTCCTCATGCTGATGCTGCGACGGATCCCGCGGCGAACGGACTCCGTCGACTGGGGCGGCTGCCGCTTCGAGGTGATGGACGTGGACGGCTACAAGATCGACCAGGTGATGGTCACGCGGATCGAGGAAAGCGGCGCCTAGCGCTTGCCCTCGATCACGATCTCCACCAGCTGCGGGCCGCCCGCCTCGAAGGCCCGCGCGATCGCGGGCGCCACCTCGTCGGGATGGGCGACGCGCACGCCGGGCACGCCCATGCCCGCCGCCATCTCGACGAAGCCGAGATGCGGGCCGCCGAGGTCCATCTGCGGATAGCCGACGCCGCCGCCGGTGTCGAAGCGCTCGCGGTAGGTATCGAGGTTGTGCTTGAGCACGCGGTACTCGCGGTTGGCCAGGATCGCGAACACGATCGGCAGCTTGCGATGCGCGGCGGTCCACAGCGACTGGATCGAGTACATCGCCGAGCCGTCGCCCGAGATGCACAGCACCGGCTGGCCTGGCCGCGCGACGGACGCACCGATCGCGCCCGCGACTCCCTGGCCGATCCCGCCGCCCCGTGCCCCGAGATAGAGATCGGGCGAGTCGATCGGGAAGTTGGCGGCGAAGTCGAGGCTGGCCGTGATCGACTCCTCGACGACGAGGGCATCGGCCGGCGTGCCCTTGCGCAGCTCGGCCATGACGCGCGGCATGGAGATCGGCTCGCGCGCCCAGGCCTTCTTCAGGCGGGCGGCGTAGTTCGCGGCATCCGCCGCCTTGCGCTCGGCGAGCGCTCGCCGGCGGGCCGCGGCGGCCGCCTGCCATTCCTCGCTGGCCTGCCCGGCGAGCGCCTGGTCGATCGCGCGCAGGCTGGGACCGAGCGCACCGAGCACGCCGACATCGGCCGGATGCTTCCAGCCGAGCTTGCGGTGGCTGGATTCGAGCTGCACGACCTTCGCGCCCTCGGGGAAGGGACGCCCGGGCGTAAACCAGACTTCCTCGAAGAAGTCGCCGCCCACCAGCAGGACCAGGTCGGCATCCTCGAACGCGCGGCGGATCGCGGCGGCATCGAAGGGCAGGCCGCCGCGCGCCTGCGCGTGGCTCGCGGGGAAGGACACATGGCCGCGAATGCCCTCGGTCCAGACCGGCGCGCCGATGCGCTCGGCGAGCCGCACGAGGTCGGCGACCGCGCCACAGCGGGCCGGCTCGTCCCCGACGGCGATCACCGGCCGCTTCGCCTCGAGCAGCAGCGCGACCGCCGCCGCGACGCCGGCCGGCTCGGGAGCGGTCTCGCGCCAGGTCCGGCCCGGCGCGAGCGCGGGATTCCCGGTTTCCTGTTCCATCACGTCGATCGGCAGCGCGACGAACACGGGCCCGAACGGTGGCTCGTTGGCGATGCGGAATGCCCGGCGCATGACCTCGTCCATCTCGTCCGCGCTCTGCACCTCGGTGCTCCACTTGGTGACGGGCGCGGCCATGGCGGCGAGGTCGTGGCCGAGGATCGGTTCGCGACGCTGCATCCGGCTGTCCTGTTGCCCGGCCGTGACGACGATCGGCGCCTGGCCCTTGAGGGCGCTGTAGATCATGCCGATGCCATTGCCCAGGCCCGGCGCGACGTGCAGGCTGACGACCGCGTTGCGGCCGCTCGCGCGCGCGTAGTAGCTGGCGGCGCCGACGGCCAGGCCCTCGTGCAGGTGGCACACGTAGTCGATCGACGGCCAGGCCGCGAGCGCATCGAGGAGCGGGCTCTCGGTGGTGCCGGGATTGCCGAAGATGTGCTCGACGCCATGGGCGACGAGGCTTTGCATGAACACGTCGCGGCCACGCATTGACGGTCTCCTTGTTGTGGTGGGCTGCCGGGCGTGATTGTCGCATCGTCCGGCGATCCCGTCCCGGCGGCCGGTAAAATCCCCGCTTGCCGCCGCCGTCAAGCAAAGTGTCCGCAGCAGCCCACTCCTCCCTCGCAGCGCTCATCGCCGGGCATGCGCGCGCCCATGCCCGGGCGTACGGCTCCGCCGCGGTGATGCTCGTGGCGATAGCCGTGCTCACCGTGTGGATTCCGCGCGAGATCGGCCGGATCGTCGACGACCTGGTCGCGCAGCGGGCCGATCCCGCAAGCCTCGCGACGGGGATCGCCCGCATCGTCGTCGCGGGCATCGCGATCTACCTGCTGCGGGTGGGCTGGCGGCTGCAGCTGTTCGCCGCGGCCTACCGGCTCGGGGTGGTCCTCCGGCTGCGGCTCTACCGCCGCCTCGCGGGCCACGGCGCCGCGTTCTTCGAGCGCCATCGCACCGGCGACCTGATGGCGATGGCCACCAACGACATCGACGCGATCGAGATGGCCGCGGGCGAGGCGATGCTCGCCGGCTTCGACGGCTCGGTCACGCTCGTGCTCGTGATCGCGATGATGTCGGTGGCGATCGATCCCCGGCTCGCGTTCGTCGCGCTGCTCCCATTTCCGGCGATGGCAGTCGCGTTCTGGCTCATCGCCGTCCGGATCCACCGCCATTCGCGGGCCTCCCTCGACCACTTCGGCGCGATGAACGACCACGTGCAGCAGTCGCTCGCCGGCGTGAGGACGGTGCGGGCGCTCGGCCTGGAAGCGGCGGTCGGCGCCCGCTTCGCGGAGCTCGCCGGGCGCGCGCGCGACGAGAGCCTCGCCGCGCAACGCTGGGAGGCCGCCTACGAGCCGGCCGTCGGGCTGAGCCTCGCCGCGGCCACCACGCTGACGCTCGCCATGGGCGGCTGGCTCGTCTGGCGCGACGAGATCACCGTGGGCGATCTCACTGCCTTCTCCATGTATCTCGGCCAGCTGATCTGGCCGATGTTCGCCGCCGGCTGGGTGCTGTCGTTGTACGAGCGCGGGCGAGCCGCGTGGGACCGGCTCGGACCGCTGCTCGCCGAGCCGCCGCGCATCGTCGATGACGGCACGCGTCGCGAGGCGCCGTCCGGCACGCTGCGCCTGACGGGGGTCGGCTATCGCTACGAGGGCCAGGCGGAGCCCGCCCTGGCGGAAATCGACATCGAGCTGCCCGCCGGCGCGGTTCTCGGGATCGTCGGCCCGACCGGCGCCGGCAAGTCCACCCTGCTGCGGCTGCTCCTGCGGCACGACGATCCGGAAACCGGCCGGATCGAGTGGGGCGGAGTGCCGATCGGGGAGTACAGGCTCGCCGCCCTGCGCGGCGCGATCGGCTGGGTGCCCCAGGAGCCCTTCCTGTTCTCGGCGACGATTGCGCAGAACATCGCGCTGGCGCGGCCCGACGCCAGCGAGGCCGAGATCGCCGCCGCGGCGCGGCTCGCCGACCTCGATGCCGACATCGCGCGCCTGCCCGACGGCTACCGGACGATGGTGGGCGAGCGTGGCGTGACGCTCTCCGGTGGCCAGCGCCAGCGGGTGGCGATCGCCAGGATGCTGCTCGCCGATGCCGCGCTGATGCTGCTCGACGACGCGCTCTCGGCGGTCGATACCGGCACCGAGACGCGCATCCTCGCGCACCTGCGGAAAGCGACGCGCGGACGCAGCCTGGTCGTCGTGAGCCATCGGCTCTCCGCGGTGATTGATGCCGACGAGATCATCGTGCTGCGGGGTGGGCGCATCGTCGAGCGTGGAACCCATGCGAGCCTGCTCGCCGCGGACGGCTGGTACGCGAGCCAGTGGCGCTACCAGCAACTCCAGGCGAGCCTCGATGGCGAGGCATCCTCCGTCTCCGCGCCGGGTCGGGCCGACGCCCACGGGGGCGCCGCCGGGCGGCGTCGTTCGTCATGAGCGCGACCTCCGGCACCGACGCGACAAGGCGCGAGGACGCCGCGGCGCAGGCCGCCCGCCGCTCGCTTCGCTCGCTCGATCGCGAGGCGCGGGCGGCGGTGGCCCTGCTGGTCGAGTCGGCGCGTCCGGACGCGCGCGTTCTCGTCGGCGCGGTGCTGGGGCTGGCGGCGGCCGCGCTGCTCGAGGCAGCCGGGCCGATCCTCGCGCGCATGTTCATCGACGATGTCCTGCTGCCGCGCCATGCGGAGGCGCTGACGATCGCGGCCCTGCTCGGCGGCGCGCTGCTCGCCGGAAGCCTCTCCAGCGTGCTGCGGTACATCCAGCTCGCGCGGCTTGCGGGACTGGCGATGCGCTCGGTCCAGCGCCTGCGCGAGCGGGTGTTCGGCCATGTCATGCGCCTGCCGATCGGCTTCTTCGACCATGCGGCGAGCGGCCGGCTCGTGAGCCGGGTGACCAACGACACCGAGGCGGTCAAGGGGCTCTACGTGCAGGTGCTCTTCGTGATGCTCGACAGCCTCGTCATCCTCGCCGGCTCGCTGGCGGCGATGGCCTGGCTCGACGTCGGGTTGATGGCGGTCGTCGCCATCCTGCTGCCGGCGGTGGCCATCATCGTCTTCGCCTACCAGCGCTTCAGCGCGCCGGCGGTCGCCCGGACCCGGGCGCTGCGTGGCGACATCAATGCCGCGATGGCGGAATCGGCGGCCGGGATGGCGGTGCTGCAGGCGAGCAATGCCACCGGGCGCTTCGCCGCCCGCTACGAGGAGCTCAACTCGGCATATCTCGAATCGCGCAGGGTGGAGCTGCGCGCGAACGCGTGGCTCCTGCGGCCGGCGCTCGATTTCCTCGCGGTCTGCCTGCTGGCGGCGATCGTCGGCGTGTTCGGCCTGCGCGAGTTCGACGGTCGCCTGTCGACGGTCGAGGTCGGCATCCTGTATGCGTTCATCGGCTGGCTGTCGCGCGTCGTGGAGCCGCTCATCCAGTTCACCATGCAGTTCGCCCAGCTGCAGCAATCGGTGGTCGCGGCGTCGCGGGTGCGCTCCCTGCTCGAGCTCGCGCCGGCCCGGAGCGCCGGGCAGGCACAGGGGGACGTGGGCGCCGGCGACGGCTCCATCGAGGTCGAGTCGCTGCGCTTCGCCTATCCCGGTGGGCCGGAAGTGCTCCACGGCATCGACTTCTCGGTCGCCCCCGGCGAATTCGTCGGCATCGTCGGCCACACCGGATCGGGCAAGAGCACGCTGCTCGCGCTCCTGCTGCGCTTCCACGCGCCGACATCGGGGCGCATCCGGATCGGCGGCGTCGATCTCGAGCGACTCGACGAGGCCGCGTTCCGGCGCGAGGTCGCGGTGGTGCCGCAGGAGCCCTTCCTGCTGTCCGGTACCGTGCGCGAGAACATCGACATGGGGCGCGGACTCGACCCGGCGCGCATCGAGCAGGCCCTGCGCGACGCGCAGGCCGAGGGCTTCGTCGCCGCCCTCGAGGGCGGGCTCGACGCGCCCCTCGGCGAGGCGGGTGCGCGCCTGTCCACGGGACAGAAGCAGCTGCTGTCGATCGCGCGGGCGCTGGCGGGCGCCCCGCGAATCCTGCTGCTCGACGAGGCCACCGCGCATGTCGACAGCGACACCGAGCGCGCGGTGCAGCGGGCGATCCTCGGCCTGCGCGGACGTGTCACCGTGGTCGCCATCGCGCACCGGCTCTCGACCATCCAGGCGGCCGACCGCATCCTGGTGCTGGACCACGGCCGGCTCGCGGAGACGGGCGTCCATGACAGCCTGATGCGTATCGAAGGCGGGATCTACCGGCGACTGGTCGAGCTCCAGCGCATCGAGGCGCGAACGGACGCGAGCGCCTGAGCCGGCGACCCACCGGGGCGGTGCGATAATGGCGGCCCCTGCACATGGCGCGGCCCCGCGGCCCGCCGGCCAGCTCCCGATGTCCCGTCCCGCAGCACCCGAACCCTGGACACCCGCGAGCTGGCGCGCCAGGCCGGCGCGCCAGTTGCCCGAGTATCCCGATCCCGCCCGGCTCGCCGAGGTGGAGGCGGAGCTCGGCCGCCGCCTGCCGCTGATCTTCGCCGGCGAGATCGCGCTGCTCCGCCAGCGCCTGGCAAGGGTCGCGCGCGGCGAGGGTTTCCTGCTCCAGGGCGGCGACTGCGCCGAGTCGTTCGACGAGCTGGGCGAGGAATCGGTGCGCGGCACCTTCCGCGTCATGCTGCAGATGGCCGTGGTGCTGACCTTCGCCGCGGCCTGCCCGGTCGTGAAGATCGGCCGCATCGCGGGCCAGTACGCCAAGCCGCGCTCGGCCGATACGGAAACGCGCGACGGCCGCACGCTGCCTTCGTATCGCGGCGACATCGTCAACGCCAGCGCGTTCGACGAGGGCGCCCGGCTGCCCGATCCCGCGCGGCTGCTGCGCGCCTATGCCCATTCGGCCTCCACCCTGAACCTGTTGCGCGCGCTGTCGAGGGGCGGCTATGCCGACCTTCGGCGCGTGCACGGCTGGACGACCGACTTCATCGCGCGCAGCCCGCAGGGCGAGCGCTACGCCGAGCTCGCCGGCCGCATCACCGAGGCGCTCGCGTTCTTCGATGCCTGCGGCCTCGGGGCGCTCGACTCGCCGCAGCTGCACGAGGTGGAGTTCTTCACCTCGCACGAGGCCCTGCACCTGCCGTACGAGCAGGCGCTCGCCCGACGGGAGGCCACGAGCGGACGCTGGTACGCCGGCTCGGCGCACATGCTCTGGATCGGCGAGCGCACGCGCGAGCCGGACGGCGCCCACGTCGAGTTCCTGCGGGGCGTCGACAATCCGGTGGGCGTCAAGCTCGGGCCCGGGGCGACACCGGACCAGGTCCGCGCGCTGCTCGCGGCGCTCGACCCGGAACGCGAGCCGGGGCGGCTCGTGCTGATCAGCCGCATGGGCGCCGGCCGGGTACGCGACGCCCTGCCGCCCCTGATCGAGGCGGCGGCTCGCGAGGGCCATCCGGTGGTGTGGTGCTGCGATCCGATGCACGGCAACACCACCAGCACCGCGGACGGCCTCAAGACCCGCGACTTCGAGCGCATCCTCGACGAGGTCCGCGGCTACTTCGAGTGCCATGCCGCCGCCGGGACATGGCCGGGCGGGGTGCACCTGGAGCTCACCGGGCTCGACGTCACCGAGTGCACCGGCGGCGGCCAGCGCCTGACGGAGGCCGATCTCGCGCAGCGTTATCGCAGCGCCTGCGATCCGCGCCTGAACGGCTCGCAGAGCCTGGAGCTCGCCTTCCTCGTGGCGGCCATGCTCAAGGCGCGCCGCCCGGCATCGCCCGGAGTCGCAGCCAGTTGAGCCCGTCCCCGAACCGGCGCGCCGCTCGCGAGCGCGCGCCGATGTCCTTTCCTGAACTCGTCGCCTTCATCGCCGCCTGCATGGCGCTGAATGCGCTCGGCATCGACACCATGCTGCCAGCGCTCGCCGAGATCGCCAGGGAGCTCGGGGTCGTCGAGGAGAACCATCGCCAGGCGGTGATCCTCGCCTACCTGCTCGCCTTCGGCGCCTCGCAGGTGATCTACGGGCCGCTGTCCGACCGGTTCGGCCGTCGGCCGGTGCTGCTCGGCGGGCTGGCGATCTTCGTGCTCGGCAGCGTCGCGGCGATGCTCGCCGGCAGCTTCACCACGCTGCTGCTCGCGCGCGCCTTGCAGGGCCTGGGCGCCGGCGGGCCGCGGGTGGTCGCGATGGCGATCGCGCGCGACCGGTTCGAGGGCCCGATGCTGGGGCAGGTCATGTCGCTCGCGATGATGGTGCTGATGGTGGTGCCGGTGATCGCCCCGTCGTTCGGCCAGTGGATACTGTTCATCGCCCCGTGGCGCTGGATCTTCAGCGCGCTCTTCGGCTGCGGCGTCGCCCTGGTCGTGTGGACGCTGTGGCGGCTGGGCGAGACGCTCCCGCCGGAGCGGCGCCGCCGCATCAGCGCGGCGGCGGT
>Ga0079224_100009903_pt1 | contig 13051 bp, 9 predicted proteins | sample Stecom2015_FD_80414 | JGI IMG/M metagenome (GOLD analysis project Ga0079224, IMG submission 80414) | Agricultural soil microbial communities from Utah to study Nitrogen management - Steer compost 2015 | ecosystem: Environmental > Terrestrial > Soil > Agricultural land | place: USA: Utah... | reverse complement strand
TACTCACCCGGTCCCTCCGGTTCTCTTCGTTCTCTACGGGCTGCGGCTTCCGTTCCCGCCCCTTTCCGTTCGTCCTTTCTTGATCCAGCGCGGCAAGGCGACGAACTCACGGCAACGGTGGCACTCCGGGCCAGAAGTAGTACTGCGGACATCGCAATCACTACAGAAGGCTCGGAATCTTCGGCCCCGGTGCCAGTTAACCCTGGAAGGAGAAAGCAAAGATGGAAAACCAAACCGCCGCGCTGAGCTATGACAACATGAATACGATGCCCGCCCTGTATGTGCGCGGCCCAAGCGGTCGCTACAAGCTTGCCAGCGATGATGAGATTCTTGCAGCTGGCCGAATCGCGGCAGAAAGTCTATTGCCGCAATCACAGCCGGTCGACAACCCGGTGAAAGTTCGCAAGTTCTTCCAATCAAAGCTGGCCGGCCTGGGGCATGAATGCGCAGCTTTTCTGTATCTGGACAGCAGGTTTAAGCCCATCCAGTACATAGAGCAGGGCATGGGTACGATCAATCAGGCCAGCGTTTACCCTCGCGAGATCGTGAAAACTGCGTTGCGGTTGAATGCCGCTGCACTCATCATGGCGCACAACCACCCCTCGGGATCCTCGGAGGCGAGCACCGCCGACCTGAATTTGACGCAGCATCTCAAGAAAGCGCTGGCACTGGTCGACGTACGGATCCTGGACCATATCATCGTGACGGCGACGGACACGGTTTCGCTTGCCGAGCGCGGGCAGGTGTGATGCCATAAATAAATCCTGATCGGGCGGTCAAGTCGTTCTCTAGTTACAGAATTAATTCATAGACCGCTCTTAGCCGCGCGCGGCCACAGTCTTTCAAGGTCCAGGAGATGAAACGAAAAGCAGGGTGCTCGAGCAGCTCCCGGGGCGCCGGTTTTGAGAGCCCCGTGTCGGATGACGACGTGCATCCTCGAGGGTACCAAAAAAGTGTAACTTCGCGAGAGGTGACGGGTTTATGTATTACAATTACCTGCTAGTTGGAACGCATGCGTAAATGTTCGGAGGAAAGGATAAATATGGCCAGGCCACATGCAGTAGAGCCGCGTGAGAACGTAACCAGTCTCCGCTTAACGCTCGCGGAGCGACAGGAGATGGAGGCAGCTTCGGCTTCGTTAGGTTTTAAAAGCTTGAGCCATTATATTCGGCACCTTCATAAGATGGCCGCATCAGCGAGTGAGCGTGGCCAGCCAGTTGCTAAAAAAGGTTATGGTTCCCTCTCGCAGGCATACGCGTCTGATTTGGGGACTATTTACCAGGGAGACTCATTAGAGTATCTACACAATAAGGCGAAACCATCGTCGGTGAATCTGATTATGACGTCGCCGCCATTTGGATTGGTGCGAAAAAAATCATATGGGAATGAGGATGCCGCGGCATACTGCGAGTGGTTTCGACCATTTGCCGAAGGTTTTAAGCGCGTCCTGAAAGAAGATGGGAGTCTTGTGATAGACATCGGCGGTGCCTGGAAGCCCGGTACGCCTACTAGATCTCTTTACCACTTCAAGCTGTTGATCATGCTGTGTGAGGAGTTTGGTTTTCATCTCGCTCAGGAGCATTTCTGGTGGAACCCTGCCAAATTGCCCTCACCCGCAGAGTGGGTGAACGTACGTCGAGTCCGGGTCAAGGATGCTGTCAATTGTGTGTGGTGGCTATCTAAAACGCCTTTTCCGAAGGCAAATAATCGACGTATTCTGGCCCCGTATTCAGATTCGATGAAAAGTCTGCTGAAGAATGGATATACGGCGAAACTGAGGCCATCCGGTCATGATATATCGGATAAATTCTCAAAGAATAATGGGGGCTCAGTCCCTCCAAATCTCCTTGCGATTGCGAATACAGAAAGCAATGGCTATTACCAGGAATACTGCCGGGCTCACGGAATTGATATTCATCCGGCGCGTTTTCCTGCGCTTTTGCCCGAATATTTCATTCGATTCCTGACTGATCCCGGAGACTTTGTGCTTGATCCGTTTGGAGGATCCTGTGTGACAGGAATGGTGGCCGAGTCAATGAAGCGGAAATGGACTTGCGTAGAACTATCAAGCGAATATATCCGAGGGGCGCTAGCGCGTTTCCATAGCGGTGACGCGGCGATGGCGAGAGGCCGTGCTGCGACGTACAGCGTCAATACCCCCTGTTTTCTACCTATAAATGAGGTGGACGTGCCATTGGTAGCCGATGGCGGTGCGTCCAGGCCCGCGTCATCACGTGGGGGTAAAGACGCTTCGAGCGTGGAGTCTGAAGGCCCACGAGTCAAGGCATCCGCTAACAAGACCAGAGAAATCCGTCAGGTTGACGGGAGTCGTGCCGTCGACCTGCTGAGTGAATCCGAACAGGTTTGATGTAACGATGATGCTGTCGCGAAGCAGATTTCGGGCGTGTAGGTCACTAGCCGGGCATGAGTCGCGACAGTAGCGAACCAGCTGTGATACCGCGTCAATAATTGCTGAAGAGGCGGATGCACGTGAACCGAACCATTTGCATTCGATGTGTGCAAGTACTTTGTTATCCAAACTACGCCGTATTGTGACATCCGCACGGGACGATCCCAAACCAGCTTGGAGACTTTCGGCCGTCTCTCGGATGAGTAGCTCTGACTCATCAAGCTGCTCTGCAGTGCGCATTGGCAATGCATGCTGCCAATGCAAACTGTAGGGCCCTACGGTAGCTATTTCGCTGCCCCCGACTATAGATTTTTTCCAACGGACCTTTTCTCCACATGCTTTCGCTAAGGATTCAGCAGCGGCTAACGCGGATGCGAGTTCCAATTTTTGCCAATCTTCCAATTGAGCAATGAGAGTATCGGATAGAAGTTGCCTCAGTGCTTGAGGGTCCATCCCCTCTATAGCATCAAATTTAGCTACAGCCTCGGCTGCTGAACGGTAGAGTGGAGATAAGCTTTTTCTCGCATCAAGAATAGCGGCACTTCCCGGGCGTCTTCTACCGGAGGGTGACAGCATGACTTCTCTAAGGGCGCGTAACCTAGTCGCTCCCTCGAATAGTGCGGCATGACCGTATATCCATTCTTGCTCCGGTTTTATTTGGTGTCGGCGAATGGCAGCAAGTACCAGTGACTCGGCCTGTAGTAAGACCCACGCGAGAACGTTATTGCGGCGAGTGAGGGCTGAGTATGATGGCTCTGAGACTACAAATAGGGTGGAATCACCGGTCAGTTCTTGGGCATATAAGGTTTCACGCGCATTAACCGTACCAGGTATTTCGCCAGAGTACGTATTCGTCGTGTATGCAAGTGAGGATTTGACGTCCCGGGGATAGTTAATTACGTGCTTGGCAATACTCGTTACGGAGGAAGAAAGGGCCCATCGCAGCAACAGCTCCTCTCGCTCTTCAATGTCAGCCTTGGGCGTCCAGGATCGCCATCCCTGGCCTTGGCGCGACCGATAACATCGCAAGATGGCCGCGAGGCAATAATCGGAAACATCAGATGTTTCTGGTGCCATCAGGGAGCGAGCTCTAAAAACCGGCGTTCCACGTTGGCAGCCTGGAGGTCATTCAGACTCCAGGCTTCGGAAAGAGATTGTGCGCAATCCATTGCTTCTGCACGGCTTATGCCGTCTAGTAGCGGTAGGAATGTCGACGCCATTACTACGATAAACACTTCCTGGGTGGATGCGGTTGGGGTGGCAAGAAAATCGATATTTTCCTCCATTGCAGCCGCCAATTTTAGGAAGTCAATCACCGGGGCACCGCCTAGTTCTCGATGACGGTTAACTATATTCCACAGTTCGGCAACCGGGTTGGGGTATGCAGGATCAGCTGGTCCCTTCAATAATCGCAGCTTCGTCAATGTATCGCGTACGAATGCATAAGTATCATCCGGGATACCAACGCGAATCCATGTGAAACGTCGAGATAGTGCATAGCTAATCTGTTCAAGTTGAGTTTTGTCAACTTGATTTAATGTACAAAGCATTGCCCAATTGGGGCCAGGTGCGAATTCGTGCGGCTTCTTATTAGGATTGGGTTTCGGCAGGATTTTGTAGCAAGGGCTATTGGGGTCATCGACTCTCACTCGATATGGAAGAGTAGTGGATTGACCACTGAGAACCGAGAATAGGGGCCCAATTACCTTATCTATCGGGCAACGATTGAGCTCATCAATAATAATGGGCTTATGGAAATCTCTCAGCAATGCGCCGGGAATGAAGCCCATTTGGCCGGGGCCGAGCGGTTGATAGCCACCAACAAGGTCTTGAGAGTTCCAGGAAGATGAGCCGGTCAATAGGGTGTACGCAGGCTCAGCTTCACCATTTTCTTCCCCCGCTATTTGCTCTGCGATGTATTCGGCAAGTGTGGTTTTTCCCGTTCCTGGCGGACCGTGAAAAATGAAATGTCTCTTTCCTGTTCGTAGTGCAGCATTAATAACCTGATAAACGCTATCGGAAATCCCGACCAGTTCAGGCGACGGTTGAATTTCGACCGGTTCTGCCTCCGTATGCGCTGCAACTGACAGTACACGGGTTATGTCCTCTTGCAACCGATTTACATCATCTACCATTCGGAAGTCATACACGGACACTTCTGCGTTGCCGCTTGAAAGCCAGTCACGAAGCGCAAAGGTAGCGTCTTCATAGGTAAGCGAATGGCCCGAGTCGGATTGAAATGGGGTCCTATCGCCCATCGTCATAATTAAGTTGATTTGGTCGATGCCAACCGCTGTTTTTGTTGTTGCACGGCCCTTGTAGCTCACCTCGCTCCGCTCTGCATTAAAGTCAGTAAGCGCATCACCAGAGGTGCCTGCCGGTAAGGGTCTTGCGAAGACGAATTGGACCAACCATTCCCATCCCCGGGGAAACTGGAAGGAGCTTTCCCCAAGCTTGACGGCGGGCATCATGCGGAATGCCGTGACGGCGCAGGTCCCTTGTCCATTGTTGATATAGCCCGGCGTGCCTGCCGCCGGGAGGGGGGCGCCAGACTGGTCCAAAGCAAGTGTCGCAATGGGCGGTTGCACAGTGGCGTCAATATGCACGATCCAGCGAGGGGGCTTACTGCTTACATTCGAGGGGGTTGCCCAGAAGCCGGTTGTGGTCGACACGGGTTCCGGTAAGGCGAGATCACGTGTTCCCGACGTGCGCCGAGTATATGTGAACGGCCTAAGCGCCGCTTTGGTGACTTCCCGAGCAACCGTCTCAGAGCCGAGGATATTCTGTTGTGCTGGTGCTGTGGCCACGTTGATCTCTAGGTTGTTTTAGATAGCCTGCATTGCCTGACGGACAATAGTATTCTCAACTACAAAGGTAAACACTATAGGCCGCTTATGAGCGGGTATCAGTGTGGTATGCACATGCGATGAAAAAATCCCCCGCTCTGTGCAGAGCCGCGCGTTTCCCACTCTTTTGTCAAGTATTTATGTAAAATTGTTTGACAAATTGAACTCAATCGTGCGCTCAAAGTCAAGCCCGGTCGCAGCGTTTGGCCGTCTAGGCGGATCACTCACAAGGGGAAGTATGTCTAGGGACTTAGGACTGGCCACCCTTTCGCTATCTGATCAGTATCGCACAGGCGAATCAGACCTCGTGGCGGATTTTTATCGGCCATGCCTGCTCAACTCATGCGTATACCGCCGCGCTGTCGGCTATTTTCGGTCGAGCGTGTTTCTCATTGTCGGCCCGGCAACCGTAGAGTTCGCCCGACGGGGAGGAAAAATATTCCTTGTCTGCTCTCCCGAACTGGAGGGCGCGGATGCTGACAGCATCGCAGAGGCTTATGAAGCCCGTCGAGCGCATGTCGCGAAGACCCTATCCGAAGAGATAGAGGGTCTTCTTGCTCAGAATGAGACATCCTATCGATTGCGCGTCTTGTCTACTCTCGTCGCAAGCGGTGCGATGGATATTAGATTGGCCCTACGTCCGCCGGCTCAGGGTCTTTATCATGAAAAAATCGGAATTTTCAGGGATTCGTGGGGGGGCGCAGTTACGTTTCTTGGCTCTGCGAACGAGACGTGGAACGGATGGCATTTCGCGGGGAATTACGAGGCAATTGAGGTTTTTCGCTCCTGGATGGGGAACGGCGAAGCGGATCGAGTTGCTAGGCACGAAGCTTACTTCGAGCGGCTTTGGAATGGACTTGTTCCCGGGGTAGATATCATTGAATTTCCTGATGCAGTGAGGCGTCAACTCCTCTCCACCGCGTTAGGTTCCATTGAAGAGGTAGATTGCGAACGGCTAGGCGCGAATTCTTTGCCCTCTCGTCGGAGAAGTCCTTTTCCTCATCAGTCTGCAGCTCTTGACGCTTGGAGAGCCGTCGGTCGTCGCGGCATACTTGAACATGCTACAGGGAGCGGCAAAACATTCACGGCCATAATCGCGATCAAGGAACACTTGGACTCGGGCGGTCCGGTCCTGGTCCTTGTACCGAGTCGGCTTCTTCTCGAGCAGTGGGCGTCAGAGTTACGTGACGAAATTCCTGAAGCGGCACTGATCGTAGCTGGCGCTGGACATACGAAGTGGCGTCAGCCAGGTCGTTTGAAGTCCATGACGGCGCCCGGCTCTTTCTCTCTCAAACGCATAGTCCTGGCGACTATGCAAACGGCGGCCACCGATGACTTTCGCCGTATGGTGATTGACGGCCCACATCTGATGATGGTTGCCGATGAGGTCCATCAAAGCGGAAGTTCGCATCACTCGAAAATTTATGGGATTGATACAGGAAGCCGACTTGGTCTAAGCGCGACGCCCAAGCGTTATGGCGATGCGGAAGGTACGGCGAAGATGTTAGCGTACTTCGGACCTGTTGTTCCTCCCCCCTTCACGCTGAACGATGCAATTCGTGCCGGGCGGCTTGTTGAGTATGAGTATTTTCCTCATACCATTCACCTTTCGCCAGAGGAGGCTGAAGAATGGAAGCGGTTGACTCACCTCATCGTGAGGGAACTAGCTAAGAGCCCCGAGAATAGTTCACTGCCTCTCTCGGACAAAGCCAAAATGTTGCTGATTCGTCGCTCACGCATTGCGAAGAAGGCATCAGCAAAGATTGACTTGGCGGCGGAGGTCTTGGCCGGCGCGTACGAGCCGGGGCAACGGTGGCTCGTCTACTGCGAGGATGGTCATCACCTGCGTAAGACAATTGAGGCTATACGTAAGAAAGGCTTACATCCTGTCGAGTACTTCACCGGAATGGAGGGGGATCGAGCCGCTGCCTTGGAATGGTTCCGCTCGTTCGGAGGCATACTCGTCTCAATCAAGTGTCTGGATGAGGGGGTGGATATCCCCACCGTGGATCATGCCTTGATTCTCGCCTCATCCCAGAATCCGAGGCAGTTTATCCAAAGGAGAGGCCGTGTGCTTCGCACAGCACCTGGTAAAACATTGGCGATTATCCACGATGCATTAGTGGTTCCGTTGAGCATTGATGAGGAGCCTGAGCAACTCGCTTTACTGAAAAGCGAGTTGGCTCGAGCCATAGAGTTCGCCGAATCGGCGGTTAACCGGTCCGCTGGTGCGGAGATAAGATCTGTAGCTGCGTCTCTCGGGTTTGACCCCGACATGCTGCGAGATGAAGGTATTGAGGAGGAAGTAGAGGAATGATCGACCTGTCAAGGGAGGGCTCAAATGACCGCGAGGATCTCGCCTTAGCGACGCTTCGTACAGTTGCAAACGAGGGGGACGATTGTCTTCCGCCGGATTTGGTAGAGAAACTCTATCGATTGCAGAGGCGACACCAGTTTGACGTGGACAGAGCAGTATCGGTCCAGGAAATGCAGCGTCTACTCGAACAGTATGTGGACTCGTTAGAAGGGGGGGCATCACGATGAAGCTTCTGTCCCTCTCCATGCACAATTTCATGCCCTACAAGGGAGAGAACACCATCGTTTTTCCGGAAGACGAGATCCGGAATGTCATGATTGTCTTTGGCGATAATATGCGTGGCAAGACTAGCCTCTTGAACGCCTTGCGATGGGTATTCTACGGCAAAGCACTAGGTCGGCATCTTAGAGAGATTCCGCTCCACGAGCTTCTGAATAAGGAGGCAGCCATGGAGAGTGATTTCGTTATTGAGGCTGCCGTAGTATTCGAGGCAGAAGGGCATCGCTACGAGTTACGTAGACGCGCTCTGAAGCGCCCGATGGTCGCTTTTCCCTCTCGTCCAGAAGACTTCCAGGTGTCGGTTGGATTGCAAAAGGATGGCATGGCACTGCCAGGCCACGTTGTTGAATCTGAGATAAATCGTTTCGCCCCAGAGCAGGTATCTCGATTCTTTTTGTTTGACGGGGAGCTTCTCCAAGAATATGAATCATTGCTGATCGAGGGTAGCGAGCAGGGGCGGCGTATAAAAGAGGCCATTGAGCAGGTTTTAGGTGTGCCTACACTGATTAACGGGCGCGATGAAGCGGAGACTCTTCTAAAGCAGTTTAGGCGCCATCAGCAAAGGGACTTGTCCCACGTCGTGGGCCTTGAGAGGCAGGCTGAAAAGCAAGCCGAGTTCCAGCGACGCCAAGAATCTCTTGAAAACGATTTAGCAATGCTGCGGGAGAAGTTGAATCAAACGAAATCCGAGCGTTCATCACTCGATGATGAGTTGGAAAAGGTCGATTCTATACACCGTGCGAAAACAAGACTGGATCACTTGCGACGCCGTCAAAGCGAGATCGACAAGCGGCTTGGTGCAATCTCTGTAGATAAGCAGTTAACACTTCGATCGGCGTGGAAAGACCTTCTTCAACCGAAACTCGCAGCGCGCAAAGAAGAGCTTTACGCAGAGCAGACTAAGATGACGGCTCTGCTAGCCGAAAAGTCAGCGCTTGAATCAAAGCGGGATGATCTTCAGCAAATGCTAAATGAAGATACCTGCCCTACTTGTGGAAGACCTGCTGAAGAGTCGAAGCGATATGAAGCTGGAAAACTTCTCGGCGAGGTTGAGGCGAAGTTACGCAGGATATCCGTGGATTATGTTTCGCTTGGAGAGGTGAACGCGAGAATTCGCGAGATTGATCGTCTGGCAGGTGTCGGAGCAGCCTCCAGAATTAGAGCGTTGGATGAAGAGCGAGCTCGTTTGGATGTGGAGCTTACGAAGATCGAAAACGATGCCGAAAGTCTGTCTGACCAGATTAAAGGCGTTGACACTGCTGAGATTGCCAGAAAACGTGTGTTGCGAGACAGTCTCCTCCAGGAAGAGGCGAGGTTGGAGCGGGATGTGGATGACCGGACACGTGAAATCGATAAGGTTAAGCGAGAGCTCGCCATAATCGCCAAATCACTTGATGACCTTCCGCAAGCCAGAGCCAAGAGGAGTTCGGCAATGGTTAAGGTGTGTATGGCTGTAGAAAAGCTCTTCGAGGAAAGTATTGAGAGACTACGCAAAAAACTAAAAGCAGAGGTGGCTGCGAAAGCGAGCGAAGCCTTTGCACACCTTACGACACAGAAGTCCTACTCCGGTCTGGAAATCAACGACAACTACGGCCTGACAATCCTCGATGAAAACGGCGCCCGCGTTACAGTGCGAAGCGCAGGGGCCGAGCAAATTGTGGCACTGTCCCTAATAGACGGTCTCGCGAGAACTGGGCGTGCGGCAGGCCCAGTGGTGATGGATACACCATTCGGACGACTGGATCTGAGGCATCGCGACAACATTTTGCGTTATCTGCCGACGACAACAGGACAGTTGGTTTTATTGGTCCACGATGGCGAGATCCGTCGTGAAAGTGACCTTGCCCCCTTGGCGTCGCGTATCGGTGCAGCATACGAGATCAAAGAAGTTTCCCCCCGTCATTCAAGAATCGAGAGGGTTCATTCATGAACGATCTAATGAGCGGAAACGAACCGACGATGATAGGTGTAAGTGAACGCACCCATCCATTACTTAAACGGTTGAAAGACGACGGTCACTTTTCGGAGATGGCAGATGCCTACCGATTTGGCGTCGCCCTCGCCCTTGCACACGGTGTACAACCCGACGAAATCGTGGGGACCCGACAGACAGTTTTCAGTGTTGCGACAATTGACCCTGATCGGGAAATAGCGACGGCGGTTAATGCCATCCTGGGCGACGACGGTTCTTCGATTTACAGACGCGTCGAGCGCTTGGCCGAATGGGGTATTAGAGAACTGGCTCGACATGCTGAAGATGGGGAAATCGACTTTGCCAGTCTGTTGAGTGCGGCTGCGCGCCTTGTGGAAGACGGTGATTTATGAAGCCTCTTCGGGCTTATCTTCTAATTCGTCTACCTTCTGATGACGTAGAGGTCTCGGCTCATCGTGATTTGGAAAGCGTCGTTAGTTCGTGGAATGGTCGTCTCCTTCCTGAAGCTTCAGCGGCGCTGCACGTCGGCTACTGGCGTCCGGAAACTGAGGAATTTCTTGAAGCATTAAGAGCGTACCCTGGAAGAATACTTATTAGCGCCTCAGCCGTACACGCGTTACCAAAACAGTTTCGGTCCTCAATAAAGGCCGTCGGATCGGCCGGCGACCTTCCTCTTCATCTAGCGCTGGCAGGTTGGGGATACGATATCGAGGACACAACTATTTCTCGAGTTGAATCTTCTGTTTGCACGGAGCGTAGCGCTCGGGACAGTTTCTCTAAAGAACCACGGGAGGACCCGCAAATTCATAGCGGATGGCTTAGAGAGTTCGCACAGGTGCATCCTTCAAAGTTTGAAGAGGCTATGAGGGAAGGAGTCGTTGATGAGCAAAGTTTTTTGGCGGTGGAAGGAACTCTCCCTGTATATCTGCAGCATGCTCTGGGTGAAGCGAGATTTCGCTGGTACTGTGCTGTTCCTTCAGCAGAAGACATCATTGATTACATCGCTTTTACGCCCTTGTGGTTCCGGTCTTTACCAATCGAAGTTCTCGGGCTGTCCAACAGGTCGGCAAACATCATGCGCGCTAACGCTATCCATGAAATTGCAGATTTTCGCCGTTACTCAGCTCGAAAGGTGCTTGCGTTCGCAGGCATGGGACGCAAGTCGTTTCATGAGATAGGGACTCGTTTACTCACAGTTCTTGCTGGTGGCGCCACATCACCAGTAGTCCAGATAAATTCGGACAGGGCAACGCGTTTGCTTGACGAGCGAAAGGTTACTTCGCAAAGTGTTCGGCATTCTATTCCGGTAAATGATGGGGGGGGATTTTCTGTTACCCCCTCCGTACAAAACGAACATGACGAACTTTCTGAGGTCATTACGTTCAGCCAAGCTCTAGAAGCGGCGTTCCACCTGCTGACGGGGCAGGAGCGTCGCATTATGGAAATGCGGATGGGCGTTGATGGAGAGCCAATGACTCTTCAGGAAATCGGGGAGGAGCTAGGAGTAACGAGAGAGCGTATCCGACAGATTGAGAGCCGATGCATCCGGCAGCTAAAAGGGATATCTTACTGGAGTAGCGTACTTGGACCGAAAATTCGTCGCATTCTAGAAGAACGAAACGATTACCTGGCTCCTCACGGGCTAGAGATACTAGACCCTGCGCTTAAAGGTGCCTCAAAGTCCCTCTGCACGTTGGAATATATATTAGAAAAGCTGGTAGAGCCGAAGCTGCACTTGGTCAGAGAGGGTGGACAATGTTTCGTGACAGAAATCAAACAGCAAGAGTGGCTCGACCTCGTTCGGTCTGCAAGGAAGCTTCTCGAAAGTTTAACCGAGACACGTGCCTCTTTCGACGAAGCGCGTAACTTGGTAGATGGATTGTTAGTGGGAAGAGGACGAGAACTACGTGGCGAACTCTGGGCTGCAGCTGCCAAGAATGCGCATTTCGCAGACGGAAATTTGGTGGCGTATGGGGCAGGTGCGGAACATATGGTACTCGCCATTCTCGAGTCATCCGATGTGCCTCTTCATTATGCTGACATTCATCAAATATCAATAGAGAATGGATATAACTATGATTTAAGAAGGATTCATAATGCGGCAGCCGCGGTGGGGGTGCTTTATGCCAGAGGAACATATGGGACAATGCGGCACTTCCCTTTGGAGGAGGCGCAGAAAAGTCTTGTGATTTCGGAGGCGGAAGATCTAATTGGCAGCGAGGGCGAAGCTCGACAGTGGCATGCTAGGGAAATCTGTGATCGTCTTGAAGAGCGTGGCCTTGATTGTGATGGGAATCTTAGTCCGTATATTGTCTCGATAGCACTGTCCGGGTCGAGATATCTGACCTATCTGGGACGTATGGTTTGGGCCGCCAAGTCAAGCGGGGCTACGGGTGTGGCTAATCGGCTGGATATGCATCAAGCCGTGGTGTCCATACTCATCGATAATGGCGCGCCAATGATAGCTAATGATATTAAGGCTCGTCTTTCAGCCGAGCGTGGCGTGAACACTTTTTTTCAAATACAGCCGGAAGGTCGGCTGGTTCGCGTAGGCGTCGGCGTCTGGGGTTTGATCGATCGCGACGTTCCGTTCTCGGAAGAAGAGTCAAGAAGAGTTATGGAAGTGCTGCGCTCTACTCTGCTCGAGACCGAGAAAGGTATTCATTCGTCCGAGATTATCGATAAGGTATCAGGTATTGAACCCCTTGCGCAACGTGTGAAGGATCCGGTACTACTTTTGGGATTGGCTCAGAAATTCGAAGGTTTCGGTGTATCGAAAGGTCAGTATCTCTACCTATTAGAATGGGGTGAACCGAGACGGATGAACATGAACGAAGCCATGACGCATGTTCTCAAAGAGGCCGGCCAAGACGGTATTACGATTCAGGATGGAACGGCCCGAGTGTCTGAATTGCTTGAACGACCTTTCCCTATAAATTCGTCCTTTGGTCAAATGGCGTTCCATCTCGGTGCTGTGTATGATCAGGCCACCAAACGGTGGCGACTCTCAGATGAGGATGAAAGAACTACTGAAACCGAAGATGATCGAGAAATCTGGCCTGCTGTCCCCTGAGTGTGCGATGGGTATAAGGTGATCAAAGCGATAAAAAAGTGCTTAGGAATGACGCCGGAATCGATCCGTAACGTTTCGCCAGTTCGTACGAGGCGGCATCTTGCCGGCCAGTAAGCTCTCAAGCACGCACCGCTAAACGTTGTCGAGATTTCAGCGTATGACGTCCTTCACTGTCTCGTCGGAATGTTGGCTT
>Ga0079224_100009902_pt1 | contig 13053 bp, 12 predicted proteins | sample Stecom2015_FD_80414 | JGI IMG/M metagenome (GOLD analysis project Ga0079224, IMG submission 80414) | Agricultural soil microbial communities from Utah to study Nitrogen management - Steer compost 2015 | ecosystem: Environmental > Terrestrial > Soil > Agricultural land | place: USA: Utah... | reverse complement strand
TGAAGTGGTCGACGCCGAAGAAGCGAACCCGCTTCCAGTGCTGCCCATCGGGGAGCGGCACGTGGACCTGATCGTCCTTGTCGTTGCGGTGTCCCCACGGCTCCCGGACCTGCCGCTCCAGGGCGGCGCGGTGCGGGTCGTGCGCGTCGCCGCCGGGATCCGCGACGGTCACGGAGCTCGGATTGGGCGGCTGCCCGGGGGGTTGGCGTGGCCCAGACGCGCACCCCGCTCCCACGACCAGCAGCAAGGCGACCCAGAGCTTCGATCTCATCGTGGGTTCGACGAGCGCCGCCCCGCAGATCGTCATTCGATTCGAAGCCGGGCGCACGCTGGGCGCCCCGCGCTAGATTTCGCTCGACCGCAGCGAGATGGCGTTCTTGTCGGCCACGCCCAGCCCGAGCTCGCCCGCGACGCGGATGTAGCGCGGCTCGCGCTTGGCTTCCGTGAGGGTCTTGAGCCCGCGTGCCTTGCGCTCTTTCTCGATCACGTCCCACCCCACCATGTCCATGGCGACCGGATCGGTCGAAACGTAGACGGCGCCGTGCGGGATGCGCGTGTTCGGGTCCTTGTCGAGCGGCCCCTTGTCGTACGTTATCTTGAACGCATCCGTGATGTGCAGGCGCACGCGGCTGGTGACCACCGGGTGGTTGTACAGCATCGCGATCTGCGGGCTCGCGTTGTGGGCGTGGTGCTCGTGCGGGTTGTTGATGTTGCCGTGCGTGATGTTCTTCAACGTCCCGGTGTACCCGCAGATCGAGTGATCTTTGATCTGCGTCATGTCGATCACGGCGGTGGCTTCCGTGAAAAAGTGGCAGTACTTGGTGCGGATGCCCTGGAAAATGCTGACCTCGGGCATGGTGTGGTACACGTTGTTGTGCGTGCCGGTCTTGACGCCGTCCGGCAGCTTGTTGCCCTTGTACCCGACGCGAGTGCCGAGCAGATAAGAGGGGTACTGCTCGTACACGGTGATCCGCTCTGCGGGCACACCGACGCCGAGCACGGCCTCGACCACCGGAGCGATGAGCTCGAAGTTCACCGCCATGGTCTGCCCCTTTTGCCCGGCGATGCCGTTGACCTTCACCGCGACCACATCATCCTTGTGGATGAAGCGCTTCATCGCCTCCACCAAATTGGGGGCGCCGGTGAACTCCATCATCGCCGTCTCCAAGAGCCGCCGGGCGATCTCCGGTTTCGGCCACAGCTGGTTCGGCTGCATGATGGACGCGAAATCACTCTTGGCGCTGACCTTCACGACCCGACCGGGGGCCACCCAGGGGCTGAACCCCGTCGGCGGCTGCGCCACCAAGTCGGCGATCGACCTCTTCGCCGCCGCCGCCCGAGCGGTCGAGAGCACCCCCGCCCCGGCCGCGCCGAGCCCTGCCACCACCGCGCCACCGATGAACCGGCGCCGCGACAATCCCCGCTGATCGCTGTGCGACATGCTGCGCTCCTTCGTGCGAGAGAATCTGGGAGTAACATGGCCCGGCGCAGGCGGCAAACCAGGCCGGATTTCGAGCATGGGTTCAGCTTTCCGGGGGTGGCGCCGCCTTCTCCGGATCCAAGACGAAGTGAGGGGTCAAGCGCTTGAGGCTGCGCACACCGATGCCGCGCACCCGCAGGAGGTCCGTGGGGCGGCGAAAGCGCTTCAACCGTTCGCGCAAGCGCACGATCGCCTCGGCGCGTTTCACTCCCACACCCGGCAGCCGGGTGAGCTCTTCGGCGGTGGCAAGGTTCAAGATCACCTTGCCGTCGGCCGTGATGCCGGGCGAGCCACCGCTGGATGCCGCCCGAGCTGAACCAGAAGCCGGCTTGCGGCACGGCACGACCGGCGCCTTGGCCCGCTCGGGGTGTTGCTCGGCCTTGGCCCCCGAGCTGCTGGGCGGCGGCGCCGGCAGCGCGGGCGGAGCGGCGCTGGCCGCCGTCTTCGTGTCACCCGGCGCAAGCCAGGCCTGGCCGAGCAACGCCGCCGGCGCCGCTCGCCGCTCGGCGACGAGCACCCCCGACCCCGCGCGCGTGCGCGCGACGTGACCGACCGCGCCGAGCCCCGCCATGACCGCCACGATCCCCGCCGCTTTGAGCGCCCACCGAAACGCCGGCGAGCGCAGCCGCTCGCCAAGCCGCCTCCGCCAGCCCGCGGCTGCGGGGGCCGCCTCGCGGCCCCCGCCCAGGCAAAGCGACGCGCCGGACGAGGCGATGAGGGCCGCTGGCGCTCGACCGACCTCGCCCGCGTCTCTGGCCCGACGCTGGCCGTTCACGACAGCTCCACCACGGAGTCGTCGGCGCTGTGGCCGTTCTGAAAGCTGCGGCGAAACCCGGTCGAATCATCCCTTGGGATGTAGTCGCGGATCTGGAGCTCCCCGTTGACCGGCACCGCTTCCAGCCGGACGTTGATCGAGCCGTCCTGATTGAGGAACGCCACGCCGACCCGGTTCCAGTACTTCTTGTTGGCCCGCTCGGTGATGACGTACACGATCTTCATTTTGCTGTTGTCCATCGATCCATCTCCTTTGTGCCGGCTTCGGCCGGCGGAGAGGACCGAGTGCGAGCGCCGTGCCAGCCGACGAATGAGTGAAACGCCGGCATCCAGGCCCGATCGGCCGCGGCGAGCGCCGCCAGGCCACCGGCGCCGTCGCCACCCCAAAGACCCCGCGCTCTCGGCGCGCTTCAATCGGCGGCTTGGACGGCCGCTCGCAAGGTATCGAGCAGGGGCTGCACCTGCTCGTGCCGCAGCTTGAGCAGCGAGCGATTGGCGACCAGCACGCTCGAGACGTTGCAGATGACCTCCCGCTCTTCGAGATCGTTCTCGACCAGCGTCGCGCCGGTCTCCACCAGGTCGACGATCAGGTGGCTCAGCCCGACGAGCGGCGCGAGCTCGACCGACCCCTGAACGTAGACGATGTCAGCCTGGACCCCCCGGCTGGCGAAGTGCTCGGCGGCGATGCGCGGGTACTTGGTCGCGATGCGCGGCACCGCCGGGACGTCGGCGCCGCGGGGGGCTGCCACGACCATGCGGCACTTGGCGATGTTCAAGTCGAGCGGCTGGTAGAGGTCGTAGCGGCGTTCGAGCAGCACGTCGCGGCCGCTGATACCAAGGTCGGCGGCGCCGAACTCGACGTAGGTGGGCACGTCGTCGGGCTTCAGCAGCAGAAAGCGCAGCTTGCCGTCGGCGCTGTCCCGCACCAGCCGCCGATCGTCGGCCAACAGGCACGCGGCGTCGTAGCCTGCCCGCTCGAACAGCGGGACCAGCGCCTTGAGGATCCTGCCCTTGGGCACGGCGAGGGTGAGCGGTCTCATGGCACGTCCGACTCCAACCGGAAGCGCTGGATGTCGGCGCCCACGGCCTGGAGTTTTCTTTCGATGCGCTCGTAGCCGCGGTCGAGGTGGTAGACCCGGCGCACCACGGTCTCCCCGTCGGCGACCAACCCGGCGATGACCAGCGACGCGCTCGCTCGCAGGTCGGTCGCCATGACCGAGGCGCCGCTCAGCCCCTGGACCCCTTGGACGATGGCGACGTTGCCCCGGGTCTCGATGTTGGCGCCCATGCGCTTGAGCTCCGGCACGTGCATGAAACGGTTCTCGAAGATCGTCTCCGTCAGCACGGCGCGCCCCTTTGCACAGCACATCAGCGCCATGATCTGGGCCTGCATGTCGGTCGGGAACCCCGGGTGGGGCGCCGTCGTGACGTCGATCGGTTTGAGCGCCGACAGGCGCCGTACCCGAGCGTGATCGCCCTCGCGCTCGATCTCCAGGCCCGCCTGGCGCAGCTTCGCCACGACCGGCTCCAGGTCGTCGAGCGGCGCGTGCTCCAAGAGCACGTCGCCGCCGGTCGCGCCGACCGCCGCCATGAAGGTGCCCGCCTCGATGCGATCGGAGATGATGGCGTGGTCGAAGGGCTCGAGCTCGTCTCGCCCGTGCACGTGGATGATCGCGGTGCCGGCGCCTTCGATCCGCGCCCCCATCTTGTTCAGGACGCGCGCCAGCTCCTCGACCTCGGGCTCCCGGGCGCAGTTGACGAGCGTCGTGCGCCCCTTGGCCAGGGCCGCGGCCATCATCAGGTTCTCCGTGCCGGTCACCGTCGGCAGGTCGAACACCACCTCCGCCCCGCGCAGGCGCGGCGCCTCGGCGAGGATGTAGCCGTGCTCGACCTGGATCGTTGCCCCCAGGGCCTCGAGCCCCTGCAGGTGCTGATCGACGGGCCGTGCCCCGATGGCGCAGCCGCCGGGCAGCGAGACCCGCGCGCGGCCATGGCGCGCCAAGAGCGGACCCAAGACCAGGATGCTGGCGCGCATCTGCCGGACCAGATCGTACGGGGCCTCCGGCACCGCCGGGCCCGAGCTTTTGACCTCCACGACGGGGATGTCGACCATCACGTCGCGCCCGAGCACCCGGAGCAGCGCCGCGGTCGTGTCGATGTCGCGCAGCCCAGGCACGTTCCGCAGGCGGCTTCGGCCGTCGGACAGCAGCGTGGCGCAGAGGATCGGCAGCGCCGCGTTTTTTGCGCCGCCCACACGGATGGTGCCGTGCAGCGGCCGGGTCCCGCGGATTTTGATGGCGTCCATGCTCGGAGCCCCGGCCCTACGCCGTGTCCGGCCGGCGCGCAACAAAAAGGGCCGCCGCTGCAAGTCGCGTGTGGCCGCCGGGGACGGAGTCGCTCTACCCTCTGCCCCCATGCGAATCGGCCCAGCGCTGGCGTTCTGTGGCGCGATGGCCCTGGCGTCGTGGACGGCGCGAGCTCAGGTCGCTCCATCGCTCGATCTCCGCGGGTTTCGTCCCCCGACCCACCCCGAGAGCTCGCTGTTCCTCGAGCCGACGTCCACGCCGGGCCCCGGCGCTTTCAATGTGGGCGCGTGGGGCTCGTACGCCTACCGTCTGTTCACGCTTCGGGACCAGGACGGATCGGTGGTGCTGGAGCCGGTGCAGCACCAGGTCTCGCTCGACTACGTGGCGAGCATCGGGCTCGGGGAGCGGGTGTCGCTCGGGCTCAGCCTGCCGACCGTGCTCTACCAGACCGGCGACGACGCCGAGGACAGAGGGCTCATCCGGCTGCCAGCGACCGCGCTTGGCGACGTCGGGTTTCGCGCCAAAGCGACGCTCTTGCCGGGCGGGGAGCTGGGCGGCTTCGGCTTGGCGGCGATCGCGCACGCGACGGCGCCCACGGGCAATCAAAACGCCTTCGTCGGCGAGGGCGTCAGCACCGGTGGCCTCGATCTGCTGGCGGAGCTGCGGCTCATCGCGCTGGCCGTCCGCGCCAGCGCGGGCGCGCGGATCCGGGGCGAAGAGGAGCTCTTTCAAGGCGAAGCGTTCGGCCACGTGCTGCCGTGGGCCTTCGGCATCACGCTGCGCCCGCAGGCGTTCGGTCTGGACGACCGCGGACGGTGGGACTGGACGCTCGAGAGCCGCGGCGCCATCGCGCTGACCCCGCGCTTCGCCGCGGGCACGCAGTCACCGGTGAGCCTGGCGCTCTCTGGCCGCTATTCGCTCGGCGGGGACGTCTCGTTGATCGGCGGCGTGGAGGCGCCCTTGAACGACGCCGTGGGCAACCCGAGCGTGCGGGTCATCCTGGGCATCGGTTGGGCGCCGCGGTTCTACGACGCCGACGGAGACGGAGTGGCCGACGCGGACGACGAGTGCCCCGAGCTCGCCGAGGATCTCGACGGGTTCGAAGATCACGACGGCTGTCCGGACTTCGACAACGACGATGACGGCGTCCCCGACGACGAGGATCGCTGCCCTCGAGAACGCGAGGACGAGGACGACTTCGAGGACGACGACGGCTGCATCGACCCGGACAACGACAAGGACGGCATCCCGGACGAGAAGGACAGCTGCCCGGACGAGCCGGGGCCCGCGCCCGACGGCTGCCCGCCGCGCGACGAGGACGGCGATGGGCTGCTCGGTCCGGCCGATCGCTGTCCGGAGGTCGCCGAGGACGGCGACGGCATCCAGGATGACGACGGCTGTCCGGAGACGGACGCCGACGGCGACGACGTGCCAGACCTGGAAGACGCCTGCCCCTTGGTCGCGGGCCCGCCGCGCTCCGACCCGCGCCTGCACGGCTGCCCGAGCCCCGATCGCGACGGCGACGGCTTCGACGACGCCGAGGATCGCTGCCCCGACCAGCCGGAGTCCTTCGATGGGGTCGACGACGGCGACGGCTGCCCGGAGGCCACCCCAGGCGAGCCGCTGGTCCGCTTCGATGACGCGAGCGCGAGCTTGCGCCTGCGGGTGGCGCCGACCTTCGTGGTGGACCAAAACTCGGTCGAGCTGACCCCGGAGAGCATGCCCACTTTGCGCGCCATCGCCCAGCTGCTCAACGCTCACCCCGAGCGGGTGCCCCTGGTCGCCGTGCGACCGGCCGGAGCGCCCGCCGGCGCGGCGCAGCAAGCGCTCAGCAAGTCCTTCGCGATCGTGCACGCCGTGCGCCGCCTCACCCACCGCGACGGGGCCGCCGAGTCGGTGAGCTTTCGAGCGGTGCGCCACGTGGCCGAGCCGTCGAGCGGCGTGGGCGTGATGGTGCTCGGTGCCTCCCCCGCCGCTGAGCCTGCCCCCGCTGGCGGGGAAGCTCGCTGACCATGCTCGGACAGCGGCAACGCCGCGCCGCGCGGGCGGGCCTCTTGGCGCTATTGGCCGCCACGCCCGCGTTCGCTCAGGAGGTCGAGATCCCCGAAGCCCCGGCGGCGGCCGGGGACGGGTTGAGGTCGCGGCTCGGCCTGGCCGTGGGGGAGCGGCTGCTCGGCGCCGAGGACAGCCGCGAGCGGCGGCGAGGGCTGACGCGCCTCGGCGCGACCGGGGGCGCCCGAGCGCTCGAGCGATTGGTCGCAGCGCTGGACGACGGCGGCGCTGCCAAGACGGCCGAGGAGCGGCTGACGGCGGTCCGGGCGCTGGCCCCTCACGCCGCGGTAGCCAGCGTGCAGCGAGCGCTCGTGCGCGTGATGAACGATCCGGGGGACAGCACGGACGGCGACCGGCGGCTCGACGACTGGGTCCGCCAGAGCGCCGCGCTCGCTTTGGCAGCATCGGGCGACGCGCCAGCGCTCGACGCCCTCGGAGCGGCGTTGCGCCAGCCCGGTCCGATCGCCGACGCCGCCAAGCTCGCCGTGACGGCGCATCCGCCACGCGACCTCGACCCCTTGCTGCGGGCGCGGGGCACGCCGACCGTGGCGCTGGTCCGGACCTTGGCCGCGCTGGCCGATCAGCGCGCGTTCTACCCGCTGCGGGAGCTCGTGATGCAGGGCTCCCCGCAGGTCCGCGCCGAGGCGGCGCTCGCCCTCACCGAGCTTGGAAATCTCGAGACCGTGGAGCTCGCCCGCCACTGGCTCCAAACCGAAGAGGCACCGTTCGCGCGCATCGCCGCCACGCGCATCCTCGCGCTGGCCGGGACCGCCGACAGCGCCGAGCACATCGCCGCGCTGCTCGCTGACGAGGCGACGCGCGACGCGGGGGTGTCTTTGTGCCTGCTCGCCCCCGCCGCCCGGCTCACCCGTGCGCTGCTCGAGGCGCTCGGCGCTCCTTCATTTCGCCAGCGCCCCGAGCCGCTGCTCTCGGCGCTCGGGCGGACCGGATCGCCCGAAGCCATCACCCGCTTGGCGCGCCTGGTCGCCGATCCCGGGCTCGGCCCGTCCGCTGCCTATGCGCTCGCCCTCTCCGGCGGGTCGACCGCGGGCGCACGCATCACCGAGCTGTTCGGCTCGGCCGCGACGCGGCGCCTGGCTGCGCGCGCAGCGGTGGTGCACACGCTGGCGACGGGCGAGGAGGTCGACGGCACCGGCGCGGTGCTCGAGGCGCTGCTGCGCTCGAGCGCCCCGCAGGATCGCGCGGCGGGGGCGTGGGGCATCGCGAGCCTCTCTCCGGAGCGGGGGATCGCCCTGCTGGACGCGAAGGACGCGGCCATCGTTCGTGGCGTGGGCGCCGCCAGCGCTCACCCCGCGCTTGCGCCCGCCGCCGCGCGCCGGCTCGCGCGGGCGTCCGATCCTGTGACCCAGATCGCGCTCGCGCCAGCGCTGCTCGCCGACGCCGCGGCGGACGGGGTGCCGACCGCGCGCCTGACAGAGTGGGTCGACCGGGCGACGCCGCTCTCGGCAGCTGCCGCGTACGCGCTCGGAGCGCGCCTGTCGCCGCTCACCCGCACCACCATCGAGGACTTGCTCGACGCTCCCGATCCGCTGCTGCGCGCGCAGGTTGCCCTGGGGCTCTCCCGCTCGCAGGGATCGGCGGCGGTGGGACTGCTCGCGGCCCGCTACGCCTTCGAACCGGACGCGGACGTCCGACGCGCCCTGGTGGCCGCGCTCGGCCGGCACCCGACCGCGGCGCGCCCGACCCTCGAGCTTGCCCGAGCCCTGGATCCATCACCCGAGGCGCGGCAGCTCGCGCGGCTGGCCCTGGCGGGGCGAGCGCCCCAACACGGCCTTGGCGGCCCGGGCACGGTGTGGGTGGCGGTGGCGGGCGCCGACGGCGCGCCGGTCGCAGGTTGGGTGACCTTGTCGTCGGGCTTGAGCGTGCCGGTCGTGTCCGGACCCGACGGCCTGCTCGTGCTTTCGGGGCTGCCCGGCGGTCCGGTGACGCTTCGACTTGCAGCCCCGCTCTCGGGCGGCAAGTCTGTTGGGGACCCGAGGTGAGCGGCGTGAAGAACCATTCCCAGAGCGGCGAAGGCGAGCCGCAGACCCCGGCCTCGTTCGAAGATTCGGTGCGGCGGCTCGGGGAAATCGTCGAAGCCCTGGAAGCCGGCGATCTGCCGCTCGAGCGCTCGCTCGAGCTGTTCGAAGAGGGGGTGCGGTTCGCGCGCCTCTCCCAGGCGCGGCTCGACGCCGCCGAAAAGCGCGTCGAGCAGCTCATGTCCGTCGACGAGGCCGGCAACCCGGTCGTGCGGGAGATCGATCCCGAGTGACGGCCTCATGACGCCTCGGATCGCTCGCAGCGCCGCGGCCGCGCTCATCGGCGACGAGCTGCTCAGCGGAAAGATCAGCGAGCAGAACCTGGTGGCGCTGGCGCGCACGCTGCGCGCGCTGGGCATTTCGCTGGGCCGCGCGGTGTTGCTGCCCGACGATGTCGCCACCATCGCCGAGGAAGTGCGTGGGCTCAGCGCGGACTACGACGTGGTGTTCACCAGCGGGGGCATCGGCCCCACCCACGACGACAAGACCATCGAAGGGGTAGCGCGCGCGTTCGGCGTCGACGCCAGCATCGACCCGTCCTTGGCCACCCTGCTGCGCAAGACGTACGGCGAGCGCTGCACCGACGCCCACCTGCGCATGGCGCTCGTCCCCGATGGCGCCGAGCTCTTGACCACCACCGAGATCCTCTGGCCGACCATCGTCATGCGCAACGTCTGGGTGCTGCCGGGCGTGCCAGAGATCTTTCGTATGAAGCTGAGCGTCGTGCGCGCCTGGGTCAGCGGACCCCGTCCCTTCCTGTCGAAGGCGGTCTTCACCAACCTCGAGGAACCGGAGCTCAAGCCGCTGCTCGACGAGATCGTCGAGGCGCACGCCGCCGTGCACGTGGGCTCTTACCCGAAGTGGTTCGACGCCAGCTACAAGACCAAGATCACCTTCGACTCGGACGACGAAGCTTCGATCGACGCGGCCATCGCTCGCTTCCTCGAGCTGCTGCCGGACGGCGAGCCCCAGCGGGTGGAGTGAAGCGCCGGGAGCGCCCGCTCCCGGTTGAAGGCGTTCGTCGTGCCGGCGCGGCCGGAGGGGCCGACCTCGGGCTCTCCCTGGTCGAGTTTCGCCGATCGGCCGCCGATCGCCGGCCGCGCCCGCGCAAAGACGACGGGATTTCGCGGTTGGGAGCCACGGCATGCCGTTTGCTGCCGGGACCTGCGTGAACGAACGTATCTCCCGCCCCCACCCCGTCCACCGCGAACGAGTGCTGGAGTCCGGCGCCCAGGCACTCGGCACGGCGGACTTGCTCGCGCTCCTCATCGGCACCGGCGCCGAAGGGGTCTCCGCGAGCGCGATCGCCGCCTCGCTGCTGGAAGCCGCGGGCAGCCTGGCGGGGCTGTATCGCCTTGGCCCCCACGGGCTGGCGACGCGGCGCGGGGTCGGTCCCGCCAAGGCCGCGCGCGTCGCGGCGGCGCTCGAGCTCGGGCGGCGCGCCATGATCGAGCTGATGGCCGAGGAGCGCGCCGTGATCGGGGCCTTCGACGCCGTGGTGCGCTGGGCGGAGCCGCGCCTGTCGCTGCTCGAGCACGAGGAGGTGTGGGCGTTGGTGCTCGATGGGCGCAATGGTCTGAAGTCCACGCACCGTATCGCCCAGGGCGGGCTGCACGGCTGCGCGCTCACGGCGAGCGACGTGCTGCGGCCCGCCCTGCGCGACGCCGGCAGCGCCATCGTGCTGGTGCACAATCACCCGAGCGGCGATCCGACCCCGAGCTCCGAGGACGTCCACATGACGCGCGCCGTCGCCCAAGCCTGCCAGGTCGTGGGGCTCCGCTTGCTCGATCACGTGGTCATCGCACGCGGCGGGGCCAGCTCGCTGCTGGAGCTGGGCGCGATCGACGCTTAAATTGCCTGGATTCGGCCCGCCCCGCGGGCCCGGCGCGGGGCCACCGCTCCCCGCTATGGTCCCGCACGGTCGGGTTGTCGTATTCTGGGGGTCGATGAGCAACACCGATTTGCAGTTCGCCGCGCTGACCGACGTCGGGCGGCAGCGGGAGCACAACGAGGACAATTTCCTTGTCGACAAGAAGCTGGGGTTGTTCATCGTCTGCGACGGCATGGGGGGACACGCGGCGGGCGAGGTCGCCAGCGCGATCGCCGTCCGCACGATGCACGAGGAGGTGAAGAAGGAGTGGGACCTCGTGCAAGACTACCTGGCCAACAAGACCGGGGGCGCCAAGGTCAGCAAGCGAGACCTGTTGAACATGCTGGAGTTCGCGGTGAACCGCGCCTCCAGCAAGGTGCACGCGGAGGCGCTGAAGGACGAGAAGAAGCGCGGCATGGGCACCACGCTGGTGGCCGTGCTGCAGGTCGGCAGCCAGGCCTTCATCGTCTATGTCGGCGACAGCCGCATCTACTTGGCGCGTGAAGGCGTGCTGCAGCAGCTCACCGAGGACCACACCGTCTTCAACGAGCTCATCAAGCGCAAGAAGATGAGCCGCGAGCAGGTCGAGAAGCTCGCGCAGAAGAACGCCATCACCCGCGCCGTCGGCGTCTACGAGCACGCCGAGCCGGACACGCTGGTGATCGATCTCCTCCCCGGCGACCGGCTGCTGCTCTGCAGCGACGGGCTGAGCGGCTACTTCGAGGAGGATCCGGAGCAGCTCGGCCGCTACTTGACCTTGCCGGATCTGGACGCCGCCGCGCGCCAGATGATCGACGCCGCCAACGAGCGCGGCGGCAAGGACAACATCACCGCCGTGCTGCTGAGCATCGGCGACATCGGGGCGCGCGACGAGGACCGGGCCAAGAAGCTGCAGCTCAAGCGCGACATCCTCGCGCAGATGCCGCTCTTCCGGCCCCTGAACGATCGCGAGCTCTTGCGCGTGCTGCAGGTGACCGAGGTGGTGCCCTACCAGAACGGGCAGCACGTGATCCACGAGGGCGAGAAGGGCGAGGAGCTCTTCATCGTGCTGAGCGGCAAGGTCAAGGTCCTGCGCGGCGAAGCGCAGCTCGCGCTGCTCAAGCCCGGGGATCATTTCGGCGAGATGGCGCTGGTGCGCAGCCAGCCGCGCTCGGCCAGCGTGGTCAGCGAGGGCGAGAGCGAAATGATGGTCGTCCGCCGGCCGGAGTTCTTCGAGATCTTGCGCAAGGAGCACCAGCTCGCCGTGAAGCTTTTGTGGCAGTTCCTGGGCGTGTTGGCCGATCGCCTGGCGGACACCAACCGGGAGCTCGGCGCCATGAAGCAGGAGATGCTCGCCGAGGACATCACGGTGGAGATCTTCGACGAGGCGGAGGAAGGGCGCTCGACCGCCATCATCCCTCCGCCGCCCCCATCGCTGCGGCAGCCCCGGTGACCTGCCGCCCGCGCCGGCTCGCTTGGCTGCTCGCCGTTCTGGTGTGGGGTGGCTGCGATCGCGAGCAGCGCGGTTCGGCCGGTGCCGCTGCCAGCTCGGCGCCCGCGCGCGCGGCGGCGAGCCCCGCCCTGCCACCCGCCGCGCGCTCGGCCCCAGAGACCGCGGCGCCCGAGCGTCGCGAGCCGGTCTGCCAGGTCGTGGACGCCCGCGAAGCGCTTGCGAGCGACGGCACGGCGCTTCGAGCGCGGGCGGCCCTCGAGGGCGGCTTCGTCAGCGTCGCTCCGGGCGGGATGGTGTCGGTCCGCCACCTGAAGAGCGGACGCGAGTTCCGCATCGACGGCCCTGCGCGCGCGGCGCCTTGTCGATCCCGCGAGCTGTTGACCATTCTGCCGCAAGGAACGCTCAGCGCCAGCGCGGCCCCGGCGGCCCATCCGGTGCCGCCGCTGTCGATCGCCGTATCCCAAGGGGTGATCCACCACATGGCGGGCACGATCCGCGTGACGGCGGCCGAGCGCACGGTGACCATCGACGCGCAGGGCGGGAGCGGGAGCTTCGTGCCGGCGCTGGATGGCGCCGAGCGACTGCCGCTCGAGCGCGTGCGCAAAGTGCTGAAGGCGCCGCCCTCCCGCGCGGACGCGCTGGTCGAGCGGTGCGAACAGGCCGCGGATCGTGCGGCGGAGCTCGCGCGGCTCGTGCTCGCTGGCGACCTCCCGGACGCGGCGCCGGTCGGCGACCGGGCGCGGCGGCAGCTCGAGGCGCGCGTCCGCGCCAGAGCGCGCTGCGCGGCAGCGTTGGCTCGCGCCGTCGGTGAAGAAAAAACCAGCCCGGACCTGGTCACGCGCGTCGAGCGGGCCGAGCGGCGCTGGCAGGAGATTCCGGCGCGCAGCGACTGACGGCGCGCCGCTCGACCGGGCTCGCGCGGCGCCGGAAGGAGACGCCCGCGCCGAGGAAGCGGCTTGTGCTTGAGCAGGGACGAGCAGCAGCTGATAGAGTCGGGCCGTGCGGCAGCTTCGGCGTCACGGCCCATCCCCCTCGCTTCGGCGAGCCTTGGCGCTCGCCAGCGGCGCGTGGCTGACCGCCCTGGCGACCCCTGCGGGGGC
>Ga0079224_100009901_pt1 | contig 13053 bp, 10 predicted proteins | sample Stecom2015_FD_80414 | JGI IMG/M metagenome (GOLD analysis project Ga0079224, IMG submission 80414) | Agricultural soil microbial communities from Utah to study Nitrogen management - Steer compost 2015 | ecosystem: Environmental > Terrestrial > Soil > Agricultural land | place: USA: Utah... | reverse complement strand
TCGGCGCTCGGCACGGGCTCGCTCGCGAGCGTCTCGAGCCGCGCGCGGAGCCGGGTCAGCGGGCCGCGCAGGTCGTGTGCGACGCTGTCGCCGACGTGCCGCAGCCCGGCCATGAGCTTTTCGATCTGATCGAGCATCGCGTTCACGTTCTCGGCGAGCTCGTCGTGCTCGTCGCCGCCGCCCGTGACGGGCACGCGCTCCTTGAGGTTGCCGGCGATGATCTGCCGTGTCGTGCGGTTGATCTCCGCAACGCGCCGCTGCGCGCTGAAGCCGATCAGGATGCCGCCGAGGAGCGAGAGGCCCATCGTCAGACCAAGGCCCCAGACCGATGCGCGCCGGAAGACTTCGTTGATCTGCTCGAGCTCGCGGACGTCACGTCCGACGAGCAGCCGAAAGCCCGGCCCGACGCCGAGCACGAGCGCGCGGACGGGCGTGTAGTGCCCGCTGCCGTCGGTTTTCAGGAAGTCGACCCACTCGCCGCGCCGGTCGAACTCCTCCGGCCAGTACGGCACGTTGCCGGCGACCGGCCTGAGTCCGGCATCGACGAGGAGATAGACGGACTGCCCCTCCGCGTCGCGGCGCACGCGCTCGTCGATCACGTTCGCGAGCCCCGCGAGGCCGCGCCGCTCGGCCTGCTCGGCGAGACCGCGAATCTCGGCCTCGATGATCTCCTCCGTTTGCCGTTCGAGGTAACCGGCCGTCGACCAGTAGATGAACGTGAAGAGCGCGAGCACGGACGCGCCGAAGAGCGCCATGTAGACGAGCGTCAGCTGAAAGACCGTCGTGCGGAAGAGCGCGGGAAGCCGCATGGATCCCGCGCTCAGGATCGAGTGTCGAGGCGATAGCCGACGCCGCGCACCGTGTGCAGGAGCGGTGTCGAGAAGTCGCGATCGATCTTGGCGCGCAGCCGGCTGATGTGCACGTCGATCACGTTCGTTTGCGGGTCGAAGTGATAGTCCCACACGCCTTCGAGCAGCATCGTCCGGGTCACGACCTGGCCCGCGTGACGCATCAGAAACTCGAGGAGCTGGAACTCGCGCGGCTGCAGATCGATCCGGCGGCCGCCGCGATGCACCTCGCGACGCAAGAGATCCATGCGCAGATCCCCGACCTCGAGAACGGTCGCCGGCGCCTCGCCCGCCGCGGCCGATCGGCGGATCAGCGCCTCGAGCCGCGCGTGCAGCTCGCTGAACGCGAACGGCTTCACGAGGTAGTCATCGCCGCCCGCCTTGAGGCCCTCGACCCGGTCGTCGACCTCGCCGAGCGCGCTCAGCACGAGCGCCGGCGTGCGGTTGTTCGACGCGCGCAGCGTGCGGATCACGCCGAGGCCGTCGACGGCGGGCAGCATGCGGTCGACGATCAACGCGTCGTAGCGCTCGGTCGCCGCGAGGAACAGGCCGTCCTTGCCGTTGTCGGCGTGATCGACGTTCCAGCCGGCCTCCGTCAGGCCCTTGCGGATGAAGGCGGCGACGTCCGTGTCGTCCTCGATGATCAGAATGCGCACTTCCCGGCAGGCCCCTTCGCCGCGCGCCGGAGGGCCGCGCCGGATCGCTCCGGCGCTTTTCGGCTTGCTTACGATCTCGCCTGTAGCGCCTTGGCCTCGTCGCGGCTCATCTCGTAGATACGACGGATAGGGTAGCTGAATCCGTCGACCTCGACGGAATCGAACCGCGCGTGGATTCGGCTGCCGAACGACGTCACGCCGATGCTTACCGCGAACTTCAGCTCCGGGCTCGGCCGAAAGAGCTCGACGAGGTAAGGGCGAAACGGGGTCGCCCAGATGATCAGGCTGTCGTCGTCGACGACGCTCCAGCTATGCAGGCGTCCGAACGACGGGATGCTCTCGACCGGCACGAGACTCGTGAGCCGCACGTCGCCCGCATCGAGCTCGATCTCGGCGTCGACCGCAGCTTCCGCCGCCGGCGCGGCATGTGCGCTCGCCGCAAGGGCCGCCGAGGCCGCCACGGCGGCCAGCAGTGTCGCCGGCGAAAACCTCGACGATAGTCTGTTCGTCCACGTCCTCATAGCGAACCTCCTTGGCGAGCCAATCGACTCTCCAGCTTGCGAAATGTTCCCTGAAATCTAGTGGTCGCGAGCTGAACGGCGGATTAACGATTCGTAACCCGCCCCGGAAAATTGGTGTCAGACACCCTTTTTCGAAAAATTCGTGCCTGACACCAATTTCCGAAAAAAGGGTGTCTGACACCAATTTTCCGGACCGCATTACGAATCGTTAGGGAATTCGTGAGGCAGGCGTAAGGCGCGCCGGATTACGTTGCACGGCATTGAGCTTTATCGGCTCGAACCGTCGAATTCCGGAGGTTGTGCAATGAGTGAGTCGAACAGGAGAAAAGGTTTTCGCGCGCTGCCGCTCGCGACCGCGCTGGCCGCCGCGCTCGGCGGCGCCGCCGTGCTCGAGCTCGGCGCGCCGCCGTTTCAAGCCGCGCTCGCACAGGAGGGGCCGGTCAGCCCCGGCTTTCAGGCGCCGTCGTTCGCGGACGTCGTCGAGCGCGCGAGCCCGGCCGTCGTGAACATTTCGGTCACGAAGGTGACGGGGCCGATGCCGACGACGGGGTTCCGCGAAGGCTGGCCGCGCGAGGCTCCCGGCAGCCCGCTCGACGAGTTCTTCGGGCGCTTCTTCGAGATGCCGGGCGCTCCCGGCGCGCCGCGCCGCGCCGAGGGCGCCGGGTCGGGCTTCATCGTCGACGCGGACGGCTACGTCGTGACGAACCACCACGTCGTCAGCGGCGCCGAGGAGATCGTCGTGACGCTGTCAGACGGGCGTCAGCTCGACGCGGAGATCGTCGGCGACGATCCGCAGATGGATCTCGCGCTGCTCAAGGTCGACGCCGGCGAGCCGCTGCCGTTCGTCGCGTTCGGCGATTCGGACGCCGTGCGGGTCGGCGAGTGGGTGCTCGCGATCGGCAACCCGTTCGGGCTCGGCGGATCGGCTTCGGCCGGCATTGTCTCGGCGCGCGGGCGCGACATTCGTTCGGGGCCGTATGACGACTACCTGCAGATCGATGCGCCGATCAACCGCGGCAACTCGGGCGGTCCGGTGTTCAACGCGGCCGGCGAGGTTATCGGCGTCAGCACGGCGATCGTCTCGCCGAACGGCGGCAGCGTCGGCATCGGTTTCGCGATTCCGTCGAAGCACGTGACGGCCGTCGTCGAGCAGCTCAAGGAGAACGGCAGCGTCGAGCGCGGATGGCTCGGCGTCGCGCTGCAGGATCTCGATTCGGCGCTCGCCGAGACGCTCGGGCTCGACGGGACGGAAGGCGCGCTCGTCGCCGAGGTCGTCCCCGGCAGCCCGGCGGAGGCCGCCGGGCTCGAGGCAGGCGACGTCGTCACGCGTTTCGACGGCGAGGCCATCGAGTCGGTGCGGGATCTGACGTTCACCGTCGCCGGGCGCCGTCCCAGGGAGTCCGTCAGCGTCGAGGTGATTCGCGACGGCCGCGCGCTTGAGCTCGACGTCGAGCTCGGCAACCGGGCGCAGGCGACGGCCTCGCCGTCCTCGGGCTGGCGGGCGCCCGCGCGCCCCGGCGCGCGCGGGGAGCAGTCGGCGCTCGGGCTTCGGCTCGCGCCGTTGACGGACCGCGAGCGCACGCGGCTCGGTCTGCCGCGCGACGTCGGCGGCGCGATCATCGCCGACGTGCGGCCCGGGAGCCCTGCGGCGCGCGAGGGCTTGCGCAGCGGCGACGTGATCGTGTCCGTGAACCGGCAGGCCGTCGACTCCGTCGATGACGTGACGGCGGCCCTCGAAGCGGCGCGCCGCGACGGCGATCGCGCGCTGCTGCTCGTGCGCCGCGGCGAAGGACAGCAGTTCGTCGCGCTCGACTTCTCTTGATGCCCCGACGGAGCGGAGCCACGCTCCGCTCCGCTCCGGCCGAGAAAAATTGGTGCCAGGCACCCTTTTCCAGAAAATTGGTGCCAGGCACCAATTTCCCGAAAAAGCGTGCCTGACACCAATTTTTCGTGCGCCGGCTTGCCTTGTACCCCGCTTCCCGGGCGTTCGATAATGCAGCCCGCCTGGGGGGTGTCATGCCGGTCAAAGTATTCAAGGATCCGCTGCTGCATTTTCTCGTGCTCGGCGCCGTGCTGTTCGCGATCTCCGCGTGGCGCGGCGGCGACGAAGAAGCGCCCGATCGGATCGTGATCGACGAGCTCGTCGTCGAGCGCGTCGCCGACGCGGCCCATCGTCTCTACGGCCGCGAGCCGACGCGGGCCGAGCTCGAGGAGCTGCTCGAGCCGACGATCCGCGACGAGGTCTACTACCGCGAGGCGCTCGCGCTCGGTCTCGACGTCGACGACGACGAGGTGCGCAGGCGGCTGATCGAGAAAATGCAGTATCTGACGCAGGATCTCGCCGATCCCGAGCCGCCGTCCGACGATGAGCTTCGGGCGTTCTTCGGAAACGATCCGGACCGCTTCGCGCTGCCTGCCGCCGTCACGTTCGAGCAGGTGTTTTTCAGTCCGCAGATGCGCGGCGAAGCGCTCGAGCAGAGCGTCGAGGACGCGCGGCGCGCGCTCGAGGAGGGCACCGATCCGCTCGAGGTCGGCGATCGCACGCCGCTGCAGCTGCGCTTCGACGCGGCCGGGCGCGACCGCATCGAGGTGCTGTTCGGCGAGACGATGGCCGATGCGCTCTTCTCGCTCGAGCCGGGCGGCTGGGCCGGCCCGTACCGCTCGGATTTCGGGCTGCATCTCGTCCGGGTGCTTGAGCAGCGCCCGGTCACGCCTCGTTCGTTCGAGGACGCCCGCGACGACGTGCTCGCCGTCTATGCGGCCGAGCAGCGCGTCGCGCGCAACGAGGCCGAGTACGCGCGCATACGCGCGCGCTACGACGTCGTCGTCGAATGGCCGTCGGCAGCGGGAGATTGAGCCGCGTGCCGCGGCTGCTGGTCCTCGCGCTTTCGCTGCTTGCGCTGCCGGCGCTCGCACACCGCCTGAGCCCGGCGTACCTCGGGCTCACCGAGACGTCGTCCGGCGTCTACGACGTCGAGTGGAAGGTGTCGATTCCGGGCGGTCTCGCCGACGTGCTCGAGCCGGGCATTCCCGAGGGCTGTCGCGTCGAAGGCAACGTGCGCACGTACCTCGTTGCCGACGCCCGGCTGCAGCACGGCGTCATCGCGTGCGAAGGCGGGCTCGCCGGCCGCGAGCTCACGATCCGCGGACTGCGGGCGACGGATACCGACGTGCTCGTGCGAATCGCGTTCACGGACGGCTCGTCGTTCACGCACCGTCTCGTGCCGTGGGACCCGGCGGTGACGGTCCCCGAGCGCGCCGGGGCGGGCGCGGTGATCAAGACCTATCTCGTCCTCGGCGTCGAGCACATCCTGCTCGGCATCGATCATCTGCTCTTCGTGCTCGCGCTGCTCCTGATCGTGCGCGGCGTCGGCCGGCTCGTCGCAACGATCACCGCGTTCACCGTCGCGCACAGCATCACGCTCGGCGCCGCGACACTCGGGATCGCGAACGTGCCGTCGGCGCCGGTCGAGGCGACGATCGCCCTCAGCATCCTGTTTCTCGCGACGGAGCTTGCGCGCCGCGGCGGCGCAGAGGCTCCCGAGGATTTGACGACCCGCTTCCCGTGGCTCGTCGCGTTCTCCTTCGGCCTGCTGCACGGTTTCGGCTTCGCCGGTGCGCTCGCCGAGGTTGGACTGCCGCAGCATGCGGTGCCGCTCGCGCTGCTCTTCTTCAACGTCGGCGTGGAAATCGGCCAGCTGATTTTCGTCGCCGCGATGCTCTCGCTCGCGTGGGCCTTCCGCCGTGCCGCGCTGCCGGCGCCCGCGATGTGGCCGCGCGTGACGGCCTACGTCATCGGCGCAGTCTCGGCATTCTGGGCGATCGAGCGCACAGTGGCAGTCTTCTGATACACGAAGGTCCGGAACCGGGGGGGCGATGGACACGTTCACGGCACTGATCAGCAACATCAACGGGATCGTCTGGCACGACTACGCGCTTCTGACGGTTCTCGGCGTCGGCATCCTGTTCACGCTGTGGAGCGGCTTCGGTCAGTACCGCGCGCTGACACACGGGGTCTCGGTCGTCCGCGGCAAGTTCGACGACAAGTCGGATCCGGGCGCGATCAACCACTTCCAGGCGCTCTCGACCGCGCTCTCGGCAACGGTCGGCCTCGGCAATATCGCGGGCGTCGCGATCGCGATCTCGCTCGGCGGTCCGGGCGCGCTCTTCTGGATGTGGGTCGTCGGCGTGTTCGGCATGGCGCTGAAGATGACGGAAGTCACTCAGGCCATGCTGTTTCGCGACACGTCGGATCCGCGGAACCCGCACGGCGGCCCGATGTACGTCGTACGGCGCGGATTGGCCGAGATCAGCCCGAAGCTCGCGCCGGCAGGCGTCGTGGTCGGCGGCATCTTCTGTGTGACGCTGCTGGTGTCGGCCGGCACCGGCGGCAACATGTTCCAGGCGTGGAATGTCGCCGACATCTCGTTCACGTACTTCGGCGTGCCGCACTGGATCACCGGGCTCGTGCTGACGCTCGCGGTCGGCGCGGTGATCGTCGGCGGCATACGGCGGATCGGCGAGGTCGCGAGCCGGATCGTGCCGTTCATGTGCGGCGCGTATATCCTCGCATCGCTCTACGTGATTCTCGCGAACCTCGGTGAGGTCCCGGCCATGTTCGCGCTGATCTTCACCGAGGCGTTCTCGCCGTCCGAGGGTGTCGGCGCGTTCATCGGCGGCACGGCCGGATACGGGTTCCTGAAGGGCATGCAGCGGGCGTTCTTCTCGAGCGAAGCCGGTCAGGGCTCGGCGCCGATCGCTCACGCGGCGGCGAAAACCGACGAGCCGGTGCGCGAGGGGATCGTCGCCGGCCTCGAGCCGTTCATCGATACGATCGTCGTCTGCACGATGACCGGCCTCGTGATCCTGCTGAGCGGCGCGTGGAACCGGGATCCGGCGCTCGTGTACGACACCGCGCCGCAGATTACGCCGGTCTTCGCGAACGGCGCGCCCGTCCTCGACGCGCAGGGCCGGCAGGAGTGGCAGATCTCGCCGGTGCGCGTCAACGTCGCCGACGCGGTCGAAGCAGAGGCGCAGATGCGGGAAGGCAACGTGCTGTTCGTCGTGATCGAAGCCGGCCTGAACGGCGAGACCGGGATGATGCGGCACCGCGCGTACGGCACGCTGCGCGGCAGCGGCGAGGTCGGCTGGACCGCCGCATTCGACACGCTGCGGTTGCCGCCCGGCGAGACGCCGAGGATCGCCGTCGAAGGTGTCTACTTCGACCTGAAGGGCGCGACGCTGACCGCGAAGTCCTTCGATCGCGTGCTGCCGGGGCTCGGCATCTGGGTCGTGCCGGTCACGGTCTGGCTGTTCGCGTTCTCGACGATCATCTCGTGGAGCTACTATGGCGAGCAGGGCATCGTCTATCTGCTCGGGCAGCGTGCGGTGATGCCTTACCGCGTCGTGTATTGCCTGCTGATCATCGTGTCCGTGCAGCTCGTTCGCACGCAGGATCAGCTCGACCTCTTCTCGACGTTCGGCACCGGCGTCATGTTGTGGGCGAACGTTCCGATCATGCTCGTCTTCGGCGGCATCGCGATGCGCTCGTATCATGATTACTTCAGACGCTATCGCAGCGGCGCGATGGAGCCGGCGCATGCGGCACCGCGGATGGGCGATGTCCTGACGGGCCGTGACGTCCAATGAGCGCCGATGCTCGCCGCAGCGGCGTTTATAAAGTGCCGGATATCGGCTAACTTGATGTCCGCACGAAACCGTTTCTCCGTCAGATGTCCGAGCTACCGAACCCAGACGCAAACGATCAGCACGACAAGATCCGAGATCAGGCCGCGAAGATCCTCGCGAGCGGTGCGCTCGGCCGCTCGCGCTCTTATGCGCGGCTGCTCGAGTTCCTCGTCGAGTGCACGCTCGAAGGCCGCACGCCGAAGGAGCACGAGATCGCGACGAGCGTGTTCAACCGCGGGCCCGACTTCGATCCCGGGCAGGACTCGATGGTGCGCGTCTACGCGCATCACCTTCGCCAGAAGCTCGACAACTACTATGCGTCCGCCGGGCGCGGCGAGGCGGTGCGGATCGTCGTGCCGAAGGGCGAGTATCGGGTCGCCGTCGCGCCGCTCGAGTCCGACGAGGCGCCGGAGGAGCCGCCTGCGGACGAGCCCGCGCGGCGCCGGATCGCGTCATGGGCGGCCACGGCCGTCGCGGCCGGCGCGGCACTGCTCGGCACGGGCCTCGGCTGGTGGCTCGCGCAGGACCGCAGCCCGCCGAGGCCGGTGGAAGCCGTCGCGGCCTCCGCGATCTGGTCTCCGATCCTCGACGACGGCACGCCGACGCTGATCGTCGTCGGCGACTACTACATCTTCGGGGAGCTCGACGAGGTCGGTAACGTCGATCGGCTGATCCGCAACTTCTCGATCAACTCGAGCAAGGACCTCGACGAGTATCTGATGTTCGGCGAGGACCCGGGCCGCTACATCGATCTCGATCTCACGTACCTGCCGCGCAGCACCGCTTTTGCGCTAGGCGATCTGTTGCGCGTGCTATATACGTCGGACAAGCCGGTCCGCATCGCGTCGATGTCCGATCTCAATGCAGCGGACCTGCGCGAGAATCACATCGTCTACGTCGGTTACATCAGCGCGCTCGACAAGCTATACGACTTCATGTTCGAGGATTCCGGCCTCGCGGTCGGCGAGACTTACGATGAGGTCGTCGAGCGTGCGAGCGGCAAGCTCTACGTGAGCGGCGGCGGAATGCCGTCGGTGTCGCGCAACTACCGCGACTATGGTCTCTTCGCGACTTTCCCCGGTCCGGCCGGTAATCAGCTGATGATCGTCGCCGGCACGCGGGACGCGGGTCTCATGCAGACGGCGTACGCGCTCGGTAACCTCCGGCACATCGAGGGGCTCGAGGAGGCCGCACCGGAAGCGCCGCCCGGCGCACCGCCCGCGTTCGAGGTGCTTTACGAGGTCTCCGGGCTGGACCGCACGAACCTCGACGCCGTGATCGTCTACGTCGGCGCGAGGTAGCGGTAGCGCGTCACGCCCCGTTTCAGGCCTCCTTCATTTGGCATCTCGGGAGATGCACCTCGGCGAGCATGCAGCGCACGCTGCCGCCGCCGAAGGTCTCGATCGTATCGATCGGCGCGGGCACGAGCGCGCCGTGCTGCTCGAGCGCCGCGCGCTGCGCGGGCTCGAGCGAGCCGAATGCTCGCTGCGAGAGCGCGATGACCGTGCCGAGGCTGCCGTCGAGCTCGAGCAGATTCCCCGCGAACGCATGCAGCTGCGGATAGCCGATCTCGACGATCCGCTTGCCGTTTTGATCGAGCGCGTCGAGCACGCGTTCGCGCGCGTGCGGATCGCGGATGGCCTCCGTGCAGACGAGCGCGAAGGGGGTGCCGACGGACATCATCACGTTCGTGTGATAGATCGGATGACCGTCGCGGTCGACGGCGTCGAACGTCAGTGCCTCGTAACCCATGCGCGCGCAGAACTGCTCGACCGCGTCGAGCGAGGTTCGCGCGGACGAGCACGCGAACGCCGTACGCGCGGCGCGATCGAGGACGAGGCTGCCGGTGCCCTCGAGAAACAGGCCGCGCGACTCGAGCGCCGTCAGATCGACGATCCGTTGAACGCGGTACCCGAGGCCGCGGAGCGTCTCCTCGAGATCGTCGCGGCGTTCGAGCCTCCGGCTCGGTGCGAGCATCGGATAGCGCACGAGCGTGCCGTCGGCGTGCGTGCTGAACCAGTTGTTCGGAAAGACCTCGTCCGGGCAGGTCGGCATCTCCTTGCCCGCGACGACGTGGACGTCGATTCCGGTGCGCTCGAGCAGCCCTGCGAGCGCGTCGAACTCGGCGAGCGCGGCGGCGGCGACGGCCGCCTCGGCTGCGCCCGACCGTCGTTTTGCATCCGGCGGCGACTGGAAGCGGTTCGAGCCCGCCGTCTCGACGTTTGCGCCGAAGCGCTTCGGCCTGATCATCAGCACGGCCCTCGCGGCCTGCGGCTCGCTCGGCGCGGAAGCCAAGACCGTGTCGGCCGATCCGCTTCTCGCCGTATCGCCGCCCGCGGAGGGTGCGGCGCCGCTTCCCGTTTTCGCGGTCATTGCCGCGCACGCGCGGCCGTCGGCGCGGTGTGAGCCGACCGCTCCGCCGCGTCCGCGGCGAACGCCGCGCGCACCTCCCGCGCGAGCACTCGCAGGCCGTGCGCGACCGTCGCGTCGTCCTGCGCATAGGAGATCCGCACGCATTCGTCCTTGTGGGCCCACGGCTCGTCGAGCCCGGGGAAGAAGTAGTGCCCGGACAGCACGAGCACGCCGGCCGCCTTCAAGCGCCGATAAAGCTCGGCGCTCGGAATCGGCAGGCCTGGCAGCCATAGCCACAGGAAGAACGCGCCCTCCGGCTCGTGAATCCGGAACGGCAGCCCGGCGAGCTCGCGCTCGAGCAGGTCTCGCGCGCGCAGCGCCTTCTCGCGGTAATACGGCATGATCGAGCGCCGGCCGAGCGTCAGGATCTCGCCGCTCTCGACCCACGGCTCGGCGAGCACCGGCCCGACGCTGCCGACGGCGAGGTTCAGCACGGCGGTCATGTTCGTCAGCGCCTCGACGACGTCGGGATGCGCGACGACGATTCCCGTGCGCACGCCCGGCAGCCCGAGCTTCGACAGGCTGAGGCAGAGGATCACGTTCTCGTTCCACAGCGGCTCGGCGCGGCCGAATACGATGCTCGGGAACGGCAGGCCGTATGCGCCGTCGACGATCAGCGGGACCGCGGCCGCCTCGCAAAGCGACGCGAGCCTGCCGAGCTCGTCGTCCGTCAGGACGTTGCCGGTCGGATTCGCGGGACGCGAGACGCATACGGCGGCGACGTCCGCGCCGAGCGCAAGGCTCGTGAAATCGACACGGTACTTGAAGGATCGGTCCGACAGCTCGTCGATCGCCGGGCGGCGGGACACGATAAGCCCGTCCTCGACGCCGACGTCGGAGTAGCCGACGTATTCCGGAGTCATCGGCAACAGCAGCCTCCGGAGTTCGCCGTCCCGGCCGCGGCCGGCGAAGAGGTTGAACAGCAGGAAGAAGCTTGCCTGGCTCCCGGCGGTGAGCGCGATGTGGTCCTCGGTCAGCGGCCAGCCGTACTCGCGCTCGAGAAGCCGCGCGAGCGCGCGCCGGAACGGGAGGTCACCCGCCGGATGCGCGTAGTTCGAGATCATGCGCTCGAGCGCGGCGCCGTCGTCGGCGATCTCGCGGAGCCGGCGGCGCACGAGCGCCTGCACATCGGGGATCTTCGCCGGGTTGCCGCCGCCGAGGAACGCAACGTCGCCTTCGCCGCCCATCGCGCGGCCGAGGTCGTCCATCAGCTCGAGCGCGCCGGTCGGCCGCGTGAAGCGCTCGCCGAACGCAGAGAATTCGAAGCGGGAGCGGTTCATCTAGAGCCAATACCTCACGGCGAGGAGTCCCGTAACCGTCATGGTAACGGTATAGGGGAGCGCCATGACGACCATCCGGGCATAAGATAGCCGCAGGAGCGGCGCGAGCGCCGAAGTCAGCAGAAACAGGAACGCGGCCTGACCATTCGGCGTTGCGACGCTCGGCAGATTCGTTCCGGTGTTGATCGCAATCGCCAGCCGATCGAACAGCGCGCGATCGATGAGTCCCTGATCGAGTGCTGCCTGCACCTCGCCGATATACACGGTCGCGACGAACACGTTGTCGCTGATCGCGGAGAGCACGCCATTCGCGAGAAAGAACATCGTCGGCTGCATGGCATCCGGAAGCGCGAGCACCCACGCGGCGATCGGCGCGAACAGGTGCTGCTCCTCGATGACGGCGACGATGGCGAAAAAGACGACCAACAGGGCGGTGAACGGCAGCGCCTCCTCGAATGCGCGGCCCAGGCGCCGCTCCTCGGTGATCCCGGTTAAGGCCGTCGCGAGCACGATCACCGCGAGCCCGACGATGCCGACCTTCGCGAGCTGAAGGACGAGGCTCGCGACGAGAAAGAGAACGACGAGCGCTTGCGCGGCGAGCGCCATCGTGTTCTCCGTCGTGCGCCGTTCCGCCTGGCCTTTCTCGAAACGCTCGAGCACGGCGCGAACGCGCTCGGGAAGGGCCGCTCCGTAGCCGAAGAGGCGGAACCGCTCGAGGAGCGCGCACGTCAGCAGCCCGACGAGGAACACCGGCGCCGCAACCGGCAGCATCCGCACGAAAAACTCTGCGAACTCCCAGCCGGCGACGGTTCCGATCAGCACGTTCTGCGGCTCGCCGACGAGCGTCGTCACGCCGCCGAGCGCCGTGCCGACCGCCGCATGCATCGCGAGACTGCGCAGGAACGCACGAAAGCGCGCGAGGTCCTCGCGCTGCAAGGGCTCGATTCTCGAGTCGCTCGTCAGGTCGTCATCATCGTCCTCGCGGAGGCCGGATGCTGCGCGGTGGTAGACGGCGTAGAAGCCGTGCATCACGGTGATGATGACGGCCGTGACGGTCAGCGCGTCGAGGAACGCCGACAAGGCTGCCGCCGTCGCCGAGAACGTCAGCGACAGCAGGACCTTCGAGCGGATGCCGAGCAATAGCTTCGTGAAGGTGAAGAGCAGCAGGTCCTTCAAAAAGAAGATGCCGGCGACCATGAAGATCAGAAGAAGGATGACCTCGAATGCGGCTTCCGTTTCCGAGTAGACGGTGAGCGGCGAGGCGAGGCCGAGCACGACGGCTTCTATCGCAAGCAGACCGCCGGGCTGGAGCGGGTAGCACTTCAGCGCCATCGCAAGTGTGAAGATGAACTCGATCACGAGCATCCAGCCCGTGTAGTACGGCCCGACGGTCGCGAGCGCAACGGGATTCAGAACGAGAAACGCGGCGATGGTTAGCTTGTACCCGTCGGGTGAGTTACCCAAAAAATTCTGCGTGGCCGCGAGACCGAGCGACTCGGAGCGCGCCGCTGTTAGTACCGGTTCGTGAGTCGCCATAATTTTCGCTCCGCGGTCTCGTTTCGTGCCTTTGCGACGTGTGCCGGCCGGGCAAATGCGGAGGGGGCGGCCGTCGCGCGGCCGCTCAGCGCCGCTCGCGCGCCGCGGCGGC
>Ga0079224_100009900_pt1 | contig 13053 bp, 9 predicted proteins | sample Stecom2015_FD_80414 | JGI IMG/M metagenome (GOLD analysis project Ga0079224, IMG submission 80414) | Agricultural soil microbial communities from Utah to study Nitrogen management - Steer compost 2015 | ecosystem: Environmental > Terrestrial > Soil > Agricultural land | place: USA: Utah... | reverse complement strand
GCAACACGAGGCCCCGAAGGCGCAACACGGCGCCTTCGGGAGCGCCGGTCAGTCGCGTTCGATGCGGTGGCCGATGAAGTCGGGGCCGGGGTGGGCGGAGCCCGAACCGTCGCGACGCGGTTCGACCTCCGGCAGTTCCACCGGGTCGCCCTTCCTCGACGCACCCGCAGGCCGCGGTCCGATCCACGCCACGGTCACCGCGTTCTCCCCCTTGAGGAAACGGTGCGCCCGCACACCGACCGTCGCACGCCCCTTGGCGGGGTACTCGGAGAACGGCGTCACCTTCACCGACTCGCCCGTGGCCGTGACCACGAACGGTGCACCGTGTTCGTCGTCGTCGGTGCGCACCGCGCCGAAGAACACCACCTCGGCGTCCCCGGACAGCTTCACACCGGCCATGCCACCGCTCTTGAGCCCCTGTGGGCGCACCAGCGAGGCCGAGTAACGCAGCAGGTTGGCCGCCGACGTGACGAAAGCCAGTTCCTCGTCGCCGTCGGTGAGCCACGCCGCGCCGACGACCTCGTCGCCGTCACGGAGGTTGATGACCTCGAACTCCTCGGACCGCACCGGCCAGTCGGGGGCGCACACCTTCACCACACCCGCCTTCGTGCCGAGGGCCAGCCCGGGGGAATCGCCGACGTGGTCGCCGATCGGCGCGAGTCCCACGACCCGTTCGCCCTTCTCCAGCGGCACCAGTTCCTTGGCGGCCATCCCCCCGCGCAGCGACACGGTGCCGGTCTGTTCCGGCAGTACGGGCAACGGCAGCACGTCCACCTTGAACGCCCTGCCCGCACTGGTCACCAGGATCACCTGGCCGCGCGCCGTCGTGCGCACCACGGCCTGCACCGCATCGTGCTTGACGCGGCCGTTGCGCCTGCGGCTCTCCTGCGCCTCCTCGGACTCGGCCGCCGTGCGCGCGACGAGCCCCGTGGCCGACAGGACGACGTGGCACGGGTCGTCGGCGACCTCCAGCGGGCCCGCGGGCTTCGAGGCGGCCAGTACCTCCTTGAGGTCGCCATCGATGAGGGCGGTGCGCCGCTCGGTCGGGAAATCCTTGGCGATCTTCGCCAGCTCCGCCGAGACGACCTTCTTCAGTTCCTTCTCGTCGTCGAGGATCTTCGACAGCTCGGCGATCTCGGCCCGCAGGCGCTCGTCCTCCTGTTCGAGGTCGAGCTTGTCGTACTTGGTCAACCGCCGCAGCGGCGTGTCCAAAATGTACGTAGCCTGGATCTCGGTGAGCTCGAACCGCTTCATCAGGCCTTCCTTGGCGGCCTTGGCGTTCTCGCTCTGGCGGATGAGCTTGATGACCTTGTCGATGTCGACGAGCGCCTTGAGCAGCCCCTCGACGAGGTGGAGCCGTTCCTCCCGCTTGCGCCTGCGGTAACGCGTGCGCCGCGTGACGACGTCGTAGCGGTGCTGCAGGAACACCTCGAGCAGCGGCTTGAGCCCCATGGTCTGCGGCTTGCCGTCGACGAGCACCAGGTTGTTGATGCCGAAGGACTGCTCGAGCGGCGTCAGCCGGTACAGGTCGGCCAGCAGGGCCTGCGGGTTGACGCCCACCTTGCACTCGATGACGAGCCGGGTGCCGTTCTCGCGGTCGGTGAGGTCCTTGACGTCGGCGATGCCGGTGAGCCGTTTCGTCTTGTTGACCTCGTCGGTGATGCGTTCGATGACCTTCTCCGGCCCGACGCCGTAGGGCAGTTCCGTGACGGTGATGCCCTGGCGCCTGCTGCCCTCGATCGGCCCGGTCTCCACGGTGGCGCGCATGCGCACGACCCCGCGGCCGGTCTCGTAGGCCTTACGCACCTGGTCGAGTCCGAGCAGCTGTCCGCCCGTGGGCAGGTCCGGCCCCGGCACGAACTCCATGAGCTTGTCGAGCGAGGCGTTCGGGTGGTTGATCAGCCACCGTGCGGCGGAGATGACCTCGCTCAGGTTGTGCGGGATCATGTTCGTCGCCATGCCGACGGCGATCCCCGACGTGCCGTTGACGAGCAGGTTCGGGAACGAGGCGGGCAGCACCGTGGGTTCGAGCAGCTCGCCGTCGTAGTTGGGCCGCATGTCGACGGTCTCCTCGCCGAGCTCGCCGACGAGCAGCATCGCCTCGGGCGACATGCGAGCCTCGGTGTAACGCGAAGCGGCCGGGCCGTCGTCCGGGGAGCCGAAGTTGCCGTGTCCGTCGACGAGCGGCACGTTCATCGAGAAGTCCTGCGCCAGGCGCACCATGGCGTCGTAGATCGCCACGTCGCCGTGCGGGTGGTACCGGCCCATGACGTCGCCGACGACGCGCGAGGACTTCACGTACGCGTGGTCGGGCCGGTAGCCGTTCTCGTTCATCGAGTAGAGGATCCGGCGGTGCACCGGCTTGAGCCCGTCGCGCGCGTCGGGCAGGGCTCGCGAGTGGATGACCGAGTAGGCGTACTCCAGGTAGGAGTCCTCGATCTCGGTCGCGAGGGAGTTGTCGTAGACCTGGGCGCCGGCCTGGTCGAACGCGGCCGGATCGACGCGGGTCGTCGGGTTCTTACGGCGTGCCATCGGGTTCTCCGGCTTCTGTCGGTCGCTTCAGCAGCGGCAGGGCGCTCGATACGGGGTGCGTCACGGCACCGTCAGATGTCGATCGCGGCGGTGTCGACACGTTCGGACGAGGAGACGAGCCAGTTCCGCCGCGGTTCGACCTTCTCGCCCATGAGCAGTTCGAGCGCCGCCTCGGCCGCGTCGGCGTCGTCGAGGGAGATCCGCCGCACCGCGCGGGTCGCGGGGTTCATGGTGGTCTCCCACAGTTCGTCGGCGTCCATCTCACCGAGGCCCTTGAACCGGGGCACCGGCTTCTTGATGGTCTTGCCCCGCGCCTCCAGTTCGGCCACCTTCTCCTGCATCTCGCGTTCGGTGAAGGTGTAGTAGGTCTCCTCGTTCTTGCCCTTGGTGACGACCTTGTGCAGGGGCGGCATGGCCGCGTACAGCCTGCCTTCCTCGATCACCGGCCGCATGTACCTGGCGAAGAGCGTGATGAGCAGGGTGCGGATGTGGGAACCGTCCACATCGGCGTCGGCCATGAGGATCACGCGGCCGTAGCGCATCGCCGACATGTCGAACGTGCGGCCGGTGCCCGCGCCGAGCACCTGGACGATCGACGAGATCTCGGCGTTCTTCAGCGCCTCGCCGAGTCCCGCCTTCTGCACGTTGAGGATCTTTCCCCGCAACGGCAACAACGCCTGGTACTCCGACACCCGCGCACTGCGGGCACTGTTGTGCACGAACACACCCGATTCCAGTGCGAAGTTGTGGTAGTGGTCCACGGTCAGGTCGTAGACGTCCTCGGTCTCGTCGAGGAACTCGACAGCCGCCACGCGATGATTGACATGCTGCGCCGCTTCCCGAAGTCGGCGGTAGTCGCCGTGGTAGTGCGCGAGCAGCCTCTCGAACCGGAGGCCCGTCCGCGCCGTGTCCAGCCGAAGCGCTTCGTACGCACCCTCCAGCTCGTCGTCCGACACGTCGAGGACGTTGGCGAGCCGTTTCAGCGCAGCGATCCGGCGGCCCTCGTTCTGCTGGGCGACCCTCTCCTGCTTCGGAACCGTCTCGACGTAACGAGCACGCCCCTCCTGGACCCGTGCGAGGTGACCGGTGTCGGGGTCGGACATGCGCACCTTCATGTGCACCGAATGCCGCAGGCCGAACTCGGGGTGGGCCTCGTGCCAGGCGGTCACCGTCCCGTTGGCAGGGCTGTCGAAGCCGTTCCGCAGGTTGTATCCGTCCGCGAGGTAGTGGGTGTAGACCCACTCCTCACGATCGTTCATCCACACGCGCTCGTAACCGTCGAGGTTGTCCCCTGCGGACTTGGCGGACACGGTGCGGTACAGCGGCATGAGCGAATCCCCGGCCACCAACTGGTCCGCACGCCGGTACGAACCGTTACGAAGCCGGAACAGATGGTCCGGGGTACACCGAACCGATTCGCCGTTGTCGAGCCGCACCCGCACGAGCTGCGCACCGCGTTTGGTCACCCGGGGTTCGACGAGCGGGGCGAGCACGACCCGCCCCTCGGCGTTCGTCGTGTAGCCGAAGTGCCTGATCCCCTGTGCCCAGTCATCGGCCAGCTCGGCGAACGTCTTGGCCCCGCCGCTGGCCAACGCGACGCGCGTGTCACCGGTGAAGCAGCCGAGGGCGCTGTCGCCCTCCACGAGGAACAGTTCGCTGCGGGCGATTCCGGTCGCACGGCAGTCGACCAGCTTCGGCGGCATCGCCGCGCCCTCGAGCGCCGTCTTACGCCGCGCCGCGTCCTTCTGCTGCTTCTGCGCGATGCGCACCCGCGAGGCGTCGACGATCTTCTGCAGGACGGTCTTGGCCTCGGACTTGGTCTTGCGGTGCTCGGTCCAGGCGCGGATCTCCTTGTCCACGATGCCCTGGATGACCTTGGTGATCCCGGCGGTCGACAGTTCGTCCTTGGTCTGCGACGTGAACTGCGGCTCGGGGATGCGCACGTGGATGACCGCCGTCATGCCCTCGGTGATGTCGTCGAGGGTCGGCGGATCCTCCTTCGGCTTGAGCAGCCCGCGGGTGCGCGAGATGGCGTCCTGCAGCGACCGCGTCAACGCGCGTTCGAAACCCTTGCGGTGCGTGCCACCGTGCACGTTGCGGATCGTGTTGGTGAAGCACTCGATGGTGCGCTCGTACCCGGTTCCCCACCGCAGCGCGACGTCGACCTCGGCCCTACGTTCCACATTGGACTGCATGACGCCGTTCTCGTCGGCGGCGTTCTCCTTGTAGGTTCCCTCGCCGGTGATGGACAGCGTGCCGCTCACGGCGCGGTCCCCCGTGGGCGCGAGGTACTCGACCATGTCGGTCAGGCCGTTGGGGTAGTGGAACGTCTCCTCGTCGATCGCACCGACCTCGCCGTCGGTCGCGGTGCGCAACACGTAGGTGACGCCCGGCACGAGGAAGGCCGTGTGCTGCAGCTTGGTGCGCACGTGCTCGACGTCGAGCTCGGCGCCCTTCTCGAAGTAGCGCGCGTCGTACCAGTAGCGGATCGAGGTCCCGGTGGACTCGCCGCGCTTCATCTTGCGCGCGACCCTGAGCCCGGATTGCGGGGTGAACTTCGCCTTCGGCCCGGGCCCGTCGAACACACCGGGAACGCCGCGGGCGAACGACATCTCGTGCACCTTGCCGCCGTTGCGCACCTCCACGTCGAAACGCAGCGACAGCGCATTGACCGCCGAGGCGCCGACACCGTGCAGACCACCCGAGGCCTTGTAGCCCGAGCCGCCGAACTTGCCGCCCGCGTGCAACCGCGTCAGCACCAGTTCGACGCCGGAGATGCCGGACTTGGCGTGCGTGCCGGTGGGGATACCGCGGCCGTTGTCCTCCACCTCGACGCTCCCGTCGGCGTGGAGCGTGACGACGACCCGGTCGGCGTGGCCAGCCACACCTTCGTCGGTGGAGTTGTCGACGATCTCGGCGAACAGGTGGTTGACGCCGCGGCTGTCGGTCGACCCGATGTACATGCCGGGCCGCTTGCGAACCGCTTCCAGTCCCTCGAGGTGGGTCAGATCGTCGGCCCCGTACAGGGTCTCGGCCGAAGCAGTCACAGGGTCGTCTCTCCCGGTCTCGTGATGCGGTGATGCCGTGCGGCACCCGTCCCGTTCCGTGTCCGCGTACCCGCATCGAGGCGGCGTGCGAACCGCTGGCACGCCCTCCGCAGGGCCGCCGGCGCCGGGCATGCTCACCGGCCCGACGGGAAGGCACCGTAGTGCAGCGTATCCGGATGGTCGGACATTCCCGCGCACGTGCCGGACTCCGGCCGTAACCCGGCCATAACGATGCCGCGACGGTCACCGCGCGGTGTGACTCACCTCATGTCGCGGCTCGCGGGTGCGGAAACGGCGTCATGCCTCGTCAGCCGGCTGCGACGGTGCCGGCTGCGCGAACTCGGCACGCACCCCGAGCAGACGCACCGGCCGGTCGAGTTCGAACCGCCCGAGCACCTCCAGCGCCGCGGTCTCGAGCTCGTCCGCCTCACTCGTGGGCGCGCCGAGCGACATGCTGCGGGTCTGCGTGACGAACGGGGCGAAGCGGACCTTCACCGCCACCCTGACCGCGGGCCTCCCCTCGGCGACGACGTCGGCCGACACGCGCCGCGCCAGCTGCCGCACGGCACCCTCCAACGCGCCGCGGTCGGTGAGATTGCGCTGGAACGTCGTCTCGCGGCTGCGCGACTTCGGCACGTACGGCGTTGCCGTGACGTCCCGATCGCCCCACCCGTGCGCGAGCACGCGGAAGAACGGCCCCATGGTCGGGCCGAACCGTGCGGCGAGGTCGTCGCGATCGGCCGCAGCCAGCTGGCCGACGGTGTGGATACCCGCCTCGGCGAGCTTCTTCGTGGTACGCCCGCCGATCCCCACAGCGCGTCCGGCGGGCGATCGGCCATGGTGGGCATCCATTCGCGTTCGGTGATCCGGTGGATCCTGCCCGGTTTGGCGAATCCCGTCGCGGTTTTGGCGCGCAGTTTGTTGTCGCCGATGCCGACGGAACATTCGAGCCCGGTGCGTTCCCGTACCGTCTGCCGCACCCGGCGCGCCAGCGCTTCGGGATCGTTGGTGTCGGAACCGAGAAAAGCCTCGTCCCATCCGGCGACCTCGACCACGACCGGAAGTTCCCGCAATACCGCCATGACGCGTTCGGACACCTCTTCGTAAGCGGCGACATCGGAGGGCAGGAACACCGCATCCGGGCATTTGCGGAGCGCGGTTCGCAACGGCATTCCGGAATGCACGCCGAATTCGCGCGCCTCGTACGAGGCGGTGGCGACGACCCCACGCTGTTGCGGATCGCCTTGTCCGCCGACCACCACGGGTTTGCCCCGTAACTCCGGGTGCCGCGCGACCTCGACGGCTGCGATGAACTGGTCGAGATCGACGTGCAGTATCCACTCCACGCCGATCAGTATGCGGCGAAATCGATACCCGGGGAAATCGTTCCCGCGGTTCACCTTTCGACCCCGTCAACGCGCGCAGGAATGTGGTACGGCGCACGTGACGGACGTCGCGCCACCGGGAAGCCCCGAACGGAACAACAAGTGGCCACGTACACGTTGACCCAGGTGCTCGCTGATTGCGACGCGTTTCCCGTGACTTCCCGTGCCGATCTCTTCGCGGGTGAGACGCGTGCCCGACATCGCCCGCGGAACGGCCGCGGCGATCTGGCGTCGACGTGACGGCAGGCGAGACGACCACGCCGCGAAAGGAGGGCGGCAGACCATGACCACACCAGAGAAGACCACGTTCGTCAGGGACACGTTCGACCGAACCCAGGATCTGGGCTGGGTCGACGACGCCGCCTGCCGCGACGAGGACCCGGAGCTGTTCTTCCCCGTCTCCGCCATGGGCCCCGGCGCTCAGCAGGCGGAGCAGGCCAAGGCCGTCTGTGCACGCTGCCCCGTCCGGGAGCAGTGTCTGAGCTACGCGCTGGAGTCCGGACTGGACTTCGGGGTCTTCGGCGGCCTCACCCAGGAGGAACGCCGGGAGCTGGCCCGCAAGCGGCGCGACCGGAACTCTCCGCACGCGGCCTGATCCGGACCGGCTCGTCGGGTGGTGGTCCCCCGGCACCACCCGACGAGCCCCCTTCGACACACCAGGTATCCCCCATCCGGAGGGAAATGTCCGGATATGCACCGATCCGCATGCACCATGGGACGACCCCCGACGTCGCCCCATGGTGCATATATGCATGCATAGCCGACCGGCACGCCGGTAACGAAGCGGCGCTGCGCTGCGATTCCAATCACACACGGCGCCGTGTGGCTATTCATAACAGGTACGCATCAACCTGGGTGATGTTCGATAACTGAGGTGCCTTACGGTGGGGAACCCGAACAGGCACAACGCGTGAAATAAAGCCCAGGCACTGGGGTCGGATGCGCTGAAGGTGTCGCTCTGCGGCGTTGTCACCTGATCAGTCGCACAAGCCCACCCCCGGGGTCCGGCATACCGGAAGGGGCACGTTTGACACAGCAGGTCACGACACAGGACGGCCAGGGCGCGTTCGCCGCGGCGACGGGTCGCAGCCTCGAGAGCGACAACGCCAAGCCCCGGTACATGGAGTACCAGCGCGAACTGATCCGGCCGTACGCCGGACGCTCGGTGCTCGAGATCGGCGCGGGCGACGGAGAGTTCGTCTCCGGTTACCACGACGCCGAGCGCTACGTGGTCACCGACGTCGACCCCGAAGCCGTGCAGCAGATGAAGGCCCGGTTCGCCGACCGCAAGGACGTCGAGGTCCAGCAGTTCGACGGCGACGGCAGCGGCCGCCTCGACGAGCCCGTCGAGACGCTGCTGGCGATCAACGTGCTCGAGCACATCGAGGACGACGCGGGTGCGCTGCGCAGCCTGTCCCGCTCGGTGACCCCCGGCGGCAAGATCATCCTGTTCGTGCCCGCCTACATGCAGCTGTACGGCGAGTTCGACCGCATGGTCGGGCACTTCCGCCGCTACACCCCGCGTACCGCGGCCGAGGCCGCACGCCGCGCGGGACTGTCCGTGGAGGTCTCCAAGCCGGTCAACTTCCTGGGCGCGTTCGCCTGGTGGGCCGCGGTGCGCAAGGGCGGCACGGGTTCGCCGAACCCGAAGCTGGTCTCGCTCTACGACCGCTACGTCGTGCCCGTCACGAAGGCCATCGAGAAGAACGTGCGCGTGCCGTTCGGCCAGTCGGTCCTGCTCGTGGCTCGGACGCCGACGGAGTCGTGACGCGGCACCGGCCGCTCCGGTCTCGCGACCCGGCGCTTCACGGCGCCTTTGTTTCACCGCGAGACAACAGAATTCACGGGATTCACTGCGACGCGGGCGGATTCGGCGGATCGGTTCTCGCCCCTCCCCGGCCGCTCCCGCTGCTACCGTTCGTGGAGTACCGCCCGGCTCTGCCGGCGCATCGAACGGGAGCGGAGGGGCACACCGCCGATGGAGATCATCACCATCGACACGCCATCGCTGGGCGATCGCAGTTACCTCGTGCACGACGGGCGGGTGGCGTTCGCGGTCGACCCACAACGCGACATCGACCGAGTACTCGCGTTGTTGGAGGACCGCGGCGTCCGCCTGTCGCACGTGTTCGAGACGCACATCCACAACGACTACGTGACGGGCGGCCTGGCCCTGGCGCGGCTCACCGGGGCCGCCTACCACGTCAACGCCGACGATCCCGTCGGCTTCGAACGCACCCCCATCTCCGACGGCGACGTCGTCGAGGTCGGCTCGATGCGCGTCCGCGCGCTCGCCACGCCGGGGCACACCTTCACGCACCTGTCGTATGCGGCGACAGCCGACGGGGCGACACCGGTGGTGTTCACCGGCGGATCGCTGCTCTACGGCTCGACGGGCAGGCCGGATCTGCTGGGGCCAGAGCACACCGAGGACCTGGCACACGCCCAGCACGCCTCCGCGCGCAGGCTCGCCGAGGAACTGCCCGACGACACCCGGATCATGCCCACGCACGGTTTCGGCAGCTTCTGCTCGGCGACGCCGACGTCCGGGGACTCCTCGACGATCGGCAGGGAGAAGCAGGTCAACCCGGCCCTGACCGTGGACGAGGAGTCGTACGTCGAGTCGCTCATCGCGGGCCTCGACGTCTACCCGGCCTACTACGCACACATGGCGCCCGCCAACCTGGCCGGCCCCTCGGAGCCGGACCTGACCCTGCCCGACCGGGCGGACGCCGCCGAGCTGCGCAGGCGCATCGACGCCGGCGAATGGGTGGTCGATCTGCGCACCCGCACGGCGTTCGCGGCGGGACACGTGGCCGGCACGCTGAACTTCGGCATCGACGGTGGGTTCGCGACGTACCTCGGCTGGCTGCTGCCGTGGGGTACGCCGTTGACCCTGCTGGGCGAGACCGTCGAGCAGGTGGCCGAGGCCCAGCGAGAGCTGGTGCGGATCGGCGTGGACCGACTGGAGGCCGCCGCGACCGGCAACGTGCGCGAGTGGGCGTTCGGCGGTGAGCTGCGCAGTTTCGAGACCGCGTGCTTCGCCGACCTCGCCCAGGTGCGTCACCACCGGCCCGTCGTCGTGCTCGACGTGCGGCGCCGTTCGGAGTGGGACGAGGGGCATCTCGACGACGCGGTGCACATCCCGCTGCACGAGTTGCTGGACCGGATGGACGAGATCCCGGACGGCGAGGTGTGGGTGCACTGCAAGTCCGGGTATCGCGCGGGTATCGCGGCGTCCCTGCTGGACGCGGCGGGCCGCCGGGTCGTGTCGATCAACGACGACTTCGCCGCCGCTGCCTGAGCGTCGTCGAGGGCCACCGAGGCCACCAAGGCCACCGAGACCGTCGAGGCCACCGTGGTGGCACAGCAGGCGACGGGTGGATTGCCACCCGCATCCCACCCGGAGTAGGATGACGGTATGACCACCAGGGCAGCCGAGCGTGAGGACCGCGAGCAGCGCACGTCGCGCACCACGAAGGTGAGCGTCAGCCTGCCCACGGTCGACATCGCGTTCGTGGACCGCTACGCCGCCGAGTTCGAGATCGGTTCACGGTCCGCGGTGCTGCACAAGGCCATCGAGCTGCTCCGCGCGTCCCAGTTGTCCGATGCGTACGCGGATGCCTGGGACGAGTGGGAGTCCTCGGACGAGGCCGAGATCTGGGAGTCGTCCACCGCCGACGGCCTCGCGCACTGACGCCCATGCGGCGCGGTGACGTCTACCTGGCCGATTTCGAGCCTGTCCGCGGCACCGAGGCGAACAAGCGCAGGCCGGTGATCGTCGTGAGCAACGACGGTGCGAACGACACGGCCGCGCGGCTCGGTCGCGGCGTGCTCACGGTCGTACCGGTCACGTCGAACACGAAGCGGGTCTACCCGTTCCAGGTGTTGCTGCCCGCCGGGGAATGCGGTTTGCAGACCGATTCGAAGGCGCAGGCCGAACAGGTCCGGTCGATCGCGGTGGAGCGCTTCGGCGCCCGCCTCGGAAGGCTGACGCCGAAGCTGCTGCAACAGGTGGACGAGGCGCTGCGCGTCCACCTCGGACTGTGACGCGCCTCCGCGTGCCTACGCGGCTGCCGCGCCCGCCGTTCCCCAGGCAGCGGCGTTCGAGGCAGACGTGACCGCGGCGGCTTCCGGCGCGGGCGACTTCCCGTCGGGGAGTTCGAGGAACGCCGCGCAGGAGACCGCGACGTACGCGCGTTCGGGAGCGCGGTAGGCGACCTCGGCCCACCGGTTGTCGGTGACCTGTTCACCGTCGGAACCGACACAGCTGTAGGTGCCACCGACGACGTAGGGCGCGCACGGCTCCGAGCCGGACTGCACACAGGTGGTGTAGTTGTCGCAGGTCAGGGTCGTCAGTGCCGACGCGCCGACGTCCGGTCCGGTGCGCACGTTCAACCGGCACTCGTTCACCTCGGCGGCGTGGACCAGTGCGGGCCGGGCGCTCTCGTCCCGCTCGACGGCGGACGCGCTCTCCTGTGCGGATGCCGCGGTCGCCCCCGTGGCGGCGATGGTGGCGACACCTGCCAGCAGGACGGCGAGTCGCGATGGTCTTCTCCTCACCCGGATGCCTCTCACCTGGATACCTCCTCGTCGGTGTGCGAGGGTCGGCGGACACGCGATCCGCCTCGCCCCGCGCGTGATCAACTGTCATGGTGGGTATCGGATGTGGTGGGGTTCCCCTCGATCGCCGAACCGGCTGGTTCGCCGGTTTCCCTCCGACGACCGAGGGGTACGCGCCAACGCCCGAGCCGACCGTCGACCACGAGAGCAGGAAACCGACTTGTCCTCCCGAACCGCCGAGTCCTCCGGACATGCCGACGCCGACGAGCCGGCGGAGGAGTCCGTGACCAACGGACCCGACGACCCGGCCGGCGAGCCCGACACACGCTCGGATCGGACGATCGTGCTCGGGCTCATCGCCGATCCCGACATGCCGGAGGCGATCGCCGATCACCTGGCCGAGACACTCCCCGACGAGCTCGGCGAGGGCTGGCGGATCGAGGTGGACGCCGACCCGGTCACGGCGTCGTTGAAGGGCACATCCGAGATCCTCGAGCAGACGGCGCATCTGTGCGATTCGCACGGCTGGACCTACGCCATCTGCATCACCGACCTGCCGGTGCGTTCGGAGGACGGCCCGGTCGTGGCGGACGTCGACCATGACCGCGGGGTCGCGGTCATGTCCGTACCGGGGATCGGCGGATTCCAGACCCGCAGGCGGATCCACCGCGTGGTGCGGCAGGTGCTGGACGACCTGCACGAGGACTACGGCGAGCGGCACGAGCCGGGCGAGTCGCACGTGGAGCACCGGCACGGCTTGAGCAGCGGCGTCATCCGCGGCATCGCACCGATCCGGCGGAAGGTGGCGACGCTCGAGGACAGTCACCTCGACGTGCGGTACGTGACTCCGGGCAAACGCGGCGTACTGCGCCTGCTGTCGGGGATGGTGCGCACGAACCGGCCGTGGCGGCTCGTGTTCGGACTGTCGCGCGCGCTGGCAGCCGCGGTCGCGACGAGTGCATTCGGACTGTCGTCGAGCACGATCTGGATGGTCGGCGACCAGTTGGACATCGGCTTCAAGATACTCACCACGTTCACGGCGATCGCGGCGTTGGTGATCTGGCTGATCGCCGCCCACGATCTGTGGGAGAAGCGCGACAACACCAGATCGGATCCGGAGCTGGCGCGGCTGTACAACGCCTCCACCCTGCTCACCCTCATCATCGGCGTGGTGGTGCTGCAGGTGATCCTGTTCGCCGTCAACTTCGCGCTGGCCGGGCTGATCCTTCCGGCCTCCCTGCTGACGAGCATGCTCGGCAGCGAGGCGACCGTCGGCACGTATCTGGCGGTGGCGTGGGCGTTCACCACGCTCGGCGGGATCGCCGGGGCACTCGGCTCGAGTCTGGAGTCCGACCAGGCGGTCCGTCAGGCGGCCTACGGCTATCGCGAGAGCCAGCGCCGCGCGGAGCACCAGGAACGCGAGCAGCAACGCGAGCGCGACGAGGAAGCGGGCGAAGAGGCGGCGAGACAAGCCGTCCGCGACCAGGCCACCGACGAGGAAAACACTGACGAGAGAAACGGTGACG
>Ga0079224_100009898_pt1 | contig 13056 bp, 9 predicted proteins | sample Stecom2015_FD_80414 | JGI IMG/M metagenome (GOLD analysis project Ga0079224, IMG submission 80414) | Agricultural soil microbial communities from Utah to study Nitrogen management - Steer compost 2015 | ecosystem: Environmental > Terrestrial > Soil > Agricultural land | place: USA: Utah... | reverse complement strand
TGATCCGTCATGACGGACACCATCATCCCGCCCGGCACGGTGGAGGAATCGGACAAAGGGTGGTCCGTACAGAAGTGGGGCGACGGCTCCCTCGCTCGCGCCACGGCCGTCGTTCTCACGGTGCTGGCCGTCCTGCTCGGTGTGTTTCACGTATACACGTCCGCGTACGTCGTCATCGACACGTTCCTGCAGCGGGTCACCCACCTGATGTTCATTTTGCTCATCGTGTTCTTGACGGCTCCGTTCGGTGAGCACCCGCGCTTTCGGAGCCCCCTGTTTCTCGCGCTGGACGCGCTTTTGGCCGCGGCTTCGGCCACCGTCAGCCTGTATATCATCTTGAATTATGAGGCCATCGTCTTTCGCATGGGCAGCCCGACGGACATGGACATCTGGATGGGAACCGTCGCCATCCTGCTCGTCCTGGAAGCGACGCGGCGCGTCGTCGGCAACACGATGGCCATCGTCGTCATCGCCTTCTTGCTGTACGCCTACTACGGCCCATACATCCCGGGCGTTTTCGCCCACCGGGGCTTCTCCTACACCCGGATCGTCTACCACCTGTATTTGTTCCAAGAAGGCATTTACGGCCTTCCCCTTGGCGTAGCGGCCACTTTTGTCTTCATGTTCATCTTGTTCGGCGCCTTGTTGGAGAAAACGGGAGCGGGGCAGTTTTTCATTGACTTGGCATACGCTGCCACCGGACGATCCCGTGGCGGCCCGGCCAAAGCTGCCGTCGTGGGCAGCGGCATGATGGGAAGCATCTCCGGCAGCGCCATCGCAAACGTGGTGACGACGGGTGCTTTCACGATCCCGATGATGAAGCGGGTCGGCTACGCAGCCCGAGAAGCTGCCGGGATTGAAGCAGCGGCCAGCACGGGAGGTCAAATTCTGCCCCCCATCATGGGTGCGGGCGCCTTCATCATGGCGGAACTTCTCGGCATTCCTTACGGTCAGATCGTGAAGATCGCCATCGTGCCCGCCCTGATGTACTTCATCGGGGTGTTTTTCTTCGTCGACATCATCGCCCGGCGGAAAGGCATCGAAGGACTCCGGCCCGAAGAAATTCCCGACCTGAAGAAAACGCTGCGGGAAGGATTTCAGTTTCTCCTTCCTCTGCTGCTCCTCCTCGTCTTGCTGTTTCGGTACTACAGCCCCCTCCAGGCGGGCTTGTACTCCATGATCACCCTCCTCATCGTCAGCCTCATCCGCGCCCATACCCGCATCTCGTGGCGGGGCATCATTGAGATGTTCGAGGACGCGGCCCGCAGCACGTTGACGGTGTCCGTCGCATGCGCCGCCGCGGGCATCATTGTCGGCATCGTCGGGCTGACGGGCCTAGGGCTGCGGTTCAGCAGCATCATGCTTTCCTTGGCAGGGGACAACTTGTTCCTCGCCCTTATTATGGTGGGGCTCGCGTCCCTCGTCCTCGGCATGGGCCTTCCCGTCACGGCCTCCTACATCGTTCTTATCGTGCTGGCAGGCCCCGCCCTCGAGCAGTTGGGCCTGACGCTGCTGGCCGCGCACATGATCGTATTCTGGTTCAGCCAGGACTCCAACGTCACGCCGCCTGTCCCGTTGGCTTCCTTTGCCGCAGCGGGCATCGCAGGCTGCCCGCCCATGCAGGCAGCTTTGTCGGGGTGGAAATACGCGATGGGTCTGTATTTGGCGCCCCTCATGATGGCCTACACACCCATCATCACGGGCACCACGACCCAAATTATCGCCTCGGGCGTTGCGGGCACCATCGCCCTCCTCAGTTTTGCGGCGGCCATTGAAGGGTTCCTCATCCGCCGCACCACGTGGTGGGAGCGCGTCATCCTTGCGGCGGCTGCCGTAGGATTGGTGACGGTGAAACCGATACCGGTACTCATCGGTGTCGTCCTCCTCATCATCACCGTCCTCTCCCAAACGCGGCCGCAGCCGCCCGCTGCAGGTGTTGGTGCGCACGCGTAGCCCGGCTGCGTTGGCACCACGCCCTATGGCTGCCCATACTACTCGTAGGCAGCAAAGCCTTTAAGGTTAAGGAAGGCCGACCCGCAAAACGGGTCGGCCTTCGCCGTGAAAGCTCCCTTATCTTTCGACCTTGTGCCTCAGCGCGTTACGCAGCCTACGCTGCGCCGCAATCTTTCAGATGGACGACCTTCCGTGAGGCTGGCCTCCGTCCCATCCCTACGTCAGCAGCTCCCCGCCCAAAGTCCCCCATACTTCCAGCTTCGCCTGGGTCCGTCGGATCACCTCATCGGTGAACTCCGTGGTGGAGGCGGAGCCTCCTAGGTCCGACGTCTTAATGCCCGCCCGCACCGCTTCAAAGGCTGCCTCGTAAATGGCCCGGGAAGCCACCGCCGCCTGCCGGTCTCCAAGGTACGACAGGAGGGACGCTCCTGCCAAAATCATAGCCAGGGGGTTGGCCACGTTTTTCCCTTCCAGCGACGGCGCAGTGCCGTGGGGAGCATCCGTCACCACCGCGGAAATGTTCCCGTCGTCGTCATAGCCCAGAAGCACCGACTCGCTGCCCGCGATGGAGCCGAACAGCTGCAGCACCAAATCACTCATGCAGTCGCCGTCCCGGTTCAACGTGGGAATGACCAGCGGCTCCCCCGACTGGGTAAGCAGCAGCGCGTACGTAGCATCGATCAGCTGGGGATCGTACGGCACGTCAGGATGACGCTTCGCCGCCGCGTCCAGCTCTTCCTTAAACATCCCCTCATACACGGGACTGACGGTGAACTTCGGACCGCCGAACACCTTCGCCTTCATCCTGCGTGCGTGCTGGAAAGCGAACTCCGCCACCGCCCGGCACGTCTTGCGGCTCAGCTTCTCCGTGCGGTACGCCCACTCGTCGTCCCCCATCACTTCTCGCCATTCCGTCGCTCCGTACGCGTCATCCACCGCCATGCGCACAACGGAAATAGAGTGGTGCACCCCCGCGCTCACCATGACACCGGGCAGCCGCCGGCCGATGCGCAGGATGACTTTCCCGTTGATCTCGCTGCGCAAAATGGCGTTGGGACTTCCCACGTCGTCCGCGGCTTCGGGGGTGATGGTGGCCGCCTTCAGGCCAAATCCGTACTTCCGCACCGCGGCCGCCGCGTCCCGCACCACTTGATTGTTCGTCCTACGCCGATTTTCCAGCCCGAGATCGTACCATTCGAAGTTCAGCTCAAACCCGATGACTGCCGGATCGAGGACCCTCAAGCATTCCCGGAGCAGCTCCCGCCCCGTCTGATCCCCGTCCATCACGACGATGGTCCGATTCCCTTCCGACATCCCTTTGGCGTAACCTCCCCCGATGCAAGCTCATCTCGGGCGCGGCGCCCGCGACGACCCGCGCGTCCGTTCCATCGTGCACCCTTCGTCAAAGCGTACCCCTTTTCCTGGCCTTTCCGTAGGAACCGGCCCAGGTGGCCCGTCCGGGCCTGCCCCCGCCCAGGCGGTGCGCAAACGGCAAAGGACGGAGCAGCAAACAAAAAAGGACGCCCTCCGGAAATCCACTTCCAGAGGGCGCTTTCGATGGTGGACCTGACCGGGCTCGAACCGGTGACCTCTGCGTTGCGAACGCAGCGCTCTCCCAGCTGAGCTACAGGCCCGTGGACACCCGTATTATAACATGGCTGTCCTGTCTTGTCGATAGGGGAGAGGTGCGAGTCTCGCCTGCCTGCAGCCCGGCGGACTGCCTTCCCCGTCGCGGGATGCCCTGCCTTCGGCGCCCATGGCGTCGACGCGCATACTCCCGCTTCCACCTCGTTACCATAACGTAAAGCGGGGAGGAGGTCAACCCTTCGGTGCTTCCGAGCTTCCCAAGCCCGCTGGCGGTCCACCCTGTTCCCGGCCGCCCCCTTCCCTTCGCCCTGGAATTCGATGCGCGCGCTTACGAACACATCGTGTCCGCGCTCCCAAGCAGCCATGAGACACCCGCCTCCTGGCATGTCCTGCACGTGGCGGCCCAGCAGTTGAAAACCGAGGCGGCCTCCGCGGCCACCGTGGAGCGCCTCCTCATCGAGGAGCATTGCGCCGACCTTTGGCGCCGACACGGGGTCATCCCGTATCCGTATCAGCTCAACGTGGTGCGCCGCGTCTTGGCCTCTATGAACGGCCGGGCTATCCTCGCGGATGAAGTGGGGCTGGGAAAAACCATCGAAGCGGGGATGATCATCAAAGAGTACATGCTGCGGGGCCTCGCCCGCCGGGTCCTCATCCTCGTACCCGCCACCCTCGTCTGGCAATGGTTCGCGGAGCTGCGGGACAAATTCGGCCTCGTGGCCACCCGTCAGCGGACCGTGTACGACTGGGAGCGGTCCGACGTCGTCATCGCCTCCCTGGACACCGCCAAGCGGACTCCCCATCGGGACGTCATATTGCGCCAGCGCTACGACATGCTGGTGGTGGACGAAGCCCACCGCCTGAAAGACCGCCGCAGCTTAAACTGGAAGTTCGTGAACGCCATTCACCGCCACTACTGCCTCCTCCTGACCGCGACGCCCGTCCAAAACAGCTTGGACGAGCTGCACAGCCTCGTCACCCTCCTCAAACCCGGGCACTTGGGTTCGTCTCGCGAGTTCCAGCGGATCTTCGCCCTGGATGCCCGGCGCGCCCGGGACCCCCAGCAGCTGCGAGCCGTCCTGTCCCGGGTCATGATCCGCCATCGCCGGGGCCGGGACACGGTGGAGTTCACACCCCGTCACGTCCATCCCGTCCCCGTAGAGCTGACGCCCAGCGAGCGGCACTTTTACGACGCCCTCACCGACTACGTGCGCCATGAAGCTCGGCGAACCGGCGCCTTTTCAAGCCAAGCCCGAGCCATCCGCTCCCTCCTCCCCCTCATCGTTCTGCAAAAAGAAGCGGTCAGCAGCGCCGCGGCCGCCTTGCTGACCCTCCACAAAATGCTCCAAGGGAGCCGGGACGACAACGAGCAGGCAGCCCTGCAGCACTTGCTTTCCCTCGGCCTGGCGGTGCAGGGCCACGCGAAAGCCGACGCGCTGCTGGAGCTCCTCCGCCAATCCGACGAGCAGTTCATCGTCTTTACCGAATACCGGGCCACCCAGCACGCCATCCAAGCCCGTCTCGACGACGCGGGCATCGCTCACATCGCCTTTCACGGCGGCTTGTCCTTCGGTCGCCGGGAGTGGGTGCGGGAAGCATTCCGCCGCCATGCCCGGGTGCTGGTCAGCACCGAATCGGGCGGGGAAGGCATCAATTTCCAGTTTTGCTGCAACGTCGTTCACTTTGACCTGCCCTGGAACCCGCAGCGGATCGAGCAGCGCATCGGCCGGGTGCACCGACTAGGCCAAACCCGCCCCGTCCACGTGTACAATTTAGCCACCCGGGACACCATCGAAGAATACATTTTATACTTGCTCGACCAGAAACTGGACTTGTTCCGCCAAGTGGTAGGTTTAGACGAGGCCCGGTGGACAAGTCGGGTCCCTTCCTTTGAAGCGGCCATCGCCCGCATCGTCCTCACCGAAGACAGCCGGGACGCCATTTTCGCCAGCCTGGACAAACTGGGCAGCCGGCTCGCTCCGAAAGCGAACGAGGACCCCGCCCTCATCGACCGCATCCTGGGGGAGGAGGCGTGACCCCTTCCCCGTCTTCCGCCACGGCGGACCTCGCCTTGCGTACTTTCGCCCGGCACTTTTTCGAGCTGCTGGGCGCGCCCATCGTGGAACGGGACCCGGACTTGTGGCAAGTGGACCTCACCCCGGACCAAAGGAAAATGCTGGAGCCCCCCTCCCTCCTTCCCCTGTGGCTGTTCGATCCGTCACCCTCCGACACAGTGCGCTGGTGGATCGCCTTCACTCCGGAAGCCGCCCAGCGCCACCCCGAAGCGAAACTCCTCACGCCCCACAGCCACCTGTTTTCCCAGATGGAAGACGCGTGCCGCCGCCATGGCCTCGTCTTCACCGGCACCGTGTGGGAAGCGGATGCGGCGCTGTACCGGCCTTGGCTGTGGCTTCACGTACGGCGGACCCGCCGGTGGGAGCTGCTGGAGACGATGATGGAGGCGTGGGGATTTGATCTGTGCACCGGCAGCATCCGCCGAGGACTGCCGCCTGCAGGAGCCGCTCTGCGCCCCGGCATGCCGCCCGCCTCCGCTCGCATCGAACGAATCCGGCTCACGCCCGACGACGTGCGGACCGCGCTGGAAGAGGTCATCTGCCGCAATGAGGTGAGCCGCAGCTTGGCGTGGGCCGAAGCGGGGCTGGACCGGTTCTATGAAGAGGCGGCCGAGATCAACGCCTACTTTGACGCGCTGACCCACGCGGAAGAGGCGGGCGACGCCGCATCCCTGGAGGAAGAGCGCAGCCGCAGGCTGGAGGAAGCGAAAGGTCGGCTCCTGCCCCGGGTCATCGTGGAACCGGTGGCCGCCGCTCTCCTTTACATCCCCTACCCGTGACGGCACGGCCGACCGATGGCCATCACACAGCCCATGTCCAGGCATCGGCCGTCAAACCACAGAGGCAGAAAAAGGGCCCAGCCCGGAACGGGCGAATTTCAGGGAAAAGACGGAACGGTCCCTGTGCGGTGAAGGCGCGCCAAGGAGGTATGTCCCGGTGGTGAAACCGTACATCGAAGCTCTAGATGAGGAGACGTTTGGGATCGACTTGCTGTACGCCGGCGAACGCTTCGTCAGCAGTGCATATCTCCTCGTGGACGACGAGCCGGCCCTTGTGGAGACGGGGGCGACTCCTTCCATCCCGTACCTTGTCGCCGGGGTGGAAGCCGCGGGCTTGACGATGAACGACGTGCGGCATCTCGTCGTCACCCACATCCACCTTGACCACTCGGGAGCCGTGGGGGTGCTCATGGAACGGTATCCTCATCTCCGCGTCTGGGTGCACCCCCGGGGGGCCCGCCATTTGGCCGATCCGTCTCGGCTCATGAGCAGCGCGGCCCGGGTGTTCGGCGATCAGCTGGAGCCCCTTTTCGGGCGAGTCGTGCCGGCTCCCGCCGACCGCATCCATCCGTTGGAGGACGGCGAGACGGTGCGCCTCGGGCGGCGCACTTTGCAGGCTATGGAGACGCCGGGTCACGCCTCTCACCACCATGCGTACTGGGAGGCGGACCGGGGGTGGGTGTACTGCGGCGACGTGGCCGGCATTCACCTGCCGGGAACGGACCACGTGGTGCCGCCGACGCCGCCCCCGGACATCGACGTGGAGCGTTGGAAGGCCAGTCTGCAGAAAATCCGGGCCGTGAACCCCACCCGCCTGCTCTACACCCATTTCGGCTGGACGGACCAGGCCGCGCACTGGCTCGGTGAAGTGGAGCGCCACTTGGAAGAGCGGGCCCATTGGGTGCGGGACCGCTTGGCAGAAGGCGTGGACGTGGAGGGCCTCATCGCCGCCTTTCACCGCCACTTTGACGAGCCGGTGGCCGCCCGTCTCGGCGCGGACAACGCCCGCCGCTACCACCTGGCCGCGGACGCGGAGATGAATGTGAGGGGCCTGGTTCGCTACTGGCAAACCCGCTCCGACTAGCCGGCGGAGCCTTCCACCGGGGAGCTTTCCACCCACGGTTCCTGTAAATAATGATCGCGGCGGCGGGCGTACTCCTTCGCGCCCGAGCGGATGCGCTCCGTCTCTTCCGGTTTGACGGGGCGGATGATGCGGGCCGGCACGCCCAAGGCCAACATGCCGGGAGGAATTTCCATGCCTTCGGGAACGAGGGCGCCCGCTCCGACAATGGCGCCGGCGCCCACCACCGCTCCGCTCAGCACCGTGGCCCCCATGCCGATGAGAGCGTCATCGCCGATGCGGGCCCCGTGCACGATGGCCCCGTGCCCTACCACGACCCGGTCGCCTACGATGCAGGGGAGGCCGGCGTCGGTGTGAACAACGCTGCCGTCTTGAATGTTCGTGTCGACGCCGATGCGAATGCGTTCCAAATCGCCCCGCAGCGTACAGTTAAACCAAATGCTGACGCCGTCGGCCAGTTCCACGTCACCGATAACCCAAGCGCCCGGTGCGACGAAGACGCCTTGCCCGATGCGAGGGTGCACGCCGCGAAAGGGAACGATCATAACCTTTCTCCTTTCCGCTGGCTCGGGGTATCCCGGCTCCTGTCGAACCGATTCCCTTTTCTTGCCGGGAACCCTCCATGCCCGTGCACACCAAGGGATGCGGGCCGCGCGCTCATCCCCCGTCATCGGGTCAGGCTCCGGATCCGTGCCCGCCCGGATCAGCGCGGGTTTTCCCGCAGGACGGCGGCGATGACGGGCGCCAGCAGGCGGGCTGTTTCCTTCGCCTGCTCCAGCGTCGTCTTTTCGTAGTCGCCAATGAACAGCTGCACGCTGCGGGGATGCAGATGACCGTTGTAGTTGTTCGTATGGAGCCGCACGCCCCGGGAGAGACCGGGCAGCTGCCCGTCCACCCGCCGCTTCAAGGCTTCCGCGAAGGCCGCATTTCGCTCCGCGTACGGGTTGTCGGCTTCACCGATGACGAACAGCACTTTGGCCGCTTCCGCATCGCCAACCCGGGCCCGGAGCAACGTGGGGGCCACGTCGTCCGCGGTGGCATCCCGGTGCACGTCAATGACCGCCGCTACGTCCCGGTGCTCATCCAGCAGGCGGGCCAAAGCCTCCCCCGCTCTGGCGAAGGCTTCGCTCCACTGGGGATGATCGAAAGCTTCCGTCAAGTGCTCCACCACGAAGCCCTCCGCCCGCAACCCGTCCGCGAGGACCGCACCCACTTGGACGATGTCCCCTGGGCGGCCGCCCCTGGCGTGGGGCGCGTGGGGACGATAATTTTCACTGCCATGGGCGTGGTAAACGATGACCCGAGGTCCCCTGGCATCGTCGCCCGCGACGGGAAGGGTCAAGGGGGCATCGGTCTGGCCGGTTCCCTGGAGATCCCCCGCTCCCTGGCTCCGGGTTCCCTGGAGACCAAGGGACCCGTCCTCATCGCTGACAATCCACGGTGCGGCCGGGGTTTCGATCCGCTCCCCCGCCACGGGAAGTCCCGAGCCGCCGGAAAAATCGGGAGAAAAACCGAGAAAGCGGGCTCCCGCCACTGCCACCACCACGAGGGCGACGAGGAAGAACATGAGGCCCGGCCCGTCGCCCCCGAATTTCAGTTTCGGCAGTGTGATGCGGGAACCCGCCTTGGAAGGCTTTCGTGACCACGTGGGCAGATCGCCCTGAGACCGCTTTTTCCATGTGAGCGCCACGTCCATCCCCTCCCTCGCGGCCACTATATGGCGGGGAGGGGGACGGTTATGTATCGCTGAGACGGACGCTCCCATCGTTTTGTTTCGCCCGGGCCAAAGCCGCCAGGTTCCGCAGCTCATCCGCGGTGAAATAATAGCGGTCGGCACAAAAATGACACGTGAGTTCCGCGCCGCCCTGCTCCTCAATCATGTCTTCCAGTTCCTCAGGGCCCAAGGCGATGAGGGCCCGCTCAAACCGTTCCCGAGAGCAGTCGCAGGCGAAGCGGAGATCCTTTCGCTGCAGCCAGCGGGGCTCGCCCCAAGGCTCAGTGAGCTGGGCAGCCACCTCTTCAGGAGTGTTGCCCTCGTCCATGAGGTGGCTGATGCTGGGAATAGCCCGCACCCGCTCCTCCAAGGCCTCCACCAGCGCCTCGTCGTAGCCGGGCATCAGCTGCACGACGAAGCCGCCGCTGGCCCGGACGGATCCGTCGGTGTCCACCAGCACGCCTAAGGCCACCACTGACGGCCTTTGCTCTGACGCCACCAAGTAGTGCGTCAAGTCGTCCGCGATCTCCCCCGATACCAGGGGCAATGTACTGCGGTACGGCTCCTTCAGACCCAAGTCTTTAATGACGTGGAGAAACCCACTCCCTACCGCGCCCCCGACGTTCAGCTTCCCTGAGGCGTTGGAGGGCAAATCCACGTACGGGTTGCCCACGTACCCCCGCAGCTTTCCGTCAGCGTCCGCTCCCACGGTGACGTGGCGCAGCGGCCCGTCCCCCACGATTTGAATCTGGATCCGCTCCCGCCCTTTCAAGCTCGCGGCCAGCAAGGCCGCGCCCGTCAAGGCCCGGCCCAAAGCTGCCGCAGGAATGGGCCATAAATTGTGGCGCGCCCGGGCTTCTTCCACCAAGCCGGTGCTGCGGGCGCAAAGCACGCGAATGTAGCCGTCCGCGGCTAAGCCGTGGACGAGGTAATCCCCCGTGGCGTTGTTCGCCGTCGTCGTCAACGGTCAACCTCCCAGCCTGCCGGCGATGCCCTTTATGGGGTCCGAGGTTCTTATTTGGATCCGCAGTCCTTATTGGGCCCGCGGTCCGCCGCCAGCCTCAGGCTCGCCGGCTTCCTCTTCAGCGCCCTCTGCTGCGTCCCCCTCCGGCGCCGCCGCCAAAGGAGCCGGGGACAGCTCCCACCATACGTCCCAGTTGGGCGGCGGCAGCGGCACGCCGTTTCCGCCCATCACGCCCCCCGGCAGCACGTCGCCAGCACCGCTCGCCGGCGATGGATCGGAACCTCGGGCGGCCGAGGCGCCCCCCTCGCCGTCACGGGAGGGCGTCTCGCGCAAGGTCAGTTCCGCCTCCATGGAAAACAGGGCCTGCAGCCCCGCGGACCGCTCCCGCAGCCGAGCCGTCAAGCCGGTCCCGTCACCGACGAGGCGAGCCAAACCCACCTCCGGCCCGAACAGGCGCAGGCTCACGCCGACGGCCACAACGAGGAGCAAGATCAAGGCTGCCACGCCCCGCACCGAGCGGCGCCCGGTTCTCCCTGTCCCACGGCGCCCCGAGCGTCCTACAGCGCGCCGCGGTGGTCCTCCCGGCAGCCGTCGGTACACCGCAGGCTCGCCTTCAGGGAACGTCAGCGGCTTCCAGCGAGAGGCGTCCGGTTCCCCGGGGAAATGGCGGCGGGCTTCCCGGTACTCCGAGGCCACTTCATCGGGGTCGAGGCCCACCTCTCGGGCGTACAGCCGGAGAAACCCTTTCACGTACACATCGCCCGGCAGCGACGCCCGATCTCCCTGCTCCAGGGCGAGCAAGTAGTCACGACGAATCTTCGTCGCCGCCGCCAATTGGTCAATGGACAAACCGCGCGCTTCCCGCGCTTCCCGCAGCTTCTCCCCTAAAGGTTCCATGGGGCTCCGCTCCACTGCGCCCCTCTCTCCCTCCCAACCACGATGCACGTCGGGCCGCGGCCCTGCCCATTCCCGATTCCCCGGGACGAAACGATTAATTGTCGGAACCGGATCGGTACGTTCCCAGCACTGCCCGCGGCTTGCTGCCTTGGTACGGTCCCACAATGCCCCGCATTTCCATGACGTCGATGAGCCGGGCCGCCCGGGCGTACCCGACCCGGAACCGGCGCTGGAGCATGCTCACCGACGCGTAGCCTTGCTCCCGCACGAGGCGGACCGCCTCTTCGAACAGCTCGTCTTCCTCGTCGTCAGCGCCCGACGAGGAAGGATCGTCCACTTCCAGCACGTGATACTGATAATCGGGGCTGCCTTGCTGCTTCCAATAGTTCACCACGTCTTCCACTTCGCTGTCGCCGATGAAGGCCCCCTGCACCCGCTGGGGCTTGCCCGATCCGAGGGGGTGGAAGAGCATATCCCCCTTGCCCAGCAGGCGCTCCGCCCCCGCCATATCCAAAATGGTGCGGGAGTCCACTTGGGAGCTGACGGCGAAGGAAATGCGGGAGGGCACATTCGCCTTGATCAGCCCCGTAATGACGTCCACCGACGGCCGCTGGGTGGCGATGATAAGGTAAATGCCCGCGGCCCGGGCCATTTGGGCCAGCCGGCAAATGGAGTCTTCCACGTCCGCGGCCGCCACCATCATCAGATCGGCCAGCTCGTCGATGATGACGACGAGGTACGGCAGCACTTCCGCGTCCAAGTCGCCCCGGCGGGCCACCTGGCTGTTGTAGCCGTCGATGTTGCGGGCCCCCGCCTCGGAAATGAGCTGGTAGCGCCGCTCCATCTCCTTCACGGCCCAGCGCAGCACCCCAGCCGCTTGCCGGGGGTCTGTCACCACCGGCGCCATCAGGTGAGGAATGCCGTCGTAGACGGCCAGCTCCACCCGCTTCGGGTCCACCATGATGAATTTGACCTCGGTGGGCCGGGCCTTATACAGCAAGCTTATGATAATGGAGTTGATGCAAACACTCTTGCCCGATCCCGTCGCCCCGGCGATGAGCAGGTGAAGAATTTTCCGCAAGTCCGCGACGACGGGCTGGCCCGCGATGTCTTTCCCCAGCGCCATCGTCAACGGGGACGCTTCCCGGGCGAAAGCTTCCGACTCCAGCACGTCCCGCAAGTAGACGGGCTCCACTTGCCGGTTGGGCACTTCAATGCCGACGACGGCTTTCCCGGGAACCGGCGCTTCGATGCGCAGACCCGCGGTCGCCAAGGCGAGGGACAAATCGTCCACCAAAGACGTGATTTTCGCCACCTTGATGCCGGGCGCCGGCTGCAGCTCGTAGCGGGTAATGACAGGCCCCCGGCTCACGTTCACCACTTTCGCTTCCACGCCGAAGCTGGCCAGCGTCTCTTCCAGCTTCTGGGAGCGGTCCGGCTCCGGTTGGGTCCGGGACCGCCGGGATGGGCGGGGCCGCTCCAGCAAGGATGCGGGCGGCATGCGGAAACTGCCGCCGCTTCGCCAATCCCTCAGGCGGAGCACCGGTCCTTTCTTTTGGGCCCCGTCGCCCCCGTCGCTGTTGTGCTGCGCGGAGCCTGAGTGGGCGCCGGCGGCCGCCGCCGTCTCCATGGCTGCGGCCACGCTGTTCCGCCCTGGCAGCGAGCCCGCAGTCGTCGGCCCGCCCGTTTGGGCGCTGGGGGAACCGGCGCCTCGGGGAAGGGCCGGTTCGTCTCCTGCCGGCCTCTCGGCATCGCTGACGGCCTCATCCGCAGAGGCAACCGGCCCGTCGCTCCCTGCTCCGTTCCAGGCATCGGCCCGGCTCATTTCGGGCCCTTTACTGCCGATGAACGCGTCCTCCCCGCCCGCCAGGGCGTCCTGGCGTCCCCTGCCAAAGCGCCGACGGGGTGAAAAAGGCGGCGCGAAAGATTCCCCTGGGACAACGGCCGCCGCCTCGCTGTCGGGCGCCAGCTCAGGGTCGTCCCCGTCAAAACGGCCCGCCCGCATC
>Ga0079224_100009897_pt1 | contig 13056 bp, 12 predicted proteins | sample Stecom2015_FD_80414 | JGI IMG/M metagenome (GOLD analysis project Ga0079224, IMG submission 80414) | Agricultural soil microbial communities from Utah to study Nitrogen management - Steer compost 2015 | ecosystem: Environmental > Terrestrial > Soil > Agricultural land | place: USA: Utah... | reverse complement strand
AATGTATAATAAAAAAACTGCAAAAGTAGCTTTTTGGTTTGCATTCATTGGCTTTAATACCTTGTATTTTCCTATGTTCATTATGGGCTGGCTGGGAATGCCGAGAAGATACTACGATTATCTGCCTGAATTCTGGCCTTATCATTTAACATCAACAATTGGTTCATGGATTCTGATAACAGGTTTAATCATCATGTTTGCAAATCTTATCAGATCTATGAAAAAAGGTAAGCTAGTTACTGAAAAAAACATATGGGGCGGAAATACTCTTGAATGGACAATTGAAACACCGCCAACTCTTGAAAATTTTTCAGAAATTCCAACTATTACCGAAGGCCCATACGAGTATAGTAAAAATGAAGATGTTGAAGTAGAACAACAGGAGGTTAAGTGAGCGTACACGTGCACGAACATGCACATGCGCATGTTCATAGAGATGATATTGGCGGAAGAATGGGAATGTGGCTGTTCCTGTTTACCGAGTTGATCTTGTTCGGCGGTTTGTTTTTTCTTTATGCCGTTTACCGCTTTATGAACCAGGAAGATTTTCATCTCGCGGCTAAAGAATTGAATACAATGATTGGAACTTTTAACACTGCTATTCTGCTTACAAGCAGTTTAACAATGGCGTTGTCTATCACTGCTATTCAGCGAAACAGCAAAAAGCTTTCAATATTTTTTCAGATTGTAACCATAGTTCTCGCCCTTGGATTTATGGTGAATAAATATTTTGAATGGACTACAAAATTTCATCATGGAATTTATCCCGGTTCTGAAGAATTGTTAGCGCAGTCTTCCGGACAGATTTTATTCTTTGGATTGTATTATGTGATGACGGGACTCCATGGTTTGCACGTAATAATCGGTATGGTTTTAATTGGTGTGATGACAAGGTTTACGGCAAAAGGAATCGTTAATTCAGATAGTTATGTTAAACTGGAAGCTGCAGGATTATACTGGCACCTTGTTGATATCATCTGGATTTTCCTGTTCCCCTTATTTTATCTGATTACATAGTTCTAAAATTTTTAAAGGAAGAATATGAGTAAACACAGTGAGCATGGGCCGCACGCTCATAGTTATAGTATATACATCTTAGTTTGGCTTGCTTTAATGATATTAACCGGAGTAACAGTTGCTGTAGCCGGAATTAATTTTGGCTCTCTTACGGTTGCTACCGCTTTGCTTATTGCTTCGGTAAAAACCTATCTGGTGCTTACGATTTTTATGCATCTTAGGGTTGAACAGAAGGTGTTTAAAGTATTTGTGTTTGTTGCATTTCTGTTCTTTCTTATTTCAATCGTATTATTATTCTCAGATTATTCTTTTATGTAAGGTAAATAATTTATGTTTTCAGGAGCATCAAATTTTGTTGAATCTGTAGATTCGGCATTCTTTTTTATAACTGCGATATCAGTGTTCTTCCTGGTATTAGTAACCTTTTTGATGATTTTCTTTGTTTTTAAGTATAATAAGAAAAGAAATCCCAAAGCTGTGAACATTCACGGGAATGTACCGCTTGAGATAACATGGACGGTGATCCCTACAATTCTTGTTTTATTTATGTTTTGGTTTGGATGGGTTGGTTACAAACAAATGTCTACAATTCCTGAAAATGCTTATCAAATAGATGTAACCGCTCAAATGTGGCAATTTAAATTTCATTATAAAAACGGTGTGCAAACAGATACTCTTTATGTTCCGCATAAAACTCCTGTTCAGCTAAATCTTAAATCTCTTGATGTAAACCATGCACTGTTTATCCCGGCTTTCAGAATTAAAAAAGATGTTTATGCAAACCGCGTAAATAAAGTATGGTTTGAACCTGAAGAGATCGGTTCATTTGATATTGCCTGTGCGGAGTACTGTGGATTAAATCATTCATATATGTACACAAGAATTGTTGTAATGCCGCAGAATGATTTTGATAAATGGCTTGCTGAAGCCGTACCAAAAGAAAGTACAGAGGCAAATGAAAATCAAGATGCTAAAACCACAACAACTGAAAGTACAGGTACAGCAGAGGATACAACAACTAATTAATATAAGATAAGGTAATTGAAAAATTTTCTAAAAATATTAAATGAATTAACAAAGATCCGGATAACAATATTTGTTACTTTAACGATGTTTCTCAAGTACATTGCTGCAGCCGATGGAATTGATACCGGAGTAATTCTTCCATCTATTGGAATATTACTGCTTGCCTGCGGATCCGCTGCAATAAACCATTATCAGGAACGTGCAACTGACGCAATGATGAGCAGAACTAAAAATCGTCCGATACCATCCGGCAGAATTTCACCGGAAAATGCACTCGCAATAGCTGTATTTTTATTAACAATCGGATCATTAATTTTATTGTTCAGTGGTGGAATGCTTGCACTTGCACTTGGTTTATTAAATCTGATATGGTATAACGCAATTTATACTCCGCTTAAGAAGAAGAACGCTCTTGCAATTATTCCAGGTTCATTGGTAGGAGCAATACCACCGGCTGTTGGCTGGGTTTCTGCAGGCGGATCAATTTTCGATCCTCAAATTCTTATTATTGCTTTCTTCTTTTTCATCTGGCAGATTCCGCATTTCTGGCTTTTACTGCTTGTACTTGCAAAAGATTATGAGCAGGCAGGATTCCCAACTCTTACACAGGTGTTCTCATATGATCAACTGTCACGCATAACTTTTATGTGGATTATAGCAACAATTGTTACCGGGTTTCTAATTCCGTTTTTCGGAATTATTGAATCACCATTTGTTAATATTGGCCTGCTACTATCGGGTATCTGGCTTGCGTGGAATTCATCAAAACTATTACGTGATACTGCAGAAAAAAGTTATTTCAGATTTGCATTCAGAGAGATTAATATATTTGCAATAATAGTAGTAATTCTTGTTTCTATAGATAAACTTATCATAACATTATAATTTGAAAAAGTGAGTATTTAAATGGAGTTTCTCGATAATCTTGTACTGCCTCAATCTTCAGAGCATATTCAATTACTTCATTACATGCTTATATTGGTGATGTTTCTATTTATCCCTTTCATCAGCATAGTCTTTGGCAGCACCGCAATTTCATTGTATTACAGAACCAGAGGAATAAACGAAAGCAATCCTCAATATATCAGGTTCTCAAGAGATTTAATTGAAACTCTTACAATAAATAAAAGCGTTGGAATTATTTTGGGAATAGTTCCGGTGTTAACTGCTATTTTAATCTTTGCCCAATTACTGCATTCAACAGGTGCAGCAACCGTAAGTTTATTGGCAGCATCATTTTTCCTTATTGCTATTGGATTAATTTTAGTTTACACATACCGGTACTCATTTTCACTTCATGAAGTTTTTGAATCAATCAAAGATTATAAACCCGAAGATCATGAAGTTCATAACGAAATAAAAAAATACAGAGAAGGTTCACACAAGCTTAGCAGTAAATCCGCAGTATACGGTATAGTTTTTCTCTTCCTCGGATTGTGGATTTTTGTTACAGGATTTTCCCTGGCTATTTTATCAGATAGATGGGAATCTGTTAGTGGTTTGTATTCTTTATTTTCTTTAGCAGTACTTGCAAGATTTATTCATTTCCTCATAACAGCCTTTGCCATTACCGGTGGAGCAATATTATTTGCTTTCTTTTATTGGGAAGGAGGTAAAACTCTTGATGGAGAATATCACGCCTTTGTTAAAAGAACAGCACTGCGGATTACTTTTGCAGCAGCATTTTTACAGCCGCTATTCCTTGTAATAAATATTGTTACTCTTCCGCAGAATGCTTTATCAGGCTCAGTATTTGGGTATGCGGTGTTATCACTTATTCTAATTTTTGCTGCATATCATTTCCTTTATGCAATGATAAAAGAAGGACATATAAAATACAGCGGACATGTATTTTTTGTAATTTTGTTTGCACTTCTTGCACTCGTTGTTCAGGATCAGCTTGCAATGAGTAACTCAACGAGGGAACAATCAGCAATCTTAAGTGCAAAGTTTGAACAATATCTTGCAGAGATTAAAGGAGCAGGCACAGTAGAAGAAGTGAGCGGTGAAGAAATTTTCCAGGTGCGCTGTTCAACCTGTCATAGGTTTGATCAGAAACTTGTAGGTCCCCCATACAAAGAAACACTTCCAAAATATGAGGGAAAGATGAATGATTTGGTTGGATTTATTTTGAATCCGGAAAAGATTGATCCTGCATATCCGCCAATGCCTAATCCCGGTTTAAAACCGAACGAAGCTCGCGCTGTTGCAGAATATATAATGGAAACTTATAAGAAGTAAATTTTTGCACTTCAAAAGTATAATTTGAACCTCCGGCTTTTTAACCGGAGGTTTTTTTATTTCAATATTGCAATCAATTCTTTTTGTCTTTCTCCGCCTGTAGTTGTAACTTTTCCATCAGGAGTGATGTAAACATCTATCTCACTTCTAACTCCAAAATCACCAGGCAGATAAATTCCCGGTTCAATTGAAAATGAAGTTGAAGGTAAAATCAAACGTTCGTCCTTTGTTTCATAATCGTCCATGTGTGCGCCGCTGCCGTGAAGTGATGTTGTAATTGAATGGCCTGTCCGGTGAATGAAAAATTCTCCGTAGCCTGCATTATTTATCACTTCCCGTGCTGCATCATCAACCTCATAACCACGTATTTCTTTGCCGGCATTAAATCTTTCCACTATAAGATTGTAAGCTGCATCCCGTGCTTCTGCAACTATGTTAAAAATTTTTGTGTGCTTCTCAGGGATAATTTCACCCATAAAGCCATTCCATGTAATATCTGCCCAAACTGCATTATCTTTATTTACCCTTGCCCAAAGATCTATCAAGACAAAATCACCTTTTTTGATCGGCTTTTTATTTTCCGGAGTTGGAGTATAATGCGGATTAGCACTGTTCTCATTCACTCCAACAATCGGCGGATGATCTGTAAAATAATTTCTTTCGGCAAATTCGTTCATTATAAACTGCTGTACATCAAACTCATCAACCGGTTCATTTGCCAGGGTTTTTAGTTTTATAAACCCGTACGCTTTTTTTACAATTTCTGTTAATGCATCTGCAACGGGAATATTTTCCTGGTATTGTTCTTCAGTCCAGACTGCATCAAACATTGAAATCAAATCGCCACTGCTTTTAATTTCTATTCCCAAAGATTTTATTACTTCAATTGTTCCTGCATCAACTTTTGATACGTAAGGAATTGCATTCATGGGTGAATATTCCATTGCAATTGTTTTTACATTTTCAAGAACAGATTTCAGATGATTTGTTAATGAAGAATGATTTGAATAAACAAGTTTTTTCCCCGGAAGATGGTCAAGATGTCCGGCTTCAACTCCCATAACTATTTTAACAGGTTCACCTTGTTTAGGAACGAAGTAAAAAAATCTTCTTGTCAAATATCTATCTTTTGGAATTTGAAGAATGTTGACAGCAAGATCATTACTGTTTCTGAAATCATAAAAGAGCCATGCATCATATCCCATTTTATTAATGATGTTCTGAATTCTATCCAGATTAAACTGTGGCATTATTCTACTCCTTGTGTACTAATTATCAAATATTAAATGAACCTTCGTACCTTCTCCGGGTGTACTTTCAATTTTAAATTCTCCGCCGTGAAGCTCTGTAATTTTTTTTGCAATAATTAATCCTAATCCTGAACCCTGCTGTTCCTGCTGCATTCTATCAAACTGCATATAAGCACCAACCGAGGCAATTTGTTTTGGAGTCATTCCGCGTCCTGAATCAGCAATTGTAAGCATGACAGAAGTATCATTTGAATAAAGACTAACAATTACCGGAGTATCTTTTTCAGAAAACTTAAATGCGTTGCTGATCAATTCAGCCATAACTTTATTAAGATAACCTTCGCTAATTCTTACAGCTCCATCTTCAAGTTCGAGAATAAGATCATCCTCTCTGCCAGCATCACGCGCCATAGATACTGCAGTGCTTTTAACAATCTCTTTTGCATTCAAATAATAGGTATTGGTAAGAGCCGCAATTTTTTCCGGATCTTTACTTATAACTTCAAGCTGGGCAAATGCAAGAAAATTCTCTGTTAGTTTTTTCAACCGGAGCGCATCTTTATGTATATACTGAAGCATCTGGCGCACTTCATTTTTTGATAAACTTCCCAAATCATTTATAAGTATATCTGTGAAACCAAGTATTCCATTCAGCGGAGTGAAAAATTCATGAGGCAAGGCAAACGAAAGGCTGCCGCGTAATTCGCTTAATTTTTTTTCAGATTTCTGTGCTACTGCATCCGATTTTTCTAGTGCAAGCTTTGCGATTTTTTGCAATTCTGAAGAGGAGAAAGGTTTCATTATGAAATAATCGAAGCCGAGGTTTAATCCTTTTTTTTCTTTTCTGCCTAATTTTTTCTCATCAAGGAAGATAAACGGTGTGCTTGTAAAAACGCTGTCATCGCGGAGTTTATGCAGCATATCATTTTCAAACGATTCAAACATTTCATAACTGCAGATAACGAGATCAGGCAGATTTTTTAATGCAAGCTGGTAGCCCTTCATACCTGTTTCAGCAATCAGCAGATTATAATCATCCTGGTTAAATGCAGCAGTTACCTGCTGAATAACTTTATCATCATCTTCAATTAAAAGAATATTCCTCATTGCTGCACTGAAGTTGTTGATTTTACTTATTCAAATTAGAAAAGGTTTGCTGAAATTAAAAATCAAATTTTTAATGAATAATTTTGATTTGTATTCTAATTAAAATTAAAAATACTGATTTTATTCCAGCCTTGTTAAACAATCTCAAAGACATTATTTTGCAATGCAAAAAATAAAACTACTCCCGAATAATAAATGCTGCTGGAAACTTTAGACATAAAGCATAACGATATACTGATTTACTCTCAGAATATTTTCGATCTTGAGAATAATTTTAAAATCATCTATAAAGATGATCCGGAAAAAATTCCCCATAAAATCAGTTATGGTGAAGTATGCAGATTTGTTAATGAATTCAATCCCAAAAACCTGATTGTTTACAGACTTCTTACAAACATTCCAGATTTTGAAATTTTCTTATCCAAGTATGGATTCTTTATAAATATAAACAGCGTTACAGAGCTTATCTATTTTGATCCGGTTTTTGCAGTGAAGGAACTGGAGGAATATTCCCGTTCATTAAATTTTGATTTGCGTTTCAGAATTCAGCAGGTTGGCTTAACAACTTTAAACAGGTACAAAAATCTTCCAAACTTTGCTGAAATTTACAACGTTGATCTTCAGGCTTCTGAAGCTAAAAACCAAAATGATAAGGTGTTTGCTGATGCAATTTTCTCCGTTAGAACGGAAGTTCCGGTAAGTAAACCTGCCGCTCAGCCAAAGAAATCTGCTGATCCGTTGAGAAAAAATACTGAGAAGAACACAATCCTAAAAACTCAGCAGCCAAGGAGTGAAGTATCTTCAGGTCATCCCGCAGAAAGCGAAAGGGTGATGAAACAAAATCAAGTTCATGATGATATTCAGATCATAAGGCATGATCTTTCTGAAGACAAAGATTTTGATTATAAGCAAATCATGAAAATTAATTATAAAGGCGCATCATCAAGTGCTGCAAGAACCAATTTTGTTAACAGAAGCGGGCAGCAGCCGCGGGATGCTTCCAATAGTTCATTCGGGAAATTTTTGCAGAGTAAACAGATAAATCAACATTCTCATGATAATATAAGTCTTGGAGATGTTCCGCGGGATCATCTAAGAGATATCTTTAAATCCCCATCATCATTAAAAAATCTTGTTGAAGGTAAGGAAGATAAGAAGATAGTTCTTAAACTGGATAGGAAATAATTTTTTAATTTCCTTCAATTATCAGGTTAAAAATTTCAGCCAGATTGTTAAACCCTTTTCTGTTTTTAAACTTTTCAATATTATTTTCAAAATCTATCTGATTTTTCAACTCAAAAAATTTAACCACACCTTCTGCTAATGCATCCGGATTTTCCGGTTCGACAATTAAACCTGTTTCATTATTTTTTACAAACTCGCTCAGACCGCCAACGTTTGTTACAAGCACAGGTTTGTTAAAACTGTAAGAAACGTTCAAAACCGCACTTTGAGTTGCGCTTCGGTACGGAAGTACAGAAAGATCACTTGCTGTAAAATATTTCCCAACTTTTTCATTTGGCACAAATTCATTTATTAATTTCACTTTCTCTTCAATGCCAAGTCGATTAATTATTTGTGTGTAGCTGGAAACATTTTCATAAAATTCCCCAACTATTAATAATTTTACTTCAGGAATCCTTCTCAGGATTTGCGGAAAAGCCTCAAGCAAAACATCAAGACCTTTATATTTTCTTACATAGCCAAAGAACAGGAGAACTTTATCTTCATCAGAATAATTCAATTCTGTTCTTTCAGTTTTCCTGTCAAAATTTTCCGATTGTGAATAAAGATCAAATGAAGGAAGTTCAGAGCGGTAAATTATTTTATGAGGAAAATTTATTCGAAGTTGATCTCCCACTGTTTTAGATAAAGCTAAAAAGCATCCTGCGTTTTTCAAACCTAATCTTGTTAATATCTTATCAACTTTATTTTGTTCATGTGAGATAAAATTTTCTGTTATGAACAAAATTTTATTCCCATATTTTTTTTTAATCAATTTAGAAATCGAGAAATGGCATGGTCCAAAAAACGGATGCCACCAATCGAATATTACCAGATCCGCATTTGCATTATTAATCTTTACTGCGGCAGAAATCCAGTTAAACGGATTTATTGAATTGATAATCCGTTTGCTAGGCACGATAAATTTTTTGCTTTGGCTTTTATCATACTGTGTTGTTCCGGGGAAGAGGAAGGATGGATATAATAATTTATAGTTAAAAATTTTTACTTCAAATTCATCACAAATATTTTTATAAATATAAGAAACGAATGTTGACGGGCCGCCTCTATACGGGTATGCAGGTCCTATAATAATTATTTTTTTCTTTCGTGAATTCTCCATCAATCGCCGGAATAATTTTATTAACAAAAATATGTTTTATAAATACAGATTAAAAGTAATTTAAAAATTGATTAAGGAGATTTTTGAAGATATAAGAAAGTGAAATTAATTATTTTACTTTCATAATTATAAAGGTGAGATCATCATGTTTAGGTGCGGAGCCGGAAAAAGATTTTACTGCATGGATTATTGCTTCTTTAATTCCATCAGCAGTTTTATATGCATTAGATTCAATAGCATGTTTTAGTCTTTCTTCACCAAACTCACGCATATATTCGTTCATAGTTTCAACAATTCCATCCGTATAAAAGATTAAAATATCTCCGGACTGCGTACTCATTGAAACCTGTTCAAGTGTGTTATTAAATAAATTATGATTGACCAAACCAATTCCAATGCCCCGCGGAATAATTGTATAACATTTTTCTTTTTTACGTGAGTAATGAAGCAGGGGAAGATGACCGGCTCTGCAAAAATTTAAATTTTTATCTGAATTAATTTCAGCCATGCTGACTGTAAAAAATGTACCTGCATGGAAAAATTTTTTAAGATGCCTGTTCAGTTCAACAAGGATTTTTTGGGGTGAGGAATGGTTAATTATCAGGTTATGAATAAGCGTTCTAACCTGTACCATGTGCAGTGCAGCAGCCATGCCTTTACCTGAAATATCACCAATAACCAGGTACAATTTCTGATGATCAGATTCATCATGAATGAAATCAAAATAATCGCCGCCAACTTCTTGTGCGCTTTCCGAATATCCACATATTTCAAAATGCTGATGAACAGGCGGCTGCTGAGGCATCATTCCAGCCTGAATATCACGGGCAACTTCAAGTTCACCGCGCGCGGTTAGTTTATCCGCAAGTTCAAAAGCAATTAGTAAGTTTACAAGAATGAATGAAAAAACTGCCCATTGCCAATCTTTATTAATGAAGCTCAGAATGAAAATAATAAGCGCAGCAGTGTATACAATTCTTCTTGGTGGAGAAAGCTGCATTAAAAATTCCAGAAAAAGATTTCTTAGAAAAAGCAGCTTACCTTTGAAAGTTTGCCTGCCACCGGGAGGCATTTTCATTCTCTTAACATAAAAATCATAAGTGCCGGGCATATCTTGCTTGAACAACTGCTCAACATCTTTGAAATTAAAATCCTTTGTGTAATTATAGTAAAATCGTCTCGCTGAATTCATCCGTCTGTTAAACCTTTTTTCGGGGAATATTATTTAATCTGTTTGCTGCTTCAATTAAAACTTCATCGTTCTTTGCAAAACATATTCTGATTACTCTGCCATTATAATTACCGGAATAAAATGGTGAAAGAGGGATTGTTGCAACTTTATATTTTTGGGTAAGATATGAAGCAAATTCCTTATCAGTTAAATTTGAAATTTCTGAATAATCAAACAGTTGAAAGTAAGTTCCATCTGCAGGAATAAATTTAAAAGCTGAAGAAGATAAATGATTTAGAAATAAATCTCTTTTCTGCTGATAAAATTTTCCAAGACTAAGATAATGATTTTCATTCTCCATAAAATCAGCGTATGCATATTGAACCGGTGTGTTGGTAGAGAAAACTATAAACTGATGAATCTTTCTGAACTCGCTCATTAGTTTTTCAGGTCCGGCACAGTAACCGAGCTTCCATCCGGTTGAATGGTAAGTTTTACCGAATGAACTAATCACGAAACTTCTTCCGGATAATTCTTCTGATTCAGAAATGCTGATATGTTTCTTACCATTAAAAACAATGTGTTCATAAACTTCATCACTGATGATTATTATTTCTGAATTGCGGGTAATCTCTTCAAAAAATTTTATATCCGCATGATTTATTACACTGCCGGTTGGATTATGTGGTGAATTGAGAATAATAGCTTTTGTTTTTGGAGTAATTGCATTTTTAATTTTTTCATGATCCAGAGAAAAATCATTTTGCCGCAGAGGTACAAACACAGAAATGCCGCCATTTACTTCCACTGTTGGTGCATAGGAATCATAAGCAGGTTCAAATAAAATTACTTCATCACCATTGTTAACTATTGCTGTTATTGCAGTGTAAACTGCTTCAGTAGCTCCCGCAGTAATGGTTATTTCTATTTCAGGATTGTATTTTTTACGATATAATTTTTCAATCTTTTCTGAAATTTTTTCTCTGAGTTTTGGAATCCCCGGCATTGGTGCATATTGATTAAATCCACGTACAATATATTCTTTAACTAATTCAATCAGTTCGGCGGGAGGATTAAAATCAGGGAAACCTTGTGAAAGATTTATTGCATTATTTTCAAGAGCGAGTTTAGTCATAACAGTAAAAATACTGTTACCGGTTTTCGGAAGTTTTGAATAGATCATCTTATAAATATTAATTATGGTTTACGTTAATTTAGAAAAAAATTACTCTATATTTTTTGAACTGATCAAAAACTTTTAAATTTACTTTCAAGTAACTAAAAAAAGAGGAAAAGTATGAAGGCATTTTTATCTGCTGCCGCTGTGTTTTTAATTTTTATTTACGGCTGTAGTTCCGATTCTGATCCTGTTGGCGGTGAGCAAAAAAGTTATGATGTAAAATATGAAATAACCTCCAACGGTGCGGCAATAAGTGAAGTAAAATATTTAAATCATGCCGGTGATACATTAACAGCAGCAAATGTTAATTCCGGATGGAGTTATACATGGACTCAAAAAGGAAATTCCGGAGATGAAACCTATATAAAAATTACTCTAGTTAACACATCCGGAAAAGGATATTTGAAAATTCTGGCGGATAATTCTGTTCTTCTTTCAGATTCCGTGGAAGGATTTGTTGGAGGAAAACTGTATCATTAGCAAGAGGAATCTCACTTCCTTAATTGATGATAAACATTTGATCATCAGGGCGAAGAGAATCATATAATCTTTGAAGTTCCTTGTAAGCGTACTGGCTGCCTCTCCGCGCTGCCAGCCTGTAATATCTAACTGCTTCTGCAAGATTTCTGTTTGTTCCCGTACCTCTTTCATAACAATGCGCAAGTGAAACCTGAGCAAGCAGGGAACCATCCTTTTCCGCCTGCTGCAGCGCAGCAAAAGCAGATTGTGTTTGGTAATTATTTTTAAATGAAAAAATTATTGATGTTTCTATTCTTACGGAAGCTTCCCTGCTGCCTAATCTTTCAGCTTCCTTCCAGAGAGTTAATCCTTTCTGTTGATCTTCAGGTTGAATTTTTCCTGTGTAAAACATTAATCCAAGTTCAACTAATGCAGGAAGATAATTCAGCGATGAAGATTTCTGAAGAAGATTTAGTGCATCACCGGCCGTTATACTGTTATCAAACCCAAGTGAGTTAAGCCCATGCCAGACAAACATTGCTTCTGCATCACCAGTATCAACCCGTTTTTTTAATTCATCTGAAATGTTATTTGAACGAAGCATTTCATAAAGCAGAGCTGGAGCGCGTGGTGAATCAAACCTTATTGCGCGCAAATAATATGCTGCAGATGTGATCAGATTTTTTTTATAAAATTTTCCTTCTTCATAAAATTTGCCAAGTAATGAAAGAGCCTCGGGACTTCCGTTTTCAGCAAGCCGAAGCAGAAGTGAATTATCAAGTGATTCAATATTGAGAACTGAATCGGTTTCACCCGTTTTTTTATAAATCATTTTATTGATGCTTTCATCTTCAAGCAGAGTTAGGTCTTCAAGCAAATCATTAATTCCTATCTCACGAGTTGAATCAGAAATTGAATCAAAATCAATGAACACCAATCCAAGAGAGGATAATGATTCTTCAGTATTACTTGCGTTTGAAGAGCCGGATGAATCAATCACATTCTTTGTAATGTTTGTATCGATCTTTGAAGCGTCCACCTTATCTGCAATTCTTTCAAGTGTAGTTTTTGCCGGCGTAAATCCCTGATCATAGGATTTTTTTATCCATGCATAAGCTGTATTCCAATCCCGTTTAACAAGTAAATTATCCGTATATAAAATTCCAATTAAATGCTGAGCCTGCGGCATACCATCCTTAGCAGCCTGCAAAAAATATCTGAACGCGGCAAAAGGATTCCATTCAACACCCCAGCCGTT
>Ga0079224_100009896_pt1 | contig 13056 bp, 12 predicted proteins | sample Stecom2015_FD_80414 | JGI IMG/M metagenome (GOLD analysis project Ga0079224, IMG submission 80414) | Agricultural soil microbial communities from Utah to study Nitrogen management - Steer compost 2015 | ecosystem: Environmental > Terrestrial > Soil > Agricultural land | place: USA: Utah... | reverse complement strand
GGACAGGGTCATCATCCCGTTGATCATGCCACCCCAGCTCGGAGCCAGCAGGATCAGCGACATCACCATGCCCAGGGTCTGCGCCCAGTCAGGCAGCGCGGTGTAGTGCAGGTGGTGCGGGCCGGCCCAGATGTACAGGCCGATCAGCGCCCAGAAGTGGACGATCGACAGGCGATAGGAGTACACCGGACGCTCGGTCTGCTTGGGCACGAAATAGTACATCATGCCGAGGAAGCCAGCGGTCAGGAAGAAGCCTACGGCGTTGTGGCCGTACCACCACTGGATCATCGCATCGGTGGCGCCGGCGTACATGGAGTACGACTTGAACAGGCTGACCGGCATCGCCATGTTGTTGACGATGTGCAGCACGGCGATGGTGATGATGAACGCGCCGTAGAACCAGTTGGCGACGTAGATGTGCTTCATCTTGCGCTTGGCGATGGTGCCGAAGAACACCGTGGCATAGGCTACCCAGACGGCCGTGATCAGGATGTCGATCGGCCATTCGAGCTCCGCGTATTCCTTGGTGGACGTCATGCCGAGCGGAAGCGTGATGATCGCGAGCAGGATAACCGCCTGCCAGCCCCAGAACACGAACGCAGCCATGTTGTCCGACATCAGGCGGGCCTGTGTCGTGCGCTGCACCACGTAGAACGACGTACCCATCAGGGCGCATCCGCCGAAGGCGAAGATGACCAGGTTGGTGTGCAACGGACGCAGGCGTCCGAAGCTGGTCCAGGGCAGGTCGAAGTTGAGTGCAGGCCAGACCAGCTGGGCTGCGATAAAGACACCTAGAGCCATACCGATGATACCCCAGACGACCGTCATGACGGCGAACTGACGTACCACCTTGTAGTTATAGGCTGTCGGAGTGGTAGCTGTGCTCATGCGAGATTCCCACGGATAGCGAAGGTTAATAGGTGGTCAAAGCGCGCGCAGTATGAGAAAAGACCCCACTGTTTGCAATGACTCATGTCAATGTAATGGCCGGCAAAGGGTTGGACGACGGAGGTGGCTGCGAGAAATCTACTTGCAGGGGAAAGGTTGCGCCGGTAGAACTGTCGGCTACAACAGCTCCGTGGCTGTTTCCGTACGGCCTCCCCATGGGCCGGCTTACCGATGCATGCAAGGATAAGCCTCAGGCTCCTGACTGTGAAGAGCAGGCACTGTGAACGGCTGTGACATGATGTCGCACTTGCCCTGGATCAAGGCCTGCGGGAAATTCCTGTTGTACCCGTTGCGGGCTGGGGAAGCCATCGAAGTGGCGATATCCTAGGGACCACCGATTTCGCCTGGAGTTGCAGTGATACAGGATTTTCTCGAAACCCGGCCTGACGGAACGGCGCGGGCCACATTGCTGCTGGCCCACGGCGCGGGCGCGCCGATGGACAGCGATTTCATGAACCTGCTCGCGACGGCGCTCGCCCGGCGGGGCATCCGCGTGCTGCGCTTCGAGTTTCCCTACATGGCCCGGCGCCGAGAAGGTGGCAGCAAACGCCCACCCAATCCGATGCCGGTGCTGCGTGCGCATTTTCTCGAGCGGTATGCATCGCTGGGCGAGCCGGCGTTCATCGGCGGCAAGTCCATGGGCGGGCGTGTCGCCAGTATGGTGGCCGATGAGTTGGACGCGTTGGGTGTGCTCTGCTTCGGCTATCCTTTCCATCCGCCCGGCAGGCCGGAGCGTACCCGTACCGAGCATCTGGCCGGGCTGGTCAGGCCGGGGCTGGTGGTGCAGGGCACCCGTGATCCCTTCGGTAAGCCGGAGGAGGTCGCCGGCTATGATCTGTCAGCGCAGCTGCGGGTGCACTGGCTGGAATCGGGAGATCATGATTTCAAACCGCTCAGGAGCTCCGGCCTGACCCAGACGCAGCTGGTGGAGCAGGCCGCTGATGCGGCCTGTCGCTTCATGATGGGCCTGACTCCCGGCGCGCCTCAGAGCTGCTGAATCAGTGCCTGGGGCAGGATGCCGGCGCTCAGGCTGCCCCAGTGGCGTCCGTTGACCATCAGGGGCACGAACTGCACGAAGATCACCGTATCCGTGCCGGGCAGAACGAAGGTCCCCAGGCTCACGTACTTGCACTTGTTGAGGTTCTCCAGCTCGACCTTGCTGGGCACGACGAAGCGCTTGTAGTTGCTCTTCACCGCATCCACCTTGGGGTCGCCGGTGGGCGGCTGGGAGGCAGCGGTGCGGGCTACCGGCAGGTAGCCGTGGTCGTCGACCGGTGCGATGTAGAGGATGCCGTCCTTGCCCTGGTGATCCCACTTGTCCAGCAGCGGCTGGATCCGCGGACGGCAGGCATCGGCCCAGCTGACGTCATGCTTGGGCGGGTTGGTGTTGGGGATCGGGGTATAGCGCCGGTCGAATATGTCCACGCCGCTGGCGGCCAGGGCTTCCAGTTCGCGTTCCACCGCAGCGCGGTACTCCATCAGTCTGTCGGTCACCGCCTCCATCTGGCCATTGCCCAGACGGAACAGGCTGAGGGTCTGCAGGGCCAGGTTGCTGTCATCGCGCTGACGGTCGGCCAGCGCGAAGTTCTGCTCCATGTTGGCGCTGATGCTGCGGCTGCTGTCACGGATGGCGATACTGTGCTGGTGGGTCTCCTGGTTGCCGACCGCCAGCTCCTCCAGCGCGCTGCTGACCATCAGCAGGTCGTCGTTGGTGTGCTGGAAATCCTCGACCATCTGGCCGAACTGGTCCGCGGCGCCACGCACCGCCTCGCCGGCTTCCTCGGATTGCTGGCGCATCTGCCGGGACTGCTGTTCTGCCCCGGTCATGGCGCCGAGCATCTGCTCCATCAGCTCGCCGATCTGATCCGCTGCGGTGCCGACCTGGATGGACAGGCTGCGCACCTCATCGGCCACCACCGCAAAGCCCCGACCCTGTTCACCGGCGCGGGCGGCTTCGATGGCCGCGTTGAGTGCCAGCATGTTGGTCTGGGCGGAGAAATTCTGCACCGTGGTGAGGATCTTCATGATCTGCCCGGAGCTGGCATCCAGCGCCTCCATGTTGCCCTGGAAGCCGTGCATTACCTGACTGATCTGCTGCATGTGGTCGCAGGCTTCGGTCAGGCGGATCTGCGACGAGCGGGCCGCATCGAGGTTGCGGGCGGTCATGCCCGAGATATTGCTGGTCCGGGCGCTGATGTCCTGCAACGCGCTGCTGGTCTGGTCACTGGCCTGGAAGATCAGCTCTGACAGGTTCTGCTGGGCTCGGGCGGCCTGCTCGGTGCGCTCGGCGAGCACGCGGTTCTTCGCCGAGTCCACGGCGATGCGCAGGTTCTGCTGTTGCAGTCCGAGCAGCATGTCCCGCAGGCGGTCGCTGAAGGCGACGAAGTCCGGATCGCTCTGTTCGGGGCCCGCCGGTGGCGAAAGGTCGACCTGCAGTGCGTCGGCTCCGCTGAACCGGTGCCGCAGAGCGCTGGTTCCGGCAGCTGACTGCTGGGTCAGCTGCCAGGCCAGGAACAGTGCAATGGTCCCCAGCCCGAGCCCGAGTGCACGGGTCCAGGTGTCGCCGGCCCAGAGCAGCAGACCGGTGAGGATCAGGATGCCCAGCGTGACGGCCAATTGATTGGCCCGGCCGCCATCGACAGACGCTGCCGCTGCGGGGGAGGGGGGTGTCAACGTATCCTGCATGGCGATTCCCTCAGTGCTCGCAATTCGAGCCGTGTTTTTATCCTTGGACGTGCTTCCACGCCTGGTAGCTTATCGGCATTGTCGCGCCATACTGTAGAGGCTGACTGAAAACTTTTGTTATCCATGCCCCTGCGGTCCGCATGCGCTTACGGGTCACGGGCCGTGGCATGGTCAATTCTCCAACCAGGCATTAGCATGTCGGGGTTTTCAGCTTAAGTGGATGGATTTATGACCGCGATCGACCGTTCCGCCGTAGAACAGGCCCTGGCCCGTTACCAGGACCCCTACCTCAAGACCGACCTGCTCAGTGCCGGTTGTCTGCAATCGCTGGATATCGACGGCGGGCGTGTAAGCGCGCAGCTGACGCTGGGTTATGCGGCGGGGAACATCGTTCGCGGGATCGAGCAGATGCTGACCGTGGCTGTGGAGGACGTGGCCGGTGTCGACAGCGCGACGGTCAGGGTGGATTGGACCGTTCGTGCTGCGCCTACCCAGGGCGGCGTGCCCGGGCTGGCCAACGTGAAGAACATCATTGCCGTGGCCTCCGGCAAGGGCGGTGTGGGCAAGTCCACCACCTCGGTGAACCTGGCGCTGGCACTGGCCGGAGAAGGCGCGCGGGTAGGGGTGCTGGACGCGGACATCTACGGACCCAGCATGGGGTTGATGCTGGGTGTGCCGGAAGGCACCCGGCCGGAGGTGCGTGACGAAAAGTGGTTCGTGCCGCCCCGGGCGCACGGCGTGCAGGTGATGACCATGGCCTTCCTGGCGGGGGACAAGACGCCCATGGCCTGGCGTGGACCGATGGTGTCCGGCGCGCTGATGCAGCTGCTGACCCAGACCGCCTGGGATGATCTGGACTATCTGGTGGTGGACATGCCGCCGGGAACCGGCGATATCCAGCTGACCCTGGCCCAGAAGGCGCCGGTGACCGGCTCGGTCATCGTCACCACCCCGCAGGACATCGCTCTGCTGGACGCGCGCAAGGGCATCGAGATGTTCCGCAAGGTGAACATTCCGGTGGTGGGTGTGGTGGAGAACATGGCGGTGCACGTGTGTTCGAATTGCGGGCATGCCGAACACCTGTTCGGCGAGGGTGGCGGCGTTCGCCTGTCCGAGGAATACGGTGTCGAGCTGCTGGGCTCCATGCCGCTGTCGATGATGATCCGCGAACAGGCCGACGGCGGCAGGCCCACCGTGATCGCCGAGCCGGAAAGTCAGATCAGCCTGCTGTATCAGGACATGGCCCGCCATGTGGCGGCGCGCCTGGCCAGCGGTGCCGGGCAATCCGGCGTACCGAACATCAGCATCAGCGACGACTGATCAACTCCTTGCAACAGGCCTGCGATTCACAGGCCTGTTCCGCCACCATCCGCCCGGGCTTCAGTGCGCGCTGAATAACCGGTAATATGCAGCCCTCTTTTCAACCCCTTGAATCAGGATTCACCCATGACTATCAAATCGGATCGCTGGATACGTCAGATGTCGCAGGAACACGGCATGATCGAACCTTTCGTCGAGCGTCAGGTGCGCGGCGCGGAAGGGGAGCGGGTGATTTCCTATGGGGTCTCCAGCTACGGCTACGATGTGCGCTGTGCGGACGAGTTCAAGGTGTTTACCAACATCCACTCGGCCACCGTCGACCCCAAGCACTTTGACGAGAAGAGCTTCGTCGATATCAAGAGCGACGTCTGCATCATCCCGCCGAATTCCTTTGCCCTGGCCCGCACTGTCGAGTACTTCCGCATCCCGCGCAATGTCCTGACCATCTGCCTGGGCAAGAGCACCTATGCCCGTTGCGGTATCATCGTCAACGTGACGCCGCTGGAGCCCGAGTGGGAAGGGCACGTTACTCTCGAGTTCTCCAATACCACCACGCTGCCGGCGAAGATCTACGCCAACGAAGGCGTGGCGCAGATGCTGTTCTTCGAATCCGACGAGCAGTGTGAGGTTTCCTACAAGGACCGTGGCGGCAAATACCAGGGGCAGCGCGGCGTTACCCTGCCGCGCGCCTGAGCAGATGGCTGTTCCCTTTGGCAGTTGATGGCGCTGGCACCTTCGGGGTAGCAGCAATGCTGCGTCCGGTTGATGCAGATCATGTGCATCGAAGCGCAGAGCGGCTATGCTCTGAATGAAATCAACGAGAAAAAGGGAATAGCTATGCAGAATGTACTGGTTCCATTTGACGGATCGGCATCGGCCAAGCGTGCGATCGAGTATCTGGTCGAGTTCTCACGGGTTTTCCCCAATATCCAGGTTCACGTGCTGAACGTGCAGCGTGAGCCGAACCTGTACGGCAACTATGTGCCGGCGACCATGCTCAACGACCTGCGCAATGGCGCGATCAACCATGCGAAGAAACTGAACGCTGACGCGGCGCGGATGCTGGACGCGGCGGGCATCAGTTACGAACTGCACGAGGTGGTCGGTGATGTGGTGACCGAAGTGGTCGCGGCGGTCAAGCGGCTGGGCTGCAACACGGTGGTCATGGGTACGAGAGGCATGAGCAGCCTGGGTAACCTGGTGATGGGGTCGGTGGCCACCCGTGTGGTGCACGAGGTGCCGGTGCCGGTGTTGCTGGTCAAATAAATTGCAACGTTTCCCGCTTCGCCCGGTCAGAAGTCATGTAGCAGACAACAAGAGGCGAACACCATGGGTAGCACCAAAGACAAGGTAAAAGGCAAGGCCAACGAGGTTGTCGGCAAGGCCAAGCAGGCGAGCGACAAGCCGAGTACCCGCGCTGAAGGTCGTATGCAGGAGCGCAAGGGCGAAGCTCAGCAGCTCAAGGGCAAGGTCAAGGACAACATCAAGGATCGGGTCGACAGGACCTGATCCTGTTCAGCAACGAAAGGCCGGCGATTTGCCGGCCTTTTCATTTTCGGATGATACAATCTGCAGCTCCGCTCCGGCAGTAACCCAAGGGTAACGGAATGCATGCAGAGAACGAACGAATCGTCATAGTTGAAGATGATGCCCGACTGGCCGCCCTGATCGGGGAGTACCTCCGGTCCCAGGGCCTGACAGTCGATCTGATCGAAGATGGCCGCCAGGCCATCGAGAGCATCCTGGCCAATCCGCCGTCGCTGGTGGTGCTTGATCTCATGTTGCCGGGTGTCGACGGGCTGACCGTCTGCCGGCGGTTGCGCGAGAGCGGCTTTGCCCGGCCGATCCTCATGCTGACCGCCCGCAGCGATGACCAGGACCATATCAAGGGGTTGGAGCTGGGCGCTGACGATTTTGTCAACAAGCCGGTCCGACCACAGGTTCTGCTGGCGCGCATTCGCGCGCTGCTGCGCAGGACCGAGTCGGAGAACGGGGCGCGCGCGGCCTCGCGGTTGACCTTCGGCTCGCTGGTGATCGACAACTCCCGTCGCGAGGCCTGGCTGGACGGGCAGCTCATCGATCTGACCGGTGCCGAGTTCGATCTGTTGTGGCTGCTGGCCAGCAACGCCGGCCGCATTCTCAGTCGGGAGGAGACATTCGTCGCTCTGCGCGGTATCGAGTATGACGGTCAGGACCGCTCCATCGATGTGCGCATCTCCCGTATCCGCCCGAAGATCGGAGACGATCCGGACATGCCCAGGCTTATCAAGACCGTCCGCAGCAAGGGCTACCTGTTCGTCGCGCCGGAGCCCGACGCTCAGTGAATTCCATATTCCTGCGCATCTACGGCGGCATGCTGCTGGTGCTGGTCGCCGTGCTGCTGCTGGCGATGCTGGTGATCCACCAGATCAACGGCATCCGCGCCGAGGATTACCGCGAGCGGATCGCCAGCGGTACCTTCCGGCTGATGGCAGACAATCTGCAGCCCATGGATGCCTTCGAGCGGCGCCAGGTGATGAATGTCTGGCAGCGGTTGCTAGGCGTGCCGCTGGAAATGCACAACCTGTCGGATCTGGCGCTGGAATCGGCCTACTGGTCCAGGCTGCTCCACGGGGCGGTGCTGGTGCGTCCCACCGAGGACGGTGAAGTCCGCGTGATGGCCATGGTCGACCCGCGGCAGGAGCTGGTACTGGTTGCCGATATCCAGCGGGTCTCCGAGCAGCTGGGCCGCGCTACGCTGTTCCTCATCGCCGATGAGCTGGTACGCCATCCCGAAGGAGACATGCCTGCGCGGCTACAGCAGCTGCGCAGGGAGAAGGGCTTCGGCTATCCATTGCAGCTCATACGGGTGCGTGAATCGGGGCTCGATTCCGACCAGCTGCGCCGTCTCGACGAAATCGATACCGTCATGGCGCTGGGGCCGCGGGGCGACTCCATCCTGCTGTACCTGAAGATTCCGGGCACCGAGTGGATCCTGCAGCTCGGCCCGCTCTTCCAGATGAGCCTGTATCCGCCACAGCTGCTACTGGTCATCGGACTGCTGGCCCTGATGCTCACCGGCCTGCTGATCTACCTGCTGGTGAGACAGCTGGAACAGCGCCTGATGGTGCTGGAGACCGCAGCGGTCAATATCAGCAACGGCAATCTGGATTATCGAGTGGACATTGATAGTCCCGACTCGGTCGGACGGCTGGCGCGGGCGTTCAATGACATGGCCGGGCACATCCAGCGGCTGATGCGTATCCAGCGCGAAACCCTGGGTGCTGTCTCCCATGAGCTTCGCACGCCGGTAGCACGGCTGCGCTTCGGCCTTGAAATGCTCGACACCGCCGAGGGCCCGGAAGACCGTCAGCGTTTCATTGAGGGCATGGACGGGGACCTGAACGAACTGGACCGGCTGGTGGATGAGATTCTCACCTATGCCCGTCTGGAGCAGGGCGCGCCGGCCATTACCATGAAAGGCACCAACGTGCCGCGCATGGTCGAGCAGGTGATTGCCGAACTGGCGCCGCTCAACGCCTCGATCACGCTGCACCATATCGACCAGTCCTGGGGGCTGGGGCGGCATGTGGATGCCGAGCCGCGCTACCTGCAACGGGCGATCACCAACCTGATCAGCAATGCAATGCGCCACGCCAGCGCCGAGGTGAGGATAACCACGCGCATCCAGCACGGCATGGTGCGGATATCGGTGGAGGATGACGGCCCCGGCATCCCGGAGGCCTACCGTGAACGGATATTCACCCCTTTCATGCGCATGGATGTCAGCCGGACGCGGGCGTCAGGCGGATACGGGCTGGGCCTGTCCATCGTGCGGAGGGTCATGTTCTGGCACGGCGGTCGGGCCCGGGCCGAGCATTCGCAGGCGCTGGGTGGGGCCTGCTTCATCATGGAATGGCCGCTGCGCCGGCGTTGAGCAGGCCAGCGCAGCGGTACGCTGGTCAGCGGCTGTGGCCGTTGACCAGCAGGCGGAAGGCCTGGCCGGCCCGTTCCGGTTCAGGCGTGCGACCGCAGATGAGGTCGCAGTAGACCGCCCCTTCACCTATGCGGATGATGTAATAGGCCAGGCTGTTGGCGTCCATCTCCGGATTGATGCGTCCGGCCGAGATCTCTTCCTGAAACAGTGCTTCCCACTCGTCGATCAGCCGCTTCTGCAGGCCGGACACATTGGAGGTCAGCAGCTGAAGCCCCCACTGCGGCTCGGAGGCGAGGAAGTCGTGCATGGGTTTGGCATTGATCAGCTGCAGATTGACTTCATCATAGATCTGCCCGAGAAACTCGATGCCCCGCTCGGGGTGGTCCGCCTTGGCCTTCTCGATGACCTGATCGTAGATCCCCTTGTACAGTGACCAGAGAATCTCACCCATGAGCAGGTCCTTGTTGCCCACCCAGCGCATCAGCGTCGCGCGGCCGATGCCCAGTTCTTCGGCCAGCTGGGAGAGGTTCAACCTGCGGCCTTCCAACCACCAGCGCCGCGCCATGCGGAAGGCAGTGAGGGGAGTGGCTCGCTCGTCAGCCTGACGCTGGGAAAGGGCCATGGAGAGGGGGGTCTGAGTGCTCATTGGATAAACGCCTTTAGCATTTTGTATTTCTTGTCGCCTATAGTAGCGAAATGATACCGAGGTTAAAAGTGTCCCGTGCGTGATATTGCAGGAGCGACTGATCGGTCAGCGCGGGAGTTTAACCGGCGAGGCAGAAATGTAAACAGCGAAGCGGCAGAAGCGGTTGCCCAGACGCAAACCGGCCACCCAGAGGTGGCCGGTTCGACTCAGGTCATGAAGCGAGGTTCAGACTCAGTTGATACCCTTGCGGTTGACGTCCCAGTTACGGTCGCTGCACAGGCCGCAGTTGCTGCCGTAGAACAGCCCTTCGGCGTTGGAGTCCTCCATCAGGTGATAACGCAGCCACGCGGTCGAAGGCCCACGGTAGCCGCCGGCATTGCCCACGGGCTCGAAGTGGCCTGCACCGCGCAGTTCACCCCAGAATACCGGCACGTTGGCGCGGTTGAAGACGGGGCGGGCGTTCAGGCTCGGCGAGGCGATGGTGTCGCTGCCGCCGGTCATCAGGAACATCGGACCGCTCTGGTTGCTCTGGGAGGAGCTGCGGTGGCCCAGGCCCAGAGTGTAGGGCTGGAAGGGTGCAGTCACGGTGACACGGCTGTCCTGACCGGCCATGATGCTGCCGCCGCCCCCCTGCGAGTGGCCGGCAGTGGCGACACGGTTGACGTCCAGCTTGCCGGCGAAGGTGCCGGTGCTGCGGCCGTTCTCGGTTACCAGATAGTTGAGGCAGGAGATCATCTCCTCGCCACTGCCGGCGTTGGAGGTGCGCGCGGCCGCTACCACGAAACCATGGCTGGCCCAGTGCTCCAGCAACCGCCCGTAGGTGCTTGGCGAGCCGCCGGTGCCGTTACCCCAGAGAATGATGGGGTGGCGCAGACCGTTCTCACCGAGGGTGCGCGGACGATACACGGCGCAGGTGGTATTGACGTTGCTGTTGGTGGTGGCGAAGGGGCCACTGGCAGCGAAGTCGGACACGGCCGGGAAACCGGTGCCGGGCTGTTCACCGCCGGGGGTGCCCGGGTTGGTGGCCATGGCGCCGGCAGACAGCATCATGCCCAGAGCGATACCAGTGAGTTTCAATGCAGGTGCTTTCATTGGGAGTTCTCTTCTTGTTGGTCTTGTAGGGATATCGCCGGGCAACGGGAACCCGCTACCACGCCCGGATCGAGACAGATCCTGTATCCAAATGTGTAGAGAGACACTCCCCTATTAGGGTGGATTTTGAGACAGGGAGAAGGAGTTCACAGTTTGCACGAAGCCGTATCACATGCTGCCCAAGTGCCATTTCGAGACGATTCGAGGCGTCTGCGACGCCGGTCTCCGCTTCAGCTGGTGACTCCTGCGCCTGGGTTTCGCGCACTCACCCCTTCGAGTGTGGCGAAGGAAATGTCCTTGGCCGTGAGCAGAAAGTCCTGCATGTAGGGCATCTCCAGCATGTCCTCGCGCACCGCAGCGTAGAGCGTGCCGAACAGTCCTTCACGGCCCAGACGCCGGGCGCTGACGTAGCCGCGCTGCACATACTCGCTCATGCCCCAGTTGGGCAGGCAGCACACGCCCCGTCCCGAGGCCACCAGTTGCATCATCATGATCGTCAGTTCCGCGTTGCGCACCGCAGCCGGTTCGACGCCGGCCGGGTCCAGAAAGCGGGTAAAGATGTCCAGACGATCACGCTCCACCGGATAGCAGATAAGTGTCTGGTCAGCGAGATCCTGCGGCTCGATGAAGGGGCGGGCGGCCAGCGGGTGCTGGTTGCCGATGGCCAGCACTGCCTCGTAGGTGAACAGCGGCACATAGCTCAGGCCGGCAATATCCTGCGGGTCCGAGGTGATCACCAGGTCCAGTTCCGCCCGGGCCAGGGCTGGCAGCGGCGCGAAGAAGTGTCCCGAGGCAAAGTCGACCTCCACCTCCGGCCAGACGTTGCGGAATTGATCGATGGTCGGCATCAGCCACTGGAAACAGCTGTGGCATTCGATGGCCATGTGCAGTCGCCCTGCCTGACCGCCGGCCAGACGCTGCAGGTCCCGCTCGGCCTGGCGCACCTGGGGCAGCAGGTTGTCCGCGAGTCGGAGCAGCCGGAGCCCGGCGCTGGTGAACTGTACCGGGCGCGTCTTGCGGACGAACAGCGGCGTGCCGAGACGCTGTTCGAGATCCTTCATCTGATGGGAAAGCGCCGATTGCGTCAGATGCAGCCGCTCGGAGGCTTCCACCAGGCTGTCTGCCTCGCGCAGGGTGACCAGTGTGCGTAGATGCCGCAGTTCGAGCATGGCGAAGCTCCATGGATGATGAGCGAGATCGAAGTTTATCACGCTTTGGTTGAGTATGATTCAGTGAGACGGTCTGCGAGGTCGGCCGCTGGTGTCGCCCGGGCTGCGGTTGTAGAGTAGCGCCCTTGAAACGCGCCTCTGTCCAGATCGGGAACCACCCCATGAACGAATTGCTTCTACATTGTCGGCCGGGCTTTGAAAGCGAAGCTGCCGCGGAAATCCAGACACTGGCTGCGCAGGGCGGGATCAGCGGATATGTGGTCACCCGGGAGGGCGCCGCCGTGGTGCGCTTCGTCTGTCCGGAGCCGGGCGACGCCGAGCGGCTGATGCGCGGGCTGGACTTCCGTCAGCTGATCTTGGCCCGCCAGTGGGCGCTGGGCAGCTGGCTGGATGTGTCCGCTGAAGACCGGGTGTCGCCCATCATCAGCGCCTGTGCTGCCGGCCCGATCGCTTCGGTACTGTGGCTGGAAACCGCCGACACCAATGACGGCAAGGCGCTTGCCGCACTGACAAAGAAGCTCGAGCGCCCGCTGCACAGCGCCCTGACCAAGACCCGCTTCGTGCGGCCGAAGAACAGCGAGGCACCGAGGCTGCACGTATTCTTCGAAAGCGGTCAGCGGATCTTTGTCGGCTGGTCCTGGATGGATAACGCCGCGGCCTGGCCGATGGGCATCCCACGATTGAAGTTCCCCCGGGAAGCGCCCAGCCGGTCCACGCTGAAGCTGGAAGAAGCCTGGCACCATTTCATTCCGCGGGACGAATGGGACAGCCGCCTGGCCCCGGGCATGACTGCGGTGGATCTGGGGGCAGCGCCCGGCGGCTGGACCTGGCAACTGGTCAATCGGCACATGAAGGTCATCGCGGTGGATAACGGGCCGATGGGCCGCAGCCTGATGGACAGCGGCCAGGTCGAGCACGTGCAGGCGGACGGTTATCTGTTCAAGCCCTCACGCCCGGTGCAGTGGATGGTCTGCGACATCGTGGACAAGCCCGCACGCAGCAGCTCGCTGCTGGCCCGCTGGCTCACCCGCGGCTGGTGCAGGGAGGCGATCATCAACTTCAAGCTGCCGATGAAACAGCGCTATCGGGAAGTGATGCAGTGCCTGGAACATGTCGAGGACGCGCTGGACGCGGCAGGCATCAGGGCGACCATTGCCTGCAAGCAGCTGTATACCGACCGGGAGGAAGTGACCTGCCACGTGCGGGTGCTGCACGCCGGAAGCTACAAGGTGCAATAAAAGCCAGAGACGTGCGAGGGTGCAGCCAGCCCCATTGCCGGG
>Ga0079224_100009894_pt1 | contig 13057 bp, 10 predicted proteins | sample Stecom2015_FD_80414 | JGI IMG/M metagenome (GOLD analysis project Ga0079224, IMG submission 80414) | Agricultural soil microbial communities from Utah to study Nitrogen management - Steer compost 2015 | ecosystem: Environmental > Terrestrial > Soil > Agricultural land | place: USA: Utah... | reverse complement strand
TCCTCGCCCAGGCCGATGGAGTCGTGGGTCCACACGTAGGTGACCGGGGTCTTCATCAGCGAGGCGAGGCGCACGGCGCCGCGCATGTAGTCGGCGAACTGGAAGAAGGTGCCGCCGTAGGGACGGGTCAGGCCGTGCAGCGAGATGCCGGAGAGGATCGCGCCCATGCCGTGCTCGCGGATGCCGAAGTGCAGGGTGCGGCCGTACTCGTTGCCCGGGAAGTCGCCGGAGCCGATCTCCTCAGGGAGGAAGGACGGCTCGCCCTTCATCGTGGTGTTGTTCGAGCCGGCGAGGTCGGCGGAGCCGCCCCACAGCTCGGGCATGACCGCGGCGAGCTCGCCGAGCACCTTCCCGGAGGCGGCGCGGGTGGCGACTCCCTTCGCATCGGCCTCGAAGGTCGGGAACGCCTCGGCGAAGCCCTCGGGAAGCTCGCGGGCGACGAGACGGTCCAGCAGAGCGGCCTTGTCCGTGTTGGCAGAGCGCCAGGCCTGGTAGCCCTTGTCCCACTCGGCCTTCGCAGCGGCGGCCCGCTCGGCGAGGCCGCGGGTGTGCGCGAGCACGTCCTCGTCGACCTGGAAGGTCTGGTCGACATCGAAGCCGACAGCCTCCTTGAGGCCCTTGACGCCCTCGGTGCCCAGCTTCGCGCCGTGCACGGCGCCCTTGCCCTGGAGCTCGGGGATCGGCCATCCGATGATGGTGCGCAGGCGGATGAAGGTCGGCTTGTCGGTGACCTTCTGCGCCTCGAGGATCGCGTCCTTGAGCGCGGCGACGTCCTCGACATAGCCGGTGCCGCCCTGGGTCCAGTCCACGGTGCGCACGTCCCAGCCGTAGGCCTCGTAACGTGCGGCGGTGTCCTCGGTGAAGGCGATCGAGGTGTCGCCCTCGATGGAGATCTCGTTGTCATCCCACAGCACGATCAGGTTGCCGAGCTGCTGGGTGCCCGCGAGGGAGCTCGCCTCGGAGGAGACGCCCTCCTGCAGGTCGCCGTCGGAAGCGATCACGTAGGTGAAGTGATCGAAGGGGCTCGTGCCGGGGGCGGCATCGGGATCGAGCAGGCCGCGCTCGCGACGCTGCGCCATCGCCATGCCCACGGCGGAGGAGATGCCCTGGCCGAGGGGGCCGGTGGTGATCTCCACGCCCGCGGTGTGGAAGTTCTCGGGGTGGCCCGGGGTCTTCGAGCCCCAGGTGCGCAGCTCCTCGATGTCCTTCTTCTCGAGGCCGAAGCCGCCCAGGAAGAGCTGGATGTACTGGGTCAGGCTCGAGTGGCCGGCCGAGAGCACGAACCGGTCGCGGCCCAACCAGGTGTGGTCCTTCGGGTCGTGGCGCATCACGTCCTGGTAGAGCAGGTACGCGGCGGGAGCGAGGCTCACCGCGGTGCCCGGGTGACCGTTGCCGACCTTCTCCACCGCGTCAGCGGCGAGGACGCGCGCGGTGTCGACCGCCCGCTTGTCGAGCTCGGTCCAGCCCTCGGGGGCCGTGAAGTTCTCCGTCATGTCCGGTGTTTCCTTTCGCCGGGGTGCGGCCACAGCGGCCGCTCGGATCGACATGCCCGCGCCGGCGCGGCCGACGTCGCACAGGCGACGTGGGCGCCCTGGCGCGGGGCGACGCCTCCCAGCCTAGTGCGGATGGCGCATGATCTGCGCGCCCGTCCCATCAGTTGCCGTCATTCGGACACCTCTTCTCGGCACCTAGGCCTGCCGGGACGGTGCTGGGTCTCACCTGTGGCGCATCCCCTCTCCGCGCGGCGACCGCCTAGACTGGGGACGCTCGTGCGGCCCGAGGGCCGATTCCAGGAGGAAGGACGGTGGGCGGTGACCGCCACCCAGGGAACATCTGCGCAGGACGTCGGCCAGGACGGCGGGCTGCCTCAGCAGACCCCACGCTCCCCTCTGCGTCGCGCTCTCGCCGGCCTCCGTCGCCTGCTCGCGCCGGTGCTCGCCGTCGTCATGCCCTATGTCGCGCTGACGAAGCCGCGGATCATCGAGCTGCTGCTCATCACCACGGTCCCCACCATGTTCCTCGCCGCCGGCGGCTTCCCCTCGCCGTGGCTGATCGTCACCACCATGATCGGCGGGTATCTCGCCGCGGGCGGCGCGAACACCCTGAACATGTACCTCGAGCGCGACATCGACGCGAAGATGAAGCGCACTCGCAACCGGCCGATCCCCTCCGGGGCGGTCACGCCGCGCGCTGCACTGATCTTCGGCCTGGTCCTCTCCGTGGTCTCCACCGTGTGGCTCGGGCTGCTCGTGAACTGGATGTCGGCGGCCCTCGCGTTCGGTGCGATCCTGCTCTACGTCGTCTTCTACACGATGCTGCTCAAGCGCCGCACCAGCCAGAACATCGTCTGGGGTGGCGTGGCCGGTTGCATGCCGGTGCTGATCGGCTGGTCGTCCGTGACCGGGACCGTCTCCTGGACCGCGGTGCTGCTGTTCCTGGTGATCTTCTTCTGGACGCCGCCGCACTACTGGCCGCTCGCCGAGAAGTTCTCCACCGACTACGCGAACGCCGGCGTCCCGATGCTGCCGGTGGTCTCCTCCCGCTCGAACGTCGCGGGCCAGATGCTGCTGCACACCGGCCTGATGATCGGGTCGTCGCTCGCGATCATCCCGCTGGGCGAGACCGGCTGGGTCTACGGCGTGGTCGCCGTCCTCTCCGGCGCCTGGTTCGGCTTCCTCGTGGTCCGCTACGCCTTGCGCGTGCGCCGCGGCCTGAGCGGTCACGCGCTCGCGCCGATGAAGGTCTTCCACGGCTCGATCACCTATCTCACGGTGCTCTTCGTGGCCCTCGCGATCGATCCCTTCGTCGTCCTCTGAGACCATGACCGGGCAGGGGGCGACCGGTCGGCACGCACTGCGGCCTGCCGACGCGCCCTCGCGCTGCGCTGACCAGCCGCCGGATTCGGTCGACGGGTCGCTGCGGGCGGGAGACCGGCGGATCCTCGAGCAGTACCTCTCCCACCTCCGCATCGAGCGGGGCCTCTCGGAGAACACCCTCGGCGCCTACCGGCGTGATCTGCACCGCTATCTCTCGTATCTCGCTCGCACCGGCACGGACCCCGCCGCCGTGGATGCGGCGCAGCTGGGGGAGTGGCTCCAGGCCCTGCGCACCGGGGCCGACGGGGGCTCCGCCCTCGCGGCCTCCTCCGCCGCCCGTGCCCTCGCCGCCGTGCGCGGCCTGCACTCCTTCCTCGACGCGGAGCGGGTCTCCATCACCGGCGACCCCGCCCGCCTCGTCCCCGCCCCCGCCCAGCCGCGCCGCCTCCCGCACCCGCTCACGATCGACCAGGTCGAGGCGCTCCTGGAGGCCTCGGGCCAGCCCGGCACCGGCCGCGACGCGACCGAGCGGGCGCTGCGAGACCGGGCACTGGTCGAGGTGCTCTACGGCCTCGGCGCCCGCATCTCCGAGGCGATCGGCCTGGACGTGGACGACGTCGATGCCTCCGAGCGGGCCGCGATCCTGCGCGGCAAGGGGGACAAGCACCGGGTCGTGCCCGTGGGCCGCTACGCGCTCGAAGCGCTCGAGGCCTATCTCACCCGCGGCAGGCCAGCACTCGCCGCCCGCGGCCGCGGCACCCCCGCGATCTTCCTCGGGTCCCGCGGCACGCGCCTGACCCGCCAGGCCGCCTGGCAGGTGGTCCAGCGCGCCGCGGTCGCAGCAGGGCTGGAGGCGCTGCCCGAGCCGATCAGTCCCCACACCCTGCGCCACTCCTATGCGACGCATCTGCTGCACGGCGGGGCCGATGTGCGCGCCGTCCAGGAGCTGCTCGGCCACGCCTCGGTCACCACCACGCAGCTCTACACGCAGGTGACCGTCGATTCGCTGCGCGAGGCGCACGCGGGCGCCCACCCCCGCGCTCGGCGAGGGGCTTAGACTTGTTCGGCACGACGCCCCCTGCACGGCCTGCCCGTGCTGGCCGTCGTGCACGAGCGGCCGGTGCCCCGCAGCCGTCGCTCCCCGGACTGGACCCGGAGAACCTCCGGCCCCACGACGGAGCCGACCGCCCCACGAGACTCCCACGACGCCGACGACAGGACTACGACGTGAGCCGACACTCCTCCCAGCAGCTGGACATCGATCTCGGCCCCACCGGCCGGCCGATGCCGGAGCTTCCGGAGCCGGCCCCGCTCGACGGCCACGGGCCCGCGCGGATCATCTCGATGGTGAACCAGAAGGGAGGGGTCGGGAAGACCACGAGCGTCATCAACCTCGGCGCCGCTCTCGCCGAACTGGGCCGCCGCGTGCTGCTGGTGGACCTCGACCCGCAGGGCGCGCTCAGCGCCGGCACGGGCGTGAACCCCTACGACCTCGACGTCACCGTCTACAACCTGCTCATGGAGCGCGGGCACGACGTGCGCACCGTGATCCAGGAGACCGAGACCGAGAACCTCGACGTGCTGCCGGCGAATATCGACCTCTCCGCCGCGGAGGTCACCCTCGTCAACGAGGTCGCCCGTGAGATGGCGCTCGCCCGCGTGCTGCGCCCTGTGGCCGATGAGTACGACGTCATCATCATCGACTGCCAGCCCTCGCTGGGCCTGCTCACCGTCAACGCCCTCGCCGCGAGCCACGGCGTGATCATCCCGCTGGAGGCGGAGTACTTCGCGCTGCGCGGTGTGGCGCTGCTGGTCGAGACCATCGAGAAGGTCCAGGACCGCATCAACCCGCGCCTCGAGCTCGACGGCATCCTCATCACCATGTTCGACCCGCGCACTCTGCACGCCCGCGAGGTGTGCCAGCGCGTCGTCGAGGCGTTCCCGGACAAGGTCTTCCACACCACCATCAACCGCACCGTGAAGTTCCCCGACGCCTCCGTCGCGGCGGAGCCGATCATCTCCTTCGCCTCCTCGAACAAGGGCGCCGCGGCCTATCGGCAGCTCGCCCGGGAGCTGATCTCCCGAGGCGCGGCGGCCTGATGGCCGCCCGGAAGCGTCCCCGTCGGCGCAGCGCCTTCACCCCGCCGAAGCGGGTCCGGCTGCGCGACGAGCAGGGCGCCCCGATGCCCGCCCCGTCGGCCGGTGGCGGCGAGAGCGCCGATATCCACCAGGCCGACGGCGAGCGGCTCCAGAAGGTCCTCGCCCGTGCGGGTTTCGGCTCGCGCCGCGCCTGCGAGGCGCTGATCTCTTCCGGCCGCGTCCGGGTGGACGGCGAGGTCGTCCACGAGCAGGGCGTGCGCATCGACCCCGCGAGCCAGGTCGTGCACGTCGACGGGCGCCGCCTGCAGCTGGATGACACCAAGGTCACCCTGGTGCTGAACAAGCCGCGCAAGGTCGTCTCGGCGATGAGCGACCCCGAGGGGCGGCGCGACCTCACCGAGTTCACCAGGGACCACCCTCAGCGGCTCTACCACGTGGGCCGGCTCGACTACGAGACCGAGGGGCTGCTCCTGCTCACCAACGACGGGGAGCTCGCCCACCGCCTCACCCACCCCAGCTTCGAGGTGGACAAGACCTACGTGTGCCGCTTCGACGCACCCGGCGGCCCGCCCCGCGGCCTGGTCAAGGCGCTGCGTGAGGGCATCCAGCTCGAGGACGGGCCCGCCCGTGCCGACCGCGCCCGGGTCCTCGCCCAGGATGGTCGCGAGGCCGTGGTCGAGGTGACCCTCCACGAGGGCCGGAACCGTATCGTGCGGCGGATGTTCGCCTCCCAGGGCTTCGAGCTCACCGCGCTCATACGCACCCGCATCGGTCCTGTGCTCCTCGGCGACCTCGCCCCCGGCGCGACCCGCCCCCTCACCGACCGCGAGCTCGGCACCCTGATGGCGGAGGTGGGACTGTGAGCGGCTTCGTCCCTTCCCCGGTGCGGATCGTCGGCACCGGACTGATCGGCGGCTCGCTCGGCCTCGCACTGCGCCGCGCCGGCGTCACCGTGCAGGTCGAGGACGTCTCCCCGGGCACCTGCGCGCTCGCGGTCGAGCTGGGCGTGGGCACGGTCGCCGGTCCCGAGGATCCCGCGCCCGCACTCGTGGTCGTCGCAGCCCCGCCGGACGTCGCCGCGCACCTCATCGCCGATGCCCTGACGCGATGGCCCGAGGCGATCGTCACCGACGTCGCGAGCGTGAAGGACATCGTCCTCCGGGGCGTCACGTCCTTGGTGGACGAAGAGGCGCTCACCCGCTATGTGGGCGGACACCCGATGGCCGGCCGCGAGGTCTCCGGTGTGATCGCCGCCCGCGCCGACCTGTTCCAGGGTCGCCCCTTCGTGGTCGTCCCGCACGAGACCACCCGGCCAGGCGCCGTCTCGATGCTCAAGGGCATCGCCACCGAGATCGGCTCCGTGCCCGTCGTGCTGTCCGCCCGCGAGCATGACACCGCGGTCGCCCACGTCTCCCACGTCCCGCAAGTCCTCTCGAGCCTGCTCGCCACCACGCTGCTGGATCCTGCGGAGGTCGCACTGGGCTTGGCTGGCCAGGGACTGCGCGACACCACCCGCATCGCCGACTCCGACCCGCGGCTGTGGGTCGAGATCCTCGGCGCGAACGCCGCCGCGGTCTCCGAGGTGCTCACCTCGGTCCGCTCGCGGCTGGACGACGTGCTCGAGGCGCTCGACTCGATGCGCGGGGACCCCGATCCCGCGGTCGGCTCGCGCCGGGCGCTCGCCTCGCTCATCGCCGACGGGAATCGCGGCGTGCGCCGCATCCCCGGCAAGCACGGCGGCTCGGTCGACGCCTTCGCGACCGTGGTCGTGCTCGTCCCGGACCGCCCCGGCGAGCTCGCCCGCCTCCTCACCGAGATCGGGCAGATCGGCGTGAACCTCGAGGACCTCCGCCTGGAGCACGAGATCGGCCGCGCCGTGGGCCTCGCCCACGTCTCGATCGTCGCCGGCCGTGAGGACCTGCTCACGCGGGAGCTCGACGCACGGGGCTGGACCGTCGCGGAGGCGTGATCGCCCCGTATCCTTGACGGATGCACACCATCGCGCCGCACGGCCCCCACGGCACCGACAGCTCCGGCCCGGGCGAGGGCATCGTCATCGCGATCGACGGCCCCGCCGGCTCCGGCAAGTCCACCGTCTCCCGCCTCGTCGCCGAGGCGCTGGACGGCGGCATGCTCGACACCGGGGCGATGTACCGGGCCGTGGCCTGGTACTGCCTCGAGCAGGGCATCGACCTCTCCGACCGCGAGGCCGTGGCCCGCGCCGCAGAGGAGATCGATCTCGTGCTCGGCACCGACCCGGCCGGGGCGACCGTCGTGGTGGGCGGCACCGACATCACCTCCGAGATCCGCACCGAGCGCATCGCGACCCACGTCTCGACCGTCGCGACGAACACCCTGGTGCGTCCGATCCTCCAGCAGCGCCAGCGCGACCTCCTGTACAAGGGGGCGGCTGAGCGCGGCTCCTGCGTCGCCGAGGGTCGCGACATCACCACTGTCGTCGCGCCCGATGCGCAGGTGCGCGTGCTGCTGACCGCCTCCGACGAGGAGCGCATGCGCCGCCGCGCCGCCGAGCTCGGCCTCGCCGACGACGAGGACACCCGCGCCCGCATGGCCGACCAGGTCCTGCGCCGGGACCGCGACGATTCGACCGTCTCCGACTTCCTCACCGCGGCCGAGGGCGTGCACGAGCTGGACACCACCGGCCTCAGCATCGAGGACGTCGTCGAGAAGGTGCTCATGCTCGTCGCCGAGGCGGAGTCCGCGCAGGAGGAGGCGCTGCACGGCGCCGCCGAGCCCGCGCCCCGCACCGCCGCGGCGTCGGCCGGGGACTCCGGCGCCGGCGCAGCCGCAGGGGACGGCCCCTCCGATGAGGACATCGAGACCGCGCTGCGCGCGGGTCTGTCCGAGTACGACCTCGACGAGGAGGACCTCGCGCTGCTCACGGGCGAGGAGGGCGAGCGGGCGCGCCCCACCGTGCAGCGCTCGCTGCCCGTGGTCGCCGTCGTCGGCCGCCCGAACGTCGGCAAGTCCACCCTCGTCAACCGCATCATCGGCCGCCGTGAGGCCGTCGTCGAGGACCGGCCGGGCGTCACCCGCGACCGCGTCTTCTACGAGGCCGAATGGGCGGGGAAGGACTTCTGGCTCGTCGACACCGGCGGCTGGGAGGACCGCGTCCAGGGCATCGCCTATCGCGTCGCTGAGCAGGCCGAGGTCGCCGTGTCCCTCGCGGACGTGGTCCTGTTCGTCGTCGACGCGAACGTGGGCATCACGACCACCGACGAGCAGCTGCTCAAGGTGCTGCGCAAGGCGAACGTCCCGATCGTGCTGGTTGCGAACAAGGTCGATGACCAGCGCGGCGAGCTCGAGGCCGCGGCGCTGTGGAACCTGGGCCTGGGGGAGCCGTATGCGGTCTCCGCCCTCCATGGCCGCGGCTCCGGTGACCTGCTGGATGCGCTCGTCGCCGCGATGCCGGAGGAGGGGCGCGGCAGCCCCGCCGACCACGGCCCGCGCCGCGTCGCCCTCGTGGGCCGCCCGAACGTGGGCAAGTCCTCCCTGCTGAACCGTCTCGCGGGGGAGAGCCGCGTCGTGGTCGACGACGTCGCCGGCACCACCCGCGACCCGGTCGACGAGAAGATCACCCTGGGCGGGCGCGAGTGGACCTTCGTGGACACCGCCGGCATCCGCCGCCGCTTCCTGCAGTCCCAGGGCGCCGACTACTACGCCTCCCTCCGCACCCGTGCGGCGCTGGACCGGGCCGAGGTCGCCGTCGTGCTGCTCGAGGCGAACGAGCCGCTGTCCACCCAGGACCTGAAGATCATCGACATGGTCGTCGAGTCCGGGCGCGCGCTCGTGCTCGCCTTCAACAAGTGGGACCTGCTCGACGAGGACCGTCGCCGCGCCCTCGAGCACGAGATCGAACGGGATCTGGGCCATGTCGCCTGGGCACCGCGCGTGAACCTCTCCGCCCTCACCGGGCGCCACGCGGACAAGCTCGTGCCCGCCCTGGACACGGCGCTGGAGTCGTGGGACCGCCGCATCCCCACCGGCCGCCTGAACGCCTTCCTGGGTCAGCTGGTCGCGGCGCACCCGCACCCGCTGCGCGGCGGCAAGCAGTCCCGCATCCTCTTCGCGACGCAGGCGCGCACCCGCCCGCCGCGCTTCGTGATCTTCGCCAGCGGCTTCCTCGAGCACGGCTACCGCCGATTCATCGAGCGTCGTCTCCGCGAGGACTTCTCCTTCCCCGGCTCGCCGATCGTGCTCGGCGTCCGGATCCGGGAGAAGCGCAAGCGCTGAGCCCAGGGGAGGGGTGACCCTGCGGCGCGCCCGAGATGCGAGGGCGCGCCGCACCTGCGGGACCACGTATCGTTGATGCCATGAGCAACACCGGTGACAACGGCTCCTGGACTCCCCAGGGCGACGACCCCTCGACCGCGGCGACGCCGCAGAACGACCCCTGGGCCGCCCCGGCCGAGGGCGCCCCGCAGCCTGGCGGAGCTCCGCAGCCCGCTGCGGACCCCTTCGCGCATCAGAACCCGTACGGGCAGCCGAACCCTTACGGTCAGGCGAGCCCCTATGGCCAGGCATCGTCCTCCTCGGCCTCGGACCCCTTCGGGCAGTCGACCCCGTACGGCCAGTCCTCCTCGGCCTCGGCTTCCGATCCGTTCGGCCAGGCGAGCCCCTATGGCCAGCCCTCCTCCTCCTCCGCCTCGGATCCCTACGCAGCCGAGCAGCACGGTTGGACCCCCGCCGCCGACCCGGCGGGCAGCCAGGGGGCCGACGGCGCCCAGGCTGGCTACGGCGCACAGCCAGGCTATAGCGCGCAGAGCGCCGACGGTGGCCAGGCAGGGTACGGCGCACAGCCCGGCTACGGAGAGCAGCCCGGCTATGCCGCGGGCGCGCCCGCCGGCGCCGGCGCCCCGCAGGGTGAGGCGCAGAGCCGCCTGCTCGTGGGCCTGATGGGCATCTTCTTCGGCTCGCTCGGCGTGCACCGCTTCCTCATGGGCTACACCACGATCGGCATCATCCAGATCGTCGTCACCATCGTCACCTGCGGCTTCGGCAGCCTCTGGGGCTTCGTCGAGGGCATCATGGTGCTCGCTCGGGCCGAGGCCTTCGAGCGCGACGCCTACGGCCGCCCGCTGAAGGACTGACCTCGCGCCGTCCCGGGAGCGCGTGCCCCGGGACGGCGTCCCTCTCCACCCCGCGGCCCCGTCGGTCGCTGACCCGAGGAGCATCCCGCCGATGACCCCGCCCACCCTGCAGTCTGTGCCCGATCGCCAGAAGCTCCAGACCCACGCGATCCTGCTGATCGTCTTCGGTGCGCTGTGCGGGAGCATGATCCCGTCGATCTTCGGGATCATCGCGCTGGTCCAGCTCGACACCAACCCCGACTCCGCGCGGACGATGAACAAGGTCGGCTGGATCATCCTCTGGGTCTGCATCGGCCTGATCGTGCTGGCGATCCTCGCCTACGTCCTCCTCCTCGGCGGGATCTTCGGCGCGGCGATCCTCAGCAGCTGAGCTCCCGCCGCCCACTGCATCCGCTTCACGCTGCCTCTGCCGCCGGCCGCATCCGTCACCTCGGAAGGACCCGTCATCGCCACCCCGGACTTCGTGCTCGCCCTGCGCGAGCGCATCGGCCACGACCTGCTGTGGATGCCCGGCGTGACCGCGCTCGTCGTGGACCGGCGTCGCACCCGGATGCTCGCGGTGCGCCGTGCGGACGACGGCACCTGGACCCCGGTCACCGGCATCATCGACCCCGGCGAGGAGCCGGCCCGCGCGGCGGTGCGCGAGGTCGCCGAGGAGGCCGGGATCGCCTGCACCGCCCTGCAGCTGCTGGACGTGCGCACCCTCCCGCCGATCACCTACCCGAACGGTGACCGGGCCCAGTACCTCGATCTGTGCTTCCTGTGCGAAGCGGATGATGACACCGAGCCCCACCCCGCCGACGGTGAGAACACCGAGGCGCGCTGGTTCCCGCTCACCGACCCACCGGAGATGAACGACCGCTTCATGGAGCAGCTCGCCCTCGCCCGCCGCGGCACCACCGCTGCACGCTTCCGCCGATGACCCCGCCCTACACGCCGAGCCCCCACCCCCTCGGTCCCGGCTCGCGCCCTCTCGCCGCGGGCCCACGCCGTCCCGGACCCGGCACGATGCCGCTGCCCGGCACGCGGGTGAGGATCCCGTTGACCGACCGGGTCGGCGATGAGGGGACCGTGCGCGTCCTCGCCGCACCCCGCCGCGACATGGTGCGCGGGGGACGCCTCAGCCCCGTGCTCGAACCCTTCGCGGACGCGCTCCTCGTGGATGCCTGGATCGGGGAGAAGCTCGTGCTGCCCGGCGCCTGGGTGCAGACCGAGGTGCTCGAGCGAGGAACGGCGATCTCGCCCGTCCCCGTCGCCGCCGCGGACCTGCGCCCGCCCGCCGTCATCGCCGGCACGCCCGACCGCGCCGCGCTGTGCTGGGGCGAGACCGTCTGGCCGCTGGACCTCGGGGGAGTGGTCTCCATCCCCATGGCCTCCCGCGCAGCGCCGCATCCGCTCTCACGCCTGCGCCGCCTGCTGATGGTCGCCGCGGGCCGGCGTGCGGAGATCGCATTGACGCTCTGGCAGGACCCGGACTTCGAGATTCCCTGGCACGACGTCCGCCTGCTTCCGCGCGCCGCCGCCTGGTTCGAGCTCGCCCAGGTCCCCACCGGCATGCGCTACGCCGACGCGGAAGCGCACCAGGGCGTGGGCCGCGCCCGCCCCCGCGACTGAGCCCTCGCACCGGGACGGCACTCACCAGGCCCGTCGGATGTGGCAACACTCACATGTCGGGCCTCAGAGGCGCGCCCGGGACCCTTGCGCTCGCGGATGTGCCGCGGCTCACCCGCTAGTGTCGTGGGCCGATTGCCGTCGACGAGGAGGTCTTCGTGGCCCCATCAGCTTCCCCCCGGCCCGGACCGGACCGACGCACGGTCCTGCGGTTCACCGCCGGCGCCGCCGCTCTGCTGCCGCTCGCAGCCCTCGCCGGATGCTCCGGCGGCGCGCGCGATGCGAACACGCTGAGGATCGCGTTCCAGCAGTTCGGCTCGAACACGATCAAGCAGGAGTGGATCGAGCGGGCCGCCCAGCAGTTCTCCGCCGAGAACCCCGAGCTCGTCGTCGAGCTCGTGCCGATCGTCGCCTCGGAGAACGACTACTTCACCAAGAACGAGCTGCTCATGAGCTCGCCGCGGACGAGCCCCGACCTCGTCTACGAGGACTCCTTCATCCTGCTCTCGGACGTGGGGGCTGGATATCTTCAGCCGATCACCGACCTGGTCGAGGGCTGGGAGCACTGGGACGACATCGCCGACGCCTCGAAGCTCGCCGTCACCGGCGAGGACGGTGAGGTCTACGGCGTCCCGATCACCACCGACACCCGCGCGATCTGGTACCACCGCGAGGTGTTCGAGCAGGCAGGGCTGCCCACCGACTGGCAGCCCACCAGCTGGGAGGACGTGCTCGATGCGGCCCGGGCCATCAAGGACTCCGACGTCGAGGCGACCCCGTTCCTCATGTACGCCGGGACGCCGCAGGGGGAGAAGGCCTCGATGCAGGGCTTCGAGATGCTGCTGTACGGCACGGGCGATGGCACCGGGCTGTACGACGAGGACGCCGGGAAGTGGATCGTCGGCTCGCAGGGCTTCATCGACTCCCTCGGCTTCCTCTCCACGATCGTCGAGGAGGAGCTGACCCTCTCGCTCGGCCAGCTGCTGGACCCGAACATCTCCGAGCAGGTCTACACCTCGCTCCTGCCAGAGGCGAAGCTCGGCATGCTCATCGACGGCTCCTGGATCTCCCAGAACTGGACCGAGTCCGCAGGCCGGCCCTGGCCCGAATGGCCGGACGTCGTAGGGCTCGCGGACATGCCCACCCAGGACGGCGGCGGCACCGGCACGGTCACCCTCGCCGGCGGCTGGGGGCTGTCCATCCCCGAGCACGTCACCGACCGCGAGATCGCCTTCCGCTTCCTGGAGATGCTGGTCTCGACCGAGACGCTCGTGGACTACGCGATCGCGGACAACCACATCACCGTGCGCGCCGACGTCGCCGAGCAGGAGGCGTATCTCAGCTATTCCCCAGCGGTCGAATACTTCACCGACCTGCTGGAGACCGCCTACTACCGGCCGGCCCTGCCCGCCTATCCGG
>Ga0079224_100009892_pt1 | contig 13058 bp, 10 predicted proteins | sample Stecom2015_FD_80414 | JGI IMG/M metagenome (GOLD analysis project Ga0079224, IMG submission 80414) | Agricultural soil microbial communities from Utah to study Nitrogen management - Steer compost 2015 | ecosystem: Environmental > Terrestrial > Soil > Agricultural land | place: USA: Utah... | reverse complement strand
GTCGCCAGCCTGCAGCGGATCCGGGCCGAGGTCGGAGAGGGTGTCGCGGGAGCGTGCGCCGAGCACCTCGAGCAGCTCGTCGTCGGCGGGATCCTGCCGCCTCACCTGCGTGATCCCGCCCCGGACCGCGAGGACCAGACGCAGCCCGTCCGCGGCCGGGCCCACCTCGATCCGGTCGCCGGGGTCCAGGGCGAGGGCGCGTTCGCGGGAGACGTCGGCCGGCAGCTCCACGTCGCCGACCTCGTCGTCGCCGCGCCCGATCCGCACCGGGGCCTGCGCGCCGGAGACGGCGACGACCGTCGGCGCGGCGGCGCGCAGCGCGAGCGGTCCCAGCAGGATCTCGAGCGCGGCGGCGCCGGAGGGATTGCCGACGGCGCGGTTCGCGCGCTGCAGGGCGCCGCGGTCGAAGGCCCCGGACCGGCTCACGCCGATCGATGCCCGGCCGGGCCTGCCGGCGTCCTCGATCAGGGCCAGCGGACCGGGGGAGAGGGTCTCGAGCGCGGGGCGGGAGGTCGTGCCGGCCTCCGCGCCGCGATGGAGCCCGAGCCGGGCGGGGACGGCGGCGGCCTCCCGGGCGGCGCGGGCGAGGGCTGCGGCGGTCGCGGCGGTCGGACGTGAGGCGGCGCGCTGCGGCGTGAAGCGCACCCGCGTGCCCGGGCTGAGCAGTGCGGGCGGCTCCCGGTGCACGTCGAACAGGGGCGCGTCGCTGCGGCCGATCAGCTGCCAGCCGCCGGGGGAGGGGCGCGGGTAGATGCCGCAGTAGCGGGAGGCGAGGCCGACGGCGCCCGCGGGCACCGACGTGCGGGGCTCGGCGCGGCGCGGCACCTCCCAGGGCGGGCCGGACGCCTCGTGCGGATCGTCGGCGACGAGATAGGGGAAGCCGGGCGCGAAGCCGCCGAAGGCGACCGTCCACGTCGCCCCGGAATGCGCGCTGATCAGTGCGTCCGTGTTCATCCCGAGCAGCTCCGCGACGTCCTCCAGGTCCTCGCCGTCGTAGACGATGCCGATGCTGGTCTCGCCGCCGCCGCTGTCCTCGCGCGCGGAGCGGGGGAGCTGCGAAAGCAGGTCCGCGAGCTCCCGCACGTCGCGCGGCGCCGCGCCGTGCAGCAGCAGGGTGCGCTCGGCGGGGACGAGCTCCAGCAGGTGCGCGGGGGAGAGGGCGCGCACCGCCGCGGCCGCGGCGAGCACCGCGGCGGTGTCCGGGTACTCGGCGAGGACGCTGGTCTCCCCGGCGCGGTGCACGCGCAGCGGGGGAGGGAGGGTGTCCGTTGCCCGGTCCTTCACAGCGCCGCCTGCAGGGTCACGCCCGCCTCCTCGAGCCGGGCCCGCACCGCCCGGGCGAGCTCGACGGCGCCGGGGGTGTCCCCGTGCAGGCACAGCGACCGCACCGGCAGATCGACCCAGGTGCCGTCGGCCGCGCGCACCCCGCCCTCGGTCGCGATCGACATCGCCTGGGCCGAGACCGCCTCGGGGTCGGTGAGCACGGCGCCGGGCCGCGTGCGCGGGGTGAGGGTGCCGTCGGGGAGATAGGCGCGGTCAGCGAAGCTCTCGAGCACCACCGGCAGGCCCGCCGCCTCCGCCGCGGGGACGACCACGGCACCGGGCGCCGCGACCAGGGGCAGGCCGTCGAGCTCGCCGAGCGCCCTCACCACCGCGCCGGCCTGCGCCTCGTGACGGGCGAGCGCGTTGTACAGGGCGCCGTGGGGCTTCACCCCGCGCACGCTGCTCCCCTCCGCGCGGGCCATCGCCTGCAGCGCCCCGACCTGGACGACCACCTGGTCCGTGAGGTCATCAGGGGCGATCTCGAGGAAGCGCCGGCCGAAGCCCTGCAGATCCGGATAGGCGACATGCGCCGTGATCGCGACGCCGCGTGCGGCGGCTGCCCGACAGGCGGCGCGCATCGTCGAGCCGTCCCCGGCGTGGCCGCCGCAGGCGATGTTCGCGGTGGTGACGACCTCGAGCATCGCGGCGTCGTCCCCCATCGACCAGTCGCCGAAGCCCTCCCCGAGGTCGGCGTTGAGGTCGACGACGGCGGTGGCGGTCATGGGCGGGCTCCTTCGTCCGACGGCGGGGTCGTCCCCATTGTCGGCCCCGACCGCGCGGACGTCACCTCGCCCTGCGCCGCTCAGACCCCGTTGCCGACGAACGCGCCGCGGAAGCTCGCCGCCGGATGTTCCTCGGGGAGGCGGTCGGTGCCCGTCAGCTGCGAGCGCAGCGTCGTGCCCTGTTCGGGCAGCCGCCCCCGCTCGCGCAGGATCGGGGAGACGAGCTCCGCGAAGTCCCGCACGGTGTCGAAGGAGTGGTACTGGCGCAGGTTGATGCCGTCGATGCCGTCCACGTCCAGCCAGTGCTCGATCGCGTCGGCCACCACCTCGGGCGTCCCCGCGACGAAGAACCGGTCCTGCCAGGCCTCGTCGACCGCGTCCAGCAGGTCGCCGATGGTCTCGTGCGCGCCCTTGCGGCCGACGGGGGTGTCGGCGGGCAGCCCCTCGATCTCGAGCGCCTCGGCGATCGTGCGGTCCCGGGGATGGTCCAACGCCCGGATCGGCACGGACTGGTGCACCAGCATCCCCTCCGTGGAGCGGTGCTCGAGGTACTGGGCGAGCTTCTGATCGACCTCCTCCTGCGTGGGAGCGGTGATCACTGCGGCCTGCACCACGAACTTGGGGTCCGACGGGTCGCGGCCCGCCTCTTCGGCCGCGGCGCGCACCGCGGGGACCGTCCGCTCCAGCAGCGGTCCGTGGGTGAAGACCATCTCGGCGTGACGGCCCGCGCGCAGCGCCCCGGCCGGGGAGGCTGTGGCGAGGATCAGCGTGGGGGTGCGCTGCGGGGAGGGCTCGGACAGGTGCGGCCCGGCGACGGAGAAGTTCTCCCCGACGTGGTCGATGCGGTGGACCTTGCCGGGATCGGTGTACACGTTCCCGTCCACGTCCCGCACCACGGCCCCCTCGTCCCAGGAGCCCTCCCACAGCTTGTACAGCACCTCGAGGTACTCGTCGGCGATCTCGTAGCGGCGGTCGTGCTCGATCTCCTCGGCCAGCCCGAAGTTCCGCGCGGCATTGGGGAGATAGGAGGTGACGATGTTCCAGCCCACGCGCCCCTTGGTGAGGTGGTCGAGGGTGGACATGCGCCGTGCGAAGGAGAACGGCGGCTCGTAGCTGGTGGAGAAGGTGATGCCGAAGCCGAGCCGCTCGGTGACCGCCGCCATCGCGGGGACCACCAGCATCGGGTCGTTGTTCGGGATCTGCAGCCCCTCGCGCAGCGCCGTCTCCGCAGAGCCGCCGTAGACGTCGTACGCGCCCACCACGTCGGCGATGAAGATCGCCGTGAACCCGCCGTCCTCCGCGATCCGCGCCAGCTCGGTCCAGTAGTCCAGGTCCGTGTACCGGTGACGGTTGTTGTCCGGCAGGCGCCACAGACCGTGGGTGATGTGGCCGACGCAGTTCATCTCGAAGAGGTTCAGGATCAGGGGCTTGGGAGCCATCAGGGCGTCCGATCGTCCGGGAGCGGTGGTGACGACACCCTCACGTCCCGGGTGCCGCACGCGCACCTCCCGTGAATCCCGATGACGCCCGGTGACCGCCGGGAGCCCGTCGGGCGGGCACGAGGCGGCCACCCTGTCATCGATGTTCTCGTTCCGTCATGGTCCTAGGCGCAGCTTTTGAGCCCCCCTAGTGTTCCCCGGGTCCGGTGGTCGCCGGACGACCGAGGACGTCCCCGCGGACGTCGCCATCAGCCGTCGTCCCCGCGGACGGCACCGTCCCGAAGGAGCACCCGTGCGCCGACGATCCGTCATGACCGGCCTGGCCGCCGTGGGAGCCGGCTCCGTGCTGGCCGCCTGCGGCAGCGCCGGCCGCGCCGCGGACCTGCCCCCCGGCACCCGGGAGGGCGGCGAGCTCGTCTTCGCCACCGACCGCGAGCCCACCTGCCTGGACCCCCACAACAGCGGCGACATGCCCCAGACCTACATCGCCCGCCAGTACCTCGACTCCCTGGTCTCGATGCGGCCCGACGGCAGCGTCGTGCCCTGGCTCGCCCAGTCGTGGGAGATCTCCGAGGACGGCCTGGTCTACGACTTCACCCTCAAGGAGGGCGTGCGCTTCCACGACGGGGAGGCGCTCGACGCCGACGCGGTGGTCGCGAACTTCGACCAGATCATGGACCCCGCCACCCAGTCCTCCACGGCGCTGCTCTACCTCTCCCCGTACTTCGTCTCCGCCGAGTCCCTCTCCGAGCACGTGGTGCGCGTGACGTTGAAGCGCCCCTACTCGCCGCTGCTGACCGTGCTCGCCCAGGCGTTCTTCGGGATCGAGTCCCCGAAGGCGATGGGGCGGGGCCTGGCCGAGAACTGCGAGCTGCCGGTGGGCACCGGCCCCTTCAAGGTCGTCGAGTGGCGGCGCAACCAGGAGGTGGTGATGGTGCGCAACGACGACTACACCTCCGCCCCGGCCGACGCGAAGCATCAGGGCCCCGCCTACGCGGAGCGCCTCACCTGGCGCTTCCTCAAGGACAACACCGCCCGTTACGGCGCGCTGGCCTCCGGGAAGGTCCACGCGATCTTCAACCTGCCGCCCGAGTCGGTGCCCACCGCGCAGGCCGACGACCGGATCGAGACGCAGGACTTCGTGCACTCCTGCGTCCCCTACGCCCTGGACCTCAACACCACCCATCCGGCGCTGTCGGACCTGCGGGTGCGGCGCGCCCTGGTGCACGCCGCGGACGCCCCCGGCATCGTCACCAGCGCCTACGCCGGGGTGTTCCCCTACGAGGGGAACGCGATCTCCACCGGCACCCCGTTCTACGACGAGGCCTATCACCAGCCCTACCCCTACGACGAGGCTCGGGCGAACGCGCTGCTGGACGAGGCCGGCTGGGACGAGCGGGACGAGGAGGGGTACCGCACCCGCGACGGACAGCGGCTCACCCTGCGCCTGCCTTACGCCTCCGATCCCGGCGAGACGCCCCCTGCGGACCTCACCATCCTGCAGAACTTCCAGGCGATGGAGCGCCGGGTCGGCGTGGACGTGCAGCTGATCCCCACCGACGCCGCCTCCCTCACCGCGATCCGCCGCGACCCCACCGCCTTCGACATCCGCGGCGGCTACTGGAACAGCCCCACCGCCGGGGTCATGTACATCAAGTTCTCGCAGGAGACCTTCGAGATCGACAACGGCCAGAACGTCTCCTACGCCTACGACGAGGAGCTCGACCAGACCCTGCTCGAGGCCGCCGCGACCACCGACCCCGAGGCGCAGCAGGAGCTGTACTCCCGCGCGCAGCAGCTGCTGACCGCGCAGGCCTGGCACATCCCGCTCTACCCGATCCAGACCCGGCTCGCGATCCGCTCCGACCTGGTCGCGGACATCTGGATCGAGCCCAGCGAGGGCGAGCCGGTCCTCCACGACGCCCACCTCCTCCGGGACGGAGACCCTCGATGACCGCGACCACCAGCGACACCGAACCCGTCGGCGGTCCCCGACCGCCCGGCACCTCGGCCGACGGCACCCCGGCAGATCCCGACTCTTCGGCCGACGGCGGACCGGCCGCCGACGCGCTCGACCCCCGCCGCGGGCGGCTCCTCGCCCGACGGGTCCTCACCACGCTCGGCTCCTCCGCGCTGCTGCTGTGGGCGGTGGCGACCATCGTGTTCTTCCTCCAGCACCTCGTGCCCGGCGACCCCGCCCAGACCATCCTCGGCGGCGCCTCCGCGAACCCGCCCGAGGAGACCCTGCAGGCGGTGCGCGAGCAGTACGGCTTCGACCAGCCGGTGCTGGTCCAGTACGGGCACTTCCTCGCGGGCCTGGTGGTGCTCGACCTCGGCGAGTCCTACACGATGAAGCAGTCCGTGGTCTCGATCGTCGCCGAGCAGATCGCGCCCACCCTGCAGCTCACCGCGGCGGCGCTGATGGTCGCCTGGGCGATCGCGATCGCGCTCACCCTCGCCACCGCCGGCCGCCCCGGGCGCCTGGGCCGGATCGGCTCCGCGCTCGAGGTCGTGTTCGCGGCTCTGCCCCACTTCTGGCTGGGCGTGGTGCTGCTGGTGGTGTTCGCGGTGGTGCTGCAGTGGCTGCCCGTGGTCGACGACGGTCCGGCCGGGCTGGTCCTGCCCGCGCTCACCCTCGGCATCCCGCTGGGCGGCTTCCTCGCGCAGGTCACGCGCGACGAGTTCGACGTCGCGCTGCGCCAGCCCTTCGTGCTCTCGGCGCTCTCCCGCGGCGCCCGCCCGGGGGACGTGCGGTGGCGGCAGGTGCTGCGCCACGCGGCCCTGCCGGGGATCGCCCTGTCCGGCTGGGGGCTCGGCTCCCTGATCTCCGGTGCCGTCGTGGTCGAGGTGATCTTCTCCCGCCAGGGCATCGGCCAGGTGCTGGTCGCCGCGGTCACCGCCCAGGACCTCCCGCTCGTGATCGGGGTGACCTTCGTGGTCGCCGCGGTCTACGTGGTCGCCAACATCCTCTCCGACCTCGCCTCCGTGCTCGTCGACCCCCGCCTCCGCCACGCGATCGGACGTGCCTCATGACCACCCTCGCCCCTCCCGCCCCTGTCGCCGACCCGCAGGTCGCCCCGGCCCCGCGCCGCGTGCGGCGTCGGCCCGCCGCCGGCAGCCTCGGCCTCGTGGCCGCCGGCACCGTGGTGGGCGTGGTCCTGCTCGCCGCGCTGGTCCCGGACCTCCTCGCCCCGCAGGATCCGCTCGAGATCAGCCTCTCGGAGAGCTTCGCCCCGCCGAGCGCCGAGCATCTCTTCGGCACCGACCAGTCGGGACGCGACGTGTTCAGCCGCGTCATCCACGGCGCGCGCCAGTCGCTCGTGATCGGCCTCGGCGCGACCGCCATCGGGCTGCTCGGCGCGCTCGTGCTGGGCCTGCTGGGCGGGCTCGGCGGACGGATCGCCGACGGCGTCGTGACCCGTGTGATCGAGGTGCTCTACGCCTTCCCCGGGATCCTGCTGGCGCTGATCCTCATCGCCGTCTACGGCAACAGCGCCCTCACCCAGATGGTCGCCGTCGGCATCGCGACCATGCCCGGCTATGCCCGAATGGTGCGCGGCCAGCTGCTCGTGGTGCGCGGCAGCGCCTACGTGGAGGCGGCCCGCGCTCTCGGCCACCCGCCGCTGCGGATCCTGGTGCGCACCATCCTGCCCAACGCCTTCCGTCCGCTGACGGTGCTGGTCACCCTCGGGATCGGGCAGGCGATCGTGTGGGCGGCGGCGCTGGGCTTCCTCGGCATGGGCGTGCAGCCGCCTACCGCGGAGTGGGGCGCGATGCTCAATGCGGGGAGGAACTACATCCAGCAGGCCTGGTGGATGGACTTCTTCCCCGGAATCACGATCGTCCTGTTCACCCTGTCGCTCACCGTGCTCGGACGGCACCTGCAGCGCGCGACCGATGCGGGGGCCCGCCGATGAGCACGACCACCCTTTCCTCGCCCGTCTCCCGAGCGGGGGCCCGGCCCCTGATCACCGTGCGCGACCTCGCCGTCGGCTTCGACGGCCACGAGGTGGTCCACGACGTGTCCTTCTCCCTGCGGCCGGGGGAGTGCCTCGGGATCGTGGGGGAGTCCGGCTCGGGCAAGTCCGTGACCGCGCGCGCCCTGCTGGGGCTGAACGGCCCGCGTGCCGAGGTCACCGCCGCCACCCTCGACGTGGGCGCCGATGTGCTGAGCGCCTCCGAGGAGGAGCTGCGCGCGCTGCGCGGCAGGAGAATCGGCTACGTGCTCCAGGACGCCCTGGTGTCCCTGGACCCGCTGCGGAAGGTGGGCACCGAGATCGCCGAGCCGCTGCGGGCGCACGGCGTCCCGCGCGCCGAGCGGCCGCAGCGGGTGCAGGACCTGCTCACCTCGGTGAGCGTGCCCGAGCCGGAGCTTCGGGCGCGGCAGCTGCCCAGCGAGCTCTCGGGAGGCCTGCGCCAGCGGGCGCTGATCGCGGCGGCCCTCGCCCTGGACCCCGCGGTGCTCATCGCTGACGAGCCCACCACCGCGCTGGACGTGACTGTGCAGGCGCAGATCCTCGAGCTGCTCGAGCAGAACCTCGCCGCCGGCCGCGCCCTGGTCCTCATCAGCCACGACCTCTCCGTGGTGGAGCGGCTCGCGGACCACGTGCTGGTCATGCGCCACGGCCACGTCGTCGAGGAGGGCCCCACCTCGCAGGTGCTGAGCGCTCCGCAGGATGCGTACACGCGACGGCTGCTCGCCGCGATCCCCTCTGCGGACTCCCGCGGGAAGCGGCTCTCGGACCTCCCGCCGGATCCGGTCGCGCTGCGCGCCCTCGCCGCTCGCGCCCCCGCCGCGCCCGACGGGACATCCGCCGCCGGTGGCATCGACGGCGCACCGCACCCGGCCGACGGGACTCCCGCGGCCGACGGCACCGCCGCGACCGGCAGCTCCTCGCCCCACCCCGGCCCGTCCCGCCCCCTGCTCATCGCCGAGGGGCTCGGCAAGAGCTACCGAGGACCCGACGGCCGCACCCGCGCCGTGGTCGAGGACATCTCCTTCGAGCTCCGGGCGGGGGAGACCCTCGGGATCGTCGGTGAGTCCGGCTCCGGGAAGTCCACCACCGCGTGGATGGCGCTCGCCCTCACCGAGCCCACGACCGGCGCCGTCACCCTCGACGGCGAGCCCTGGACCGCGGTCCCGGAGCGTCGCCGCCGTGCGCGCCGGCGCCGTATCGCGGTGGTGCAGCAGGACCCCCTGTCCTCCTTCGACCCTCGCTGGAGCGTCGGTCGCACCATCGCCGACGCGCTCCCGTCGGCCCGCCGGGACGACCCGGACGACGGGCCGCGAGGAGGGACCGATGCGCTGCGACGGCGTCGCGCCGCCACCGGGCGACGCCCGCTCGCCGGCACCGGGAGCGGTGACGGCGGGACTCGCCGCGGCGCCGATCGCGAGGGTCGCTCCGAGCGGGTCGCCGCGCTGCTGCGCGCCGTCGGCCTGGACCCCTCCGTCGCCGACCGCCACCCCCTGACCCTCTCGGGCGGGCAGCGGCAGCGCGCCGCGATCGCCCGCGCGCTGGCCACCGACCCCGAGATCCTGGTGCTGGACGAGCCGGTCTCCGCCCTGGACGTCTCCGTCCAGGCGCAGGTGCTCGACCTGCTCGCCGATCTGCAGCAGGCCCTCGGCACCGCCTATCTGTTCATCTCGCACGACCTGGGCGTGATCCACCACGTCAGCGACCGGGTGCTGGTGATGCAGCACGGCCGCATCGTCGAGTCCGGCACCGCCGACGAGGTGCTGCACACGCCCCGCCACCCGTACACCCGGCAGCTCGTCGCCGCCCTCCCCCATCCCGAGCTCGAGGAGATCGCATGACCACCGCCACCGACCGCACCGCAGCCGACTCCACCGTCGGCGCCGCCACCACGGGTGACGCTTCTGCCGGCGACCGTCCTTCCGCCGCGCCGTCCTCCTACCCCGCGCTGCGCGAGCGCTTCGCCCCGCTGCTCGAGGAGATCGCCGCAGGCGCCGCGGAGCGGGACCGCGAGCGGCGCCTGCCCCACGCGGAGGTGCGAGCGCTCGCCGACGCCGGGTTCACCGCGGTCACCGTCCCCGTCGCCCAGGGCGGCCACGGAGCCGGGACCGAGACCTTCTTCCGCCTGCTCATCGACCTCGGCGAGGCGGACTCCAACCTGCCCCAGCTGCTGCGCGCCCACTTCTCCCACGTCGAGGAGCTGCTGCTCGGCGAGCTGGACGAGGACGCGCGGGCGCGGCTCGAGGAGATCGCCGGCGGCGTCGTGCTCGGCAACGCGAGCCACGAGCGCAGCACCGCGACGGTCGGCGACCTGATCACCACCGTGGTCCCCGACGGCGACGGCTACCGCCTCGACGGCGAGAAGCACTACTCCACCGGCTCCCTCTTCGCCGACCTGATCGACGTCTCCGCCCGCACCGCCGACGGCGCCCGCGCCCGCGTCACCGTCCCCGCCGACGCCCCCGGCGTGACGCTGCGCGACGACTGGGACGGCTTCGGCCAGATCCTCACCGGCAGCGGCTCCACCCTCTTCGAGGGAGTGCGCGTCCCCGCCGAGCAGGTGCGGGTGCGGCCCCAGAGCGGGGACGGGCAGCCCACCACCCAGACCGCCTTCCTGCAGCTGGTGCTGCTGTCCTCGCTGGTGGGCGTGGGGCGGGCCGCGGTGCGAGATGCGGTGGGGTTCGTCCGCTCCCGCACCCGCGTCTACTCGCAGGGCAGCGGCGCGACCGCCGCCCAGGACCCGCTGGTCCAGCAGGTCATCGGCAGGATCTCGGCGCGCATCGCCGCCGCCGAGGACGCGGTGCTCGCCGCCGCCCGCGCCCTCGAGGTCGCCCGCACCGCCCCCGAGGAGGAGCGCGAGGCGCTGATCGACGCGGCGGAGCTGCGCACCATCCAGGCCCAGCTCACCGCGGTGCCGGACGTGCTCTCGGTGACCACCGAGCTGTTCGAGGTCGGCGGGGCCTCGGCGACCTCGACCTCCCGCGCGCTGGACCGCCATTGGCGCAACGCCCGCACCCTCTCCTCCCACAACCCCGTCATCTACCAGGAGCGGGCGATCGGGGACCGGATCCTGAACGGGACGGGACTGCTGTACTTCTGGTCCACGGGCGAGAAGCCGAGGAGCTCCTGACCCGCGGGGAGTTCCCAGCGGCCCCGCACCGAGGGCCGGAGCCGAGGTTCTGCACCGCTGAGGACCCGTGCCGGCGACGAGATGAGTCCTCAGCGGCGCAGAACCTGCGGCCCCGATAGCCTCGGGGGATGAGCGCGACCCCGGCGTCCCCCGCCCCCGACGCGTCGGCCGATACGTCGACACGGATCCCCGACCTCCCCGCCGGGATCGGCGGCACCGACCCGACCGCACCGCTGCAGTACACCGCCGAAGACGTCGCCGCCGCCCGTGACCTGCTCGAACGGGTGCGGAGAGGAGAGGCGACGGGACCGGATGGCATGCCTCGCCCGTCCGGCCCGCACGCCGCCATCCAGCCCGACCCGTCGGTCTCACAGGACGACGGCGCCCGGCCCGACCCGTCGGCCGCCCAGGAGCCCGCGCCGGTGGTGACCCTGAGCGATGAGCAGATCGCCGCGCTCGACGGCTACGAGCGCCGCCAGTTCGTGGCCCTGCCCTGGCTCGACGCGCATCCCGAGCAGCGACGCGTCGCCGCGGCCGTCGCCCTGCGCGGCATGATCGCCGGCGGCCAGGTCCTCACCCGCACCGCCCGGCACGAGGAGGGGCCGCGCTGGCGGGCCGTGCCCGAGATCTCCGGCTGCCTCGTGCTGCGCCGCACCGCGGAGTCGTTCACCACCGCCGAGCGGACCGTCCGCACCGAGGCCGGGCCGCAGGTCCACCGCCTGCACTGCTACAGCCACCCCGGCGGGGTGCTCGAGGAGGAGACGACGGCCGACGGCCTCCACCGCTTCACCGTGCTCCGCGCCGAGGAGGCGACCGTGCGCCTGGCCGCCTTCCTCGACCCCGCGGGCCTCGCTGATCCCGCCGCCGATGCCGCTTCCGACGTCGGCGGCGCGAGCGTCCACGTGCGCGGCTCGGAGCTGCCCGCCCACCCGCTCGCCGCGCAGCTCGCCGCGACCTGGGCGCTGACCGTCCTGACCCGCGTGCGCACGGCCGACGGGACCGTCCAGCAGCTCAGCGCCTACGCGACCGCCGGCGGGATGCTCACCATGGAGGCCCTCGACCCCGGCGCCGAAGACCCCCGCCTCGAGTTCCGCCGCGTCGGCCCCGCGTCCCTGCGCGCGCTCGCGACGGTGCTGGTCAGCGGGCAGGGCGCGCCGCAATGACCCCGCCGTCGGGGGAGCACGCGCCGCCGTCGCCGCGGGAGGCGACGCCGACCGCAGGGCCGCCCTCCGCGCTGCCTCCGGGGCCCGACCTCACATCCCGGGCCGCCCGCGCGTCTGCAGGGTGATGACCATGAAGACCCCCTACGAGACCGCGGTCCAGCGGCACGGCCCCACCGTGCTGCGGGTGTGCTGCGCCGTCCTCGGCCCGGGACCCGACGCCGAGGACGCCTGGGCGGAGACGTTCCTGGCGGCGCTGACGTCCTGGCCCGATCTCGCGGAGGACACCAACCTCGAGGCCTGGCTGGTGCGCGTCGCCCATCGCAAGGCCATCGACGTCACCCGCCGGCGGGCGCGCCACGCCGTGCCCACGGATGACCTGCCCGAGCAGGCCTCCCGCCGCGGGAACCCCGGCCGGGACGACGGGGTCTGGACCGCCGTCGCGGCCCTGCCCGAGCGGCAGCGGCTCGCCGTCGCCTATCACTACCTCGGCGGACTCCCGCACGCCGAGACCGCCGCCCTGATCGGCGGGAGCGCCGAGGCCGTCCGTCGCGCCTCGGCCGACGGCATCCGAGCCCTGCGACGGAGCTTCGCCGCAGGCGACGACACGGAAGGAGCTGCGCGATGACCGACACCCCGAGCCTCCCCGAGCACCTCACGACGAGCGAGCGGGAGGCGCTCTTCCCGCTCCCCGACCCGGCCCTGGCAGGACTCCGCGCCCGCCTCGTGCAGCAGGCCGACGACGCCGGCCTCGTCGAGGTCGCCTATCGCACGCTCGACACCCCCGTCGGCCCGCTCCTGCTCGCCGCGACCGCGCAGGGGCTGGTCCGCGTCGCCTTCGAGCGCGAGGATTTCGACGCCGTGCTCGCCGCCCTCGCGTCGAGGGTCAGCCCCCGCGTGCTGGAGGCGCCGCGCCGGCTCGACGAGGCGGCCGTCGAGCTGGAGGAGTACTTCACCGGCACCCGCCGCCGCTTCGATCTGCCGCTGGACCGCGCCCTGTCCACCGGTTTCCGCGAGAAGGTCCAGCGCGTCCTGCCCCGGATCGACTACGGCTCCACCCGCTCCTACAAGGAGATCGCCGAGCTCGTGGGCAGCCCGCGGGCCGTCCGCGCCGTCGGCACCGCCTGCGCCACCAACCCGCTGCCGATCGTCGTGCCGTGCCATCGCGTGCTGCGCACCGACGGCGCGCTCGGCGGCTACGTCGGCGGCCTCGACGCGAAGACCGCCCTGCTGACCCTGGAGAGAACCGCATGACCACCCCCGACCCCCGCACCGGCCCCGACACCGGCGCGCGCCCCGACGCGGACCCT
>Ga0079224_100009891_pt1 | contig 13058 bp, 10 predicted proteins | sample Stecom2015_FD_80414 | JGI IMG/M metagenome (GOLD analysis project Ga0079224, IMG submission 80414) | Agricultural soil microbial communities from Utah to study Nitrogen management - Steer compost 2015 | ecosystem: Environmental > Terrestrial > Soil > Agricultural land | place: USA: Utah... | reverse complement strand
TTCCCTTCCGCCATCTCAACGTCGATCACTGCCGTCAGCGCCTCGCGACGATCCGCGCCCGCGACACGGAAGCGGGAATCATGATCGTCACCGAGGGGTTGTTCTCGATGGACAGCGACACCCCCGATCTCGCCGCCTTCCAGAGCCTTGCCCGCGAATACGGCGCGACGCTTGTCGTCGATGTCGCGCACGACCTCGGCGCCCTCGGACCCGGGGGCACCGGCCATATCGGCCTTCAGGACATGCTCGGCGAGGTCGATCTGGTGATGGGGAGCTTCTCCAAGACCTTCGCCTCGAACGGCGGCTTCGTCGCGATGAAGAACCGCGCGATCAAGGAATATCTCCGTTTCTACAGCTCCACCTGCACCTTCTCGAACGCGCTCTCTCCCGCCCAGATCGCGACCGTGCGACAGGCGCTCGCGATCGTGCAGTCGCCCGAAGGGGCGGCGCGCAGGGAGCGGCTGATGGCGAACGTCTGCCTCCTGCGCGAAAATATCCGCGCGCGCGGCATGGAAGTCTACGGCGATCCCTCGGCGATCGTGGCGGTCAGGACCGGCGACGAGGCGCTTGCCCGTCTGGCAGCGCGCGAGATGCCGGGTCTCGGACTCCTTGCCAACCTCGTGGAGTATCCGGCAGTAGCAAAGGGAAGGGCGCGGTTCCGGCTCCAGGTGATGGCGGATCACCGCGAAGCCGAGATCGAGGCGGCGGCCGACCGGATGCAGATGGCGATGTCGCGCGCGCGCGACCATCTCGAGACGGCGCGCGCGGTCGCGGGGTAAGGGCGGGCGGGGCCACGGAGCTGCACGCTCCGCGACCGGGGTTCAAGGACCGGCAGGAGACCGGGGGAGTGCGCATGAGAGGCCGTATGCTGGGGAGATCGAAGATCGTCGAGCGGATCGTGAGCTGGTTCATCCCCGACACCGCCATCCTCGGCCGCACCGAGTGGGAACTCGCCCGCATCTTCGTCTTCACCCATATCTTCGGGCCGCTGATCGCGCAGCCGATGTGGATCTACCTCTATCTGGCGACGCCCAGGGTCAGCTATCGCCTCGTGGTGATGGCGTGCGCGATCTGCGGCTTCTGGCTCCTGCCCTTCGTCCTGCGCCGGACCGGCTCGATCCGGCTAAGCGCGGCCTGCTCCTTCCAGCTCCTGACGGCGGCCTCGCTCTTCGGGACCTATCACTATGGCGGCTTCAGTTCGCCCTTCCTGCCATGGCTGGTGGTAAGCCTGATGCTGGGGCTCTTCTACCTCTCGAACCAGGCGGGATTCGTGCTCGCGGTCTTCGCGGCCAATGTCGCGATCTTTCTCGCCGTCGTCATCCAGACCGGGTTTCCGCACCGCATCCCGGTCGCGGAACTCCGGGTGAGCGGCTGGCTGTCTCTTGCCGCGTCGATGGTCTACATGACGTGGATGGCCCTCTACTATGCTCGAATCATCGGCCTCAGGACCGAACTCGAACTGGAGATCGAGCGCCAGCGCGCCACAGCCATCGAGCTCGAGAAGGCCCGCAGCGTCGCCGAGGATGCGAGCGAGGCGCGCACGAGCTTCTTCTCCAAGATGAGCCATGAACTGCGCACGCCGCTCAATGCCATCATCGGCTATTCCGACATCCTGCTCGAGGACTGCCAGGCCGAGCCCGACGTCGCGACGCAACGGGTGAGCGACATCACCCGGATCAATGCTGCCGGGCGACACCTGCTCTCGCTCGTGTCCGACGTCCTCGACATCAACCGGATCGAGAAGGACGTCATCGATGTCGAGGTGACGGAATTCACCCTCGGCTCGCTTGCCGATGATGTCGTTGCCACTGCCACGGCGATGGTCGAGAAGAACGGCAACACCTTCCTCGTCCATTGCCCGCATCGCGGTTACCGGCTCCGCACCGACGCGAAGAAGCTCCGCCAGATCCTGCTCAACCTCCTCGGCAACGCGGGCAAGTTCACCGAGAACGGCGTCGTCCGGCTCGAGCTCCGGATCGACTTCCACTCGCATGACGACCAGCTTGTCGCCATCGTCTCCGACACCGGCATCGGCATCGCCCCGGAGGCGCTGCCGCGGCTCTTCACCGATTACGAGCAGGCGGACCCGAGCATCTTCAACCGGTTCGGCGGCACCGGCCTCGGCCTCGCGCTGAGCCGCAAGCTCAGCATCCTGCTCGGCGGCGATATCGCGGTGACCAGCCAGTTGCGCCAGGGAACCCGGTTCACCGTGACCGTGCCCGCGCATCTCCAGAGCGAGAGCCTCACGCCCGCACCCGGGTTCAGCCCCGCAGGCGAAGGAGCGGTGGCGACGTGAGGAGGCCCGCGCGTTCCCATGCCGTTCCGGGCTGCAGTGCTCCGGCGGCCGGCTCACCCCTGCGCGGCGGCAAGGATGCAGCTTCGCCGAACGGCCCGCGTCCACGGCTGCTCGTGGTGGACGACGTCTTCGACAACCGCGACATCCTCACCCGCCGCCTGACCCGGCGCGGTTTCGAGGTGACGGAGGCAACGGGCGGGATCGAGGCGCTCGAGAAACTCGCCAGGGAGCAGTTCGACCTCGTGCTCCTCGACGTGATGATGCCGGATCTGTCAGGCACCGAGGTCCTCAAGCGGATCCGCGAGACGCACTCTCCCCTCGAGCTTCCGGTCATCATGGTCACCGCCTATTCGGGCAGCGAGGACGCGGGCGAAAGCCTCGCCCATGGCGCCAACGACTTCGTCACGAAACCGGTCGACTTCGCGGTCGCCCTCGCCCGGATCAACGAGCAGCTCGCGAAGAAGCGGGCGGTCGAGGAGGGGCTCCACGTCCCTGGCGGCTGCGGACGCTGAGAGCCGCCGGGGGGCGTTGCGGCGGTGCGGCTGTCCGCCGGGGCGGGCCAGGACCCGCCATGGTCAGGCCGGCAGTCCGCCGTTCGCCCTCGCCCGCCTCATGCGGCCGGGCGTGAACGGGTGAGTTCGACGAACACGTCCTCGAGATGCGGCTCCTCGGTCGCCACGTCCTGGATCGAGATGCCGGCCGCGCGCACCGCCTCGAGGATCGCGCCCGCCGGCATGCGGGTGCGGTGGTAGGAATACGCCAGCCGTCCATCCGGGCGCAGCGTCACGTCCACCCCCTCGGGGGCGGAGGGGACCTGCATCACCGGCCGCGCCGGCGTGATCACCAGCGCCTTGCGGTCCATCCGCGCGATCAGGTCGGGCGTGGGTTCGTCGGCGATCAGCTTCCCTGCATTGATGATGCCGATACGGTCGCACATCGCCTCCGCTTCCTCGAGATAATGGGTGGTCAGGATGATGGTCGTGCCGCTCGCGTTCAGCTCGCGCACGTACTCCCAGAGCATCCGCCGAAGCTCGATGTCGACGCCGGCGGTCGGCTCGTCGAGGACGAGGACCGGCGGGTTGTGGACGAGGGCCTTGGCGATCAGGAGGCGGCGCCTCATGCCCCCCGACAGCTGCCGCGCATAGGCGTCCGCCTTGTCGGCGAGACCGACGCGGGCGAGGATCTCGTCGGTGCGGCGGTGGCGTTTCGGCACGCCGTAGAGTCCGGCCTGCACCTCGAGCGAGGCACGCGGCGTGAAGAAGGCGTCGAGGTTGATCTCCTGCGGCACGACGCCGATCGCCGCGCGGGACTGGCGCGGGTTCTCGTCCTGGTCGAAACCCCAGATCCGCACCGTGCCGGCGGTCTTTACCGTGAGCCCGGCCATGATGTTGATCGTCGTCGACTTGCCGGCGCCGTTCGGGCCAAGAAGGCCGAAGATCGATCCTTCGGGAATGGTGAGATCGAGCCCTTCGAGAGCGACCTTCGGAGGTTCGGCCCCCTGCGCCGGATAGACCTTGCGCAGGCCGCGGATCTCGATCGCGTTGCCGGTCATCGCGCCGCTCCTCCGGTCAGGTAGAGTTGCGGCCGGGCTAGCATGCGGGATAAGGAAGGGCAAATGCCGCTCGCGCCGACCCGGGCGCGCAGCATCACCCGCGAGGTCCCGCATGTACCAGTCCCCCAGGTCCCCCATGGGCACCCCCGCCCCCGTTACCGAGGAAGTGAGCAGCCTGCGCGTTGCCTGCGACGGCGGCATAGGCGCGCTCGGCCATCCGCGGGTCTGGCTGACGATCGATCCGAAGATCGGTTTCGTGGACTGCGGCTATTGCGACAGGCGCTTCACGCTCAAGGCCGGCGCCGGCGCGGACCACTGACGATGAGCGACAGCGACGCAGGCGTGGCGGAACGGGCGGTCGAATCCGGGTTCGGGCCGGGAAGCCATCTCCACCTTGTCGACGGCTCGGGATTCATCTTCCGCGCCTATCACGCGCTGCCGCCGCTCACGCGCAAGTCGGACGGGCTGCCGACCGGGGCGGTCCACGGCTTCTGCAACATGATCTGGAAGATGATCGAGGAGGCGACGGGTCCCGATGCCCCGACCCATGTCGCCGTGGTCTTCGACAAGTCCGAACAGACCTTCCGCAACGAGCTCTTCGATGGCTACAAGGCGCACCGCCCGCCGGCGCCCGAGGATCTCGTGCCGCAGTTCCCGCTGATCCGCGAGGCGGTGCGCGCCTTCTGCCTGCCCTGTATCGAACTCGCGGGGTTCGAGGCCGACGATATCATCGCATCCTATGCCGAGGTCGCGAAGGCGCGTGGCGGGCGGGTGACGATCATCTCCGCCGACAAGGACCTGATGCAGCTCGTCGGCGGCGGCGTCGAGATGGTGGACACGCTCAAGAACCGCCGGATCGGCCCGGAGGAGGTCGAGGAGCGTTTCGGTGTCGGCCCCGACCGGGTGGTCGACGTGCAGGCGCTCGCGGGCGATTCGGTCGACAACGTGCCGGGCGCGCCGGGAATCGGCATCAAGACGGCGGCCCAGCTCATCAACGAATACGGCGATCTCGACACCCTGCTTGCCCGCGCTCCCGAGATCCGGCAGCCGAAGCGCCGCCAGACCCTGATCGAGAAGGCCGACCAGATCCGCCTCTCGCGGACGCTGGTGACGCTGCGGCGCGACGTGCCGCTTCCCGTGCCGATCGAGGCGCTCGAACTGCGCGAGCCCAAGGCCGAGAAACTGCTCGCCTTCCTCGCCGAGATGGAGTTCCGGGGCCTCGCGGGTCGGGTGGCGGCGAAACATGGGGTCGAGCCGCCGGCGGTTTCCTCCGCTCCCGCTGCGCCGGCTGCGGGCGTGAACACCGAACGCAGCCGCGCTCCGGAGTTGCCGGCCGTGGATCGCAGCGTCTACGGGATCGTCGGGGATCCGGCGGCGTTCCTGCCCTGGATCGAGCGGATCCGCGATCGCGGCGCGGTGGCGCTCAGCCTGCGGACCGAGGGAATCGACGACCAGCGGGCGAAGGTGATCGGGCTCGCGATCGCGACCGGTCCGGGACTCGCCGCCTATGTGCCGCTTGCCCATCGCTCGGGCGAGGGTGACCTCCTCGGCGGCGAGGGGCTTGCGCCCGGGCAGATGCCGGAGGCGGAGTGGATCGCGACACTGAAACCGGTGCTCGAGGATCCGAGCCTGATGAAGATCGCGCATGACGCGAAGCCGGTGGTCAAGGTCCTCGCCCGCCTCGGCATCAGTGTCGCGCCGATCGACGACACGATGCTGATCTCCTACGCGCAGCATGCAGGCCTCCATGGCCATACGCGCGAGACCCTGAGCGAGACCTATCTCGGCCATGTGCCCGCGCCGCTGAAACCGCTTCTGGGCAGCGGCAAGTCGGCGCGGAAATTCGAGACGCTGCCGCTCGAGGAAGCGGGAACCTGGGCCGCGGAGGACGCGGAAATCACCTGGCGGCTCTGGCATGTGCTGAAGCCGAAACTGCCGCTTGCGCGGGTGACGCGGGTCTACGAGACGACCGAACGGCCGCTGGTGCCGGTGCTGGCGGAGATGGAGCGCCACGGGATCCGGGTGGATCGCGAGGTGCTCTCGCGGCTTTCGGGCGAGTTCGGGCAGAAGATGGCGGGGCTCGAGGCGGAGATTCACCGGCTGGCCGGAGGGCCGTTCAACATCGGCTCCCCGAAACAGCTTGGCGAGGTGATCTTCGATTCGCTCGGCCTCGGCACCGGCAAGCGGACCAAGACCGGCGCCTACGGCACCGGCGCCGACGTGCTCGAGGAACTCGCCGCCCAGGGGCACGAACTGCCGGCGCGGGTCCTCGACTGGCGCCAGCTCTCCAAGCTCAAGTCGACCTATACCGATACCTTGCAGGAGGCGATCAATCCCGAGACCGGGCGGGTTCATACCCGCTACATGATCTCGGGCGCGGCGACCGGGCGGCTGTCCTCGAACGACCCGAACCTCCAGAACATCCCCGTCCGCACCGAGGAGGGGCGGCGCATCCGCGAGGCCTTCGTGGCCGAACCCGGCCATGTCCTCGTCAGTCTCGACTACAGCCAGATCGAGCTGCGCATCCTCGCGCATATCGCCGACATCCCGGCGCTGAAACAGGCCTTCGCGGACGGGCTCGACATTCACGCGATGACCGCCTCGGAGATGTTCGGCGTGCCGATCGAGGGGATGCCCGCCCATATCCGGCGGCAGGCGAAGGCGATCAATTTCGGCGTGATCTACGGGATCTCCGCCTTCGGCCTCGCCAACAACCTCCGCATCCCGCGCGAGGACGCGAAGCGGTTCATCGACACCTATTTCGAGCGTTTCCCCGGCATCCGCGACTACATGGACAGGACCAAGGCCTTCGCGAAGGCGCATGGCCGTGTCGAGACCCTGTTCGGGCGTCGCATCCATACGCCGGAGATCAACGCGAAGGGCCCGCAGGCGGCGTTTGCCGCGCGCGCGGCGATCAACGCGCCGATCCAGGGTTCGGCCGCGGACATCATCCGGCGGGCAATGATCCGGGTGCCGAAGGTCATCGCCGATCTTCCGGCGAAGATGCTGCTGCAGGTCCATGACGAACTCCTCTTCGAGGTCGAGGAGAGCGCCGCCGACGAGGTGATCGCCCGGGTCCGCACGGTGATGGAAGGCGCGGCGCTGCCGGTGGTGGAACTGTCGGTGCCGCTCGATGTCGAGGGCGGCAAGGGGCCGAACTGGACCGCGGCGCACTGAGGCGCCGCGAGCGCTGACCTGCCCGGCTTCACGGACCGTTAAGCCTGCGCGGCGAGGCTCCTCGCCATGGTCCCCCGTCGTCTGGTCCTGTTCGCCGTCTTCGTAGCGTTGACGCTCGCGCCGGGCGCAGCGCTGGCCGGAGGCCTGCGGATCGCCGTCTACAACGCGGCGCTGAGCCGCGACGCGCCCGGCCTCCTCCTGCGTGACATCCACCGGCAAAATCCCCAGACGGAAGCCGCGGCGGCGATGATCCGCGCCCTTGATGCCGACATCCTGCTCATCACCGGTTTCGACCAGGACCTGCGCAACCTTGCCCTGAGCGCATTTGTCGCGCGGCTACGGGAGGGGAAGGACGGCATCGACTATCCGCATGTCTTCTCGCCTCCCGGCAACAACGGCCTCGCCTCCCTCATCGACCTCGACGGCAACGGCAGGCGCACCGGCTGGGGGGATGGCTGGGGCTGGGGGAAGTTTCCCGGACATTCAGGGATGGCGCTGGTCTCGCGCCTGCCGATCGACGAAGACGCCGCCCGTACATTCCGGCTGCTCCCCTGGGAGGAATTTCCCGGCGCCAGTCTCCCCGAGGATGCGGAGGGCAATCCCTGGCCGGATGCGCAGGCGCGGGCGGCGATGCGGCTCTCGTCGCGCGGGCACTGGGACGTGCCGGTGATCCTGCCGGACGGGAGCCGGCTGCATCTCCTCGCCGCCTATCCGACGCCACCGGTCTTCGACGGGCCGGAGGGACGCAATCTCCGCCGCAACCATGACGAGATCGACTTCTGGCGGCAGTATCTCGACGGCTGGGCCGCGCCCGATGATGCCGGCATGCGCGCGGCCGCGCCCGAGGCGCCGGTCGTGGTCATCGGCAGCCTCAATGCCGATCCGGCGGATGGCGACGGGCTGCGGGTAGCGGTGCAGCGGCTCCTCGCCCATGACCGGCTGCAGGACCCGCAGCCTGCGAGCGCGGGAGGTCCGGCGGCCGCCGTCCGGCAGGGCGGCGTCAACGATCACCATCTCGGTGACCCGGCCCTCGATACCGCCGACTGGCGCGACGAGGACGGGCCGGGGAACCTCCGTGTCGACTACGTCCTCCCCGATGCGCGGCTCAGGGTCCTCGCCGCCGGCGTGGTCTGGCCGGAGCCGGAGGAGCCGCTTGCCGAGGCCGCGGAGACCGCATCCGCACACCGGCCGGTCTGGGTCGACCTGGACCTTCCGGAGACGAACGGCGGCCTTGACCGTGTGGCGGCAGGGCGCTAGCCCGCTTGCCGATCCAGAAACAACGAGGACCCGGTCATGGCGCATTCCCTTCTCATTCTGCCGGGCGATGGCATCGGACCGGAGATCATGGCCGAGGTCCGCAAGGTCGTCGGATGGTTCGACCGCAACGGCATCGCCTTCGAGATCGAGGAAGGGCTCTGCGGCGGCTGCGCCTATGATGCCCACGGGGTACCGATCACCGACGAGACGATGGCGAAGGCCCAGGCCGCCGATGCCGTCCTCCTCGGCGCGGTGGGCGGCCCGCAGTACGACACGATCGATTTCGCCCTGCGCCCCGAGCGCGCCCTCCTGCGGCTGCGCAAGGAGATGGATCTCTACGCCAATCTCCGCCCAGCCAAATGTTTCGATGCGCTGGCGGATTTCTCGTCGCTCAAGCGGGAGGTGGTGTCCGGTCTCGACATCCTGATCGTGCGGGAACTGACGAGCGGCGTCTATTTCGGCGAACCCCGCGGTGTCTCCGTGGAAGGTGGCGAGCGGGTTGGCATCAACACCCACCGCTATACCGAGAGCGAGATCGCGCGCGTCGCCCGCTCGGCCTTCGAACTTGCGCGGCGGCGGCAGAACCGCGTCTGCTCCATGGAGAAGTCGAACGTCATGGAAGCCGGCGGCCTCTGGCGCGATGTCGTGCAGGAGGTGCATGACGCCGAGTACCCGGATGTCGAGCTCAGCCACATGCTCGCCGATGCCGGTGCGATGCAGATCGTGCGCTGGCCCAAGCAGTTCGACGTGATCGTCACCGACAATCTCTTCGGCGACATCCTCTCGGACGCCGCCGCGATGCTGACCGGCAGCCTCGGCATGCTGCCCTCGGCTTCCCTCGGCGCGCCGCAGGCGAACGGGCGGCCGAAGGCGCTCTACGAGCCGGTCCATGGCTCCGCTCCCGACATCGCCGGTCAGGGCAAGGCCAACCCGATCGCCTGCATCCTGAGCTTCGCCATGGCGCTCCGCTACTCGTTCGACGCGGGCGAGGCCGCTGACCGGCTCGAGGGCGCGGTGGAGCAGGTGCTGGCCGACGGACTGCGGACTGCCGACCTGCTGGGCCAGTCCGGGGGCAGGGCCGCATCGACCTCCGAGGTTGGTGACGCCATCGTCGCGGCGCTCGACCGGGCGGGCTGAAGTCACGGAGTCACGGCCGCCGGATGACGCCCCTGGTCGCGTTCATCCGGCCGGGCCGCACTTCCGCGCAGATGGCGGAACCGGCCGCCATCGCCCCTCGTTGCGTTTCACACGGACCGCGAGGAGAGGGAATCATGACCGATCCGGGCAAGGAAGAGCAGCGGGCACTGTCGCGCGACGAACTCGAGCTGGTCTCGGCCGCCCGTCAGCCCGGTCTGCGCGAGATGAACGATCGTGACCTCGCCGACCTCGTGAGACAGCTGCGCGAGCGGCGCGACCGGGCCCGGACGACCGGCAATCGGCAGGCCCGCGAGATGCGCGGCAAGGCGGCACCGTCCGGAAATACCCCTGCCTCCGACAATGCCGGGACGCGCAGCAAGGAACATTTCCTCGGCGCGGCTCTCGCACGTGCGCTGGAGGAGCGGGACCGGCGCGAGGCAGGTGGACAGGCGGCGCGGCACGAGGACGACCGGCAGGATCAGGGTGGGGAGCAATCCGCGGCGCGGAGCCAGCACGACATTGCACGGGAAGCCCTTGAGCTGCGCCGCAAGGCCGGCGGCGGTGCTGACCATCCGGAGAACACCCCTCTCCCGGACGAGGGCATGCATCCGGTTCCGAACGAGGATGTCCCTCCCTCAGGCGCACCGGGGGCCGAAGGCGACAGGGTTGTCGTGGAGCGGACGCGCAAGCCACGGTGAGGCGAGCGGACGAGGGGGGCGATGTTCCGCTGCCGATCGTCATGCAGGAGGTTGCGCCTCTTCCGCAGGGGCTTGCACTCCGCCCCCGTTCGGCGTAACTCCCGCGTCGTCGGAGTGTAGCGCAGCCTGGTAGCGCACCTGCTTCGGGAGCAGGGGGGCGGAGGTTCGAATCCTCTCACTCCGACCATTCCTTTCACGCGCTTCCACGGTCATGTGGCTTCCCGAGGCGGGACCGGCACGCTCCGGAAAGCGTGGCCGATGCGGCTCCGTTCGTTAAGCGATTAACCGAGCTCGCTTTCCGTCGTTGTTCGACGGAATGGCACCGTCGTATCAAGACGACATCAGGAAGTTCCAGGAGTACGGGGGGCAGGCTCGCCGACTGCGGGATGCCGGCGCGAGCGGTTTCGGCCGGTATTCTCCGGCCGCCGTCGCAGGCTGCCGGTCACGGAGTGCGGGCGGGCACGATCGACAATCATGAAGCACGCCATCCAGCCTTCGGGCCGCCGGTTCATCGTCACGGGCGGTGCAGGATTTCTCGGCTCGCATCTCTGCGATCGTCTGCTCGCGCGCGGCGACAGGGTGCTGTGCGTGGACAACATGCGCTCGGGCGACCCGCGCAACATCGCCGGCCTGCTGCGCCATCCCCGCTTCGAATTCCTCGATGCGGACGTGGTCGTGCCGCTGCCGCGGCTCGCGTGCCGGGATGCGGACGGCATCTTCAACCTCGCCTGTCCGGCCTCGCCCCCCGACTACCAGCGCGATCCGGTCCAGACCTTCCGGACGAGCGTCCTTGGCGCGATGAACCTCCTCGAGCTTGCACGCGCCTTGCGTATCCCGATCCTCCAGGCATCCACTTCCGAGATCTACGGCGACCCGGAGCAGCATCCGCAACGGGAGGAATACCGGGGCAACGTCAATCCCATCGGTATGCGCGCCTGCTATGACGAGGGCAAACGCGCGGCGGAAACGCTCTTCTTCGATTATGCCCGCAGCTACGGGGTCGAGATCCGCGTGGCGCGCATCTTCAACACATACGGGCCGAGGATGCGCGCTGATGACGGGCGCGTCGTCTCGAACTTCATCGTCCAGGCCCTGCGCGGCGAGGACATCACCCTCTATGGCGGCGGCCGGCAGACGCGGTCGTTCTGCTACCGCGACGATCTCGTCGAGGGGCTGATCCGGCTCATGGACTGCCCGGAGGCGGCGGCCGCACCGGTCAACCTCGGCAATCCGGAAGAGTTCACCATCGCCGAACTCGCGGCAATCGTGCTCGAACTTACCGGTTCACCTTCACGCTGCGTCGATCTGCCATTGCCGAGCGACGATCCGCGACAACGTTGTCCGGACATCTCGCGGGCGGAAGCCCTGCTCGGCTGGCGTCCGACGGTGCCCCTTCGCGAGGGGCTGGTGCCGACGATCGAGTTCTTCGCAGCGCTTCTCGACGGCACGGACGGCGTGAACCGGCGGCGGGGGGCCGCCTGAGATGCGGCGCATCCTCGTCACCGGCGGCGCCGGCTTCATCGGCAGCCATACCTGCAAGCTGCTCGCGCAGGAGGGATACGAGCCCGTTGTCTACGACAATCTCTCGACCGGCCATGCCGCCAATGTCCGCTGGGGGCCATTCGTCGAGGGCGACGTGGCCGACACGGAAAGGCTTGCCGACACCCTGCGCCGCTACCGCGCCGAGGCGGTAATCCATTTCGCCGCTTCCGCCTATGTCGGCGAGTCGATGGCCAGTCCGGATCTCTACTACCGCAACAACGTCGGCGGAATGATCGGCCTGCTCGCTGCCATTTGCCGGGCAGGTCCGCTGCCGGTGGTGTTCTCCAGCAGTTGCGCGACCTACGGCATCCCGGCCACCCTGCCGATCAGGGAGGACACGCCCCAGTCGCCGATCAACCCCTACGGACGGACCAAGCTGATCGGGGAGCAGATGCTCGCGGATCACGATGCCGCCTTCGGCCTTCGCCATGTGGCGCTGCGCTATTTCAATGCGGCGGGTGCTGATCCCGACGGAGAACTTGTCGAGAACCACGATCCGGAGACCCACCTCATCCCCCGGGCGCTGATGGCGGCAGCGGGCATGATCCCGGCGCTCGAGATTTTCGGCGACGATTACGATACCGGGGATGGCACCTGCGAGCGCGACTACGTCCATGTGACCGACCTTGCACATGCGCATGTCCTTGCGCTCCGTCACCTCGGGAACGGCGGCGCGTCGCTGCGCGCCAACGTCGGGAGCGGCAGGGCCTGGTCGATAAGGCAGGTTCTGGACATGGTGGAGAAAGTCACCGGCCGGCGCGTTCCCTGCGTCATCCGTCCACGGCGACCGGGCGATCCCGGCGTGCTGGTCGCCGATGCCGCGCTCGCACGGGAGGCGCTCGGGTTCACGACGCGCCATTCGGAGCTTGAAAACATCATCGCCACGGCGGCCCCCGCCTTCGGACTTCGCGCGGCGGCTGCCTGACACGGCGGCGGCACCGCCAGGACGTCGCGACTCCCCGGGTTCAACCCGGCCAGGATCATCACGCCGACATGTGTACCGGGCGTCGATTCATGCGGCGTCCGGTTCCCCGCACCAGCGGTCGCAGTATCCGACCTGCGCTGTCGCCCTCGACGGCCGTCTGATCCCCGGACAGGCGCACGGTCAGGGCGCGCGCCGCAACAGGCTGTCGAGACCGCGGCGGGCCGGCCGCCAGGGCGGGAGCAGATCGACATGGGGCAGCTCGTATCGCGTCCCGCGCCGCCGGTAGGCAAGCATGTGCCGCAACAGCCCTCCCCTGCCACGGCTGCAACCCAGGGGATCCGACCCTTCCATGCTGGCAGAAGAACGTCTCGCAAGCGAGAGAGGCTCGTAACGGATGATCCAGCCGGCAGCGAGCAGGTCCTTCCAGACCGAGGGCCGCCAGGAGCAATCATGGAAGAGACGGCGGCATGACAG
>Ga0079224_100009889_pt1 | contig 13058 bp, 12 predicted proteins | sample Stecom2015_FD_80414 | JGI IMG/M metagenome (GOLD analysis project Ga0079224, IMG submission 80414) | Agricultural soil microbial communities from Utah to study Nitrogen management - Steer compost 2015 | ecosystem: Environmental > Terrestrial > Soil > Agricultural land | place: USA: Utah... | reverse complement strand
TGTGCTCAAATAAATGTGTCATGTAATGCGCTTGATCGTGTAGGAAAAGTCCTGGCAAGTTCAAAACGCCTCCAACAACTGACAAAATCGCTAAAATGATTAACGGCAATGTCATGTTCATAGGAGATTCATGCAAATGATGTTTTTGTTCTTCTGATCCTCTAAACTCACCGTGAAAAGTCAAGAAGTATAAGCGGAACATATAGATTGCTGTCATGACAACAGAAATCATCAGTACAACATACAAAGGAATACTTTCAGCAAAAGCATATCCTAGAATTTCGTCCTTCGAATAGAATCCTGACAATAATGGGAATCCAGTAATTGCCAATGTTCCAATCAAGAAAGTCCAATGTGTTGTTGGAATGTATTTTTTCAAACCACCCATTTTACGTATATCTTGTTCATCAGACATCGCGTGAATCACACTACCTGAACCCAAGAACAATAATGCTTTAAAGAAAGCGTGTGTTGTAACGTGGAACATAGCCGCTGTGTAAGCACCTAAGCCTAGTGCTACAAACAACAATCCTAACTGAGATACTGTTGAATAAGCCAATATCTTTTTGATATCATTTTGACGCAATGCAATGAATGCTGCTACTAACGAAGTTGCTAATCCGATGTATAACATCACATCTTGAGTAGCTGGTGCCAGCTCGAATAAGTAGTTTGAACGTACTGTTAAAAAGATACCAGCTGTTACCATCGTTGCCGCATGGATTAATGCAGAAACTGGTGTTGGTCCGGCCATCGCATCAGGCAACCATGTAAACAATGGAATTTGTGCAGATTTCCCAGTTGCTCCAATGAACAAACACATTGTAATCCCAAACAACATCCACTCAGGTCTTACAAAATCTGCTGCTGTAGCGATTGCTGCAATTTCTGAATATTCCAATGTTCCAAATTGTTTCAACAACAAGAATAAACCAATCAACAGACCTAAATCACCAACGCGGTTCATAATAAACGCCTTACGAGCAGCCAAACCGTTTAAGAAGCCTTTTTGCTCATCTGCATAGTGGAATCCAATCAACAAATATGAACAGATACCAACTCCCTCCCATCCGAAAAATAGCATGAAGTAATTACTTCCCAATACCAAGATTAGCATCGAGAAAATAAACAGGTTCAAATAGGTAAAGAATTTTTGATATCCAGCATCATGGCTCATGTATCCCATCGAGAACAAGTGAATTAATGAACCAATACCTGTGATAATCAAAGTCATCCAAATGGATAAATTATCGGCCAACAATCTAGCATTTAGCGTAAGCTCAGGCAAATTTATCATTGTAAATAAATTCACTTCAACAGCTTGATCTAATTGCAAGAAGATGGACAATGCTAGTACAAACGAAGTTGCAACCATCAAAGTCGCTAAACTTCCGACAACTATCTTAGGTAATTTTTTACCAAATACTCCATTGATGAATCCTCCAACTAAAGGAAGCAATAAGACAAGTGGTAGTAATTGTTCTACTGACATATTTATCCTTTTAATTTATTAAACACACCTACATCCACAGTCTTTCTATTTCTGTATAACAATACCAAAATGGATAAACCTACCGTTGCTTCAGCCGCGGCAACCACCATGATAAAGAATACAAACACTTGCGCGTCACTAGTTCCGTGGTAAGTCGAAAATGCTGCCATCAATAGATTAACTGCATTCAGCATTAATTCTACACTCATTAGAATAATGATAGCGTTCTTACGAATAAGCACTCCCAATACTCCAATTGTAAATAGGATCGTTGATAGAATCACATAATATTCCAACGATATCCCAGATCCCAAAGTTGTTACTAATCCCATCGTTAATCTATAATTTGTTTTTCTTTTTTAGATAGTAAAACTGCTCCAACCATCGCAGCGATGAATAGTACTGATGACGTTTCAAACGGCAATACGTACTTTGTGAAAAGCAATTGACCTAAGTTCTCAACTAAACCTTGATCATTTGCCATCGCAGCTTCTTCTACAGGAAGGTAAACTGCGTCTTTTAATGCAGCTACCAATACAATAATCAAAGTTCCTGCTGCCAACGAAGCCGCCAACTTCATCCACTTAGATGCTCGTGGCTCGTTGTCTTTGCTTAAGTTCAATAACATCAAGACAAATAAGAATAATACCATGATTGCTCCAGCGTAAACAACAATATTCACGATTGCCAAGAATTGTGCATTTAGTAGAATATAGTTAGCCGAAATCATGAAAAACGTTAAGATCAAATACAAAACGCTTCGAACAGGATGCATACTCAATACAACCATCAATGCCGATCCAATGGAAAGAGCACCCAAGACATAAGCTATAATTTCAATTGTACTCATTTGTTTCCTCTTTTACCTGTATGTTGACGTTTTGTGATATCGATACGATTGTCAACTGATTCAACTAATTTATCTTTCCCGTAAACGAAAGGCTGTCTTTCGAAATGAGTTGGAACGATTCGATCTGTCAAGAAAATTGCTTCTTTTGGACAAGCTTCCTCACACAAACCACAGAAAATACAGCGCAACATATTGATTTCATAAGTTTCAGCGTATTTTTCTTCGCGATATAAATGTTCCTCTCCTGGTTTTCTTTCAGCAGCTTTCATTGTAATAGCTTCAGCAGGACATGCTACAGCACATAATCCGCAAGCCGTACAGTTTTCTCTTCCTTGCTCATCACGTTTCAAAACATGCATACCTCGATAAACTGGAGCAAACTCACGTTCTACTTCAGGATATCTTACAGTAACAGGCTTTTGAAACATATGCTTAAAAGTTCGCTTCATCCCTGCAGCAACAGCAGGAATATATAAACTTTCTAAAAAAGTCATTTTCTTGTTCGAAACGACCTTCTTTCTATTCGATAAACTTTCCATGTGTTTCTTTATTTATCGGTTTTCATTGCGAAATTAGTCGATTGAGTTATTTCCACCACCTCTAATTTCACCGTTTCATTTGTTATTTCAACGTCATCTTTTCCAGAGAACCATCCTGAAGTAGCTGCAATTACAACAGCTGTAATCACCATATTCACGATAGCAATTGGAATCAATTTTTTCCATCCCAAACTCATCAACTGATCGTAACGGAATCTTGGTAGAGTCCATCTGAACCACATGATTAAAAAGATGAAAAATGCAGTTTTAGCAAAGAACACCAACGTTCCGATAATTGCTAATGTATTTCCTGAAAAATAATCCATTCCAGGGAAGTTATAACCACCAAAATACAATGCTGAAATAATAGCTGAACCTACAAATAAATGAACGTATTCAGCAAACATGTAGAATCCCATTTTCATCGCTCCGTACTCTGTGTGGTGACCAGTAATCAACTCTGACTCACACTCAGCCATATCAAATGGTGCTCTGTTTAATTCCGCTACTGTACAAACCAAGAAAACGATGAATCCAATTGGTTGCTACCAAATATTCCAGTTAAATCCGTGTTGTGCTTCAACAATTTCACGAATGCTCAAACTTCCAGACATCAATACAATCGTAATAACTGAAATTCCCATCGCTAATTCATAAGAAATCATCTGAGAAGATGCACGAATTGCAGAGAACAATGAATACTTGTTGTTTGAAGCCCATCCTCCAATCATGATACCATAAACAGCAACAGATGAAAGTGCCATTACAAACAAGATTCCAACATTCACATCAGCAACTTGCAAAGCAATATCTCTTCCAAAAGCTTCAATATTCGGTCCCCAAGGAATCACTACTGAAGTCATCATCGCAAATCCCATTGACAGTCCTGGCCCGATGATAAACAACCAACGGTCGGCATTTACTGGAATAAAGTCTTCTTTGAAGAATAACTTACCACCGTCTGCCAACGGCTGCAACAATCCCCACTTTCCTGCTCTATCAGGTCCGATACGATTCTGCATCCAAGCAGCTACCTTTCTTTCCAACAATGTCAGATACGCAGCTACTCCAAGAGAAACAGCAAATAGAGCAACTATAATTACAATTTTTTCAATCAATAATCCTGTATCCATTACTTCAAGTTTTTAGTTTCCAATGGATTTTTTAGTACGTAGTGTCCTTGTGAAATGACAGAATGACGGTTAATCACTCGTGGTCCTTCTATAGTCCACTTGCTTACATCTTTTGTTTCAAAACGACATGTGTTACACAACCAAGCTGTTTTTCCATTATGCGTTTCAATTTCTCCATAAGCATCCTTTCTTCCTGTTACGCGTTGAATTTCATTTCCAAACATCCATACTGTGGCGATACCCTGACACGTAGGACAATCTCTATGCGCATTCATCGGTTTCAAGAACCAAACTCTACTTTTGAAACGGAAAGTTTTATCTGTTAAAGCTCCAACTGGGCAAACATCGATCACATTTCCGATAAACTCGTTATCTAACGCTTTCTCAATGTATGTTGAAATCTCTGCATGATCTCCACGGTATAAAACGCCATGTACACGCTTATCAGTCAATTGATTTGCAGTATAAACACAACGGTAACATAAGATACAACGATTCATGTGCAACTTAATCTTATCACCGATATCACGCGGAGCAAATGTTCTTTTTTCTTCTTCGTAACGCGTACCACTTTTTCCGTTTTCGAAACCTAAATCTTGCAAGTGACATTCACCAGCTTGGTCACAAATAGGACAATCTAGTGGGTGATTCGCCAACAAGAATTCAGTAACCCCTGCTCTAGCCTCTTTCACACGGTCACTCGTAATATTTTTTACGACCATTCCATGCTGTACTTGCGTCGAACAAGAAACTACCAACTTAGGCATAGGGCGCGGATCTCTTTCAGAACCTGCTGCAACTTCTACCAAACAAGTTCTACATTTACCTCCACTTCCTTCTAATTTACTATAGTAGCACATAGCTGGAGGAACGATGTCTCCACCTACTTGACGAGCAGCATTTAGGATTGTTGTCCCTTCTGCAACTTCTATTTCAATTCCATCAATGGTTACCTTGACCATATTTTTCTTTTTTACAAAATACTATTAACCTTTAATGAGCTAAAGAGCCTTTCAACATACCATAATTGCGTTTAACCGCTTCATCTGGATGTGTGACGTGCCACTCAAATTCTTCTCTAAAGTGACGAATTGCAGCGGCAACAGGCCATCCAGCGGCGTCTCCTAACGGACAGATTGTATTCCCTTCACTTTTCTTATTGATATCTGCCAACAAATCGATGTCACGCATAGTACCTTTACCATGCTCGATACGATTCAATACTTTCTCCATCCATCCTGTTCCTTCACGACAAGGTGAACATTGTCCACATGATTCGTGTGCATAGAAACGAGCAAAATTCCAAGTATTTCTTACAATACACTGATCTTCGTCGAAAACGATAAATCCTCCAGATCCCAACATAGATCCAGTAGCGAATCCTCCATCCGATAGTGATTCATAACTCATCATACGTGTATCCCCATTTGCTGTTTTCGTAATCAAATGAGCTGGTAAAATTGGAACTGAAGATCCCCCAGGAACCAAAGCTTTTAACTTCTTACCATCTTTGATACCACGACAGTAATCGTCTCCATAAATGAATTCTTCAACAGAAATACCTAATTCGATTTCGTAAACTCCTCCACGAACGATGTTTCCACTTGCCGAAATCAATTTAGTACCTTTTGATTGTTCAGTACCAATTTTTGTATACTCATCAGCAGTTAAGTTGATAATTGGAACAACAGTAGCCAATGTTTCAACATTATTTACTACAGTTGGACATTGCCACAAACCTTGCACAGCTGGGAATGGTGGTTTCATACGTGGGTTTCCACGTTTTCCTTCCAAAGATTCAATTAATGCAGTTTCTTCACCACATATATATGCACCTCCACCTGGAGCGATACTCAAATCCAAATCGAAACCAGATCCAAGAATATTCTTTCCTAAAAATCCTTTCTCATAAGCTTCAGCAATCGCTTTTTCCATGATGCGCAATACAAACATATACTCACCACGAATGTAGATGAAAGCTCTATTAGCTCCAAGTGCATAACTTGATACAATCATTCCTTCAATCAACAAGTGAGGAATATGCTCCATTAAGTAGCGATCCTTAAACGTACCTGGTTCTGATTCGTCAGCGTTACACAAAAGGTATCTTGGAACTCCTTCTGGTTTCGCAATGAAAGACCACTTCATCCCGGCTGGGAATCCAGCTCCTCCACGACCTTTCAAGGTTGCCTTTTTCACTTCTTCAACAACATCATCTGGAGACATTGTTTTAAGTGCTTTCTCAACTGAGCGGTAACCTCCGTGTTTTCTATATACATCAAACGTTTCAATACCCGGAACGTCAGCGTGTTCTAAAAGTAATTTTCTTCCCATTAGACTACTTTATTACCTTTAACCTCACCTCTGCGGCAAGCTTCAATTAATTCATCAATTTTTTCTGTCGTCAAATACTCGAAGTATTTTTCACCACATTGCAACATCGGTCCATATCCACAAGCACCTAGGCACTCAGCTGTTTTCAGCGTGAACATCTTATCTTCAGTTGTTTCTCCAACTTTGATATTTAACTTCTTTTCAAGGTATTCAATGATGTTATCAGAACCTACTAGCATACACGGTCCCGTGCGACATACTTCAAAGACATACTTTCCAACTGGTTGTAAGTTGAACATTGTATAAAATGTTGCAACCTCATACACTTCAATTGGTTGGATATTCAAAATCTCAGCAATCATATCCATTGTATCTGGAGACAACCATCCTCCTGCTTCTTCTTCAACAATGTGCATCACGCGAAGAATGGCACTTTTTTGGCGTCCTTCTGGATATTGAGCAATCACTCTAGCAATCTCTGCTTTAGCAGCTTCGCTAAGTTCAGGTCTTTTTTGTTCTCTAATTTCTAATTTCATAACTAAGCGTCCAATTCACCTGCAATAACGTTCATACTACTCATTGTAACAACCGCATCAGAAAGCGTTTGACCAGTAATCATTTCAGGATATGCTTGATAATAAATAAAACAAGGTCTTCTAAATTGAAGTCTATAAGGTGTTCTACCACCATCACTAATCAAATAGTAACCTAACTCACCATTACCACCTTCAACACTGTGATAAACTTCACCTGCTGGAACTGGAGTTTCCCCCATAATGATTTTAAAGTGATAAATTAAGGCTTCCATTTTATTGTAAACATCTTCCTTCTTAGGTAAGTAGAAACCTGGCACATCTGCGTGATAAGGTCCCTCAGGAAGGTTATCATAAGCTTGTTTGATGATTCGAATACTTTGACGAATTTCTTCCTGACGAACACAAAAACGATCGTAAGTATCACCACCTGTACCTACTGGCACATAAAATTCGAAATCTTCATAAGAGCTATATGGAGCATGCACGCGAACATCGTAATCTACTCCAGCGGCTCTTAAATTTGGTCCCGTGAAACCATAGTTCAATGCTCTCTCAGCTGAAATTCCCCCTACTCCAATTGTACGATCCATGAAGATTCGGTTGCGTTCAAACATAGAGTTGAATTCCTCGAATCTAGCTGGGAATGTTGCTAAGAAATCTTTAATTTTTTCATGGAATCCAGTAGTAAAATCTCTTTCAAAACCTCCAATTCTTCCAATATTTGTAGTCAAACGAGCTCCACATACTTCCTCATACATATCGTAGATTCGTTCACGCTCGATAAACATCCAAGTAAAACCTGTTAATGCTCCCGTATCTACACCAATAACGGAGTTACAAATCAAGTGATCTGCAATTCGCGCTAATTCCATGATGATTACACGCATGTATTGGACACGTTTTGGCACTTCTATACCAGCCAATTTTTCAACTGTCATGTGCCAACCAATGTTATTAATTGGTGACGAACAGTAGTTTAAACGGTCTGTAATTGGTGTAATTTGATGAAACGGTCTACGTTCAGCTAGTTTTTCAAACGCACGGTGGATGTATCCAACAGTTTGTTCAGAAGACAAAACCTTTTCTCCATCAACTTTCAAAACATTTTGAAAGATACCGTGAGTAGCCGGGTGCGTTGGCCCAAGGTTCAATGTAGCAATTTCCCCTTCAATGGTGTCGTGTGACTCCATGTTAGCCGGAACATTTGTGTTATCTATTTTAGTTAAATCCTCGCTCATAGTACTATCTTTCTATCTTCCAAAGAAGCGATTATCTTTATCTTGTCTTGTTTGATCTTCCAAATGATATTCTTTTCTCATCGGATGGTAATCCATCGAATCTTCATTCAAAATTCTCTTCAAGTTTGGATGATTTTCGAAGATGATTCCAAATAAATCATACGTTTCTCTTTCAAGCCAATTAGCTGCAGAGAAAATATCCGTAATCGTAGCAATTACAGGATTATCAATTGACAAATAACATTTCAATCTAAGTCTAAAGTTGTTTTGCAAACTATGTAAATGGTAAACCAAAACAAGTTCTTTCCCCTCTTCATTATCAGGATAATGAATCCCTGTAATATTTGTCAAAAATTGAACTTTAAATTCAGCATGATTGTACAACCATTGAATCATTTCGTGTGCTTCATTCGGTTGAACAAATACTGTCAAATAATTATCTGTCGTATTTTCTAAACTCAGAATAGCATCACCAAACTGTTGCTTAAGAGCGTCGAAAACTTGATCGTTCGTGAATTTACTTTCCATCGATATCGTTTTCAATGTTATAGTTATCCAATAATTCCTTGTATTCAGGAGAATATCTTCTTCTTAGAGATTCGTGTTTAACCAAAGCCTGAATATTCATGATTCCATCAATAATTTGCTCAGGTCTCGGTGGACAACCTGGCACATATACGTCAACTGGAATTACACGATCTATACCCTGCAACACAGAATAAGTGTCAAAAATTCCACCAGAGGAAGCGCACGCACCAACACATAACACCCATTTAGGCTCTGCCATCTGTTCATAAACTTGCTTCAAAACTGGAGCTAACTTTTTTGAAATTGTACCAGCTACGATTAATAAATCTGCTTGTCGCGGTGAAAACGACATACGCTCCATACCAAAGCGAGCAATATCATAATTTGGTGCCATCGATGCCATATACTCAATCCCACAACACGAAGTTGCGAATGGCAAAGGCCACAATGAATTTGATCTAGCTACACCAATTACTGTATCTAATTTAGTTAACTGAAACCCTTCGTAGTTGATGGCTTCAAAATTACCTTCGGCTGTTATTTTTCCCATTCTAACGCTCCTTTTTTAAGTACGTATATAAAACCTGTCAAGAAAAACCCTACAAATAAAAGAACTGCTAATAGTCCATCCAATTTCAATGCTTGGAAATTAACAGCGTATGGGTAAAAGAAAATTACTTCTACATCAAATAATACAAATAAAATCGCAATCATGAAGTAGCGAACAGAAATAGGGAAACGAGCATTTCCATCAGCTTCAATTCCACACTCCCAGTTCGAGTCCTTTTTCTTAGAACTCAACTTCGGACCCAATTTAGGTGCAAAAACTAATGTACCCACCACAAAACCTAACACTACGATAGACTGTAGTACGACCGGTATATAATCTTGAACGTTTGACATAAGTAAAAAGAATATTATCCGAACAAATTTAGCACTTATTAACATCTATGCAAGTGATTTTAAAACGGTCGACAAAATCTGAAAATAATAGCATTGAGAAGTTAGAAAACAACCACCCTACAACCACCTGATTACCAATAAATTAAAAGCAAAGAAATGGTCTAATAAGAATCATTCTAAATAAGTTTTTATGAAGAAAAAAAAATGAAAAAAGGGAGGCAAATGCCTCCCTAAAAAACAAACTATAAAATGACTATCGAATGAGGGAAACATGCCCTACAAACATTCTTCGTTCATCTGACATACTCGTTTTAACCTCGATTTTCCAAGTGTAAGTACCATCTTGACAGATTGCTCCATCAACTCCATACGTTCCACTCCAACCGACATTAACATCATGTGTTTCAAAGATCATTTCTCCCCAACGATTGTAAATAATCATCGTATAATCATAAGGATCAAATCCATATGCAAAGATTGGCATAAACGTCTCATTATACTGATCAGAATCTGGCGTAAAGGTATTTGGAACGTAAAAAATCAAATCCTCCTTGATTGAAATAACTGCCTTAGTTGTATCGGGACAACCTCCAAGAGAGTACGCAACTAATGTAACGACATATAATCCTGGAGAATCTGGGTACACATAATCAGGATTTACTGCATGAGAAATACCTACTCCATCACCAAAATCCCAATCATAAGTCACAGCACCAACAGATTCATTTGTAAAGAATACTTGACTATTTATTACTGTAGGTTCAATTGGATTGTATGTAAATTGTGCATTTGGTTTTGCATCAATAATTACAGCAGAGTCAATATAGATATCATTCTGACAGAAGTTATTGGCAGATCCTACTTGTAATCTTACACCGTACACACCAGCATGGCTAAATCCATGAGTTATTGGTCCACAACCTGAAACTACTGTGCCATCGTCAAAATACCAAACACATCCACCGTGAGCTTCTACTGTTGTATTATAAAACACTGCAACTGCAGGCGCACAGTTTTGGTCTAATTCTACATAAAAATTAGGATTTGGAACTGGGTCAATTTTGGCTTCTAATGTACTTGTGTTAGAACATCCATTCGCATCTGTACCTGTAACTGTGTAAACAGTTGTGCCGATAGGAGGAGCAAAAGGAACACCATTTAGAACTCCATTCGTCCAAGTATATGTGCCGCCAACACCTGCACCAGAGCCTACTACTGTGAAGACATCTCCGAAACAACCAGATAAATTTGGACCTGCGACAATAGTTGGCAAGTTGTTCACAATTACATCTACAATATCAGTTGATGTACACCCATTCTCATCTGTATATACCACTGTATAAGAATTTGAAGTTGACGGTGCGAATGCTACTCCTTGCTGTACACCATTTGTCCATGCATATGAAGTACTTGGTGAAGTATTCGGAGTTGCTGTCAACGTAACTTGTTCACCGATACAAATAAACTGATTCGGTCCTGCATCAACTTGAACTGGACTATTCACAGTTACAGACACTTGATCTGTATTTGTACAACCATTTGCATCTGTACCAGTTGCAGTGTACACAACAGTACCTGCAGGTTGTGTAAATGGTACGTTATTTGAAATACCATTGCTCCACACAATTTGAGGTGCACCTGTAGCATTCAAAGTAACCTGTTGTCCAGCACATACACTAACATCATTACCTGCATTAATAATTGGAAGTGGATTAACAATCAATGTAACATTAGATACACTATCACATCCATTCACAGATTGAGCAGTATTTGAATAAGTACCCGCAGCTGTTTGTGTTTGTCCATGAATCACAGCTGATTCGCCTTGACAAATTGTAATTGAAGTGTTAACTGTTAAAACAGCACTTTCAACAACTGTAAACGGATCTGATGTTGCTGAACAACCAAACTCATTAGTAACTGTCACTGTTGTAGGGTTATTCGCTGTTGTCACATTGGTTGTTGCACCAGTTTGACCATTAGACCATGTGTAAGTTGTATATGTTTCAGTTGTACTAAGCGTAGCTGTTGAACCAGCGCAATATTCTGTTGGTCCTTGAATTACAGGAGTTGGATTTGGGTTTACCGTTACAGTAACTGTACCTGTTGCAATACATCCAGCAGCACTTGTGCCAGTGATGGTATACGTTTGATTAGATGTAACAGAAGAAATAACTGATGCACCAGTTGTTGCACTTAACCCTGTTGATGGAGACCATTCGTAAGTCGAAGCACCTGATGCAGTCAACGTTGCTGATTGCCCTTCACAATAACTTGCTGGTTGAGCTGAAATAACTGGTAAATCATTTATTGTTATCTCAAAAGTAGATGAAGAGTTACATGAGGTACCTGGTGAAGTATATGTTACTGTATAGGTTCCACTTGCTGTTGCCGCTAAATCAATTACACCAGTTGTGGCATTGATTGACAAACCAGTTGTTCCTGAAAATGTTCCTCCTGTTACTCCTGTTATAGTTGGAGTTGGATTAGCAGCATCTTTACAGTAAGCAGCTTGAGGGTATGTAAAATCAGACGAGTTAACACCTTGGAAAGTCCCTGTGATTGTTACAGGACACCCATATTGATCTGTTATCTCGAACGAATAGTTATCTCCATCTTGTAAACCTCCTACTACAATTGTTCCGTTATTTGGTGCTGAAGCTGTATTAAAAGTTGCACTTGCAGGAGTCAAGTTTGATCCTGTAAAATTAGATCCATTCACTGCTGGAGCACCTCCTTGAACCGTAACCGAAACAGTTCCTGTTTGACAATCTGGAACAACAGTCGTAGTTATTTCTGGTAAATATTGTATTGAATAAGGCGTCCCTGTTTCATAACACGGGAAATTTGAATTTACATATGAATACGTTCCTTCAGAAAGATTGTACATTGTTACTGGAACAAAATATACAGTATTGTTTGTAAATGTTCCAGCAGGGAAATTATCAATCCAGAACTGATCATTTACATCATACAAATCATCTCCGCTAAAGAAACCGATCAAACAAGGATCATCTTCCAAACCATTAGCTGTATTTGGCACCAATCCTACTGTAGGAGGACAGCTATACACCATCCATCCCAAACCTGGTTCGTAACCTTCAGCCAATGGAGGATTAGTTGCTTCTGGTGGAGGGATAAAACCTCCTGATGATTCAATTAATATTTCATCACCATAACACAAAACATAGGTTGAATTACTTTCACCAGCCGTTGTTGTTGTGAAATTTCCTACTGCCACGGTACAATCACATGGTGGAGTATTCGTATAGTTTAAAGTAATAGTACAACTCGGATCGGCTGTAAATGTCGCCGTAACAGAACAAGCTGAACCATTTGCATCTATATCTGAAATTGTAAAATTCAGTGGACTTACAAACGGAGGGTTAAAAGTAACTGAGCCACCTCCACACTCTTGAATAACAAGTTGTCCTGTAGATGGAGGATCGGAAAATTCTACCGTACCAGTAAGCGTAAAAATACTTCCTTGTTGACAGACTCCAAC